>WNFW01000460.1_pt1 | contig 36927 bp, 25 predicted proteins | sample 5400131 | NCBI WGS metagenome assembly WNFW01 (sample SAMN13153362, study PRJNA577476) | soil metagenome | isolation source: 20 cm soil or saprolite under grassland replicate 1 | place: USA:California | collected 2016-06-15 | reverse complement strand
AAGTTCCTACGACGGCTATGCATTCTGTAACGTCCCCGCGCAGCTGTACATCGGGGGTTTCTACCGGACCACGACTGCCGGCGGAGGCTCCGTCAATGTGACCGCGACCGTGCCCGCCGCGCTCGTCGATGCCGGCGGCGACACCCTCTCGTTCGCGCGAATTTCCTGGACGACCGGCGGCAACGGTCCGACCGGCAGCACTCCGACTCAACCCTTCCCCGCCGGAACCTTCACCGCAGGCGCGGTGCAGACCGTGGGGGCCATTGCCCAAAACCAGTGGGCCGAAAGCTGCTGGACCTTCTCCTACGGCAACACCACGATTCCGGCCGCGGGCACTTATACCGGCCGCGTGCTCTACACGTTGACCGCACCGTGACCGCGTTGCCGCCCGAGCTATGCGTCCCCTCCCGCGGCTGCTGCTGTTGACGGTTCTGGTCGTCGCCGTTCCGGCTGACGCCAAGACCACGGTCATCGACGACTCCGGCACGCTGCCTTACGACGCGCCGCTCGTGCTGCACTGGCAACAGCTGTCGCCGCGCCGGCCCGTCAACAACCGCATGACCGGCACGCTGACTGTGCGCGTGAAACTGAACGTCGCGCCCTGGCTGCGGCGCCCCGGGCGCATCTACCTGGCGCTGCCGGCGCAGCAGCCTGGTGCGATGAACGCCTCCTGGTCCACACAGGGCCGGCTGCTTGCGGGACGCTTGAGTTCCGGTACTCGGGCGCTCGTGTATTCGGGATTGATCACCACGCCCTTCATCGAGGACGTCCTGCAACTCACCCTGGAGGTGGACGGCACCCAGATGCGGCAGCTGTACCACGTGAACTTCAGATTCGAGATGGACGAGGAGTGATCGTGCGACGCATGGCACTGGGGGTGAGTTTGCTGCTGGCCGCGTGGCATGCGGCGGTCGCTTCGGCCGCCGGGTTTGCCGCGCTGGTGTCGCCGCCGCGATTCGAGCTGACGAGCCGGGCGGGTACCACGGTCCGCCAGGTATTCGAGCTCACGAATCGTTCCGCCGCGCCCGCCAAGTTCCAGGTACACACGGCGGACTTCACGCTGGGTGCGGACTACAGCGTCGCGTTCCAGGATGAACTCCAACCGGACAGCTGCCGGCCCTGGGTCGCGATCGAGAGGCCCGAGGTCGCCTTGCCGGGCGGCGGCACCATCCGCTACCGCTTCGAAGTGCAGGTGCCGAAGGATGCGCCGGCGGGGGAGTGCCGGTTCGGCATCCTGGTCGAGGGCGAGGAGCCGGCCGTGGCCCAGAGCGGCGCACTGCGGCTTCCGGTCGTGGGACGCATCGGCATCATCGTGTATGTGATTGTTGGTGACGCCAAGCCACAAATCGAAGTGTTCGGGCCGCAGCTGGTCACACTCAACGGCCAGAAGGTGCCGGCCCTGCGTGTGCACAACGCCGGCAATGCACACGCGCGCATGAGCGGGTTTCTCTCCGGCACGGATGCGAAGGGCATCAAGTACGACTTCAACCCCTCCGACCTGCCGATTCTTCCCGGCGACGTCCGCGAAGTCTTCCTGACACCGTCCACCGATGGCAACGACCACCCGACGCTCACCTTCCCCGTCACGGTGCAGGGAGCACTCGAATGGGGAAATCAGCGCACCGAGCTCGCCGAGCGCTTTGAATGATCCCCGGGGCGGGCCGCGCCTGGCGCCTGGTGGCGTGGCTGTGGGGCCCGTGGCTGATCGCGGCGCTGAACGCACCGTCACACGCACAGACCGCCCCGCAGGCGCCACCGGCCCCGGCACCCACCTACCAGGATCGCTACATTGCCGGCGGCACCTTGAGTCCCGACCTTTCCACCGAGGGCTACGGCACGAGCGAGACCGGTGGCCTTGCGCGCTCGATACGCATCGATGGTGTCGTCAGCGTCCTTGACCAGCAAGGTCCGGACGCTCCCCCCCGCACGCACGAGAACGGTGCGATCGTGGACACGCAATGGGACACCGCGTCCTACGGCGCCTGGTCGGCCGACGCGGCAGCACGCACCGGCGGTTCCAGCCGCCCCGGGGTCAGCCACGACTACCGAACCGCCTCGTTCTCGCTGCACGAGCGGGGCATGCCCTTCGACGATGGCTGGCAGGCGGACGACGCACTCGGCGATATCAATGCGCCGCTCATCAACCTCGCGCGCGTGCAACCGCGCTTTCTGCTGGCGCAGGGGCCGATGGAGGGCGTCGAGACCGAATGGCGGGGCCCGTCGGGGCTGCAGTTCGTGGCCGGCGCCGGCAAGCCGGGCATCTACGACGGCATCAAGGTCCCGACCTTTCAGACCCTGGGCGGATCCACGGCCGCGCTGGGTGCGCAGTGGGCGCCGGCGTCACAATGGGCGCTGGGCGGAGAATTGGCAGCCGCCCGCGATGTCTCGCTGTACTACCAGCCGCTGGGCACCTTCGCCACGATGGCTACCGAGCGCATCTCTTCCACCACCGGCTTGCTCACGGCCGCGTGGCAGGATGGCGGCTCGCGCGCGCAGATTAACGTCATCGACGGCACCGTGGGTGGCAACGGCAACTCGCTCGGTGTGTGGGTGGATGCCTCGCACGCCCAGGGCGCAATGACGCAGACTTTCGGCGCGTTCCGTATCGACCCCAATCTTGCCTGGGGTAATCAGCTGATTACCAGTGACGCCCAGGGCGGATACTACCGCGTGGACTACCAGAACCGGCGCTGGCTGGCGGACTTCGGAGTGGACCAAGTCAGCTCGGTGTCGGGAACGGGCTCCAGCACGACTTTCGTCAACGGCGATGCGCGCTACCAGCTGTCCCGCGACCTAGGGCTAGGCGGCGTGGTCAACGTCCGCCGCAGCGCCAGCGCCAGCGCCTGGTCGGTGGAAGCGTACCTCGACGACGCCAACTCCTACGGGATCGGCCGCGGACAACTCGACTACGCGACCGATCCGCAAGCCCGGGACGCCACTATCACGCTGCAGCAGACCTGGAACATGCGTGCCGGCACTCGCCTGAGCACCACGGCCGCCGTCGACCATATCCGCAGCGCGGCGATCACGAACGTCGAGCAGGACAGCACCGTCGTGCGCCTGGCAGTTTACGGGGGCGGAGACCTCACCGCGCGCCTCGCCCTGGATGGCGGCGTCCAATGGGCAACCGCCGTGCAGGGTCAGGCGGCGCCTTCCCGGTCCGCAGATGTTTCACTCACCTGGCAGGTGGCCCGCGCGTGGTCGGTGCTCGCGAGCTACTACGAGAACCGGGTCGGCTCGTGGACGCCACTGGTCGTGACCTCGCCGCTGGCGCTGCCGACTCCAGCCGTAATTGCGGCGGCCGGTGAGCGTGGGGTGTTCCTGACCGTGCGCTACCAGGAGGCGCACGGCGCGCACTTCGTGCCGCTGGGTGGTATGCCGGGCTCGGGATCGGGCCGCCTGAGCGGTGTCGTGTACCTGGACATGAACGAGAATGGCCGCTACGACGCCGGTGAATCCGGCGCTGCGAACGTGGCGGTAATCCTCGACGGGCGTTTCTCGGTGCGCAGCGACTCCAATGGGCGCTTTGACTTCCCGGCGGTTGCGGCTGGGCACCACGTGCTCAGCGTGCAGGCGGACAATCTGCCACTACCGTGGACGCTCGCCAACTCCGGCCGCACCGAGGTCGATGTGGCCACGCGCGCCCGCACCGAAGCCAACATCGGTGCGCTGCGCCTGAAATGATTGTGCGGCCGCGTCAGGGATCTGCGGAACTGTTGCAGCCCGCTGCTCCTAAAGAGCGCCACGCCTCAAATACCGCATCCACGGAGAGCTGATCGACGCGCGTGGAGAGCGGCGGGCCGCCGATGCCGACCACCGCCGACCCGCACGGGCTGCGCGGCAGGTAGTACCTCGGCGACTGGGCGCCGTAGAGCACCGCGAGCGGCAGGCTCAAAGCGGCGGCCGCATGTGCCGGACCGGTGTCGACCGAGATCATGCTGTGCGCCGACTCGCACAGCGCAAAGAGCTGACGCAGTCCGGTGCTGGCAACGACCACGCTCGCGAGTCGTGCGGCGGCGCGGATCTCCTCGAGCATCGGCACCTCTTCGGGGGAGCCGCACAGCACCAGCACAGCTTCGCTGCGGCAAGCGTGGATTCTATGCAACAGTTCCGCCCAGCGCTCGAGCGGCCACCATTTGTCGTCCGTGTTCAGCCGGCGCCAGCGTGCGCGCCGCGGCCCCATGCTGCGATGATTGCCCGGCTGCAGCAGGATGAGCTCACGCCCGTACCAGCCCTGGGCCTGCAGCCAGGCATCACGCTCGGCGCGCTCGGCCGCGAGCACATGCAGGCGCGGGCCGTCGAGCGCCGCCGCCGCGGGCAGAGGGTAGTCTGTCGCACGCAGCGCCGGCGGCGTGACCGCCCCCAGGTTGACGAGGCCATCGATCCGCGGTTGCGCAGCGGTATCGCTGCCGATAAAGACGCAGCGGCGCCCGTCGACACCACTCAATCGCAGCATCCGCCGGATTCTGGGCAGCTGGCGGTAGTGACGCTCGCAGACATAGATCGGACCGGGCGCGCTGTCACGCAACGCGCGGCGCACGCTTGACCAGGGACGGTCGAGCGGAAAGGGCAGATGGCGATGAAAAGACCAGACTCCGGCGACATCTGGGTTGCCCTGGTAAATCGCCGACGTCCAGGATCCGGTGCCGATCACCTGGCACGGCAGGCGGTAGCGCTTGTGCAGCAGGCTCAGCAGCGCGGTCAGCATGATCATGTCGCCGAGCCGGCAGAAAAAGAAGACCGTGGGTCTCAGGGGTGTAGGGACTTTCAATGAGGGTCACATGTCGTTCGCGGGCATCAGCTTATTTTTGTACTTATAATGGCTATTCTGTGCAATGAGCAATCGCCCAACACCGTCGAACGGAGCCCATGGCGCGCCGAGCGCCAAACAGTCAGCCTAGCTCGCCACTTGACGCGTCCACGGCAGGCTCCAGCTCCAACTTGATAAACCCGTGGCCGTGGCGAGTGTAGCCGTTTTTTTACGAAGTCTCTCGGCGGGCAAGCAACGCCGCTGCATCGGACGAACCTGACGCCACTCATGACGACACGACGAGGATTGCTGCTGCTTGCGCTGCTGGCCGCACTGCAGCCTCACGCGTACGCACGCGGCGTAACCCCCTATCTGCCGCTCAATCTGGACCCCGAGGTTGAACGCGAGGTGGAGCGCGTCCTCGTTCTGGGTGGCAAGCCTGTCATGACCCGACCTATCCCGGCGGCGGTGGTACTGGATGCATTGCCGAAAGCCTGTGAGGTCGATGCGGTTCTGTGCAGTCGCGTCCGCAGAGCTCTCAAGCAATACATGCAGGACACGGCGGTTGAGTTCACCAGCGTCGCGGGCGCGATCACCAACGGCTCGAAGACCGTGATGCCCAACCAGCACGGCGAAACGGCGCAGAGTCCCTTTCAGGTGGCGGGTGCGGCGTACATCCAGCCGAGCGCCTACGCTTTGGTGAATGTGGGCGGTGTGGCTTACCAGGGAAGGGAGAGGGCGACCGGGTCGCTGATCAGCCTCGGCTTTGACTGGGCACAGCTCGATCTGGGCTTCCGTGATCACTGGTGGTCGCCCATGACCGACAGCGCCATGCTGATCAGCACGCAAGCACCGACCATGCCCTCCATCACTGTCTCGAACTATGACCCGTTGACGCGCCTGGGTTTGCAGTACGAGGTATTTGCCGCCCGCATGTCGTACTCGGACAAGATCGAGCTCACCAATGGGAATTTGACGCGCGGCTATCCCAAGTTCGCCGGCCTGCACCTGGGCATCGAGCCCGGGAATTCCGGTTGGTCGCTCGCGGCCAACCGTATCATCGTGTTCGGCGGCGGCGCCGCGGGTGGGCAGTCGATCAGCGGCATTCTCCGGGCATTTTTCAATGCCACCCAGTGCCAGACCACGGGGTGCGGCACGACCGCCATCATCGGCAAGCAGGAAGCCTCGGTCACGAGCCGATTCATTTTCCCGGGCAGGGTGCCGTTCTCCGTCTATTTCGAATTCGCTGGCAACGACACGGCTGGCGGCAACAGGTTGCTGTTCTCGAAGACGGATCTTTCGGCGGGAATTCACTTCCCGCGTGTCGGTCCGTTCGACGTCACGTACGAGCTCTCCGAGTGGCAGCCGACCTGGTACGTGCACCGCCACAGTGCGGTGCAGACCGGTTACCGCGAAGGCATAACGAACTATTTACTCAGCATTGGCCACTGGTTCGGCGATCAACGGGTGTTCGGCGACGCCGTGGGCGGTCAAAGCAACATGCTGCGTGTGGGGTGGGAGCCCCGACTGGGCGGTCTTCTCGAAGCACGATTCCGCTCACTCACGAACGATTCGTTCTACTCCGCCAGCGCATATCGCCACGAGAATATGGGCTCGTTGACCTACTCCTACCCGTGGAAGGATTACGTACTGGGAACCGAGATCGACTACGGGCGTGACGTCTTTGGCGCCCATTACACGCGCTTAGTCGGCTTCCTGCGCTACGGCGACGCTCTGCACTCCGATGCCGACTCCGCGGAAGAATCCGGCGACGTTCCGCGCCCCGATCGCGCCGAGATCTTCGTTGACGCCGGCGTCGTCGCCAACCGCGTACTGTCGGACATCACATCGTGTCATACGATCACACCATCGTGTCAAACGATCACACCGCGCGTTGAGTCAGGCACATCCTATGGGGCCCACGTCGCTCTGGGAGCGCGGCGCGCGGTCTCGGAGCACCAGGATGTGGGTGTGGCAGTTGAAGCTGACGACATTCAGGGTCTCTCGCTGGTAGGCGCTCGTATCCTCGACTATCGCTATCGGTTCACCGGGCCCCTCGCCCTGAGCCTGTTTGGCGGGGCTGCGCGTTACGCCAAGGCCACGCCGGCCTATGGCTTCTATCTAGGGGGCGGACTTCAGTGGCGCGACCTCATGCCGCATTGGGACCTTGGCATCGACTATCGGTACGCCGCCAAGCTCGACCGCCTGCGAGTCCTGCCGGGCGAGCCGCAGGGCGGATATCGCCCCGACGCGTACTACGATGTCTCCATGGGAACGCTGTACGTGTCGCGCAAATTCTGACCGAATCCTGTGAACGCTGACTGGTCGGGCAAATCAACGCTGCCCACCGCTGGAGAACCTACGCATGTCTGCGGAAAATGTCTCTCGCGCCAGGACATGGAAGCGGCTCGCGTGGCCGTTGCTGCTGACCGCAGTCGTGCAGGCAGCGCTGATTCAAGCGCCCAGGGCCGGGGAGGACTCCGGCTCGCGGCCGCGGGTGGATGCCGACGGGGTGGCACATGTACCCGCGATGAGCGTCCCGCCATCGAGATTCATGAGCCCGGAGGCGCGCAGCAAGTTCATCAAGCTGTTCTCGAATCCCGAGCCGTCGCCGCCTGCGGGTGCGGATATCCGTCTGGTGCGCGAGCATGACGAGCGAAAGAATGCTCCGTTCGTGGCTCGAGCCCAGGCGCTCTACCCGGTCAATATCGAGGAGCGCGTGATTGGCGGCGTCCGCACCAGGGTCATCACCCCGAAGGCGGGCGTCGCGGCGAGGAATCGCGATCGCGTGCTCGTCAACCTGCACGGCGGGGGCTTCCTGTGGGGCGAGGGGAATGGCGCGCTCACCGAGTCGATACCCATTGCCGGCGTGGGGAAGATCACCGTCATCACGGTCGCCTACCGGCTGGCGCCGGAGTTCAAGTTCCCTGCGGCAAGCGAGGATGTGGCGTCGGTCTACCGAGAGTTGCTGAAGGAGCACCGGGCCGCCGATATCGGTATTTATGGGTGCTCTGCCGGCGGCATGCTGACGGCGGAGGCCGTAGCCTGGTTCCAGCAGGAAAAACTGCCCCAGCCCGGTGCCATCGGGACATTCTGCGGGTCCGCCGGTTCGCTGGGCGGTGATTCGAGTCACCTGGCGTCCTTGCTCGTCGGCGAGTCGCCGTCTGCGGCTGCTGACACCGGATCCCTGAGCTTGATGCCTTACTTCAGCGAGGCGTCATCCTCGGACCCCCTGGTGCTTCCGATCAGCTCACAGAGGGTGCTCAGCAGGTTTCCTCCCACTCTGCTGATCGCCGGTTCGCGCGACTTCACAGTGAGCTCGTTATTTCATGCTCAAGCTGCCCTGACCAGCGTGGGGGTCGAAGCCGAGCTGCACGTGTGGGATGGAATGTGGCATGCGTTCTTCATGGATCCGGATCTGCCCGAGTCGCAACAGGTCTACCGCGTGGTGGCGAAGTTCTTCGATCGACACCTGGGTGCTCTGCAGCATTGACCTGTGCACTGCGTACCACCGGCCGGATACGATCCGGCGCGATTCTCGCCTATCATGAAGAGCGGTCGACAAGAACTTCGTCGGGGAGCCCACATGAGACCATCACTCGCTGCGCCGGCAACGCTGGCGTTGATCCTCACTGTTGCCCTTGCGGGCCCTGCGCAGCAGGGAAGCGGCTCTGAAGCCCACGCGCCCGCCGCCGCATCGAAACACTATTTTCTGCCCGCGACGGCGCAGAACGTGCAATGGGGCTGGTACGACCCGGGCGAGAAGCCCAGGCTGGTCATCAATTCGGGTGACACCGTGTCCATCGAAACGATCTCGCACTCACTCGGGCAGATCAAGCCGGGCCTGGACATGGACGGCATCGTGAAGCTGCGGAAGGAAAACGACGGCGGCGGCCCGCACTCGATCACCGGCCCCATTTACGTGTCGGGGGCGGAACCCGGCGATACGCTGGAGGTCCGCATACTCAGGATCGTTCCCAAACCCGACGCTTTCAACTTCAACCTGCCGGGCAGGGATTTTCCGACCGTGGGTCTGCTGGCGCCGGAATTCCCGGAAGGATTCGTGCGTTACTACAAGCTCGATCTGGTCAGGATGCAAACGCAGTTCAAGCCGGGAATCGTGATCGATCTGCAGCCCTTCCCCGGAACGTTCGCCGTCGGGGTCGACCCGAACGAACCGGACGCCAAGGCCGGGCCGCCCATTCACGATGCGAAAGGGCGCACCAGTACGCTGCGGCCGTGGAAGAACGGCTCGAACATGGATCTGAACGAGCTGCAGGCCGGTTCGACCCTGTACCTGCCGGTGTTCCTCAAGGGCGGCCTGATCTGGACCGGCGATTCGCACTGCCGGCAGGGTAACGGCGAGGTGAACCTCACGGCGCTCGAGTGTGCCTACAAGGAGATCGAGATTCGGCCAATCGTGCGCAAGGACCTGAAGACCGACTGGCCCTGGGCGGAAACGAAGAGCGACTGGATCTTCATGGGTTACGACGAAGACCTGAATCAGGCGATGAAGATCGCCGTCGAGCAGACCGTGCATTGGCTCGCCAGTCAGCAGATCGTCCCGATGAGCCGCGAGGAGGCGTACGCGCTCGCCTCTATCGTGGGGGACTGTCGTGTGACGCAGGTCGTCGATATCCGCAAGGGCGTGCATTGCATGATTCCCAAGCGGGTATTTGTCGGCCACCGGCAAACCGCGCACCAGGGCAACTGAAGCACTCCGCTCGTCCCCAGTGAGCTCCGATTCCCCGGGGGCGTTGGGCAGCGTGACGATGCCCGATTTACCTGCGCAGAGCCCACGCGAGGATCGAAATCACCGCGCTGATGAGCAACATGGTCGTGATCGGAAAGAAAAACTTGAATCCGGGCCGGTCGATGACGATATCGCCTGGCAGGCGAAACAGCGGCAGGCGCTTGACCCAGGACCAGGCCAGGCCCAGCAAAATGAGGCTCGCACCCAGAGTGATGAGCAGGCGGTTCATCGCTGAAGAGTCTACGACATCGCCCGACCGGGCGGTCGCCGTACGGGCCTCTAGCGGCTCAACTCGCCGAGCAGCGACCCGATGACCTTTCCCAGCCCGGAGGACTCCCAGTCGTAGTGGAAGCGCACCGACACCGGCAGGCCGTGAACCTTCTGGTTCTCGCTCAAGTGATCCGCGGGCGTCAGGTTCAGCACGACGGTCATCGGACGGAGTCCAAACTGATCGACGAGGTCCACGGGCATGCGTTGCGTCAGGCGCGGCGGCTCGGCCACGGTGGCAAGCGTGCGCGTGCCGTCCGGGAAGCGGATGGTCGCCTGCATCCCGACCGTGAGGCGAATGCCGAACTTCGGCGAGGTGTAGGCGATCACCCGCGGGTTGTCGGTGCGCGCCAGGATGACCAGCGGCTCGCCCGGCGTGACGTATTCCCCGGGCTTGGCGGGCGTCTCGAGGACACGGCCGCCGTAGGCAGAGGAGAGGGTCAGGGAGCGTTGCTGGCGCTCGATGAGGTCGTGGTCGATCTCGGCCGTGTTGACCCCGGCGCGCTCGGCGGCCGCCCGCGCTTGCAGCACTCCTGCCTCCGCCTCGGCGGTCTGTGACTCGGCTGCGTTCTGCTCCGCGACCGTCGCCGCTCCCTGCTGAACGAGCCCCGCGATCGTGTCGCGCCGCTCTCCCTGATACCGAAGCACCCGCTCCCGCAGCAGCAGCTGCTCGCTCGCCGCCTTCTGCTGCCGCCGCACTCCCGCGGCGGCCTGCCGCTCGATCGCGTTGCGCGCCGCGGCCGCGTCGAGCTCGAGACTGTCGAGGACGGCGATCGTCTTCCCTGCCGCGACCGTTTCGCCGGCCAGGACGCCGAGCCGGTTGATGCGGCCGGACCGCGGTGCGCGGATCTCGTACTGCTCGAGGGCCACGGTGCCGTTGGCGGTCAGAGTGAGCCAGGATCCCACGACTCCGGTCAGGAGCAGCAGGATGGGCGAGAGCACCGCGAACAGGATCAAGTACCAGGCGATCTTGTGTCTCTGGCTCTTTGCCGTGGCGTAGAGGATCTTCACGCCGTCCAGCTGCTCGGGTGGACGCTGCCTGGATCTGAAACGCAACTGCACCGTTACTCTCCCGCGGCGAGCCGCGCGAGGCCCGAGGCATCCCGCCAGGCGTCCTCGATTTGCAGGGTGAGGCCGGAGAAGTTCGCGGCGGCGAGCTTCCGGATGGTGTCCGAGCAGCGGCTCGGCGATCTCCACCGCGCGATCGGGGTTTGCCACGTAGACCATGAGGGTAGGGGAGACCCGGAGCCGGTGCAGCACCTCGGCGAAGCTCGAGTCCCCGACCGGCGCGTCCAGATCGCGCGGGTGGACGCTGAGCGCCACGGGCCACGGGCTGGCCGCGCTCGCGGCGACGAGGGTCTGCGCCAGCGAGCCGAGGAGCGCCGGGAGCCTGTCGGGTGCCGGGTCGATCTGCGCGGGCTCGAGATCGAGATGCAGGCCGTCGAAGGGCACGGACTTGAGGGCCTCGATGATGCGCAGGAGCCCCGCACGCTGCTCGGGCCGGATCCAGTCGGGATCGCCAAGCAGCAGCTCGACTTTGAAGCCGTGCTCGTGGGTGTTGCGCACGGCACGCAGCAGCGGGGAGGGGTCGGCGCTCACGCGGCGCATCTGAGCGGCATCGAGCGAGACCAGGAGTCGCTCGATGCCGGCCGCGTGGATTGCGCGGAGCTTGCGTTCCCCGAGCTCAGTGGCGCCTTCAGTGAGCCACTCGGCCGAGTGCCAGAGGTAAAGCGCCCGCCCGCCCGGTCGGGCCGCCGGCTGCGTCGGGGCAGTGCTGGCCGTCGACTGACAGGGACTCGTCTCGAAGCGCGCCCAGTCGGCGTACCAGTAGACCATCGCCCTGTCGGCCTCGACCAGCGACTTGGCCGCGTTGTAACGCTGCAGGCGCGCCCGCTGCAGCTGCTCGGCCACGTCGCCTTCGAGCTTCACGGCGCGCAGGTCGCGCTCGTGAACCGCCGCGTCCGCGGAAGCGAGCCGGGCCGAGGCGAATTCCGAATTCCGACGCAGCACCGCGGCGCGGGCGATGAGCTCGCGCCGCTGCTGTTGCAGCTCCTGCCGCCGGACCTCGTACTCGAGTTGGGCGCGGGAGAGCTGCGCGGCGGCCGCGCGGGCGAGTAAGCGGCGCTGTGACAGGTACTCGATCGGGACCTGGAACGACCAGCTGAGGACCGCGGAGCCGCCGTGCTGTCCGGTCGGCATGTCATCGCGTGCGGTGTAGCCGAGCTGGACGCTGGATTGCACCGGATACAGCGCGTTGTCACGCGGGCTGCTTTGCCTCAGGGCAATGACTTTCTGCAGCCCGGCGAGCTCCGGGTCCGAATCGGTCCAGTCCTCACTCGAGTCGACACCGCGCACGCACGCGAGGGGCACCAGAGGCCGCACCGCCACGCCGCCATCGAGATCCTGACCGGTGAACTCGCGCATCAGGCCGAGCGCGACTTCCCGGTCGGCGCCGCCCGAGGCCTCGTCGCGCCGGGCGAGGGAGAACCCGGTGAGAAGCTCGAGACGGTCGGCTTCGAGCAACAGGCCCGCCCGCGTACGCAGCGCAGCGAGGTGCTCGAAGGTGGGCTCGTCCTGGAGATACCCCTGCGCCAGCACCTCGAGGCGTTGCGCCTGCCAGTAGTCGCCGTACGCCTTACGCAGTCGCGCGATCAGCTCACGGCGTTGAAGCTGGCGCCGGGCGTCGAGCTGCAGCACCTGCAGCCGCTGCTCGGCGAGCGAGTCCTCGAGCTGCAGCCGGCTGCCGAGCACCGGTACCGACAGGCCGCCGCCCGCCAGTCCCTGGTTGTAGCCCCACGAATGCGTCGGATCGATGATGTCGTGGTTGTGCGAGTAGCCGACACTGCCGAAGGCGCTCACGCCCAGGCCGATGCGGCCCGCGCTGAACGCATCGCGCGCGGATTCGAAGGTCCGCTCGGCGAGCTGCGCGGCGGGGGAGAGTTCGACGCGCGTCTCGAGCTGCTCGAGCGGCGGCAGGGCGAGCGCCACCGCCGGACCGAGCAGGAGGGCCGGAATCAGGGTGCACAGGATGCGTGCCGCCGTGATCATGCGGTCAGAACTTGGTGCGCCGGAGCACCCAGGACGGCGCCATCGCGGACTCGAGATGCGACTTGCCGAGCAGCTCGTTGAGTGTCGCAATCGCGTTCCAGCAGCGGGTGAGGAACGTGAACCCCGGGAAGGCCAGCAGCATCCAGGCGAGCTTGAGGTCCTGCCGGCGGCGCTCGGAATAGAGGAACCAGTATTCCACGTACATCAAAGCGGCCAGCAGGGTATAGAAGAGGTACACGAACGCCAGCACGCCGAGCGTCACGGCGGCCGGATAGACGAACAGCATGTAGATCGTGTAGGTGAGCAACACGAACGGCAGCGCCAGCTGAAACAGCAGCCCGGTCCAGACCAGCGCGAGGAAATTACGCAGGCCCATGAGCCCGGGCCGCAGGTGATGGCGGTACTTGCGCAGGTACAGGTAAGAGAGGTCTCCGTCCCAGCGCAACCGCTGCTTGAGGAAACCCCGGAACGTCTCGGGCACGTCGGTGTGTCCCATGGCCCGCGGCTCGAAGCGGATGCGTAAGTCGGGGTGGCGCGCGAAATACTTCTTGATGCGCAGCGTGAGATCGAGATCCTCGGCCGTGCCGCTGTCCCAGCCGCCGATGCGCCGCAGGAAGTCGCGGCGGAAGACGCCGAACGCGCCGGAGATGTTGTTCACGAGATTGAAGGCGTCCAGCCCCGCGCGGCTCAGGTGTATCGAGAGCGCGTACTCGAGGGCCTGCAGGCGCGTGACGAAGCTGCTGCGGGCGTTGCGGGCGCGCAGGTTCCCCGACACCGCGACGACGTTCTGATCGGCGAAGTGCCGTACGGCGTGCCGCACCATGTCGTTGTCGAAGGAGGTGTCGCCGTCGAGGGCCATGACGATCTCGCCGGAAGCCAGCGCGAGCCCCTGGTTCAGGCTCGAGACACGCCCGCCGCGCTGCAGCTTGGGGACGATCTCGAGGCGGCGGAGCTTCCTCGCATTGACGTACGACTGTAGCGCCCGCAGCGCCGTGAGTGTCGCGCGGTTCTGCACGGCCCCATCCACCACTGCGAGCATCTCGACCGGACCGTCGTAGAGTTGCTCGGTGAGCGAGCGGACGGTCTTCTGCACGTCCGCGCCCTCGGAGTAGCAGGTGATGACGCAGGAGACACTCGGATGGTAGGCGAGCGGGTAGCGCGCGGTGCGCCGCCCCTCGATGTAACGGCGCACCCCGCCGAGCATCACCAGTGCCTGGATCGGCAGCTCGAACATCAGCACGAACGGAAAGAACTTGAGGGCGATGACGATCCAGTCGGATCGCCAGACCGCTTCCAGCAGCTGCAGCAGCGTGAGCCACGCGCCGGTCAGGGTGAGTATCGCGTCCATCAGCCGACGCGGCTCCGCAGGGTGCCCATGAGGAGGCGCGCGTTGGTGCTGCCCGCGCCGGCGTCGGCGGAGGTGAAGGAGGCGGTTGCGATCTCGATGCGCAATCCTTCCTCCGGCGTCGCTGCGGCGCCGAGCGCCACGATGCGCTCGAGGAGGATCGCGACGCCTGCGGGCAGGGTCTGCGGCAGCAGCAGCCAGCAGCACGCATCGTCATCGCGCATGAAGAGGTCGGTGGTGCGGATCAAGGCCCGCAGGCGCTGCGCCAGCGCATCGAACATCTGCGCGACGCGATGGCGCGGGAGGCGGGAAGCGAGCAGGTGAACGTTGGCGAACTTCAGGCACACCAGGCCGAACTGCACTTCCTCGTGCCGGCGGGAGAGGTCGAGCAGCCACTCGAGCGTGCGGCTGAAGTACTCGGGGTGTGCATGGCTGAACTCGTCGAGGAGCTTGAAGAGGTCGCCCACCTGGCCGGTGCGGGCGGCGAGCTCGCCGGCCGCCGACAGGCGCAGCCCGTAGTAGTTGCGCTCGGCGAGCGCGTCGGTGCCGCAGGTCTTGCGGCACTGAAGGCAGCGAGCCTTCACGTTGGGCTCCGTGAAGCGTCCCGAGCAGTCCTTGCACACGAAGGTTTCGAGAGCTCGGTCGTAGTCGACGCCGATGTGGCGCAGCCGCACCGCGCATTTCGGGCAGGTGAGCCCCTCGTTGGTCAGGTACTCCTCCTGAGTCCCGACGTGGCCGCAGGAGTAGCAATGGAGGAAATTCTGCTCGGCGGTGTCGATGCTGCCGCATTGCGGGCAGGTCTCGATGAAGAGCAGCTGGCCCGCGGAGCACGACGGGCAGGTGTGCACCCGCTCGACGAGGCCCGCGGTCTCGAGCAACCCGCGGCGACGCAACCGCTCGAGCATGAGGAAGCTATCCTCCCCGGGACGGCCCAACGCATCCGCCAGCGGGTACCGGTAGATCCTCTCGTCGCGCCAGTCGGCAACCGGTGTCAAAACCCGCTCGGTCCGCAGGTACAGGAAGGCGAGCAGCCGCTCGTCGCCCTCGGCCGTCTCCCGCCGGCTGAGGGATGGGGCGCGGGCGGCAATGGCCGCGGCCTCCGGGGCTGCCGCCTCCGGGGTCGAGGCGACACCGTCGCTGAGCGCATCGACCGCTTCCCCGAATGACCGGTTGAGGAAGATGGGCAGCAGGGCCAGCCGTGGAGCGCGCCGCAGGCTTTCCAGCCAGCTCGCAGCCTGCCGGGCATCGCCCGGCGTCAAAAGCAGCGCATCGGGAGCGAAACCGGCCGCCAGGAGCTGTGGCGCTTCGGCGTAATGGGGGCCTTCAGTCCAATGATCGGGCGCAACCGCGCCGCCGGACTCGGCGGATGCGCGCTTGGCGACCAGCGTCGAGATCGCCGGCAAGACGCGCAGTCTTACGCTCGTGGATGCGGTAGGCATGGTTCAGCAGCGTGCACTCTAATGGCATTGTTATTGTCAAACGCGCACCCCGGGCGGTGCATGGAAGCCGTCACGGTTCTTGCGCTTTACGGCCCCGGCTACGCGCGGCGGACGCGCTAAATCCCAACGGCGTCACGCTTTGTTGGCAGCGCGATTCGACACCCAGGTCCGGGGCGATCCACGCGGCGCCGGGGGCAGGCCGTCAATGACGGTGTCAGCTCGCCGTTGCGGGATCGGCGCCGTGCGGCGAGTGCGGATGGATTTCCAGCGCCACCGCCAACCCAAGTCGGCCGAGCAGGCCGAGGGTCTCAGGTGTCAGGTCCAGTCGGAAGTTGTCGCGGACGAACAGACTGACGTGAAGCTCGGCTATGCCGCCGTCGGTGCTGAGCCGCTCCAGAAATGCGTGTGATCTGCGCAAGTGAGCGAGCGTCTGCAGCAGCACGCTCTCCACCGAAAGCCGGCCGGAAGACAGTTCCGGGCCCGGCATCAGTCGGCCCATCCAGTAACTCTCCCGATAGGCGCCCTCGCGTGCCTCACCCGCAGGGCTGCGCCGCGGATCGCCGGCTTTCCAGGTGTGTTGCGGTTCGAAGCCGAGCGTCTGCGTGATCGTGCTCGGCTCGATGCTGGGGTGGCGGATGCGAAGCGAAATGGTGAATTCGTATTCGCTCATGGAACTGCCCGTCGGATTTCAGGAGCGCGCCGCCGAGGCTCTCCGCGCCTGTATCGGGTCGGGCGGGACCTGGACCCCGACCAGGACACCGCTCCCGGCCGCAGCGCGCGGCCGGGAGCGGTGTGGATGGACCTTCGCGTATCAGTAGCGGCGCGGCCCGCCGCGGTTGCCGCCGCCCGACCGCTCGCGATCCTGCGCTTCGTTGACTTTGAGGGGCCGACCGTCGAAGTCGGTGCCGTTCAGCGCCTGCATGGCGCGCGAGGCGTCGGCATTCGACATCTCCACGAAGCCGAAGCCGCGCGGCCGACCCGTGTCGCGATCGGTGATCAGGGAGACCTTCTCGACCGTTCCGTGTTTGGAAAACAGGGCGCGGACGGCCTCGTCGGTCGCGGTGAAGGGGAGATTTCCGACATATAGTTTGGTCATTTGCAGAGTACTCACGAGAGAATAGAAAAACACCGGCAGGTAAGTCCTGCCTCCTGGTTCGTCAAGCTTTACGAGGGTGAGAGATTGACCGGATGGAGCGTCGGTGACGCACGCAGGCCAAGGCAGACAAGCCGAAAGTTACGAGCCGGCGGGCACATTACAGGTTTTCCGGCTGCGCCGCCATCTTCGCGCCGCTCATGCCGGGAATGTGCGCCGGCGCGAGCGCATCAGGCGCGCCGTCGCTGCCTGCGCGAGCATTGCGCTCCTCAGGGGTAAGGCGCAAGGTAAGCCATCCGCGAGGAGTGCCCATGGACCACGCCGAAGCGACGCTCGCCATCCGTTGGCGACTGAGGCAGCGAATTCTGCCGCACGGTGAGTTGTGGCGCCGCCTGGGCGAATACACCGGCGGGGGTTCGTGCGGTGGGTGTGGCGAGCGCATCACCTCGGCGCAAGCGTCGTACGACGTAGACTTTACGCCGGGCGTGATTCCGCAGTCGATCCGCTTTCATCGCGAGTGCTTCGAGATCTGGCAGTGTGAATGCCAGAGTGCGTTGCCGTCCTAGCCGGCGTGTTCGGTGTCACTGTGGTACGTCGCCGTGACCGTGTAGAGCAGATGCAACTGACAGGGTCGCTTTGAGGCGTAATCGCGCACCCGCAGGCCGGAGCACTCCAGTACCCCGGTGGCCTGATGCGCCGGGTCCGCGAGTGCCGCTTTGACGGCACTGGTGAGATCGAACTGTCCGTCGCAGTCGGCATAAGGACAGGGGAACTCGAAGAACGCCCGCGCCGGTGGATGCAGCACGTGCGACTGCAATGTCGGCGTACTCGAGGTGGTACTTTCGAATTTCAGCTCCAGACGCAGATGCTGGACGGCGGGGAACGCGACGCGCAGTGCCTGCGCGGCCGCCCGGTCGCGACGCAACCGCTCGGTGCGCTCCTGGCGTGCGGCGGCGCTGAAACGTGCCGGGTTCACGTCGCGCTCCCGGTAGTCGGATCGGGCGGAGTGGCCGGCGCTTCCAACTGGCTCGCCTCGGGGTTCTCGCCGCGAGCGCCTGGGCGCGCCGACCGACGTTGCTGCTTCTCCTGCTGGCGCGCCTTGCGGGCCAGCTCCTTCTGTTTTCTTGCCTGATGGTAGTTCGGCTTCGCCACGAGGCTCTCCTGTGTCGCTGAAGTGAAGCCCGGGGCAGGCTCGCGGTCCGACCCACGGGATGGCATGGGCGTGCGCGCCCCTGGGTCGTGGTCGGCGCGCAGCTTGAGCTGCACTCTACTCCAGAATTGGACCATCGGCTCGGCGGGCGCGTTGCGGGCTGGATCATTGCGGTGCCAGGCTCCGCGGAGCGCTGCGCAGCCTTCGGTCGGTACCCCGGCTGCCACGGAGGGGATCGGGGCGCTTATGGCATCATGGCCCGAACGGTCATGGGCGTGAATTCGCAAACCTCGTCCGTCATCGATCCTGCCGAGTGGGTCGAGTACGCCGCGCGCGAGCACCCACGCCGCTTGTTCCTCAGGACCCTGGCGGGTCGACAACTCAGCTACGAGGCGTTGCGCGAGCAGTCCGCGCGTCTCGCGTCTGCACTGCTGGGTCGCGGCGTGGCGAGCGGCGATCGGGTCGCGGCTCGAGTGGAAAAGTCTGCGGAAGCCGTGCTGCTGTATGTCGCCTGCCTGCGCCTGGGTGCGGTGTTTGTGCCGATCAACCCCGCCTGCACGCCCAACGAGCTCGAGTACCTGCTGTGCGACTCGAGTCCGCGCCTCGCCATCGTGCCGCCGGGCGAGAGAGACATGCTCGCCCCGCTGGCCGATCGCGCCGGCATTCAGTGCCTCGAGACGCTCGGAGCGGACGGCAACGGCTCGCTGTCGGAGCTCGCACGGCTCTGCAACCCCGACCGCCAGGCGCGGGGGCCTCATGACCCAGGTGCGCCGGCGGCGATCGTCTACACCTCCGGAACCACGGGTCGGTCAAAAGGGGCGATCCTGACGCGTGTGAATCTCGCGTCCAACGCGACGGCGTTGGCCGCGGCCTGGCGTTTCACCGGCCAGGACGTGTTGATGCACAGCTTGCCGCTGTTTCACGTTCACGGACTGTGTGCGGCGATCAACACCGTGCTGGCCTCGGCTGCAGGCATCCTGCTGCTGCCAAAATTCGAAGTCCGCTCGGCACTGCAACACCTGGCCCACGTCACGGTCTTCATGGGTGTGCCGACCCACTACACGCGCCTGCTGCAGGACGAGGGGCTGAATCGCGAGGCGACCGCGCACATGCGGCTGTTCGTCTCGGGATCGGCGCCTTTGCCGATCGAGACCCACCAGGAATTCCTGCGGCGCACCGACCAGGTGATTCTCGAACGCTACGGAATGACCGAGACGCTGATCAACGCCTCGAATCCCTACGACGGTCCGCGGGTTCCGGGCTCGGTCGGGCCGGCTCTGCCGGGGATCGCGATCCGCGTGACCAACCGGGACAGCGGCACCGTGGAGCCCAAGCCGGATGTGATCGGTACACTCGAGATCGCGGGACCGAACGTCTTTGCCGGTTACTGGAGAGATCCCGATAAGACCAGCGCCGAGTTCACCGCCGACGGCTGGTTCAAGACGGGAGATCTGGGCCGCATCGATCGCGATGGCTACGTGCACATCGCGGGTCGGGTCAAGGATCTCGTCATCAGCGCCGGCTGCAATGTCTATCCCAGGGAAGTCGAGTCGGAGCTGGAGGCGCTGCCGGGCGTCGCGGAGAGTGCCGTCTTCGGCGCTCCGCATCCGGATTTCGGCGAGGGGGTCACTGCTGTCATCGTGCCCGAGGCCGGAGCCGTGCTGTCGGAAGCGCAGGTCATCGAGTCCCTCAGCACGCGCCTGGCTCGCTACAAGGTCCCGAAACGCGTACTGCTGGTCGCGGAGCTGCCCAGAAATGCGATGGGCAAGGTGCAGAAGGATGCGTTGCGTGCCACGTACGCCTGCCTCTATCGTGGCTCCTGATCCTGGCGCACCATATCCCGCCTGAGCGGGTCCGCAGGCCGCTCGTCCAGTCGAGGGGACGCACCATGTGCGATGACGACTCGCTCGAGGACATGATCCAGTATCAGCTCAGGTCGGCCCGGCTGTCGCGGCGACAGTTTGGAGCGTTGAGCCTCGGCGCCGGCGCGAGCTCGCTTCTGCCACCGCTCGCAGGCGCCGCGGCCGAGGTGCAGGAATCGGAGGTCGACATCAAAACCCCCGACGGCACCGCAGATGCTCACTTCGTACATCCGTCCCGCGGCGCCCACCCGGCCGTGTTGATGTGGCCGGATATCTACGGCCTGCGGCCGGCCTTCAGGCAGATGGGCAAGAGACTGGCCGAATCAGGCTACGCGGTCCTGGTCGTCAACCCGTTCTACCGGACGAAGCGGGCACCCACCGCTCCCGAGCACGCCGATTTCGAGGATCCTGCCACCCGCGCGGCGCTCATGGCGCTGGCCGCCTCGCTGACGGCGCAGACCGCCGTGACGGACGCCAAGGCTTTCGTTGCCTGGCTGGACGGCCAGCCCTCGGTCGACCGCAGGCGCAAGATGGGCACGTGCGGTTACTGCATGAGCGGACCCTTCACGATGCGCGCAGCGGCAGCGCTTCCTGATCGCATCGGTGCCGGCGCCTCCTTTCACGGCGGCAGTCTGGTGACTGACACACCGGACAGCCCACACCTGCTGGTACCGAAGATGAAGGCACGGTATCTCTTCGCCATCGCCGAGAGCGACGACCAGCGTCAGCCTGAGGCGAAGAATGTGCTGCGTGAGGCATTCGCCACGGCGAAGCTGCCCGCCGAGATCGAGGTGTACGCCGGTACCATTCACGGCTGGTGCCCGACCGACTCGCGCGTCTATAACCACGATCAGGCGGAAAAAGCCTGGAGCCGGATGCTGGCGCTGTTCAAAGCGGCGCTGGCGTAGCCGCGTTGGCAGCCACCGCAGTCAGGCCATCCATCAGCCCGATCAGCGACTCCAGTCTTTCCCGGTTGGCGTCGCTGAGAGCCTGTACATGCCAGTGGAGCTCCTGCCCGAGCTGCTGACTCAGCTCGCGCGCCGCGGCATCCAGCGCCGCCGCGGCATCCAGCGCCGCCGCGGCGCTCATCGGGGAACACTCAGCTGCGCGCGAGCCGCTCTCGCCACGATTCAGGCGCGCATGCACATACGCCCGGTAGGAGGCCGACGCAAATTTCCCGAGGTCCGCGATGAGGCGCCCGTCCTCGGCATCGAAGTGCTGCGTGGCATCGTGCGTCACGACCCAGATCGTTCCGACCGTTCGAGCGCCCGAGGTGAAAGGAATCAGCAGCGCCTCGAAGATCTTCGGGCCCAGGTCCGCCAGGTATCTGTAGTGCAGTTCCGGGTCGGACATCAACTGCAGGGAGTTGCTCTCGACCACCATTGCGCAGGGGCTGAAGTCGCGAGGCGTCGTGCCCCAGAGGTGCTCAGCCATCTCGCCGCTCACCGCGTGCGCGCGGAACAGCGCTTCGCCGCGGTGTTCATCGATGAGGCTCACGCCAGCGGAGCCGCCCCGGCACAGTCTCATGACCGCATCGGCCAGATGCTCCAGAATGCCTGCGGGCGATCGGAGCAGGTGCCGGGCGAGCTCGACCAGGACCTCGCTCTCCGCCTGGTACTGCGGCGCGCGGCACGAGCGCCACGCCAATTCGGCGGTCGAAATGACCACCTCGAGCGGCACCAGGGGCGCGGGCGGCTCGCCGGGCTGAGCCGAACGCCGGGTCATGAGCTCTGACATGAGCGAAATCCTCGAAGACGAGCGTGCCGCCGAGCGGTAGCTTCGTTGGCGCGCAGCTCGGGGGATGCAGCGAGGATTATATGCCTGCGGCCGGCCGAGCACGCGCGGGCGCAGGCGCCGTGCTATAATTGCACAGGCAAAGTTCACGTATCACTCCTTTGCGGCACTCAGCCACAATGGGCACTGATCGCAGCATCATGGCACCGCACGCCGTGCGTGTTCGTCACGCGCCCACATGACACCCGAAAGCTCCAAGTCCGCTCAGCCCGGCGAATCAGCCTGCGAACCCGCGGAGGTTCCCGCCGCGCCGGATGATTTCGTCGAGCAGGCTCTGCTGCCATTCCCGGTGGTGGGCATCGGCGCATCGGCCGGGGGAGTCGAAGCCCTCAACGCGTTCTTCGACGGACTGCCGCGGGAAAGCGCCATGGCGTTCGTGGTCGTTCAGCATCTGCCCCCCGAGCGCGAGAGCCTGATGGCGGAGATCCTCGCGCGTCACACGCACCTGCCGGTGCTGCAGGTGACGGGCGGGCTGACGCTGCAGGCGGGCCATGTCTACGTCACCCGCCCCGGCTTCACGGTGACTCTCGAGCGCGGCGTTTTCAGGCTCGGCGAGCCCGTCGAGAAGCGCGGCCATCGCCGTCCGGTCGACGACTTCTTTCGCTCCCTGGCCGACATGCAGCAGGAGAAGGCGATCGCCGTCGTGCTCTCCGGGATGGGCACGAACGGCACCGCGGGCGCCCGGGCGATCAAGGCCGCCGGTGGTCTGTGCTTCGCGCAGTCGCCCGAGAGCGCCGAATTTCCCGCGATGCCCACGAGCCTGATCCACGCCGGCTACGCGGATCAGGTACTGCCGCCCGGGGACATCGGGCGGGCCATCGTTCAATACCTGAAGTATTCGAGCTTCGACGCCGCAGGCTCGGCGGCGGCGCGCGGGCAGGAGATCCTGCAGCGCGAGCGCCAGCACCTGAGCGAGATTCTCGCGATCCTGCGAACGCACACGGGTCACGATTTCGGCGGCTACAAGAAAGGTACCGTGCTGCGCCGTCTGCAGCGGCGCATGGGACTCGCCTCGCTGTTCACGCTGGCTGACTACGCGGCGCGCCTGCACGACAGCGCGGACGAGGTGGGCGCGCTGGCCAACGACCTGATGATCAACGTCACCGGTTTCTTTCGCGATTTACAGGCGTGGGAGACGCTGCGCGAACTGGTGGTACGGCCGCTCGTGACCGGGTGGCAAAGCAATATACCGATTCGCGCCTGGGTGTCGGCGTGCTCGAGCGGCGAGGAGGCCTACTCGCTCGCCATGCTGCTCGCCGAGGAAATCCTGCGCTCCGGCAAGAGCATCGAGGTGAAGATCTTCGCCACCGATGCGGCCGTCAAGGCGCTCGATTTGGCGCGCGCGGGCGTGTACCCGGGAGGCATCGAGGGGGATCTGTCACTCGAGCGCCTCGACCGCTTCTTCGAGAAGGAGGAGCACGTGTACCGGATCCGCAAGCCGATCCGCGACATGGTGGTGTTCGCTCCGCAGAACGTGTTGCGCGACCCGCCGTTCTCACACGTCGATATCTGCACCTGCCGCAATCTGCTCATTTATCTCGAGCCCGACGTCCAGGAGCGCGTGCTGGCGCTGCTGCATTTCGCGCTCAAGCATGGTGGCACGCTGTTCCTCGGCAGTGCGGAAACGCCGGGCTCGCTGAAGGGCGTGTTCGAGGCGGTCAGCCTCAAGCATCGCATTTACCGCCGCATCGGCCCGCACGGCCATCGCCATCCGGAGCTTCCCGCAATAGCCGCGCGCATGATCGCCGCGGCGCCGCGGCTGGCACCGTACAGCCCGCGCCCGGCAACGTCCTTTGCCGTGCAACAGGCGCTGTTCGAGCAGTTCGGGCCGCCCACGGTGGTGGTGGATGCGCAGGATCGCATCGTCTATTTCCATGGTGACACCACGCCCTTTCTGATTCAGCCACTCGGCGAACCGACGCGCGATCTGTTCGAGGTGCTGCACCTCGGCATCCGCTCCGCGATACGAAACGCTGTGAGTCAGGTACGTGCCGGCGGCGGACGTATCGTGATCGAGGCGGCCGACATGCAAAACGGCGCCGGTGTGCCACAGGTTCGCATTACGGTCGCACCGCTGGTGGCGGCGGGTGGCCCGGGATACCTCCGGGTGAGCTTCCAGCCCGAGGGCTCGCCCGCACCCGCTGCTGCGCCGGGCTCGGCCGTGCGCACCGTGCCAGCGGAGGGCGTGACGAAAGATTCCGCGAACGACGCGCTGCTGCAGGAGGAGCTGCGCATCGCGCGCCGCGAGCTGCAAAGCACCGTCGAGGCGTTCGAGTCCAGCAACGAGGAGCTGAAGGCTTCCAACGAGGAAGTCATCTCGATCAACGAGGAGCTGCAAAGCACCAACGAGGAGCTGGAGACCAGCAAGGAAGAGCTCCAGTCGATGAACGAGGAGCTGATCACCGTCAATGGACAGCTGCAGTCGAAGATCGCTGAGCTCGAGGCCGCCAATAATGACCTGTCCAACCTGTGGAGCAGCACCAGTATCGGGGTCGTCTTTCTGGATCTGCAGCTGCAGGTACGGCGCTTCACACCGGCGATGAACGAGCTGATCGCGCTGCGACCGTCGGACATCGGGCGACCGATCGATCACTTCCAGCCCAAGTTCAGCGACGGCGATCTCGCCGAGGAAGCGCGCCTGGTGCTCGCGACCCTGATCCCCTCGGAAGCCGAAACACGCACTCATGGCGGCGCCTGGTACCTGCGGCGTACGATCCCTTATCGCACCGCCGACAATCGCATCGACGGCATTGTCATCACCTTCGTGGACATCACGGCGCGCAAGCGCGCGGAGCAGGCCATCGATGCCATCCAGGCGCGTCTGCAGGCAACCATCGACCAGATGCCGGCCGCCATCCTGATGGTGGAGGCTCCGACCGGCACGGTCATCTACGGCAACCAACGCGCCGCGACCCTCTTCGGCCTGCCCTTCCCGCTGCCGCTGCTCGGCGCGCCATGGAGCTCGGCGTCGATCGCCTTCAAGGGCCTGGATCCGAACGGCCGGGTGTACGAGGCGCAGGAGTGGCCCCTGGCGCGCACGCTCGCCTCGGGCGCGACGGTCAGCGACGAGGAATTCGATTTTCTGCGTGCGGACGGCACGCGAGGTTCGCTGTCGGTCAGCTCGGCGCCGATCAGCGATCGCACGGGCCAAATCGTCGCCGCGGTCGCGACGTTCTGGGACATCAGCGACCGCAAACGCATGGAAGCGACCCTGCGCGAAAGCGAGCAGCGCTTCAGGCTGCTGCTGGAGAACACGGCCGACTACGCGATTTTCATGATCGACGACCAGGGCCGCATCAGCACCTGGAACAGCGGGGCGGAGCGCCTGCTCGGCTGGAGCGAGAGCGAAGTGGTCGGACGTCCTGCAGCGATGCTTTACACCCCCGAGGATCGCACGCTGGGAGTGCCCGAGCGGCAGTTGCGCCTGGCGCTCGAGGGCGGCAAGGCGAGCGAGGAGCGCGCCTACATGAGAAAGGACGCCAGCCGCTTCTGGGCGAGCGGCACACTGACGGCGATTCGCGACTCAAGCGGTGCCGTTCCGGGCTTTGCGTGTGTCATGCGTGATCACACCGAGCTCAGGCAGGCGCGGGAGCATCTGCACCAGGCATTGCGGGCGTCCGAGGAATTGCGCCTGAGCGCCGAGCGTGCCAACCACGCCAAGGACGATTTCATCTCGACGGTCAGCCACGAGCTGCGTACCCCGCTCAACACCATCCGTCTGTGGTCGGGGCTGTTCCTGGGCGGCAAGGTGACCGCGGAGAACCTCGATGCGGGTTTTCAGACGATCGATCGCGCGGCCAGGGCCCAGCAGGCGCTCATCGACGATCTGCTCGACACCTCAAGGATGGCCTCAGGGAAGCTGCGTCTGGCGTTGCGCGAGACCCGGCTTGCAGAGGTCGTGCAGGGCGCGATTGACGCCGTGCTGCCCAATGCGGCCTCCCGCAGCATCAGGCTGGAATCGCGGCTCAGTGACGAAGTGGGCGTGGTGCGCGCCGATCCGGATAGGATTCAGCAGGTGGTCTTGAATCTGTTGAGCAATGCCGTGAAGTTCACCCCTTCGGGCGGAGCCATCGAGGTCGAGTTGTCCCGGGACGGCGGCGCCGTGCAGATCGTCGTTCGCGACAACGGCATAGGTATTCGTCCCGACTTCCTGCCGCTGGTGTTCGATCGCTTCAAGCAGGCTGAAGCGGTGACCAGCCGACAGCATACGGGGCTGGGCCTGGGATTGGCCATCGCCCGGGAGCTGGTGGAGCTGCACGGCGGCTCGATCAGCGCGCACAGTGAGGGGGAGGGACGCGGCTCGGCCTTTACCGTGCGATTGCCGCTCGCGCGACGACAGGAATTTCCGGTTGCGGACGGCGACGCCGCGGCCGGCGGGGACGCGAAGCTCGCGGGGATGCAGGTGCTCATCGTCGAGGATGAATCGGCAGCGGCGGAGGCGATGTGGCAGTTCCTCGAGGCGGCCGGAGCGCGCGTGCGCATCGCGACCTCGGCGGCCACGGCAAGAGAGGCGCTGGCGTTGCACCGTCCGAATGTGGTGGTCTGCGATATCGGACTTCCCGGCGAGGATGGCTATCAGCTGCTGGCCAGCATTCGCAAACGTGAGGGCGAAGGGCATACGCCACGCGTGGGCGCGGTGGCAGTCACGGCGTTCGCCCGCGACGATGATCGCCGGCACGCGCTCGAGGCGGGCTTCGATGAGCACGTACCGAAGCCCGTTGATCCCGGGCAGCTCATCGACGTGCTTACGAAGGTCGTGGGCGCCCCGGTGAGCAGCGCCAGAACGTTGCGCGACTGATCGGCGGCTCAGGGGCGCCGGCTCAGGACCTCTGCGATGGGGGCGGCGGCGGCCGGTACCGCCTGCCGGTAGTCCTGGCCCAGCAGCGCCGCCACGGTTGCCGCAATCTGGGCCTGGCTGACCGGTGCGGTGTGAGTGCGCTCGCCGAGCGGTGGAGTGTCCGGGCCCAGCACCGCGATCCAGATGTTTTCCGAGCCTGGCTGCCCGACGCCGTGCTCCTTCCAATCGATCGGCCCGCTGCCGCGGCCATGATCGGTCGTGATGATGAAGGTAGTCCGATCGCGATACGCCGGCAGGCCCTGCAGGGTGTGCCAAAGCTCCTCGACGAACCGATCGAACAGGTGCGCGCTGTGCAGCACCAGGTCGTAGCGACCCGCGTGCGCCCAGTTGTCGGTCTCGCCGTAGCCGACGAACAATACCCTTGGTGAGTGTTCGCGCAACGAGTCGAGCAACGGGGCCTGCAGGAACGCGTTGTAGACATCCCCGTCGTCCAGCCTGGTCGTGGACCGGTAGAGTTGGTTCAGCAGCTCCTGACGCGGGGTGAGCTTGCCGCGATAGGGCAGGTCCCATCCGACCTGCAGCGGCAGACCGCTGCGGCGAACGTTGAAGATATCCTTGAACGTCTCCCAGGTTGCGTACACGCTCACGCGCCCGTGCAGCTCCGGCAGACCGTTCAGCCATTCGAACACCGTGGGGTTGGGATTCGGGCCGAACCGGTTGGAGTCGATGCGCGGATCGGGGTGGCCGGTCAGCATTTCATTGTATCCGGGGTAGGAGAAGGCCAAGCCGTTGGTGACGCGGGCGATGCTGCCTTTGGCCTGGTTGCCGAAGACCTGGCCGCGCGCGGCGACGGTCGTCCACAGGAACGGAAACAGCGCCCGGCGGCGCTCATCCGGGTCGGCGCGCCAGAATTCGCGGCGCAGGTCCTGTTCCTTGTCCCAGATGCCGCCGTTTTTCTCGTTCAACAGCGTGGGGTCGGCGCCGGTGAAAATCTCCTGCCAGCGAAGGCCGTCGCTCACGATGAGCACGACGTTGCGCGTCTTCGGCGGCGTCGCTGTCTGAGCGCGCGCGGCGGGCTGCAGCGCGCCGAGCGCCAGCAGCACAGCGCACCAGAGGCTACGCGAGGCAATCCGGGGCAACATCAGCACAGGATGCTCATGATACAGGCGTTCAGTAAGAACGACGCGCGGCACCCTGGGCCGCGGCGCCGGATGCATCGCTGCCCACGCCGCGCGTGGGGTCCACCAGCAGCCACGCGGCCGCGCTCACCACGGCGAAACCGGTCCCGATCAGAAAGGCCTGGGTCCAGGCGTGATGGCCCGACAGATAGGCGACGATCGGCGTGGCGATCAGGCCGCCGGCGTTGCCGCCGGTATTGAGCAGCCCCGACGCCGCCATGGTGTCGGCACGCCCGACGTGCATGATCGCCGCCCAGTAAGGGCCTTCGTTCAGTTCGACGCAGGCAAAACACAGCGCCAGGGCCCCCACGGCGAGGTAAGGGCTCGCCGCGTCCACCGCCAGGAATTGCAGCAGGCCGGCGGCAGGCAGTGAGAGCAGGGGCAGGATCCGCAGGCCGCTGCGCACGCCATAGCGCCGTCCCAGCACGCTCGCGAGCAGGCCGCCAACGCCCGCGCCGATGGCGGCTGCGAGCGGCGGTGTGCTGGCCAGCCAGCCGCTCTCGAGCACCGTGAAGTGCCGCTCCTGCACCAGGTAGAGGAAACACCAGTTGGCGAGCAGGTAGTACACGTAGTTCATGCACACGTAGGAGCCGGTCAGGGCCAGCACGTCCCGGTTGCGCATCAACGCCCACACACGTGGCCACGAGATCGTGGAGTCGGCAGGCGCAGGGGGCTCGGGCCCGAGCTCGGCGAGCTCCTCCGCACTCACCGCCGCATGCTCGGCGGGGCTGTTCCTGCCATACCAGGCCCACCAGGCGATCAGCAGCAGCGCGGGCAGCGTCGTCCAGGCGAGCGCCCGACGCCAGTCGAACGCGGTCATGAGCCAGGCGATGAGCGGGGGAGTGAGCGAGGCGCCGAGGCCAAGACCCATGCTCTGCATGCCCTGCACCAGCGGCCATCTGTCGGGCGTGAACCAGGCCTCGAACACTCCCGATGAGACCGGGAATATCGGCGCCTGTGAAGCGCCGAGCACCAACTGCACGGCGAGCAACCCGCCGAACAGCGCGGCTCCCGGCAGCAGCACCGGCGCGAGTGGCGTCACCATGCAGCACACGAAGGCGACGAGCCCGATCACCACCAGGGTCAAACGCGCTCCGAGGCGCTGGCCGAGCACCCCGCCGGGAAACTGCAGGGCCGTGTAGCCCACCAGGAGCGCGGTCTCCAGCCAGCCGATCTGCATCTGCGTGAAACCCAGGTCCGGCATCATCCGGTAACTGGCGATGGTCAGGCTTCGCTGCTGCACATAGGCGATGAAGCCGAAGCCGAACAGGAACAGGAATATCCTCCAGCGCACACGGATGCGCTGCGGGGAGGGGAAAGAGGCTGCTACCGCCGGCTGGTCCCTCACGTCGCTTCGACCGCCTCGCCGATCCGCTCCAGGACGTAGCGACGGATGTCGAGACTGGAGTCTTCCATCGGGGCGTAGTAGCCACGCTCGTGCACGCGCGCGCTGATGCCCTGCTGCACCGCCTCGCAGATCGCCCAGTCCTGGCGGTTGACGAGATCCCAGAACCCGGTGGTGTCGCTGGGCTCGAAGTCGGGCTTCTCGATCTCGAACGGCTCGAACAGGAAATGACAGGTGATGTCGGTGTGCACGGCGCTCCGCGGCTGCAGGATGAAAACCGCGGCATGATCGCAGGCGAGGCTCAGGAACAGATTCGGATACAGCAGCTCGCCCTTGTGGCGCACCCGCTCGTCTTCGTTCAGGGTCGGGAATGCGCGGCGGCGCGTGGTGCCCGACTTGGTGAACGTATACGCGCCGGGGCGATGCGCAATGCCGCGCAGCCAGTCGAGATTCGCGCCGCCGCGCTCACGGAACGCCGGCACCAGCTCACACAGCTCCGGGTGCACGCCCCCGCAGTGGTAGCACTCGTTGTAGTTCTCGCAGAGCACCTTCCAGTTCGCGGCCACCTGGTAGCGGATCGTATGACCGATCCGCAGCTCACCCAAGGGGTAGCGCGCCAGGCGCTCGGGAATTCCGCCGAGCTGCCGCTGCAATGGCACGGCAGTGGCTGGGGTCAGGTTCAGGAACACGAAACCGCCCCACACCTCGACCTGCGCCGGGTACAGGCTGAACAGTGCCTTGTCGAATTGCGGCTGAGCGCTCAGATAGGGTGCGGCGATCAGCCGCCCGTCGAGGTCGTAGGTCCACTGGTGATACGGACAGGTGATACGGCCGGCGGTGATGCCACCGGGGAGCCGGGCGCCGGGGCCCGCGGCGCCCGGCTCCCGGCACAGGCGCGTCCCACGGTGCCGGCATACATTGTAGAAGGCGCGCAGCCGAGCCTCGCGGTTGCGCAGCAGAATGATGCTTTCGCCGAGGATATCCAGCACGCGGAACGCGCCGGGCTGCAGCAGCTCTTCCTCGCGCCCGACACAGACCCAGTCGCGGCAGAAGATCCGCTCCTTCTCCACGGCGAATACGCTCTTGGAGCGATACCAGCTCGATGGCAGGGTGGCCTCCAGACCGGCCAGCCGTGGGGGCGGCTCATGGGTGCTCACGGAAGTCCAGATCCTCGTTGGCAGCGAACCCCGGCATCACCGTACCGCACTGCCCGCCCAGGGGTGCATCGCGCCGCAACTTCAGGGCCGCGGGGGCGGCATCCAGTTCCCGAGCATACCGGTGGCCGCTGTACACGGCATGCACAATCGCGCCCGGCGCGAGCGCATCCCCGATGCGGCTGACGGATTGGATTGCCGCCCATTCCTGCGGGCGGGCGCCGAGCGCGGTGTGCAGGGCATCGTTCGCCAGGCGCGCGCCGACGATCACCAGGGACTTGCAGGCGAGCCGCGTGGCGGCGCCCGTGAACTGGCTGGCGAGCGCGAGCTCGCCGCCCTCGAATCCGGTCACGCGTGAGAGTGTATGCAGGGCAACCCCGGCCGCGAACAGCGCCCGGTGAACCTGCGGCTGCTCGTTGCTCATGATGGCCCAGGCCGATGCATGCCCCGCGGGCGTCACGTAGCTGACCGCCTGCCCGAGCCTGGCAAGGTGCTCCGCCAGCGCGCTGCCCATGTAGTAGTTGTCAAAGTCGTAGACGACCACCGGCCCTTCGATCCGTGCGCCGTCCGCGACGTCATCGGGAGTGAAGACATCGGGGCCCTCGAGGCTCCCCACCGGGATCTCGAGCGCCGAGTACAGCAGGCGCGCCCAGCGCGATCCGGTGGCGATGACCACGTGCGTGTTGCCCAGGCCCAGGATGTCCTGCGCCGTCAGGCGATTGCCGCGGTAGATGTTGACGTTCGGCAGCCGCTCCAACTGACCCCGGCGCCAGTCGAGGACGCGCCCCCAGCCTGCCAGTCCGGGCAGGCGGGTCTCGAAGCGCAACCGGCCGCCGATCTCGTCGGCCGCCTCCGCCACCGTCACCTCGTAACCGCGCCGGCCGAGCGACAGCGCACACTCGAGGCCCGCGGGGCCCGCGCCGACCACCAGCACCGAGGCCGCGCTGCCCGCCGGGGCGATGCGCTCGGGGTGCCAGCCGCGGCGCCACTCCTCGCCGATCGTCGGGTTCTGAGTGCAGCGCACCGGCACCGAGTCGTGCCAGCTCGAGATGCAGATGTTGCAGCCGATGCACTCGCGGATGTCCTGCTCGCGGCCCTCGTCGATTTTCCTGGGAAGGAACGGATCCGCGATCGAGGGTCGTGCCGCGCCGATCAAGTCGAGCACGCCGCGCTTGATCTGACCGACCATGGCGTCCGGGGAGGTGAAACGGCCGACGCCGACCACCGGCTTGCGTGTCAACTTCCTGACGAACTCGACGATCGGCTCATGGCTGCCCTCGGGCGCGAAGCGCGACGGGGCGCAGTCGGTCGGCGAGGAGTCCAGCTTCACGTCCCACAGATCGGGCACCTCGGCGAGCAGCTCGACGACCTCGTGGGCTTCCGAGGGCGCCGCATCGCTCGGCCGCGAACGCAGCTCCTCGAGACTGATCCGCAGCGCCACGGCGCAGCGGTCGCCGACCGCCGCGCGCGTGACTTCCAGCAGCTCCCGCACGATGCGGACACGATTGCGCACGCTGCCGCCGTAGGCATCCGTGCGCTGGTTCCAATCCGACAGCAGGAACTCGTACGGCAGATATCCCATGCCGGCATAGACGTAGACGATGTCGAATCCCGCGCAGCGCGCCTTGCGCGCCGCTTCCGCCTGCCAGGCGAGCAGCGCGCGGATGTCGCGCGTGTCCATGGCCCGCGGCCGCTGGGTACCCATGAAATTGACATGCGTGGCCATCCACGACGTTCCGGACGGGGACAGGGGCGCGATGCGGCTGCTGCGGTTCATCACCGAACCGCCTCCGTGCCACAGTTCGATGCCCGCCAGCGCACCGTGCCGGTGCACGGCCTCGGTCATCAGGGCGTGGGAGCGGATGTCGTCCTCATCCCAGAGAGTTGCGAACGGCAGGGGTGCATCGTCGGAGCTGGGGTCGATCGAGACATAGCCGCTGCAGACCACGCCCCATCCGCCTTCGGCCTTGGTCTCGCGAAACTTCGCGCGCATGTGCGGCATCGAGTTGGTCATGCCGGCGGCATGCGGAACCGCGTAGAAGCGGTTGCGGGCCGTGACCGGTCCGATCTTCACCGGCTCGAACAGGATGTCGTAGCGCGGGTTGCGAGCCATGCGCCGGAGTCTGCCGGTAGTTGAGCGAATGTTCAATAAGCTATACTGCGCCGCGTTCGAACAGGCCGGTGTGGTCTCGCGGGGGACGCTGATGCTCGACAAGCCGCTGCTGCTCGACAAACCGCTGCTGCTACTGGGCCTGCTGGCGCTCGCCCCGCGCGTGTTGTGTGCGCAGTCGAGCGCCCCGGATACGCCCGAGCCCGGCTCGGTCGAGGAGATCGCGCAGGCAACGACCGAGGCCCGCTTCCTCTCGCCCTGGGTCGCCTATCTGCCGGCCTCCGCGAGCGTGGTGTCACCGCGGACTTTTTTGCACCGCATCCCGGGGGCGGCGGGCGAGCTGGTGAATTCCTCGACCGCCTATGGGTACTGTCGCGCGCTCGCGGGCTCTTCCGCGCGCGTGCGCCTGTTCACGATCGGGCGTTCGGAAGAAGGCCGTGACATCGTGATGCTCGCGATCGCGGACGAAAAGGGCATCCAGGAGCTGGAGCGGCTGAGGGCCGCGACTGCCGCGCTGGCGGATCCGCGCACCACCGACGCCGCCGCCGCCGAGCGCATCGTGGCGAGCGCCCGTCCGATCTACTACTTCAACGCGGCGCTTCACTCTGATGAGACCGGATCCACGGAGTCGGTGCTGGAGCTGGCCTATCGGCTGGCGGTATCGGAGCAGCCGATGATCCGGCGCATACGCGAGAATCTGGTGGTGCTGATCAACCCGGTCTCGAATCCCGACGGGCGCGACAAGCAGGTCGAGTGGTTCTACCGCTTTCTCAAGGGCAGGACGGAGCTCGCGAGCCTGCCGCGACAGGCGCCGCCCTACTGGTCGAAGTACGCCTTCGTCGACATCAACCGCGACGCGCACCAGCAGGTTCACGAGACCACCAAGGCGGTGTTCCGCATGTTCCGTGAGTGGCATCCGCAGGTGATCCACGATCTGCACGAGAGCGTGGCGCTGCTGGTGACCTGGAATGGCACCGGGCCGATCAACCAGTATGTCGATCCGCTCACTTACGCCGAACGCCTCGAGCTGAGCTTCCATGAAGTTCAGGCACTGACCGCACTCGGGATGCCGGGTGTATGGACCTGGAACTTCGGCGATGACTTCGCGCATCTGTACCTGGATGCGATCGCGACCAACCACAACTCCGACGGCCGCGGCTACGAGACCTTCGGCAACGGCACCGCGGAAACGCTCATTCCCGAACAGCCCGGCGAGGAGAGCAGCGTCGAGTGGTATCGTCCCTTGCCGCCGCCGCAGCAGAAGACCTTCAGCTGGTCGGCGCGCGACAACGTCAATTACAACGAGACCGCGATGCTGGCGGCGCTGGATGAAAGCGCGCAGCAGTCGAAGAGTCTGCTGAGGAATTTCTATCTCAAGGCCGTGCATTCATGGCGCAAGGGGCTCGAGCAGGCGCCCTATGCGTTCCTCATTCCCGACGGGCAGGGCGATCCTGCCCGCGTCGCACAACTGCTCGCACGGCTGCTCGCGCAGGGGATCGAGGTGCAGCGTGCCGCCGCGGACTTCACCCTCCGGGAGGGTACGTTCCCCGCGGGCACCTATGTCGTACGGCTCGACCAACCCTACCGCAACTACGCGGTGGATCTGCTGGCTGCACAGAGCTATCCGCGGGACGCAGGCGAGCCATACGATGACGTGTCGTGGGAGTTGCCGGCCCACTACCATCTGGCGGCGATCCCGACGGCGGATCCGCGGGTACGCGCGGCAAACCTCGCGCCACTCAGCGCAGCGCCTCATCCGCAGGGTGCGGTATCGGGCAGCGGGCCGGTGTACCTGCTGAAGGACGGCGGACAGGAGGGGTTGCTCGAGGCGCGCTACCAGCTGGCGCGATTCAGGATCTCGATCGCCGAGCGGGCGTTCACCGCGAACGGCGCCGAGTACCCCCCCGGCTCCTGGATCCTCGCGCCGCAAGCGGGCCTGGCCGCGGCGCTGCAGGAGGCGGCGGCGAAGCTGGGACTCGAGTTCACGAGCAGCGCCTCGGCTCCGGAGGTGGCGAGCCACGCGGCGCCCGTGCCGCGTCTGGGACTGTGGGTGCCGTGGGCGGATACCGACACGATCGGCTGGGCGCGCTACTCGCTCGATCAGCGACACATACCTTATATCTACGTTCGGGACGAGGACATCCGCGCCGGCAAGCTGCGCGAGCGGTACGACGTTGTGCTGTACGGCCATGTCGATCTGGAGCTCGCCGAGCAGATTCAGGGCATCCCCAGGGCGTGGGGTCCGATGCCGTTCAAGAAGACGAGCAGCACTCCGAGTCTGGGCACGCCGGCCGAGTCCGACGACATCACGGGGGGCATCGGCTGGAGCGGACTCGCCGAGCTGCAGCGCTTCGTCGATGCGGGGGGTCTGCTGATCACGCTCGGCAGCGGCTCCATGTTGCCGCTCGAGGGCGGCATGGTGCGTGGCGTGCGGCGCGAGTCCGGAGGGGTACCGCGCAGCACGCAGGGGGGCGGCGGGGCGGCCGCAGCGGCGTCACAGTCGGCTGTCACGCGAACACCCGGTGCGCACCTGCGCGTGTCATTTGCGCGACCCGATCACCCGATCGCGTACGGCTATTCCGCGCGCACCCATGTGTTCCGCCAGAACTTTACGGTCTATTCGATTCCGCGCCGCTGGCTGCGCATGGCGTACTGCACCACCTGTCTCGACGGTCCGCTCGATCGCAGCGGCGTGGTGCTGGAGTGGGGCGATCGGGAAGGTGCGCCGCTCGTCGTGAGCGGTCAGGCGTGGGGAGGAGAAGGCCTCATCGGACATCCCGCCATCCTGGATCTGCGCTCAGGTGCGGGTCACGTCATCGCGTTCAACTTCAATCCGCTGCATCGCGATCTCAATCGCGGCGATCAGCGCATGCTGTGGAACGCCATCATCAACTGGCGCGCGATCCTGGCGGGGCGCTAAAGCGTCAGGTGTCAGCCGGCGAGCTGCGCTGAGCGGGCGATCAAACCGAGGTACTCGGCGAGCTGCGGAGTCTTGAGCCCGGCGACCTTGCCGGCATCGTCCCAGCGCCGCACGCGCACCGCGTCCGTGAAGTAGCGCTCGGCCTCGAACTGCGCCACCTCGTACGCTGACAGCGGGCCTCCCTGCAGCTCCAGGGTGTGTACCGAGGCGGAGCTCAGTTTCGCAAAGTACTGCGCATCGGTCGCGCACAGGTAGCGTTTGGCCGCAACGTGCAGGCGCACCGGTTCGCAGATCGCGGCGGGAAAGCGCTGCGCGAGCCAGCGGGCGCCGCTTGCCTCGTGGTGCGCGTCCGCGGTCCAGTCGGCGAGGTCGTCGGGGACCTGCGCGAGCAGGTGTCCGATGTCGTGCAACAGCGCCGCGACCACCAGCGACTCGGAGGCACCCGCCTGCTGCGCGAAGTACGCGCTCTGCAGTGCGTGCTCGGTCATCGACACGCGCTCGCCGAAGTACGCGCCGGCGCCGCGCGCCGCGTAGATCGCGAGGATCTCCTCGGCGAGGCTCACGCGCCTATCTGCGCGGCCGGGCTAGCCATGGGTCGTCCTGGCCGCGGCCCTGGTGTTCAGAACGTGCAAACCGCCGGCGCACACCGCGGCCACGGCGCTGACCGTCGCCAGGATCACGAACACGCCCTCCCAGCCGAATGCCACCGAGAGCCGCGCCACGGTGTCCCCCGCCAGTACTCCACCCAGGTACCCAATGCCGTCGATGATTCCCGAGGCGGCCGCGCTCGCCTGCTTGCCGCCGAAGTCGAGCGCAAAGGCGCCGCCCAGATAAGAGTACGGCCCCAGCAGGCAGAATGCGATGACCCCGATCACCACCACCGCCAGCAGGGCGCCGGCGGGGCCGGGGCGCACGGACATGAGCACCAGCAGCGCTGCGGCCGTGCCCGTAAGTCCGAGGGACAACAGCAATGAGCGGCCGTTCAGACCGAGGCGGTCGCTGAGCCAACCCGCCAGCAGCACCGAGGCGGCGCCCACTCCCGGGAAGATCGCACTCATGCCGGCGGAGTGACTGATGCTGTAGCCGAGGTGATCGCGCAGGTAAACCGGTGTCCAGGTATTGAAGCTCTCGCGGATTATCGTGCAGGTGAAGGACAGCAGACAGACCAGCAGAAACGCCCGGCTGCGCAGCAGCGGCAGCAGCAGCGCGCCGACACTTGCAGGCCGCGACTGAGCGGCGGCGAACAGGTTGAGCGGGTTCGGCTTCGCTTCCGTGTGTCCGAGCTCGGTGCGGGACTCGCGCAACCACAGCAGGCAGGCGGTCAACCAGACTGCGGCCGCGATGGCGGCGAACAGGAACAGCGCGCGCCAGCCGTAACCACGCTCGATCAGCATTCCCATCTGCTGGCGCGCCGCGGCGTCTCCGACCAGGTAGCTGATGCTGAGAATACCGACGATCGACCCGTAGGAGGAATAGTCGAACCATCGGGAGGAGACCTTGACGAGGCCGGCCCAGCCGATCGACTGCGTCAGGCGGTTTCCGACCCAGGCGAGAGTGAACATCGGAATCGTGCCGCCGGCGGCGAACAACAGCGTGAACACCGCGGCGCCTCCCACGCCAATGAGGAAGTTGCGCCGCCCGCCCCAGTAGTCCCCCAGACCGGTAAGAAACAGTTTGCCCAGCGCGTAAGCGAGAACGCCGAGGGAGCTGATCGAGCCGATGCGCACGATGGCCTCGCTGTGGCCGACTCCCTGCTTGCCCAGCTCCTCGACCAGCAGGGGCGTGGCCACGGACAGGTCCGCCCGGCAGTAGTAACAGGCGGCATAGCCCCCGAACAGCAGCAGTATGGTTCTGAGCTGCCCGTAGCGCAGCGACCGCTCCGGCGTGCCTCTCATGACTACTGCCGCGGGGGCGCGATCGT
>WNFW01000456.1_pt1 | contig 36955 bp, 40 predicted proteins | sample 5400131 | NCBI WGS metagenome assembly WNFW01 (sample SAMN13153362, study PRJNA577476) | soil metagenome | isolation source: 20 cm soil or saprolite under grassland replicate 1 | place: USA:California | collected 2016-06-15 | reverse complement strand
TGAAACTCGCCGACGAAGGCCGCGAGGAAAACCCCGTCAACCTCGATCCCCGCATGGCCAAGCTCGCCGGCGGCGTGCACCGCCTCGACGGCCAGCTGATGGTCGTCCTCGATGTCGATCGCGTCCTTGAAATCGCGCCTGACGGGCTGGCGGCATGAGATCAGCGGCAGGCGCGGCGTAAGCTGCAATAGAAACGTCCCCGTAGGGGACATAAGAGGCAGAGGCTAAAATGAGAACATGTCTGGTCGTTGACGATTCAAGCGTCATTCGAAAGGTCGCAAGGCGTATCCTGGAAGGTCTGGATTTCCAGATCATCGAAGCCGAGGACGGCGAGAAGGCGCTCGAGGTCTGCAAGCGCGGACTGCCCGAGGCGATCCTGCTCGACTGGAACATGCCGGTGATGGACGGCTACGAATTCCTCGGCAATCTGCGCCGCATGCCCGGCGGTGACCAGCCCAAGGTGGTGTTCTGCACCACGGAAAACGACGTCGCGCACATCGCGCGGGCACTTCACGCCGGCGCCAACGAATACATCATGAAGCCGTTCGACAAGGACATCGTCACGGCGAAATTCCAGGAAGTCGGCCTGCTCTGATCTTTCGAACCGGCGGCTGAACGGCCCTCGGCGTTACCGCTTCAATAGTGCCGTTTGAGCCGTATCAGGTGAACCATGAGTCTTGCGTTGACAGCTGCTGCCCCCCCAGTGAATCCGACGCGGCAAGAGCCGCTGCGGGTGATGGTGGTGGACGACTCCGTCGTTATCAGAGGGTTGATCGCCCGCTGGGTCTCGTCCGAATCCGACATGGTCGTCGCGGCATCGCTGCGCACGGGGCTTGACGCTGTCAACCAGCTGGAGCGGGTTAATCCCGACGTTGCCGTGCTCGATATCGAAATGCCGGAGCTTGACGGCATTTCCGCGCTGCCGTTGTTGCTGGCGAAGAAGCGCAATCTCATCATCATCATGGCTTCGACCCTGACCCGCCGCAACGCGGAGATCAGCTTCAAGGCGCTGTCGCTTGGCGCATCGGACTATATCCCAAAGCCGGAAACCACCCGCGAACCTGCCGCCGCTGAAATCTTTCGCCACGACCTGATCCAGAAAATACGCCATCTCGGCGCCAAGGCCCGCCGTTCAGCCCCGGCCTCGCTGGCGCCGGCGCTGCACCGGTTGCGTGAGCCGTTGTCCCGGCCGCAGGCCCCGGCCGTTGCGCCGCCACCGCTGGTGCGTCGCGCGTTCAGCACGCAAGCGCCGCGCGCGCTTGTCGTCGGTTCGTCGACCGGCGGTCCGCAGGCGCTGATGACGCTGGTCACCGAACTCGGTCCTGTGATCGATCGGTTTCCCGTGCTCATCACCCAGCACATGCCGCCGACATTTACGACGATTCTTGCCGAGCACCTCGCGCGCTCGAGCCATCGGCCGGCGCGCGAAGCCGTGGATGGCGAAATCGTCAAGGCGGGCCAGATCTATCTCGCACCGGGCGGCCGCCACATGCGCGTCGCCAAACACGGCGCCGATATCGTGATCGCGCTCGGCGACGGGCCGCCGATCAATTTCTGCAAGCCCGCCGTCGATCCGTTGTTCAGCTCCGCGATCGATGTCTGGCAGGGTGGCGTTATGGCTCTCGTGCTGACCGGCATGGGTTCGGACGGGATGCGCGGCGGCAAGGAGATCGTGGCGGCCGGCGGCAGCGTGATTGCCCAGGACGAAGCCACCAGCGTGGTTTGGGGAATGCCGGGTGCGGCGGCGAATGCGGGCATTTGCGCCGCCATTCTGCCGCTCAATCAGATCGCGTCCAAACTGGTGCGGCTGTTTTCGGGAGATCGGTCGTGACGCCGCTGGATTATGAGTTCTTGCGCAGGCTTCTGAAGGAGCGCTCCGGCCTGGACCTGTCATCCGACAAGCAATATCTGGTCGAAAGCCGATTGATCCCGCTGGCGCGCAGGGTTGGCTTGCCCGGACTGGCCGAGCTCGTTGCGAAAATGAAGGCCGGATCCGACGCGCTGACGACGGAGGTGGTCGAGGCGATGACCACCAACGAAACCTTCTTCTTTCGCGACAAGATTCCGTTCGATCATCTGCGGGAGATCATGCCCGAACTTCTGCAGGCTCGCGCCAACCGCCGTTGCCTGCGGATCTGGTGTGCGGCCTCCTCCAGCGGGCAGGAACCGTATTCGATCGCGATGTGCTTGAAGCAAATCGCGCCGGCGCTGACGGGGTGGCGGGTTGAAATTCTTGCGACCGACCTTTCGCAGGAGGTGCTCGAAAAATCCAGGGCGGGAATCTACAGTCAATTCGAGGTCCAGCGCGGCTTGCCGATTCAGCTCCTGGTCCAGCATTTCACGCAAGTCGGAGAGCTATGGCAGCTCAATGCCGATATCCGCGCCATGGTCCAGCACCGGAAATTGAATCTGCTGCACGACTTTTCTCATCTTGGCATGTTCGACGTGATCTTCTGCCGCAACGTCCTGATCTATTTCGACCAGGACACCAAGCTCGGGATCTTCGATCGCCTTGCCAGAGTGCTCGAACCCGATGGCGTGCTGGCGCTGGGCGCGGCCGAATCGGTGGTCGGAATAACCGACGTCTTCAAGCCCTACCCGGAACGGCGCGGGCTCTACCGCCCGAACGCCGCCCGAGCCGTGCGCGGCGGCGTCATGGCGCTGATGCCGCATGCGTCAATGGCGGTTGCCTCGGCGCGCTAGCGCGCGTCAGCGCGAGCGGCGGCGGAACCAGTATCTGCACCACTGTCGTCCCTGCGAACGCAGGCGTTCGCAGGGACGACGATCGCGAGTTGTTGCGAGCTCACCCCGTGGGGTAGGCAGCGCACTTGCGTGCCCACCATTTCAACAAATGGATTCAATCGTCGGTCGGTGGGCACGGCGCTGCATTTCCCCAGTTGTTCCGTACGTGCGGCTGGGCACAGACCTTGCGGTGCCCGCCTGCGATAGCGCTTCCTTTGGAGCGCAAGGCGTGTGAGCCTATCTTTGCGGCTCCTCGAGCAAAGGAAGCGGATCATTGCTTTGATCCGTCGGTCGGACCAGCTTGATGCTGCTGTCGGACCATGAAAACTGCAAAGCCAAATCGTTCCAGATTGGCGTCCTCAAGGGCTTAAAGGCCGTCGTGTTCGTAAGTCCGTTGTTTCCCCTATGAACCGTATCGCACCAATCCGGCTCGTACCATTGCAGCTCGTAATATCCGTTGACGTTAAAGGTCTTGGGACCGGATGTTATCTTCAAGAAATCCGCGCCCAGCCCAAGTTCGGCCAAGCCGGTTTCCCGGAGATGGAACCATTGCAACGCTCGCCTGGGGCTCAGGCCGCCTTCCAGCCTGAGACGGTCCCGGTTGCCGAGGTCGAGATAGGCCCTGGCGTTCATCAGCGAAAAGCCATCGTGAGACTTGTCGGTCAAGTCATAAACCCCCGGGCCGTTATATTCCATGGTGCCCATGCTGAGGGAAAACCTGCTCCACAATGTGGTGTTTTGCTGCCGCAGATCCCAGGACCAGCCTTGCGTGAGCGTGGGTACACCGACGCGCCAGGTGGTTGCAGTTGGGCTATTATATCGATCGTTCAAATTCAATTCGAAGTTCAAATGCACGCGATCACCCTCGATCGGCCCTGCTGCCCAGCCGCCACGGCGGCGCCATCCTGGTGTATTGGCTATTCCGTAATTGCCTTGTTGGAAGCTATTGGGATTGCCCGCGTCGACATTGCCTTCCACACGGTAAGGGGCACGGATTTGCGTTTGCACCATGATGGGTTTGCCATCGGCGTTCCATTGGTCGACCGCATTTTTCCAGGCCCCGTTGGTCCCTTGATTGAGCCTTCCAGCATTCGCCCAAACGTCGAAAGCGGGTAGGCCGATCTTGGCTTGGAAGGTCGGTTCGGCCTCGGTCCAGATGGTCTGGCCGGTAATCCCTTGCTTTCTTCCAGCCTTATTCCACAACCCATAAGCCGTCATGGCAATTTGAGGGCCAAACTCGGCTTGAGCTTGATCCTTTTGTGCTTGTGTCGGACCACTTCCTGGTTTCCCGGCATTTCGCCAGATCGTGTCGGCCTTGGCGTCGATTTGTTTTTGGAACGTCTCGACGGCTTGCTCCCAGTAAATATCGGCGGGCGTGGTTGATCCCTTCGCCTTCGCCTGCACCCAAGCGTTATACGCGGGTTGCCCCGCGGCGACTCCGAAAACGCGTTCGGCTTGCATCCACAGGTCTGCGGCTCTGCTGTCCAGCTGCCGACCGTTCTGCACCCACAGCTCAAAGGCGCGCATGGCGACTTGTTGTTTGACCGGATCGGGCAGCAGGCGAGGATCGCTCTTCAGCGGGTCGGCGTTGCTAAGGGAGAATCCCCCTGCGTCCGATAGCTTTATGGTCTCGTAGCAATAAAGCTTGCCATCCTGGAGGAACACCTCGTGTTTCGTTCGCGGATCCAAGGCCCAAGGTTGGAACGTGCTCACCGGGGTATTGTCTGTTACCGCCCTTCGATTTGACTCCGCTTCCTTCAACAGCATCGCGTATAGATCTTCCGGCACGCGATGGAAGTACTGGACCTTGTCCTTGCTCTTGTCGTCCTTGCTTGGGTCGACAAACGCCTTCAAATGCCCGTCGGCTTCGTCGACAAGTCTCTGTTGGTAGTTTTGATCCATATATTTGTGAGGGTCGGCGATCAGCTCGCCCAATTCGTGTTGGGGGTCAGTTATGGCGCCAGATGTTCGCTCCTTCCTCATCAAATAATTTGCACCATACCAACCCAGGGCTCCGAGCCCGTTGGTCGCTCCCCAGGTCAGGCCATACCATTTCAACACGGGTTTCACGAGGCTTGGGGGCTTGGCCGGGGCGGGCTTGGCGGCTGTAGGGGCTCTTCCCTCAACGGGGTTATTGCTCTTCGGATTGACCGCCATGCCGCCTGCGCGCAGCAGGGCAAGACCAGCCGCAATGTTCGCGGCCGCGGTCGCCTTATCGAGCGCGCTCACGTTCGGGTCGTCCAAATGTCCGATGAGATAACCCGCTTCCGTCAGCGATTGCGTGAAACCGATGTACCTGGCTCCCATTCCCATAACGGCAGCGGCAGATGCTGCAATCCTGGGAAGAGCACCGGCGTTTCCCGCGACAGTTTTCAGAAGTCCAAACCGAGCGAGCACGAGCAGGTGGCCTGCGATATTGACCCAGCCCTGCCGCGCTTCCGGGTTACTCCAACCAATGTTGGCTCCGTGAGCGTCCAATTGGTAAAGGTCATAGCCGGAAGAAAGGCCGGCTCCCACGATACCGGTCCCGAGGAGGATGTACCCACCCACCACGCTCGTACCCGGAACGAAGATCATGACCGCCGTTCCGACTGCGGCGGCGGTTATCACGCCGATCTTGCGCGCCTTTTCACCGGTTGTCGTAATGGCCGCTGCGTATTCCTGATACTCTGCAGGCGCTAACAACTCGCCGTTCTTGTTGACCGCCGGCAGATGAAGGTTCTTTGGCAAATAGATTTTCCCCTCATCGTCCAGCTTGTTCATTTCCTGGAAGGCGCGCAGGTTGTCATAATGCCACGGCAGATTGACCTTATCGGCGTCGACAGGCTGGCCATTGTTCAGGCGCACCGCATCCACCGCAGCTGACAGGTCGATGACCTCTTGCTGATTTGGTTGCTGATTTGGTTTGGTTTCGATCGAAAACGTTGCGTTGTTGTGCACGCCCCATCTTTTTGAGACGTACAGGTGCGGAAGCGCTGTGCCGAGAATATGGCCGCCGCCCCGGGCACTGCCCCGGGCATGAATCCACTTGGTGGCGAGCATGATTGCATTCCATTCCGGAGTGTTGGGCGCGTACCACTCCACCGTATAATCGAGCCTGCCAGCCGCCTTTGCATTTGTGGGTATCAGACCGAGTGCCTTGCCGATCATATTATGCAGCTGCGTATCGTTTTCGATCGGGGTCGGTCTGCCGATATTGTTATCTGGAAAGAAGGGTTGGAAGAACGTTTGCTGGGCTTTAAGCGGGTCCTTCATGAAGGCCGTGTAGTCCCGATGGCTGACCTTGTTGGCTTGGTCCACCAGGAATTCCTGGGTTCCTTGCTCCATCCGCCGCTTGAAATCGGGCGTTATATTTCGATAGGCAGAGTCTGGCCGCCCGAGCTTGGATGACAAGGCGTCAGAGAGCGTCGCTCCATAGCCCTCGGCGATCGCGTTCTTCACGCTTTCGAAGCGGAAGATTTCACTATGCCACAAATGATATAGCACCGCGCCTTGGGGCTGGCGGTCCTGCTGGAGCCACTCCCCGAGCTCCTCGGCTTTGCCGGGATCGAGCTCAGTGGCCATGCTGAGTCCTTTATAAAACGCCTCGAAGTGTGGCAAAATGTCCCACATATCGGGCGCATTGGAATTATACCAGTCGACATTAAATGAAGACTTGACCGTGTCGAGAAGAACGTCCGCGATCTCGCGCGGCGCATCCTTCAAGATAGTCTGCATGTATTTCCCGATCTTATCGGCATTAATCTCGGGGCTATTCATCGTGCGGATATACTCGTCCGATCCCGCAGCCGGCCTCCGCATAAGCTTATTGAATTGCGCGCGGAAATAGTCCCGAGAGAAATAGAGCTTGGCGCCGGAGTCTTCCCAAAAAGTCAGGCGCAGACCAGGCTCGAAAAAGCCATTGAGCTGGATATTCAAGGCCGAGATAACGGTTTTTGCGTCCGGATTAGGGGCGTTCAACACCTGTTCGATATGGGGCCTGCCGTACTGCAAGCGCGAATTGTCGGAGGCGACTGTCCATGCCTGCAGGATCGGATTTTCCTTGATAGCCAGAGGCAGAAGCAGCTCGGCCAACTTCGGCGTGGGATGGTCACCATCGATCCCACCATAAATGCTCAGGAGGGCGTTTAGTCGCTCCCTGTCCAGCAAGAGCTTACCGTGGATCGTCACATGCAGATATAGACCCAGATTGCTCTGACCGAGGCCCGTGTTCTCTTCATTCGGTTTGTCGTCTGACCAGATATTGACGCCGCTCAGGTGAAACAGGGCGAACAGGCGCGGATCCTGCTCGGCGATCTGCCTCATCTCCGGGCTTAGTTTGCTTAGTTCTAAGTCGCCGAGGGTAACACCAGCTGCCAATACGAAGGCCCAGGTGGCAGGATCTTTTTTTGCTGAATCTTGTTGGGCGCGTGTTAAATTCAAACTCGTCAGGTTATGTTCGATTTGATCGAGATAGCCGCTGACTTGAGCGATCTTTTCTATCTCCGGGTCTGCGCCTCTCAGCCGCTTAAGCGCGTTGGCGGCTTGTTGCCATTGCGCGAGCGTATGGCTGCCGTTCGGCCCGGCAGGCATCCTGGAAAGCTCGCGGTTGAGTTCGAGATTGACGAGGTCCGCCTTTGCCGTCTTGTAGTTTGCGCTAATCTTGAGGTAATTGAGGTAGTCGTTTTGCGAAGCGGTCGCCTGAAGTGTTGTGGCAGCGATCTGAAGCTTTATGTAAGCATTCCTGACTTTGCCTTGGGCATCAAACAGACTGATTTGATATTTTTGCTCGGCAGGGGGTTCTTTCAGCACCTTTCTCGCTTCGGCGCGGGTCAGATTGTAGGCCTCCGCCAGCGCGCCCCTGTCGCTGAACATCGCTTGATATTTGGCGTCGAGTTTGGCGTCGAGCTCGGCGATAGTCTTCTCGGGATCGGAATTCGTGGCGGCAACACGGTAGGCCTGCTTCATCATGTTCTGAATGATGAACCACTCCTCGCTGGCGCTTTTGAATTCGGTTTTGCGTTGCTGCCGATCAGGAGCGGCCAAGTATTTGTTGGTTGCCATCTGCGCGATAGTTAACGATCGTTCAAACGCTTGCTCAAACGTCTGGGGCTCTTCAGGCGCATGGGCAAAAATAAATTGCTGCCAAAAATCGTGGACCGGACCACCAAAGGATTTGATGGCGTCGGAGAAAGCCTGCACGACAAAAGGCGCGTCTTCGGGCTTAAGCAATTCTAGAGCAGTGGCGAGATTATCGTTTATCTCTTGCTCCGTTGGCCGCAGGATTGGATGATCGCTTATTTTCTTCTCGATCAGCTGCAGCAATGCATAGGCAAGCCTGGCCGGAGGGACGCCCAGTTTTACAATCTTTGCCAGACCATTATTGGTGCTGTCACGTAGGCTACGCGCTAAAGGCTCTGCGTCGTCCATCTCTTTCAAGACGGCCTTTGCAGTACCTAGAGCCTCGCCGATTCTTTTATCCCCCTTACTGCTTTCCGTCAGTTGAGCCAGCGCATCATCAATAAGACGGCGTGGCGCACTCGATTTGTTGGAGCTGAATACTTGGCCCTTGCCCTTGAATTGCTGAACAAAAAGAAGCGCAAGAGCTTCGTGACTTATCTTTGGAGCCAAGGGGTGTTCATGCACCGCCCGATAGATATCCAAGGCAAGCTGCTTTGCGGGGCTGACCGCTGTCAGAACGAGATTGGAGTCAACACCCGGGATCGCCATGGCGTCGAGATGATCCAACGCGAGATCCAATATCGTGACGGTAACGCTGGGATCATTGATAATTTTTGCGAGTTTCCGGTTCCTTTGATCTGCCGTGAAATCTTCCTCCGTGTCGGTCAGCACTGACGCCATATAATTGGCGATCGCCTGTGCCTTTGCATATTTGGGGACGGCGGCACTCTTGTCTCTTTCAGGCTTGGGGGAGGGAGTGGTCGCGGAAGCAGCATTTGGAACCGCATTGACTGGTCCGCTGGGGCCGTCCGGTCCGGCAAAACCGACCTGAAACTCGGATGCGGGAAGAGTGGTGTCGGTGGGCAAGGATGGTGAACGAGGATCTCGAAGGCTTGCATGCCCATAATTGGAATCTGTAATCAGAGGTCCGTGATTTGCGAAACTGCCAGCGCCAACAGTACCTGTTACACCTGTTGGCGTCGTCTTTTCTTCAATGGTTGCCGCTCTTTGCTCGCGTGATCTGACCACTCCTCCAAACGTCATTCCATCTATCTCCTCTGAAGGTGTGATAGTTGCCGGCGCGCTCGCGCATAGGTTCGATGGCGACCTGGTGATTGCTGTCGATTTGGTCGTAAGGGAATGCCGGCGCTTGATGGTAGTTCACAGCGCAGTTAACCCGTGCCGTCAGCCTATTGCCTTTGAGAGCGGCATTGCCCGGATCGTTGGGGCAATCACCGATCTTTTTCCATTCCCTGTACCAGGAATTGTCATCCGAAAGATCGATGCGGCTGGCGGTGACCCAGCAATCGGCAAGGCTAGAGCCTTCTTGCTGGGCAGTGGCAAGGAGCCTCATGAATTCGGCCGAGAGGTCTTCCTTTTCCGACGAAAGGACCCATTCCTGAAGGTTGGCCTTGAACCCCATGCGGTGGATATTCAAAATATTTTCCGATCAGGTGACTGCAGCGCCCGGTTTGAATGGCCGTGCCGGACATCCTACTTTCGCTAACACGCTTGCCGCCGGACCGGTGTGCTCCAGATGACAGGGGCCAGGCATTTTCATGCCTGCCCTTCGCCATGGTGGCCGCAGCAGGCGGCGCTCCGGCACTCGTGCCAAAGAAGAAAGGCTACGCCTCTACTATCAGGCTCACGCCGAACTGGTGGACAAGTTGGGTCTGTCTCCCGATTGGAGAAGGATGTATCCCAATCCAGCACGCCCGCTTGATGGCGCACCGATGGATGGACGATGCCATTATGCCCGCCCTGACGATCGGTCCTTACAGGATCGCGTGCGGCAGGAAGCGCGAGGTGTTGCCGGTGATCGGATTTTCGTCTTCGCGGACGGAAAGGCCGCACGGCGTGTGATCGATCAGCCAGCTGCCGAGCACCGGATATTGGCCGGCAAAATTCGGCAGCGGGGCGAAGGCCTGGCGGATGAACCCCTCGGCGCCATACGGTCCTTCCTGCTCCACCACGGTAACGCCGCCGCTGATCAGTGTGACGTTGGCGCCTTCGCGCGAATAGAGCGGCTTGCGCACGAAGGAGGCGCCGAGACGAGCTGCGTTCGGATCGTCCTCGAAATAAGCCGGCAGCAAATTGGGGTGGTTCGGAAACATCTCCCACAGCAAGGGCAAAATGCCCTTGTTGGAAAGCAGCGCCTTCCATGGCGGCTCGATCCAGCGCGTCGGCGCGTCGGCAAGCGTGGCGCCGAAGGCGTCGTGAAACATCCATTCCCAGGGATAGAGTTTGAACGCGAGCTCGATCGGGCGATCGTCGAGATCGACGAAGCGGCCGTCGACGCGCAAGCCGATGTCTTCGATATCGATCAACGTGGTTGCAAGACCGCCCTGCCGCGCGGTGTCCTCGAGATAGGCGAGCGTACCGGCATCCTCCTCGCTTTCGGTCGCCCCGGTGAGATGAACGTGACTGCCGGCGCCGAGTTTTTTCCAGGCCTCGATCAGGCGCTCATGGATCGAGTTGAACTGGTCGGCATGTCCGGGAACGATGTGCCGCTCGATCGCCTGTTCCAGCCAGGTCCATTGAAACACCGCCGCCTCGAAAATCGATGTCGGGGTGTCCGCGTTGTATTCCAGCAGTTTCGCAGCACCGTGGCCGTCAAAGCTGAGGTCGAGCCGGCCGTAGAGGCTGTTTTCGTCGCGGTGCCAGCTCTCGGAGATCAGCGGCCAGAATGTTTCCGGTATCTTCAGCCGGCGCAGATAGAGATCGTCATCGACCGCCTTGCCGACCAGTTCGAGGCACATGGCGTCGATTTCGCCGGATGGCTGCTCGATCCGGCGTTCGATCTCCTCCAGCGTAAACGCATAATAGGCGCGTTCGTCCCAATAGCGCTCGCCATCGATGGTATGAAAATCAAATCCGTCGGCTTCCGCGGTGCTGCGCCAGTCATCGCGTTCCGGGCAGGTGATGCGGCGCATGGAGAGGCGCTAGCGTATGTCTGACGGCAAAGCGATTGGTCGGGTCCGCAGGCGTTGCGCCGCACGAAACCCATCGACACGGCGCTGACCGCCGCAGTGCCCATCAGCGTCAAGACCACACGGCGCGAACGTTTCATGTTGCGATCCCCGGCTGTTGAATGAGAACGGCCGATCATCTCCGTTCAAAGCCAACCCGGCAAGCGAAAGCGGACCGTTTCACAGCATCGTGCGGCGCGGGGCCAGTGTGGCCTTTTTCAGCCGCCACCGGAAAAATGCGAAGTGAACGCATGCGCAAACGAGCCGAAGCCGCCGCGCGTCACGCCGCCCGAACCGGAATCCGATGACGTACTCGATGACGAATGGCTGGACGAGGAATCGCCGCTGAAAAAGCTCGAGCGCGACGATCCGCCCGAGGAGCCGTGGCCGCCACTGGATGAGGATCCGCGGGCTGCGCATTCGGCATCGCTCCGGCCGGTCGGCGCCGCCATTCCCGGCTGGCAATTTTCGCGCGGCATCAGCGCGTAGGCGCCGCCGCCAATGGCAAAGCTGCCCATCAGCAGCAGCGCCACGTGATGCGAGCGTTTCACAGGCGTTGCCGGCTGCACCGCAACCGGCTTGATCGCGAGCGGCTTGCGCCGTCCGAATTCCGGGTTTGGTTTCGCTGCCATGATCAAGAGATCATCGAGGCGGCATTGAGGGCGCCAGCGGCAAGCGATGACAGCCCGAGCCAGATCGCCGGCGCCAGTTCGCCCGCCGCGATCCGCGCCGACAGGTTCGGCACCGGTATCTTGACGATATAATAGACCACGATCTGAACGATCAGCGCGATCGCGCTCCAGATCAGGCAATCCACCACATTGGCGGCATGCGCAATGGCGCTGACCACCGGCAGCACGAAACCAAGCAGGCTCAAGCCGAGCGCAATCGCCGCCGCCGGATCGTTGTCGCGGATCAGCTGAAACTCGTCATGCGGGGTGACGCGGGTGTAGACCAACAGGTAAGCGACGACGGCAATAATGGCGGTGCAGAAATAGACCAGGAACGCCGGCAGCCCGGCCAGAGATTGCAGGATCATTTAGCGCGCGCCCCGAGTCGTCCAAGCCTTAAGCTCGCACGATCCGTCCGTCGGCGCATCAGAACAGGCGGTTCAATCCCCAAACAAAAACCCCGCCATTTGCGGCGGGGTCCAGTCGGGGAGGAGAGAGCCTGACGGGCCCTCGGGTAAACCCTGGTCGATCAGGCGGGAATGCGCTCTTCGACCTCGTGCGGCTCGCGCAGCACATAGCCGCGGCCCCACACGGTTTCGATGAAATTGCGGCCCTCGGAAGCGTTGGCGAGCTTCTTGCGCAGCTTGCAGATGAAGACGTCGATGATCTTCAGTTCCGGCTCGTCCATGCCGCCATAGAGATGGTTGAGGAACATTTCCTTGGTCAGCGTGGTGCCCTTGCGGAGCGAAAGCAGCTCCAGCATCTGGTATTCCTTGCCGGTCAGATGCACGCGCTGGCCGCCGACCTCGACCGTCTTGGTGTCGAGATTGACCACGAGATCGCCGGTCTGGATCACCGACTGGGCATGGCCCTTGGACCGGCGCACGATCGCATGGATGCGGGCGACCAGTTCGTCCTTGTGGAAGGGCTTGGTCATGTAGTCGTCGGCCCCGACGCCGAGACCCTTGACCTTGTCCTCGATGCCGGCGAGGCCGGACAGGATCAGGATCGGTGTCTTGATCTTGGACACCCGAAGCTGCTTGAGCACGTCGTAGCCGGACATGTCGGGCAGATTGAGGTCGAGCAGGATGATGTCGTAGTCGTAAAGCTTTCCAAGGTCGACGCCTTCCTCTCCGAGGTCCGTCGTATAGACGTTGAAACTCTCGGATTTGAGCATCAGTTCAATCGACTGCGCGACGGCGCTGTCATCTTCTATCAGCAAAACGCGCATGCCAGTCCCCTAGTGGTCGCCGCTCCGGGCGTCAGGTCGGCCGCACCTGCGGCACTCAAAACGCCTTTGAAACAACTGATTCGGATCCTGACGACATATGGTTAACAAAATCTGATTCATGTCTGCAAGGTCTTTCAGTGCAATTTTTAACGAATCGCCCTAAGGTACTGCATCGAAGCAGATTTTTGTATCCGTTTGCGTTCAGGTTCCACATTAAGGGTCGGGCCTAACCGACTCCCGCGACTAGCTCGTCATTATGACGGTCGAGCGCGCTCTCAGTCACCAAAGACAGTGACGCAATGATTAACGATGCGGGTAAACACGAGGTTAAGGGTAGCGCCCTAAAGCGCGGAAACTTAAGGTTTTCGCAATGAAAGCGCTTGCCGAGCAGATCGCCGACATCGACGGAGTCAATATATATGGCCGCGTGGTGGGCGTGCGCGGCCTGATGGTCGAGATCGCGGGCCCGATCCACGCGATGTCGGTCGGCGCCCGCATCGTGATCGAGACCGGCGGCAATAGATTCATCCCCTCCGAGGTGATCGGCTTCTCCGGCAATAACGCGGTCGTGATGCCGTTCGCCGGGCTCGAGGGGGTCAGGCGCGGCTGCCGCGCCGTGATCGCCAATGCCGCCAGCCAGGTGCGGCCGTCACCCCTGTGGCTCGGCCGTGTCATCAATGCGATGGGCGAGCCGATCGACGGTAAGGGGCCGTTGCCACCGGGCGCCTCGCCGATGCCGTACCGCAACACCCCGCCGCCGGCGCATTCGCGCAAGCGGGTCGGCGCGCCGCTCGACCTCGGGGTGCGGGCGCTCAATACCTTCCTGACCTGTTGCCGCGGCCAGCGGCTCGGCATCTTCGCCGGCTCCGGCGTCGGCAAATCGGTGCTGCTGTCGATGCTGGCGCGCAATGTCGATGCCGATATCACGGTGATCGGCCTGGTCGGCGAACGCGGCCGCGAGGTGCAGGAGTTTCTGCAGGACGACCTGGGCGAGGAGGGCCTAGCGCGGTCGGTGGTGGTGGTGGCGACCTCGGACGAGCCGGCGCTGATGCGCCGGCAGGCGGCCTATCTGACGCTGGCGATCGCGGAATATTTCCGCGATGAAGACAAGGACGTGCTGTGCCTGATGGATTCGGTCACGCGGTTTGCGATGGCGCAGCGCGAAATCGGCCTGTCCGCCGGCGAACCGCCGACCGCCAAGGGCTATACGCCGACCGTGTTCACCGAACTGCCGAAACTGCTGGAGCGCGCCGGTCCGGGCGTCGGCGTCGGCACCATCACCGGCATCTTCACCGTGCTGGTGGATGGCGACGACCATAATGAGCCGATCGCGGACGCCGTCCGCGGCATTCTGGACGGCCATATCGTGATGCAGCGATCGATCGCCGAGCGCGGACGTTACCCCGCGATCAACGTTCTCAGGTCGGTGTCCCGCACCATGCCGAAATCGGCCGATCCGGTCTATGTGCCGACCATCACGCGGGCGCGCCAGGTGATGGCAACTTATGCCGACATGGAAGAATTGATCCGGCTCGGGGCCTATCGCGCAGGCTCGAGCGCCGAGGTCGACGAGGCGATCCAGCTGCACGAGCCGCTGGAGGGGTTTTTGCGCCAGGCCAAGGACGAGGTGACCCATTTGGGCGACGGTTACCGGCAATTGGAACGAATCCTCGGGAGTTTGGAAACGGAACGCTAACTTTGTCAGGCCATCATCCGCCCATCACCACTAGCGATACCGGCGGCCCCATTGGGCGGCGCCGGTCCTGTCCCGCGTTCAGAATGGGACTTCTGGGGAGTATGAGTCGATGAAGTCACGTGAAACGCTGATCCGCTTGAAGAAATTTCAGGTCGACGAGAAGCGCCGAAGGGTTGCCCAGATCGAAAGCATGATCGCCGATTTCCAGCGTATGTCGGTCGATCTAGAGCGCGAAATCCAGACCGAGCAGGATCGCGCCGGGATCAACGATCCCACCCACTTCGCCTACCCGACCTATGCCAAGGCCGCGATCCAGCGGCGGGAGAACCTGACCCGCTCGGCCGACGAACTGCGTATCCAGCTTGAAGACGCCAAAACCCTGCTGGGCGAGGCCTTCGAGGAGCTCAAGAAGGTCGAGCTCTTGGACGAGCGCGATCAGGCGCGCGAACGCGCCGAAGAAAACGCCCGCGAGCAGGCCGATCTCGACAGCATCGGCCTGATGCGCGCTCGCCTCGGCGCCATCGCCTGACCCTGTTTGCGTCTCGCACCTGCTACTGCATATTTCGCTTGGGCTGAATCATCTTCGAGCATCCGGGCCTTGTGGTTCGAGACGCGCGGCGTTGCCGCGCTCCTCACCATAAGGGTTTGAGACCTCATCCTGAGGAGCGGCCACTTGGCCGCGTCTCGAAGGATGAAGCCGCCGTACCGGAAAATGCTCTGGAGCATGATGGCTTTGAGTTGAAGCGGCGAGTGCGTGAGGTCGGCGAGCCTCTCCCCCGCAAGCGGGAGAGGTGAAGTGAGTCCGCGGACAGACTGATTCAATCAGAAACCATCCTGCTTCCAAGGCGGCGGCTCCGCGGTCGCTGGAGTTGTCCTGAATCGGGACCTCCGAACGAGCGCGGGCTTTTCCCGGCCTTTCCCGATCCGCGCTGTCCACAGGCCGGCCGCCGCTGGCTTGGTGGATCAAATTGGCACAAGGTATGGTAGGACAGCCAATGGACTGCCGCGCCGGTGTGGGAAAAGCGAATGGGGACGCGATTTCGTAAGGACGCTGAATGCTGACGCCGGCTGAACTGGTCTGGCTGATTGCGGCCGTAGCCAAGGGGGATCAGGCCGCGTTCGAGCGGCTTTACGCCGCCACGCGGGCGAAACTGTTTGGCGTGGTGCTCCGTATCTTGCGGCGACAGGACCTTGCCGAGGAGGTCATTCAGGAGGCTTACGTCAAGATCTGGAACAGCGCCGGGCAGTTCAATCCCGGCCTGTCGTCGCCGATCACGTGGATGGCGTCGATCGCGCGCAACCGTGCCATCGACGTCGTGCGCAAGCGCAGCGAGGTCTCGATCGAGGAGGAGCCGGCGGCCATGGAAGTGGCGGCCGACAGCCCGGATCCGCTGGCGCGCCGGGAAATGAGCGAAGAATTGAAACGGCTGTTGGAATGCGTCGGCCGCCTGGAGCCGGACCGGCAGAAGCTGGTGCTGCTGGCCTATTACAACGGCTGGAGCCGCGAGCAGCTGGCGGTGAAGTTCGAGGCGCCGGTCAACACCGTGAAGACCTGGCTGCGCCGAAGCATGATGGATATCCGGGAGTGCCTCGGACTTTAGGAGTGCCTTGGACTATAGATGATGGCCTATAGCGAAGACCATATCGCGCTCGCCGCGGAATACCCACTCGCCACTCTCGATGCAGAGGAGCGGGCGCAGGCCGAGACCATGATGGCCGCCGACAAGGATTTCGCGGCGATGGTCGAGGCGTGGCAGAACAAGCTCGGCGTCTTGAACCAGATGGTGGGATCGGTCGAGCCGCGCCCCGAGGTTTGGGAGACGATCAAATCGGCGATTGGCCACGCCGCGCCGCAGGCGCCGCTGGTCCTTCCCGACGCGCCGCCGCCGGCTGCCTCCGGCGTCAGCGAGCAAGGCGGGGCGGCTGATACATCCAACGTCGTCGCCTTGTCCACTGCTGCCCGGCGCTGGCGCACCATCGCGACCTTCACCTCGGCGATCGCAGCGGCGCTGGTTGCGATGCTGGCGGTCCAGGTCTATCAGCCGGATCTGCTTCCCGAGGCCGTCAGACCCAAACCGCGGACGCAAGTCGTCGAGGTCAAGCCGCCGGCGCCGGCGCCATCGTCCGGGCAATACGTCGCCGTGTTGCAGAGGGACGGCTCGCCCGCGTTCATTCTCACCGTGGACGCGGCCACCAGGAATTTCACGGTGCGCAAGGTCGGCGCGCAGCCCGAGCCCGGCAAGAGCTTTGAGCTCTGGCTGATCTCGGACAGGCTGCCGCAGCCGCGTTCGCTCGGCGTGATCGGCGGCGAGGATTTCACCTCGCGTCCGGCGCTGTCGGCCTACGATGCCGACACCATCAACGGCGCGACCTACGCCGTCACCGTCGAGCAGCCCGGCGGATCGCCGAGCGGCAGCCCAACCTCGACGCCGGTCTTCGCCGGCAAGCTGATCGAAACGGTGCCGCCGGCGGCCGCCGCCAGGTAGCGTGGCGCGCATCGTCGTCTGCGACGTCGCGCGGCATTTGAATGGCGCCCGAAGCATCCGCAAGGCGTCAAGGGCGCCGGCGAGGTGCCGCTCATCCACGTCATGGCCGCAGTAGCCAACGCCGTCTACAACGCGCTCGGCAGACGCTTCTACAGCCTGCCGATATCGCCGCCGAAGGTGTTGGAGGTGATTGTGGGGGAGGGGCGAGGCTGCGGTCAAGCTGAACCGCCCCTACCGATGACAACGAGGTGGATTACTGCTGGGGTCCGTAGTCCGTAGAAGGAACTTCCGGGGGGCTATTCCTCTTTCAACGCGGTCGCGCAGGCGTCCGCAAAACGGTCGTAGAGGAGACGGAAAATGTCGGCCCTGACGGACAGGTAACCTACCAGTTGAAAGTCACTGGCCTGGAGGTCTGCGTCATGGCGGAAAATCATACGGCCAGTTTCTTTGTCTAGGTTAAAGGCGCTCTTGTTGGAACAGAAATTAGGATGCGCGAACTCCGAAAGCCATCCATAGATCTCTTGAAGCATCGCTTTCTTTTCTCCACCAAATAGTTCGACGTTCAAATATTTGTCACCCTGTTCGATGCAGGTCAGGATATTGACCGGCGCGTCCGCGGCCGAAAACAAATCATCCTTGGCGCCCAACACGCCGTTTGCGATATCCATCTCGAACTTTTCGAAATCGATATTGCCTTTGGAAAGCGAGTCGATCCGCTTGCAAAAATAACCGAGCACTGCGGTAGCCTCGACATGCCCGCGCGCAACCAACGCCAAGCCGTATACGTTCTTCGCTTGTAACATTCTGCCGGATGCCTGAAGCAGGCATTCGGCGCGGTGGAGCAGGGCTTGTCGAAGGAGTTCTGCATTAAGCGCAGCGCGTTTTTTAGGCGTCAGCTTATCAGGATCGCCATACTCAATGTATTCAACGCGGCGTTTCCCTAACTCAGCGATGGCTTCCTCGAGGTCCTTTCGAAAGCTGCTCCTGCTTCCAATCGACAAAGATTTTCTTCACGTCGTCCGAAAGACCGGCCATGACATCGTCCAAACAAACCAGAAGCGGTTCTCGTTAAGCGAGTAGCATGCTAGGCCGTCGCTTTGTAGCGATTAGACGTTTCATCACCGTGGACGTTTCATCACCGTGGCGGAAACGCCGCTCTTTATCCGCCAAGCCCAGGATGTTTGGGACGAGGCGGAGCGGGAAGCCTTCATCGAGTTCATCGCGCTGAATCCCAAAGAAGGTGACCTGATCCCCGAAACCGGCGGCGTGCGGAAGATTCGATAGACGGCCCGGGAGTGGCAAACGGGGCGGCGCGCGGGTGATCTATTTTTATTATAGCGGCGACCGCCCGCTCTATCTGCTGATGGTCTACGCGAAAGCCCGCCAGGAAAATCTCACCGCCGAGGAAAAGAAGATTGTTCGAAAACTGGCCGCGGTCTTGAAAAGTTGAGTGGCGGAGAGGAGCAGGAAGCATGGCCAAGTTTGCAGAAGAACTGATCGAGAGCATGCAGCAGGCGGCGAGGCGTGCCGCTGGCAGGAAGCTGCGGGGCTCGCGCGTCTCCAGGGTCGAGCTGCCGGATGTCAAGGCCATCCGCCGTTCCCTGCGGATGTCGCAGCATCACTTCGCCGCGGCCTATCGCATTCCGCTTCCCACGCTGAAAAACCGGGAGCAGGGACGGCGCATGCCTGACGCTCCCGCGGCGGCCTATCTGCTGGCGATCAAGCGGCGTCCGAAGGAAATCATGGAGGCCGTCGCGCGGCCATGAGTGTTCGTCTTGGCGCAACGATCAAAGGGATCATTGAACCTGGCCGCGGCATTGTGCTATATTGGTCAGTATGACTAGAATCGTAAAATCATCACCTTCGAAATCGACCACGCTCCGCCGCCGCGGGCGCAATCCGAAAACAGGCCAGTGGCGGTTGCAGGACGCGAAGGCGCGCTTCAGTGAATTGGTGCGGAGGGTCCGCAGCGAGGGACCGCAACGGGTGACCGTTCATGGGCGCGATGAAGTCGTGGTGATTTCAGCCGAGGAATTCCGCCGTCTCAAGGGCGATCTCACCGGCAAAACCCTGATTGCCGCGATGCAGGCGTCGCCGCATCGCGATATCGATATCGAACCGAGGCGGACGCCGATGCCCGTCCGCAAGGTCTCCTTGTGACGGGTTGGCTTCTCGACACCAATATCCTCTCCGAGCTGCGCCGTCCGAGGCCCGAACGCAAAGTGCTGGCGTTCATCGCCGCCCAGCCGCTCGAACACCTCTATGTGAGCGCGGTGACCTTTGCCGAAATTCGGTTCGGCATCGAAGTTGTCGCGGACGCCAGTCGTCGCGCCGAACTCCATGATTGGCTCGCACACAAAGTCCGGCCGATGTTCGAGCAGCGCGTGCTCGCGATATCGGAAGATATCATGTTCAAATGGCGGCTCCTGGTCGAGGATGGGCGCAAAGCGCGCCATACTTTCTCGCAGCCGGATCTCATCATCGCAGCCACGGCGCTTGATCACGGGCTTACCGTCGTGTCACGCGATGTCGGCGATTATCGAAAGGCCCGCGTGCCGGTGCTAAATCCGTGGCTTGATACGCCGCCGAAAGGCGGAACAAGCTGACCCCAAAAATCCTCGCTCCCGCTCGACGGCTTCCCCGAGACAGCGGGCTACTGGCTTGAAGGCCACCCTGGACACCAACTGATTTGCCCGGGACGGGCAAATCACCAAAAAGCTGTCCGGCCCCTTGCGAAAAATATTTCGCTTTCGCCGTCGGGCAAATCAATTCTATCAGTTTGCCCCGTCTCATCCCGGGAAGAGGGGCGGATCGCGATCGTCACGGACGCGGGATGGGATGCGGTGGACGCGGCAGCGTCGGCGCGCAAATGGGGTCGCGGGGCAGGTCTTTTGATCTGTGAGCGAGCAGCCGGCGCGCGGACGAACGGCGCTTCAACGCCTTCGCCAAAGCTACAACGGGCGGTTTGCTGAGAACCGCTCGTTCGCACATTCTGGCAGATTTTGCGGACACAAGAGCACGAAGGAAACCGTTAAAACCATTGCGCGGGGAAAGCCGGGTGATTTCCGGCGTACTCGTGGTGACTACCGTGTGCTTACTACCAATGCACACGGGCTGCGGGTGCTCCGGGCACCCGGCTTTCCCTGCTCCCTCTGTCTTTCGAGGGACAACTTCATGCAAAACTCGGGCGCTATCAGCGCCGCGAGAACGCGGAGGCGTGTGGTGCATTTTGTCGCGTGGCACATCCTTCGAGACGGCGCTTTCGCGCCTCCTCAGGATGAGGCCTGCCAAACCCTCATGGTGAGGAGCGCGGCAAGGCCGCGCGTCCCGAACCATCTGGCTTGCTGGATGCGTATCTGTGGTTTCAATGCGGGGGCTTCATCCTTCGAGACGCGCGCGCCGGACGGCGCAAGTGCGCCGCCGGGAGGGCGCGCTCTCAGGATGAGGACTGCGCTCAGGATGAGGCCTGCCACCTCGCCGCGCAGCGTTCGCCCGCGCAAAAAAGAAAACGCCCGTGGGGAGCGGGCGTTTTCGGTAGTCGACTTGGGGTAGTTGGGTCTTCTACATACTCACGTGGCGACTTTGGGGGGCTGCTAAAGAGCCGCGTGAATTCACAAAACTGGTTAGCGGACCACGGAGGCACCCGAACTCGTGACGATCACGGGCTTGCCGGCCTTCATGACGCGCGCGGTCTGGGTATATCCTTCGTCCGAATTGCTACGGGCAGAGATGCCGAAGCCCGCCACCGCGATGCCAGCCACGAGCGCAACGACCACGATCTTGAGATGGGTCGTGCGATCCGCGCTGTAGATCGAGTGGTTCATCAAAGCCTCCTGCCGCCTTCCTGCCTCTGTCGGATTTGTCGATTTTTTCCGCGGACAGGTTCAACATCTCAGTCCTTGCAAACATAAGGATTCCACTTTTCGTTCCTAAGAGGCGATCACAAGACCGTGATAAGACTTGAATTTCCGCGATTGGGCCATGCCGTGGACACTTTCTGAATCAGAAAGACTATATATTTCAATGTGTTATTATTTTCGCCCATCTCGTGCCGCAAAACTGCGGCAATTCGACCGGGCCGAAAAACCATTTGCATGTGGCAAAAAAGCACAGGCGCCCTTGCGCTGATTTGGCTCGTATCCAAAGCGATTTCGAGCGAAGCATGCCCTCGGACTTGATCCGGGGGTGGATCCCGGTTCGCGTGAAGAAAACGCGTCAAAACAAGAAAGATAGAGCTTCGGTTCTGGTCCAATCAGAACCGAGGCTCTACACGCTGCCGACGGTCTTCAGGCGGGCGCGCGGATGGATCTCGGCCTGCGACAAAACCGTGGTCTGCGACCGGAAACGTTCCACCAGCGAACGCACGAACGGCCGGATCGCGGCTGAAGTGACCAGCACCGGGGCCTCGCCTTCGCGCGCGGCCTGCTCGAAGCGGTCGCGCACCGCGGTCATGAACTCGGACAGCTTTGACGGCTGCATCGCCAGCGAGCGTTCCTCGCCCTGGCCGACCAGCGACTCGGCAAAAGCCTGCTCCCACTTTGCCGACAGCGCGATCAGCGGCAGGTAGCCGTTATGGGATGTGTTCTGCGCGCAGATCTGCCGCGCCAGCCGGGCGCGGACATGTTCGACCATCGCCGCCGGGTTGCGCGAGAACGCCAGCGCGTCGGCGATGCCTTCGAGAATGGTGGAGAGATCGCGGATCGAAATCCGCTCGGCGAGCAACAGCTGCAGCACCCGCTGGATGCCCGATATCGTGACCTGGCTCGGCACGATGTCCTTGACCAGTTCGCCTTGTTCCTTCGGCAGATCCTTCAGGAGCTTCTGCACCTCGCCATAGGACAGCAGGTCCGACATGTTGTTCTTGAGCAGCTCGGTGAGGTGGGTCGACAGCACGGTGGCGGCGTCGACCACGGTATAGCCCTTCAGCGAGGCCTCCTCCTTCAGGCTGGCGTCGACCCATGTCGCTGGCAGCCCGAAGGTCGGTTCGATGGTGTGAATGCCGGGCACCGCGACCTGGTTGCCGGCGGGGTCCATCACCATGAACTGGTTGGGCCAGATCTTGCCGGTGCCGGCGTCGACTTCCTTGATCTTGATGATGTAGGTGTTGGCTTCCAGCTGCACATTGTCGAGAATGCGCACCGCCGGCATCACAAAGCCCATCTCGATCGCGAGCGAGCGGCGCAGCGCCTTGATCTGCTCGGTGAGGCGGTCGGTGCCGTCGGGGCCGTTGACCAGCGGCAGCAGCGCGTAGCCGAGCTCGATCTTGAGATCGTCGATCTTCAGCGCGCTTGCAATCGGCTCTTCCGAAGCAGCGCTTGCCGCAGCCGCCGCCGCTGGAGCTGCTGCCGCGATAGCTTCGGCGTGCGCGGTGGCGCGCTTGTGCTTGCGGGCCGAGAACGCCAGCGCCGCGGCGCCACCGCCCAATGCCAGGAACGGAAGCATCGGAATCCCCGGCAGCATCGCCAGCACCAGCATCACCCCGGCCGACATGCCGAGCGCCTGCGGATAGCCGGAAAGCTGTTTCATCAGCGCCTTGTCGGCGGCGCCGCTGACGCCCGCCTTCGACACCAGCAAACCCGCCGCGGTGGAGACGATCAGCGCCGGCACCTGCGTGACCAGGCCGTCGCCGACGGTCAACAGCGTATAGGTGCGCGCGGCCTCGCCGAAACCGAGCCCCTGCTGGGCGACGCCGATGATGATTCCGCCGATGATGTTGATGAAGACCACCAACAGACCCGCGACCGCATCGCCGCGCACGAATTTCGAGGCACCGTCCATGGCGCCGAAGAAGCCGCTTTCGTCCTCCAGCGCCTTGCGGCGCTCCTTGGCGACCTTCTCGTCGATCAGGCCGGCGGAAAGGTCGGCGTCGATCGCCATCTGCTTGCCGGGCATGGCGTCGAGGTGAAAGCGCGCGGCGACTTCGGCGATGCGGCCCGAACCCTTGGTGATGACCACGAAATTGACGATCACGAGGATCGCGAACACGATGATCCCGATCACGAAATTGCCGCCCATCACGAAATTGCCGAACGCCTCGATGACGTGGCCGGCCGCCGCCGTGCCCTCATGCCCGCGCGACAGGATCAGCCGCGTCGAGGCGAGGTTGAGCGACAGCCGCAGCATGGTCGAGATCAGAAGGATGGTCGGGAACGCGGAAAATTCCAGCGGCGCCTGGATGAACAGCGACGTCATCAGGATCAGGATCGACAGCGTGATCGAGATCGCGAGAAACAGATCGAGCACGAGCGAGGGCAGGGGCAGGATCAGCACCACCAGGATGGTGAGGATGCCGAACGCCAGCGCCAGGTCGCCGCGCTTTAGGATGGCGCCGATTTCGCTGAGACTCGGAAATCCGGCCCCCGGCGCCGTGCCCTGACCTGCCGTGACATCGACCATGGTTGCTGCTTCCCCCCGCGAATGCCGATCGCGAGCGCCAAACGTCTGCGCGGCGGCCGAAGGACCCCCGTTTCGAAAGTGAGGCACCGCACTGGCGTCCACGGGTACTCCCCCGTTTTACGCGGCTGACGATACGCAAACTCCACCCGGCAATTTTTGCCCGGTTTATGGTTAGGAAAGGGTTAATGGGCGCCTTTCTCCCTCGCCCCGCTCTGCGCGGGGAGAGGTGACGGAAGCGCTCTGTTGCACTACATCTGCATGCCTATTATCGCGCCATGCTGCTTGACCCGGAGGCAGCGGACGACGAAGTTGCGTCAGTGCACGCGCCCTCCGATTCACCGAAAGATTCATCGCTTTTCACCCCGGACTCCGGTCAGGCGTGGGTGAGGCTCGCGCTTGCGGTGGTGATCGGCTCGATCGGCAGCGTCGGCATGTGGTCGGTGGTGGTCGTGCTGCCGGTGGTGCAGGCGGAATTCGGCGCCACCCGCGGCGCAGTGTCGCTGGCCTTTACGCTCACCATGCTCGGCTTCGGTCTCGGCGGCGTCTTGACCGGCAAGATCACCGATCGCTTCGGCATCGTGGCCGCGATGGCGCTCGGCATCAGCTTCCTCGGCATCGCCTATGTTCTCGCCGGACTTTCGACCACGCTCTGGCAATTCATTGCGGTGTATTTCCTGATCGGGCTGGGAACATCGGCGACGTTCGCACCGCTGATGGCGGAGGCCTCGCACTGGTTCGAACGCTATCGCGGGCTCGCGGTGACCATCGTCGCGAGCGGCAATTATGTCGGCGGCACGATCTGGCCGCCGCTGGTCAACTGGGGAATCCAGTCCCACGGCTGGCGCACCACCCATATCGCCATCGGCATTTTCTGTGCATTGGCGATGACGCTGGTGCTGATGCTGCTGCGGGCCCAGATCGGCGAGGCGATGCAGCGGGATCATGTCAACGCGCCGCCGCCGCGGGTCGATTTGCGGCTCTCGACCAACACGCTGACGGCGCTATTGTGCATCGCCAGCGTTTCCTGCTGCGTGGCGATGGCGATGCCGCAGGTTCACATCGTCGCCTATTGCGGCGATCTCGGCTACGGCGTGGCGCGCGGCGCCGAGATGCTGTCGCTGATGATGGCGTTCGGGGTGGTCAGCCGGATCGGATCAGGATTTCTCTCCGACAAGATCGGCGGCATCAGGACGCTGCTGATCGGATCGGCGGCGCAGGGCTTTGCGCTGCTGTTCTACCTGTTCTTCGACGGCCTGACCTCACTCTATATCATCTCGGCGATGTTCGGCCTGTTCCAGGGCGGCATCGTGCCGAGCTACGCCATCATCGTGCGCGAGGCGATGCCGGCGGGCGAGGCCGCGACCCGCGTCGGCATCGTGATTTTTGCCTCCGTGTTCGGCATGTCGTTCGGCGGCTGGGTATCCGGCGTGATCTTCGACGCCACCGGCTCCTACGCCGCCGCGTTCCTCAACGGGCTGGCGTGCAATGCGCTCAACATCACCATCATGGCGGCGCTGTTGATCCGCGCGCGCCAGCGGCTGGCGCTGGCGTGAAGGGCTGTCGTTAGCCAAACGCACACGCCGGAACAGTTCCACGCGACCGCAAAGGTCCGGCCGCCGACTATCCCTTTTCGACCTCGCCGCCGGCGTCCACCCAGCCCTTGAAGCCGCCAAGGTTTTTAACGCTGCCGTATCCCATTTCCTTGAGCGTCTTGCCGACCAGCGCCGAGCGTCCACCCGACGCGCAATAGGCCACCACCGTCTTGGCCCGATCGAACGCCTTGTCGTGCAGAGCCGAAGCCGGATCGGCGCGAAATTCCACCAGTCCTCGGGGAACTGCGAGGGCTCCCGGGACCTTTCCCGATGCCGCGACCTCGGCCGGCTCGCGGACGTCGAGAAACAGCACGTCACCTCTGCCAAGCAGCCCCTTTGCTTCGTCGGGACTGATACGCGGCACCTGGGCTTCGGCCTCGGCCAGCATCGCTTGGACTGTTTTCATTGCTTCTCCTCCCGGACAAAAACATGCATGCGATCATGCGGGGGAAGTAAGGCGCAAACTGCCAACCGTTGCAACGCAAAAAAGATTGCGCTGAACTGCCGCCGGTCTATCCAATGCATATAGCGGCGGTGGGCATGGGCCATGGGCATGTCTTCTTCTCGCATGATGAATTCGGCCTATCGCAAGGCATCGACGCGGATATTGAGGGAGGCGCTTGAAATTTCGTTTGGCGCGGCCACGGTCAGGCCCGTATTGCAGAAGGACCTTCACACCCCCTGGCCCGCCTTCAGCAGCGTGCACCCGGTGATCTTGACGCTGCCGTCCGGTTGCTGCTCCAGCGTATAGAGCGCCTCCCATGGCACGCCGTCGGCGTCGATGATGTGAACCCGCTGCGCGATCTGGCCGTCCGCAACCTGAGCCTCGCCGAATTCGAAACTCTTGTGGCGATAGACCGGCGCGTAGCCTTGTTGAACCATCTTCATGAAGATTTCGGCTTGGTGAAACATTCCCCGGATCGCGGGCGCCGCATAGGAATAGGCGGTTGCGGCATCGTCGCGGCTGAAAGCTTCGGCCTGCGAGCGGATCGCGGCCTGCGCGGCGGCGACATCGTCGGCGGCACGGGCGGGTGCAGGGAGGCCGATCAAGAGCGCAGCCAGCAGGACAACAGCGCGCATGACGATGCTCCCGGGTTGATTGGGCTTGCTACATTGCAATCATGCAAAAGTTATACCCGGATGGAAGTGCGCGCAAACCGGCTATTCACCCGCTGCAAGCCGCCGAACGCCCGACGCCGTCAGCCCAAGTTCTCCCAGCCGTCTCAGCGCATAGCCCAGGCTGACAAGGCGCTCCCAGTGCAACTGAGGAATTTCACGCTGCGCGTCGCCTTTGCTGGCTTCGAGCAACGAGGCAAATTCTTCCGGACTGAGGGCAGGGGATTGATCTGTCATCACGCGACCTCGTCGGTCCAAACCTTGAAGCTGACCAGTGTGTTCGGTCCAAACGTCTGGGTGATCGGGACGTCGGAGGCATCGCGTCCCTGCGCGATCAATACGCGGCCGATCCGCGGCACGTTGTTGCGCGGATCGAAGGTATGCCAGCGCCCGCCGAGATAGGCCTCAAACCAGCCGGCGAAATCGCCCGGCCCATAAGGCGGCACCGTGCCCATGTCGCCAAGATATCCGGTGCAATAGCGCGCCGGAATGTTCATGCAGCGGCAAAATGTGATGGCGAGGTGGGCGTAGTCGCGGCACACGCCCTTGCCTTCATTGTAGACTTCCCAGGCCGTCATGGTGGCGCGGGCGTGTTCGTAACCGAAAGCGATGTGGCGATGGACGAAATCGCAGATTGCCTGCACCCGCGGCCAGCCCGGCGGCGTCTTCTCGAACAGCTTCCAGGCGATTTCTGAAAGCCGGTCAGTCTCGCAGTAGCGGCTGCCGAGCAGGTAGACCAACGCATCTGCCGGCAAGTCTTCGACCGCATGTTGAAAGGCCGAGGCAAAGACCGGGTCCGGCAGCCCGCTGTCGCGAACGACGCCATCGGCGGCAAGGCGCATTTGACCGGCCGGCGCCACGATGCGGCTGCACCAGTTGCCGAACATGTCGCGATAGGGCGTGATCGGCACCGAAGGGTCGGTGGTCAGGTAGTCGGGTATGATGATGTCCGAGGCACGGGTGAAGTGCGTTCCGAGCACCATGATTATCGGCGTCGGTTGCGGGAAATCGTAGAGCATTTCGAATCCGACACGAATCTTCATTCGAAACACTCTCCCAAATACATCCTTGAGATGGCTACGAAGCCATCGAATACAAGGCGCCGGCGACCTTATTCGCTCAAATGCGCTGTTTCCGCGAGAAAGAGATAGCTAATTGCCTTGAAAGCGCGCACGGTGAGCGGATGTCCGAACATGTTGACGTCTCCATGCGCAGCAACGCAGGCATTTTGGTATGACCACGCGCTCGCGACGCGAAACGGTCCATTTCAAGCATCCCTTCCGGATCAGGGGTATCGATCGCCTGCTGTCGCCTGGCACTTGCGAGGTCGTCACCGACGAGGAGATGATCGCAGGCATTTCATTTCCGTGCTTTCGTCGTGTTGCCACCATGATCATGGTTCCGGGCGCAGCGCCGCATACTTCTTCGACGGAAATGATCTCGATCAGTTCGGTCGATCTGTCCGATGCACAGCGCAATGACGCGAGCGCGCCGCATGAATGATGCGCCGGTCGATCTCGACAAACATCGCGGCATGGCGGCGCAAAAGGCCACCGATATCCGCCGCGTGCTCGCCGACGTCGAGGCCAACGCCAGACTGCTGCGTGACCGGCAAGGCGTGGTCGAACTCCAGCTGCTTGCGGTGCCGGCAACCTCTTGGGCTGAGGCGGCGGCAAAGGCGCGTTACGTCTTGAATTTGTATGTGGCTGACCTCGCTCCCGCCGACACACATCATCGCGACCTGATCGCGGCGGTACTTGCGGACTTTACCCGGCTCTCCGCTGAGAGCTGAACGACACAAGTGTTCGCGCTGAACAACTGAGAACTGTACCCCTTTGTTCGATGCAGGATCGAACGTTCCAGCTGAAAGCATCCAATGCAAAATCTCTCGCCGCGCCACGTCAAGACAGAAGAGTCGCTTCGCCTCGGTGTCGTATCCGGCTGGTACTCCACCAAGGTCAGCGGGACATTCGTCTCGGGCCCTCATGATTCCGAAGCCGACTGTCTTCGCAAGATCGCCGAGATCAATCCTCCGGCAGCCAAGAAAAGATGAACAGAGGCAAGTGAACAGAGGCAATGCGATGACGCTCGAACGCGGCGACCTAAAAGGCTATGAATTCGACCGGATGGTGATGCTGTTTTCCATGATGGATGGAGACAGGGAAGTACCTTGCGCCATCAGCACCTCGGCGATGGATGATCTGGAGCGCGGCGCGCGGACGAAACCGGACGAGCGCGAACAACAATTCCTGCGATTGCGCGACCGGATCGAGCAATGCGCGTCCCGCAAATTTCTCGCCCAGGAATTCGAGGGCACCCCTCGCGGCATCATTTTGCGCAGCATCGATTTTCGCAATTAAGTCGTCCAGGTCGTCTGGAATTCCCAATTGTTGGCGAGCAGATGGCGAGGTGCCTTGGCGGAGGCGTCTTGGCGGAGGTGTCTTGGCGGCCCAATCCGAAAGCAAGCTCCCGCGGCAGGTCCCACTGTCCAGCACGCGGGGCACGCGGTGTTTGCGCTTGGGACGGCATCGACCTCGGGCTGCGTCAACGGGATGCGTTCACCGCTGCCGGTCATGCCGGGCACCCGACAATTGTTCCGCCCGCAAGCGCGGCGGCGATCGGCAGCAGATGCTTCTGAACCATGCAAAAGAAACCGTAGATGCATGGAAAGAGGCGGTTGACAAGGTAAAACAAGGCGCAGACTCCAAAGTCCTCGTGGATTTGGGAGAAAATCCCGTCCGTCCGAATTTTGAGGAAAATCTCCGTGCCGCCAAAGAAAAATATGAAGCAATACGAAACCCGAACTACGGTATGGAATGATCGGACCAGCGCCAACCAGCTTGCTGGGGAAGCCCCCGCGGTTTGAGTTGCTCCTCTCGCGCTTCAGGTTCAGCCCAATTCGGCGAGCGCCTGCCGCATCTCCGCAGGGGATGCCGGTTCGCCGCCATGGTCGCGGACCATCCGCACCGCTTCCTCGACCATGGCGAGATTGCTCGCCGTCGTGCCCAAGGGCGCATCCTCGAGGCCAACGCGGACATGACCGCCGCGCGCCACCGTCTCGCCGATCAAAGGGCGGATGTCGGCGCAAACGCCTGCGATCATCCAAGGCGCGGGGCCGGCTTCTTCCTCCAGCAGCGCCAGATAGGCGGCAAGCGCGTAGGCTTTCGGCGGAAACCCGATGGCCAGCATGTCGCAGAACATGAGCCGGTAGATCGGGGTCTTGACGCCGGCCGCGCGCGAAAGTGCCGCGCCGGCGCGGATGAATCCCGGCTCGTAGATGGCGAAGTCGGGGTGAAAGCCGTGGCGCGCGGCAAAGTCGAGTGCATGCCGGACATGGCTTTCCGGATTCATATAGGTGCCGGCCGGCTTCGCGGCCGATGTCGTCGCGGCCAGCGTGAAATTGACGCTGCCCGGGTCGATCACGGCAAATTCCAACAGGCCGCGCGCGGCCAGCGCCTCGATATGGCCAAAGCGAGCCGTGGCATCTGCGACGACGAGGCTTGCATCGGTGCCTGTCGTCATGACCGGCGGGTACGACGGATAAACGGGAACGTCGACCTGGTTGCGGATGCCCTCGATGATGCGCGCGTAAACCTGCCAGTCGTAGGTTTGCGGGCCGCCACCGTCATAGGCATGGGTGTGAATAATGGTGGCGCCGGCGCGTGCGCAGGCGACGCCTTCGGCGACGATCGCCTCGATCGTATCCGGGATGCCCGGTTGCAGCGCGCGGCTCCAGGCGCCGTTCAGCGCCGCCTCGATCCAGACCTTGCCCATGATGAGGTCGCCTCCTTTGCATGTTCGGATGAGCGGGCTGTTGTTGGCGGCGCGAGCGACAGTCCGCCGGCGATGAAGCTCCACAGGCGATCCGCCAGTTGATCGCGATCGGGCCGCCTGCGCGACGCGATGGCCTTCGCCACGGCCTGGTTGACCGCGCCGACAATGGCGGCGCCCGCGATATTCGGATCGATCTCGGCGGCAATGAATCCGCGGCGCTGGCCTTCAGCGACGTTTCTTGCGGCCATCTCGATCACGGCAGACCGGCGCCCGCTAACGATGGCGATGACTTCGGAGTTGCTGCTTAGTTTCCCCATCATCACGGCGGCCACGGGATCGCCGTACATGAAGTCGATGCTGGCCTTGAGCCGGGCCTTTTCCCGCACCGGCCATGGCAACGCCTTGTCCACGCACGAATTGACAACGGCCTCGTGGCGGTCGTGAAAATCCGTGATCAGAACCGAGATCAGGCCGGCTTTCGATCCGAAGTAATGATAAGCGAGCCCGACCGAGACCCGTGCGCGGCGCGCGACGTCGCCCATCTCAAAATCCCCATCGCCCTCGGCCAGTGCCTGGAGCGCGGCGGCGACGATGCGGGCGCGGGCGCCGTTCGCAGGACTGTTCGTGGTCACGGGTGCGTTTCGGCCGGCCGGGCGTCGCGCCATCTTGACTCCTGAATTGAATTCAATTCAACATAGCTGCCGGCGCACGGGATGGAAATCATTTTGTTTGGCGGGGAGAAAGCCGATGCCAACAACAGTCGAGCAGGCGTCGCCCTGGCTGCAGGGACGGAGCCTCGCATCGTGGCAAGAACAATTCGATCGCAGCGGCTATCTTCTCTTCGAACGCGTTCTGCCTGCCGAGAGGGTGGCGGCGATCCGAAGCGTGCTGGCGCCGTATCTTGAACGTGACCTCAAGGGCCGCAACGATTTCGAGGGCATCAGGACCAACCGGGTCTATGCGCTGCTGGCGAAGTCGCCGTTGTTTGCCGAGCTTGCGATCCATCCCCTGGCTTTGGCTTTCGCCGAAGATGAGCTCGGAGAAAGCTGCCTGCTGTCGGCCATGCTGGCGATCAACCTGCACCCCGGAGAAACCGTGCAGCCCTGGCATTTCGACGACGGCAGCGTGAAGGTGCAGCGGCCGCGCCCGGCGCTGGGCATCAGCGCGTTCTGGGCGATCGACGACACCACCGAATGGAACGGCAGCACCGAAGTCATTCCGGGAAGCCATCTGTGGGACGAGCAGAGGTTCGAGGGAGCGGCGAAGCCCGCCGACTTCATCAACACGGCGCCGAATGCCGATCCCGATGCCGGCGACCGGCCGGACGCCGTGAAATTGATGATGCCGTCCGGATCGCTGGCGATCGCGAAGGGAACGCTGTGGCACCGCGGCGGCGCCAATCGCTCGGATCGGCCGCGTCTGATCATCACGCCGCAATATTGCGCGGGCTGGGTGCGGCAGCTCGAGAATATGGCTCTCGCCGTTCCGGCCGAGCTGGCGGAAAAATTGCCGGAGCGCGCCCGCGAACTGATCGGCTATTCGATCCATCCGCCGTTCATGGGATATGTCGACGGCGTTCACCCCAGGCGATTGTTGGGGACGCAGGCGACGTGAACTGCGAGAGCAGGATCACGTGAGATCGCGTCGGATGCGACAGGCCAGCAACAATCGCCGCTAACGGGCTTCACCTGGTCGTGCCCCAGGCCGCCAGGCCTTGTTCGGCACCCCGCGTCATAGCCTCAAGCTGGATCAGTGTGTTGTGTCCAGTTCAATGATGGCACCGGTCGGTTCAGGCTCGTGGGGCGACAGATGCGTGAGATCCGCGTCGCTCCAATTCGCAATATTTACGACTCTCGCCGAGCGGACGCGTTCGCGAGGAATCTCGTCGGCCGGCTCCAGAATGTTCAGTCCATTGCTATCGAGCAGAAAAGTATGCTCGCCGAACAATTCGTTCAGCTGTGGAACCGCAGGGTGACTGTCGGGGAGCGCTTGGGCTCCGAATTGGTTGATGGTTCGCTCGACCTGTGCGGAAGTCAATTTCATCGCTCAGTCCTTTCGATTGGGTTGTTCGTGCTGCAACGGCAGGTGCCGCGAACATCAAGTGTCGCAAATTGTCGCGCGACCTCCACGCTCGCACCTCAAGGTGTCAAACGCTGGCCGATTTGCCCCGCAGCCCCGATTTCCCGCGCCGGCCCAAGAGGCGCATCTTCAAGCATACGGCGAGCCCGACAATATTGATTGAAGTTGAGTCGGGCCGGGGGCTGGGCGCGGACACGATTGCGGCCACTATGCGCAACACGTATGTACGTTGATCCCTGTTTTTGGCGGTTTCTTGTCCCGGCGCCTCATCCCCCCGGTATGCCCTTTCGACATACCAGGTGGCTAAATTCTCCCGACCGGACTGCCGCTTCGCGATTGTCAGTTCGTATCCATTTCCAGCGACCGCAAATAATGTTCGGCGTGCTGGAAATAGTTCTCCGCCGTGATCCGGTCTCCGGCCAGTGCTTCGGCGCGAGCCAAAGCCAGGTAGCGCTCATAGGTTTTTTGTGCGCTCTGAGAGTTCCTTGCCTGAGCGTGAGGGAACCCGGAAGATTTTGTTCTCGGCAACGGAGACTTTCGCGGCATTGTCTTGGGCACCCGCGTCGGGGTTGCGCGCGGCTGCGCCAGCGCTCGTTTGAGTTCAGAAATGTTCTTCATGTTGGTCCATATGTCGCTGCGGCGGCAAGCCCTGCGACGTTCATGTTGAGATGGTCGAACGCGGCACGGTCGACAGGTGAGCTGCTGCAATGGCAGCGATCAAACTTCGACGGGTGTGCGGGTGGTCGGGGTCGGCACTCAATCAAGAACAACCGAGGCCGCCGAACTATTCCAGCTCGACCAAGCTTACATAGGCAAGCAAAGGGACGATTTCAAGTTGCCGGCCGGAGACATCGGCTCCGCTAGCGGCGGCTTTATCGCCGGCAATGGGTCGGAGAGGCGAAACGAGAGCATTCATACAATGATAGGGCCCCGGTGCATCAAGGCATCGCGGGGCCCTTAAATCTTCGTCTTGCGAAGAATGTCTGGTACGCACCAGCTGTATGTTGAGATCTCAAGGCGCTTGGCCTTCGCGTCTTCGTCTCGCAGATATGTTCAGATTGTCGGCGGCGCAAATGACGGCTAGCAGCTGCTGTTCACCTCAACATGCGCCGTGACCTTGCGGTTAAGCAAGGTCGATGCTTTCTGCCCGGTGGCGTCATACTCCTCACCACGTGTGAATCAACGGACATGCCGTCCGCGTCTGCTGCACGTCGTCTTGACCACATGATCGGACGCCGATGCCTGCGAAGCCGGGAGCCAACGCCCCATCAACTTCGACAGGTGCAGCGCCAAATGCTGCGACGGATGTGCGCCGGAGTCAAGTTAACCTCCTCAGGGTTCCCTGCAGATCGAGCGCAACAACGGTATGACAATCCTGCGCGGTGCGCAGCGCAGCCGGCATTCATGATCGCGGTGCGAACCTGTAGCGGAACGTGCAGCTCGGTGCGCCTTGCATCAGGGTCTGGTCACGCGTGAGGCCGACCTCGCTGCCGGCGGCCGCAACGATATCGAAATCGGTCTCGCAGATCAGCAGCGCGCCGAGCTCCGGCTCGCCGAGCGCGCGAAAGAACGCCGCGAACCGGCAGTGCGTGACATCGAATTCCAGCGCATCCTTGTCGTGGCGGCGCATCTCCACCGTCACCTCTCGTTCGGTGATTTCGGCCAAGGCGGTGTGCATGGCCGCCCATTTGCGCCGCGAGCTACCCTCAACGCTCTCGCCCACGGCGGCGAACAGCTGCTTCGACCAGTCGCGCAAGGCTTGCTTGACAATCGCGTCAGCCCTTTCCTTGCCCAGTTCCACCCGCAGCGCCCGCAGCACCGGCACCAGCACCTGGGCCTGGATCCGCGTCTTGTCCAGCAGCGACAGCCGGGGATCGACCAGATAGTCGTCGAGCACGTTCATCGTCGGTTCCTTGCAATGCCGTAACGGCGGCGGCAGACCAGAGCGTTTTCGAGCGAAGCATGCCCTCGGACTTGTTCCGGGGTCGCGTAGAGAAAACGCGTCAAAACAACAAGCCGGAGCCTCGGTTTTGATTCAATAGAACCGTCTAGTCCCGCAACTCGGTCGTGAAGACCTTTTGCGCAATCTGCCAGCGGCCATCGATCTTCAACAGCGACAGCTGATCGGTGAAGAAGCGCGGTGGGATCGCGCATTTGAGCTTGACGTAGGCCATGGTCGGACTGACGAGATCGATCGCAAGCACCTGATCGTGGCGCGGCAGGTCCTGCTGCTTCGGCGACAGCCTGCCCCGAACTCTGTCCAGCCACAGGTCACGGGACGTGATCATGAGCTCGCCGGCGTCGGTGACGCTGGTCAGCGCGCTGGTCGAATGAAAGGCGCCCGCAATCTTGCCGGCGTCGCCCTCGTAAAGTCCGTCGAGGTAGGTCTGGATCACGCCCTCGATGCTCCTGACATCGTCCGTGCCGGTCATGAGGTTTGATCCTTTGCCGTTGATTTCAGGGATGAGTTTCCCGAGAGATCAATGATCTTTTCAAGGATACCGGGCGCGACATGCGCCAAGCGTTCTCGATCAGGATATTGCGGGCGGCGCAGCGAAAACAAACGAAATAAATTGAGCGATTGACGTAGAAAATCTAATGCATGACATTCTGCCGGTCACGCAGGTTACGCCGGTCAGCCAACTGCGGTGGCTTGGAAGTTCGTCCGCTTCGGGGCACCAGACAGTTTCGGGAGCAAGATGAGTTATCGACTGCCACCCCTCAATGGCCTGCGTTCCTTTGAGGCGGCTGCGCGCCACCTCAGCTTCACACGCGCCGCCGACGAGCTCAGTGTTACACCGGGCGCCGTGAGCCAGCAGGTGAAGTCACTTGAAGCAGCGCTCGGCATCACGCTGTTTCGACGGCTGCCGCGCAACCTGATCTTGACCGATGAAGGCGAAGCCTATCTGCCGGCCATTACGTCCGCGTTCGACCTGATTTCGAGGGCGACGGAATCGACCGCGCCGGCGCTGCGCGGGCGAAAGCTGCGGTTGGGCGTTGCGCCGCGCCTGATGAAAACCGCCGCCGCACCGGCGCGCAAGTTGCGTCAGGCCGCGACGGGCAACGACGTGGTGGCGCTGAAACTCACCGACGATCTGGCTGAACTGCTAAGCGGCAAACTTGACATGCTGCTGCGCGCGGCCGGCGGCTCCCACCCCGGTCTGCATGTCGATCGCTTTGTTCTGGCCGGCGCCAACGGGGCTCAAACGCCCGTCGTGCTGCTGACCCATCCGGGCCTGGCCGGATGTCGCGAACATCGTCGACTGCTCAGGCGACTGCAGGAGGTGACATGATTGTCATCGGCGGCAGGGGTCGACAATGCCGCCGTCATTTTTCCGACGGCGCCGCTGTCGTCGAATCTCCTTGGGTGCGCCGTGCGCCGTCAGCGCCACACCGGCAAACAAATCGCCGCCGAAACCGGCGTCTCCCCGGCCACCGTCAGCCGCATCCTGCGGCGGCTGGGATCAAACCAGATGCGCGACCTGGCGCCGGCCGAGCCAGTGCGTCGCCATGAGCGCGCCGCGAGCAGGTGGGCCGACCAGGGAAAAACTTGAGAAATGCCTGATTTCAAACGCTACCACGCGCCATTACCGGGTGCTAACTGCTGTCGGCGCGGTCGACGACCAGCTTGCGACCGTCGCTGCGGTACGATAGCGCGGGAGATGATCCTCGAGCGAGCAGAACACGCACAGCGCGAGGCTGGCCCAGACCGCCGCAGTGAAATAAAGCGACATCCAGGCAATCTCGTCTTTCCACTCGGCAAGCTCGTGCGTCACGACCCAACGCGTGCTCACGTCACGCAGACCCTCGAGAGGTCCTAGAAGCTTGCTGCCATCGCCAACCTCGGCCCGCCATCTGCTCAGGTACATCGGGACGTCGATGGTCATGAGGAATGCCAGATAGCCTGCAATCCCTGTTATCGCGAAGGCGAGCACCACGCGAACCGGACCGTCAAACTCCGGCAGCAACCGGCAAAGGCCAATCCCAACGACGAAGAAGGCAACGGCCCATATCGAATTTTCGATGGCGTTGCCCAAATAGTTGGTGGTCAGCACCGCATACCATGAGAAGCATTCCGCGACGAGGATCAACGGCACGATCACCCACGCGGCGTTCAAGGTGGTGTCCGCTCCCGTCATCATGCCCAGTTGGTGCAGGATCATCGCCCACTGCGCCGCGAAGCAGATCTCGGCCACGGTTGCTACCGACCGTCCGACGACAACGCTCGACAGCCAGGTGTCGAACAAGCAGATCCGCTGAACATCCGCGCGCGGAAGGAACGACCTGAATGCGCAGCCAAAAACATAGGCCGCCGAGAGCAGGAGCATGAACTCGATGCCGGACCTGCTGCCGAGACCGTCAGTCGGCTGTTCGTGGACTTGGCGGTACAGCAAGAACCAAAATGCGATATTAGCGCTGCTGACCAGGGTCAACAGACCCCACCACGAGGCCAGGGGATTTGACCAGGCCAGGGAACTTGACCGCGCCCGCCATTCCAAACTCATAAGGCCGCTCCGCAATTTAACCGAACTGACATTTGATCGTATTAATTCTGTCATAAATCGCGGCCTGTCACGACAAAAATTTGTGTGCGGCTTTGGGCGATGGCGTGGTGTACAACCGTGAGGGGAAATCCCGTGGCTGCAATCACGGAGGAAGGGCTCGATCAGCTCGCCGAGGCCGCCAAATTGGTTGAAGCGACACATGAGCGCTGGATCGAGGCCGAAATACATCGGCTGCGTGGGACGCTATTGCTGTCCATACATGAGCCCACCGCAGCCGAGAACAGTTATCGCCGCGCGCTCGAAGTAGCACGGCGACAGAGCGCCAGGTTCTGGGAGCTGCGCGCGGCCCTTGACCTCGCGCGGCTCTGGCGCGACCAGGGCAAGCGCACCGAGGCGCGCGATCTGCTCTCGCCCATTTACGGCTGGTTCACCGAAGGCTTCGACATGCGCGACTTGAAAGACGCTGAGGCCCTGCTCCTCGATCTGGCGCAATGAGGGCCTTGCGGTCGACGTCCGTTGCGGCAGCGCCTGACGGCGG
>WNFW01000221.1_pt1 | contig 36968 bp, 33 predicted proteins | sample 5400131 | NCBI WGS metagenome assembly WNFW01 (sample SAMN13153362, study PRJNA577476) | soil metagenome | isolation source: 20 cm soil or saprolite under grassland replicate 1 | place: USA:California | collected 2016-06-15 | reverse complement strand
GAGATTTTGTCGACCACTATCATAGTTGTTTCGTGATGAAAGCCCTGGCGAAGATTTACGGATTAACCGGGCACGAGCCGTGTAGGGATGCGCTTTCGAAAGGGATTAAGTATTACCTTGAGAATCTCTTCGACGAAGAGGGCCTGCCGAAACCCTTTTCCAAAGCTCCCCGCCTGACCGTTTACAAACGCGAGCTCTACGACTGCGCCGAGTGCATCAACCTGTGTCTGCTTCTGCGCAACCGCTTTCCCGCGCTGGACAGAACCTTGGCAAAGGTCGTCACCCATATTTTGAAAGCGTGGGTGAAGCGCGATGGGTCGTTCCGCTCCCGGAAATTACACCTGGGCTGGGATAACGTTCCAATGCATCGTTGGGGACAGTCGCAGATGTTTCGAAGCCTCGCGTTTTATCTGTCCGAAGCGCGTCGAATGACAAGTGACGTGAGTCGCGCAAAGAGTGTTACGGACCACCAATTCTTACCGCTCGCCTCTCAACCACTATAACAGAATGTGCGGCATTGCGGGACAGTTTAACTTCCAGCGACACGAACCCGTGGAGCGCGAGGCCATTGTACGGATGGCGCGTTCCATCGCACATCGCGGCCCCGACGACGAAGGCTTCTTCATCTCCGGGCCTGTCGGTCTAGGATTCCGACGATTATCAATCATCGATATCGCCGGAGGCCATCAGCCGATGTCGAATACCGAGCAAACAGTGTGGATAATCTTCAACGGCGAGATTTACAATTACAAAGAACTCCGAGCCGAACTGCAAAGTAAGGGCCATCAGTTTAGAACGAATTCAGACACGGAAGTAATCATACACGGCTACGAAGAGTGGGGCACTGATGTCTTCAATCATCTCAACGGCATGTTTGGCCTAGCGATCTGGGACGTGTTTAACCAGCGCTTGGTCGTGGCGCGTGATGCGATGGGTATCAAGCTGGTTTATTACCGGCTCGCGAATGGCCAACTTACGTTCGGTTCGGAAATTCGCGCGGTGCTCGCAGCTGATGATGATGCTCAGGAGGTAGACCCCGCTGCGGTCAACCTTTTCCTAAGGTTCCGTTACACTCCATCGCCATACACGATTTTTAAAGGAGTGCGGAAACTGGCCGGTCTGCTCCTGGCCCTCATGAATGAGCATGGCAACTCGTGGCCCGCGTACACCATCGGTTATGGCAAAAGCTTTGCAGATGACGAGCTATTCGATGCGGCGGAGACAGCCTCTGTTCTTGGTGCCCGGCATGTGACGGTCATGCTCGATCGAGCCGAGTTTGAACGGTCGCTGCCAGGGATCGTGGAATGTCTAGAAGAACCTGTCGCGGCTTCTTCGATCGTTCCGATGTACTTCGTCTCTCAACGCGCCCGCCAGGATGTCAAAGTTGCCCTCATCGGTCAGGGCCCGGATGAGCTCTTCGGTGGCTATAAGCGGCATCTAGGCGTTCATTACGGAAATTGGTGGCGCGGGCTGCCGGCAAGCCTCCGATCGATGGCCGGCTTCGCAGTCAATCGGTTGCCGCGCAATGAAATGTTAAAGCGCGGCGTCCGTTCGCTCGGGAGCGAGGATCGGCTCAAGCGGTATCAGAATGTTTTTTCGCTCACGGCGACAGAAACTATAGATGGCCTCTTTCGCGACGACGTTCTGCCTCGGAGCAATAGCCACGAACTAGTTGATTCTTGGCGTGAATTGCTGCCGCAAATGAAGTATACCGATGAGCTTGGGGGCTTTCAGCTTCTTGAGGTCCGCTCTTCTCTGCCCGATGAACTGCTCATGTATGCTGACAAGCTTTCCATGGCGCATAGTCTGGAAGTTCGCGTCCCTTACCTCGATCGCACTGTGGTCGAATATGTGCAACGGCTCGGCGCGAATCTTAAAGTCCGCAATGGAACGCGCAAATGGCTGCACCGTCGGGTCTGTCAGAGTTACCTTTCGTCGCGAATTCTTAAGCGAAAGAAGCGCGGCTTCGCCTCCAATGTAGTTGACCAATGGTTTCACTCATCACTCAACGGCGGGCTTTCGGAGGTACTCTTGGACGAAAGCTCTTTTGTATTTGGTTTGCTTGACCCTAAACCCGTACGCAGACTCCTCGAAGGTCACCAGTCCGGCCGTCAGGACAATCACAAGCTTCTGTTCAGTCTGGTTATGATCGAGCAATGGTTACGTGGAGCCCGATCGCGGACCAGCGCGGCTTACATCTGCGGCACCGCAAGTAATCCATCCGATTCGATTGGCATCTCAGGCAAAACGCAATGAGTACCTGCGCGAACACCAAACTGGAAGAGATTCGCATCGCCGGTAAGACGTTGTATGTACCATCAACTGATATCTGTGGCCGGACGGTCGTGGTAACAGGGAAATGGATCAGGACAGCACAAATCAAGGATGAAGACGTAGTGGAAGGGGTGACTGTAGAAGACCCTGACTTATTCATTATCAAATTGAAGCAGAGCAAGCTAAAGGCCGATGTCTTTACATTTGCTCAAAGGCCCCCTGAGGTCACGCCAAAATTTGATTATCACTCGGAATGGGACAATTGGGCCGCCATGCCGACAACTTCCTTTAAGGACTGGTGGGAAAATCTGCCTCAAGAGTCGAGGAAAAATGTAAGGCGCGCCGCAAAGCGCGGTGTGGTCGTGAAAGTTACGCCGTTTGACTATCATCTCGTAGAAGGCGTCCATAGGATTTACAATCGTATACCGGTACGAGACGGAAGACCCTTCTGGCACTTCGGGAAAGATGTTGAAACAGTTAGACGAGGCCTCGCAACGTATCCGGATCGAAGCGAGTTTATCGGTGCGTATTGGGGTGAGGAACTTATAGGCTTCGTGAAAATGGTCTATGTTGACGACGTGGCGATGCTCTTTCACCTCATTTCAATGGATGAGCATTATGACAAACGACCAGCAAACGCACTGATCGCAAAGGCCGCAGAGGTCTGCGAGCAAAAAGGTATCTCTCATCTGATCTACACAAAATTTATCTATGGCAACAAGCGCCGGAGCTCGCTCGTGGAATTCAAGCGCCGGAATGGTTTCCAACAGGTTAACTTTCCCAGGTATCACATTCCGTTGACACTGAGGGGCAAACTGTTCATCTGGCTGCGACTCTACAGAGGCTTTAGCGGGTTGATTCCAGAGCCGATCCTGCAGCCTCTTTTAAGCCTTAGGGCTTGGTATTACAAAAGGATCTCTACAACGCTCACTTTACAACACAGAAATTCGCCGGTGTAGCTCAATGTTAGAGCGACTGAATTCCAATCGGTAGATGGAGTGTTCAATTCCTCCCGCCGGCTCCAATGTTTCAAATATTTATCCAGTATTAGTTCTGTTACTTGAGGATTAATACTTCGTCCAATCTTGGCTTGAAAGAGGCTTTTTTTCACAAGGAGAATTCATGAGCCGATTACGCATTTTGCTGTTAGCGCCTGGCTGTAGTCCGGAGACAATCAGCATGCCTTATGTCACTTATTCTCATGCAGCAGCGCTTGCCCAACTCCATGACGTTGCTTTGGTTGTTGGATCGCCCAGTGAGGACCCTGTGCGCCGCGCAAAGGCGCCGTTTCGCTCCATCGAGGTGGTCCGGATGCCATTGATTGAGCGCATCTATGCCTGGAGTTTGCGATGGATCTTCAAATACAACTTTTACACTCAGGTGTTGACCGCTTTCGGCTATCCGTTTTCTCTTGCCTTTGAATGGCGCGCCTGGCGACAGTTGCGGCGCCGCATCTTTGCGGGCGAGTTCGATGTTGTTCTGCGCATCATGCCTATGACACCGTCCTTGCCGAGCCCTTTCGCTTTCTTCCTGCGCAAGGGGCCTATACCTTTTGTGCTCGGTCCGCTAAATGGTGGTTTGCCCTGGCTTCCCGGTTTTCGCCAGCTCGAAAACCAAAAGGAATGGATCGCCAACCTTCGGAATCTGTATCGATATCTGCCATTCGCTCGCTCTACCTATCGTCACGCGGCAGCGATCTTAGCTGCCTCGTCCCAAACGTATGCCGAGTTTGCCGGATATCGCGGCAAACTGTTTTTTGTCCCGGAGCCCGGCATCGCTCGCTCGCTCTGTTTCGGTGACTCACGCTGTCCGGGGCCCGACGTCAAACTTGAGCTGATTTTCGTTGGCGGCTTGGTTCCCCTGAAGGCTTGTGATCTTGCTTTGCGCGCAGCTGCTCCCCTTTTGCGAAGCGATTTGGCTCGCTTTACTGTGGTCGGTGATGGCCCGGAGCGCAGCCGCCTCGAGGAACTTGCAAGATCCCTTGGTATCGAGAAGGGTATTTCCTTCGCCGGCTGGCTCAGCCATGCGGAAGTCCTCAGGCTCCTGCGGTCTGCTGATATCTTTTTGTTTCCATCCCTTCGTGACAACGGTGCAGGCGTAGTTTTTGAAGCTCTCGCGACTGGTGTCGTACCGGTGGTCGCGGACTTCGGCGGGCCCGGAGATATAGTTCATTCCGAGGTAGGGTACAAGGTGCCCCTTACCAATGAGAGCGAATTCGTGTCACAGATGGAAACGATTTTGACCGAGCTCGCGGCCAATCGGGACCTTCTTAATCGCTTACGAGAGCAAGGCATGTCTTACGCACGGGAACGCCTAACCTGGGATGCGAAGGCACAGAGCACAACTCGAGTCTTGAATTGGGCTGTGCGGCGGGGTCCGAAGCCAGATCTTCCGCCGCCAAAAATGCTGTGCCACTCAAATTGTTAAACGCTTGTTTGGCTTCCTCACGGAAAGACACCCGAATTTCTCAGTGGAGCCGCCGAAATTTAGCGTGAACGCTTCCTCGCCCCTGCCGAATGCTATGCGCGTGTGCAGAGCGGAGGCTCGCCAAGTACGCGTTGATTAAAGATGCGGCTTCTAATTACCGGTGGCGCAGGCTTTATAGGATCACATTTTGTCGATCTACTGCTGGGCCTCGGCGACGAGGTTGTGATCGTCGACGACCTTAGCGGTGGCAGAGTCGACAACCTTCCCGCACATCGGAGCGTAGAATTCGTCGAGAAAAATTTCCGGACATGTGACGCGCGGGATTTCGCGGGAAGGTTCGATGCCATTGTTCATTTGGCTGCACAGCCATCAGTCGCCACATCGTGGGAGCAGCCGATGCAAGCACATGAATCAAATCTATCGCTGACTCTACACGCGATTACACTGGCGAGTGAGCTGCGTATAAAACGTATTGTCTTTGCGAGTTCTGCTGCGGTTTACGGCAAAGCCACAGAAGTGCCCACGAAAGAATCGAGTCAGACCAGTCCGAGTTCTCCATATGGGCTACAGAAGCTGACCAGTGAGCGATATGGCCAGTTATTTGCCGGATCACTAGGACTGAGTTTTGTGGGTCTGAGATTTTTCAACGTGTTTGGCCCGCGTCAATCTCCATCGTCGCCGTATTCAGGCGTGATATCGCAGTTCCTGGCTGCAATGCAGAAGGGGCTGTCTGTCAATATAACTGGCGACGGCGAGCAGACACGCGATTTTATATATGTCAAAGACGTGGCGGCTGCTTTGCAAGCAGCGGTCACGAGGATTCCCAATGAGATACGTTGGTTAGTTTTGAATATCGGCACGGGAGTACCAACTTCTATTTTGAAGCTACACCGCGAAATGACTCGATTTTTTTTCCATGCAGATAAGGTGCCGACGCTCCTGCCATGTGTGTTGGGCGATATTCGGCATTCAACTGCATGTATAACCGCAGCGACCGAAGTATTGGGATTTTGTCCGCGTTACTCGTTGCAGGACGGTTTGGCTGAACTTGTGCAAGACTCGGTGAAACTATGCAAGCCGTTCATCGGTTCGGAACAGGAAATGCCATGATGGCCGGGTTGAAGCTGCTATGGTCAAGCGAATTCTCAGTGGCAGCAACACAAAACGATCTAGTTAACCTTGCCCTCATTCTGCTTAACGGGGTTCGCGATTGGCGTCCGCAGCACCGTGCTTCTAGGGACAGGGCAAACATCGTTGTTCCGTTGCTGGCGAGGAAATTTTTATAAAATTCCACCACTCGCTTTTTCGATTATCGGCCAGCAGGATCAGCGGATTAGCAATCTGGTGGCGACGTTAACGTAAGGATACTATGCCTGGCATCGTTGGAATAATCAGTCAAAGGCCATCAAAGCAGTATGACGCCCTTGTGAAGTCCATGGTTAAATGCCTGGTACATGAGCCGTTTTACACGAAGGGTACATATGTCAACGAGGAGCTCGGTCTCTGGCTCGGCTGGGTCAATCACGAAGGATCTTTCTCCGACTGCCTTCCGATTTGGAATGAAAAGAAAGACATTTGTCTTTTCTTTTCAGGCGAGGATTTCGCAGACCAAGCCGACATCGATGCGCTTAGAATACGCGGACACGAATTTGGCTCGGATGACGCAAGTTATCTCGTCCACCTGTACGAAGAAATGGGCTGCGCGTTTTTAGGGAAACTCAACGGCTGGTTCAGCGGTGTTTTACTGGATCTTCGCGAGCAGAAATTCGTTCTGTTTAACGACCGGTATGGAGTAAATCGAATTTATTATCACGAAGACGCTAGCGGATTTTATTTTTCTTCAGAAGCGAAGGCCCTGCTTAAAATCCTGCCCGAGACTCGCCAACTAAATCTGCGTAGTTTGGGCGAGGTCCTGTGTTGCGAGGCCGTCCTGGAAAACAGGAGCCTGTTCTCCGGAATCTCGTTACTTCCCGGAGGTTCGTCATGGGTGTTCTCACGAGGCGAACCAGTGAAGAAAAAACGTTACTTCAAGCAGGAATCTTGGGAAGGTCAGCCAGAGTTAGCCGAATCTGACTTTTATGAGAAATTGAAAGAAACCTGGACACGGGTTCTTCCTAAATACTTCACTGGGAAACAGTCAATTGGGTTGTCTTTAACCGGTGGAGTGGATAGCCGGATGATTTTGGCTTGGGCCCCTCGTCCCCCAGGCACACTTCCGTGCTATACGTGGGGCGGCAAATACCGTGATTGCGCGGACGTCAAGATCGCACGGCGAACCGCGAAACTTTGCGAACAACCCCACAAAACGATTCTTGTAAGCACTGACTTTTTATCGCAGTTTCGCGATCTCGCTGAAAGAGCCGTTTATATTAGCGACGGCACCATGGATGTAACTGGGTCGATTGACCTGTACGTTCAAGGCCTGGCACGGCAAATCGCCCCGGTCCGATTAAGCGGTGTCTGCGGGGGTGAAATCTTAAGGCGTCTTGTAATGTTTAAGCCGGACCCGCCTCAACCAAGTCTTTTTGATCCCGAGTTTGCACGCTCATTTCAGGAGGCGGTCGCGACCTATGACGGTGAGCTTCAAGGCCACAGGCTTTCCTTTACTTCCTTTAAGCAAGCGCCGTGGTATATGGCGAGCAAATTTACCGTGGAACGATCGCAGGTCACATATCGAACTCCTTATTTTGATAACGATCTGGTTGCTCTGGCGTACCAAACGCCGGCAAAGCTGTTGAACAACGGGCCAGCGCTTCGACTCATTACTGATGGGAATCCAGCGTTGGGAAAGATTGCGACGGATCGCGGTCTCGCCTTCCGATCAATTCCCGGTGTTAATCGGGCTCAACATTGGTACCAAGAGTTCACGTTTAAAGCGGAGTATGCCTATGATTACGGGATGCCGCAATGGCTAGCGAGGCTCGATCAGATCTTTGCACCACTTCACCTCGAAAAGCTGTTCCTTGGGCGGCACAAAGTCGCTCACTTCCGTGTCTGGTACCGTGACGAACTCTCGCGATGGTTAAGGGAGATGCTTCTCGACTCGGACGCGCGCAGTAGATTCTACCTTCGTGCGAATTCTTTGGAAAAGATCGTCAAAGCTCATGGCAGTGGACAACGAAACCACACCTTTGAGATCCACAAGATTTTGACGCTTGAGTTCATCCAAAGAAAACTGATTGAGCTGAATTAGACTACGGCCCGGAGTAGCAGGTTTAGCAATAATTGACACGACCTTAATCCATACACCAGCCAGGCCTACCGCGAAAGTAAGCTTGTGACCTGGTGACACGAGCTGACGGAAAGAGCATCAACTTCCCCGCTCGCGACCGTGAAATGTTTTGACCTAACATGAACGTCTTGATCGTTAAACTTGGCGCTACTGGAGACGTTGTCCGCACGACGCCGCTATTGCGTCGATTGAGCGGTTCGGTCACATGGATCACAGCAGCGAAGAACGGTGTATTGCTAGACGGTCTGGCAGATAACCTGCGTCATTTTTCATGGGAAGAGCGCGCGCGAGCGTTAGATATTCCCTACGACCTGGCCATAAATCTGGAAGACACTCTCGAGGTGGCCCAGTTTTTGAAAAGTGTCAGGCCGGGCGAGATCTTCGGCGCCTACGTCGACTCATCCAAGAACTTGTGTTACACCGACAACTCGAAGTGCTGGTTTGATCTCAGTCTGATCAGTTCGCATGGCCGAAAGGAAGCTGATCGCCTAAAACTGCTTAACCGGCAGAGCTATCAGAAGCTGATTTTTAGGGGACTTGGGTTCGATTTTGCCGGTGAGACGTATTTGTTGCCGGAACCGATCGAAACCGGGCTATCAGGCGATGTGGCCATAGCAGCCGATGCCGGCCCCATCTGGCCGATGAAACGATGGGCTTACTACGGGGAATTGATACGACGGCTTGAAGATAAGGGCTTGATCGTCAATGTACTGCGGAAAAGATCATCGCTGCTGGAGCATCTTTTCGATGTCCGAAACCACTGCTGCCTGGTTGGCGGTGATAGTTTGCCGATGCATTTGGCACTGGGGACGGATACGCGGTGCGTGACTCTCTTTACATGCACCAGTCCGTGGGAGATCTACGATTATGGGATCCAGAAGAAGATAGTTTCGCCAGTCCTTGCGGAATTCTTCTACAAACGCGGCTATGACGAGCGCGCAACAACGGCCATAACCGTCGATGAAGTATTCACTGCCGTTATGACTCAGCTTCGGGCCACGGTTCCAGCTGCCACGCACGCTACTATTCAATGATTCAGCTTGCACAACTGAAGACCGAGGACCGAGGACAGACGACCGAAGAAAGGCGTCCGATATCACGCGTCAGTTCGTCCACGACTTGCTCGTCAGACGGTCCGTCCTCCGTCCTCAGTCCTCCGACGCTCCGAATCGCCCTTCTCACGGGCGGCGGGGACAAGCCCTACGCGCTAGGCATGGCAGCCGCTTTGACTGCAGCGGGGATAACTGTGGACTTTATCGGCAGCGATGATTTAAGCGTGCCGGAGCTGTTCAACAATCCGCGACTAAAATTTCTGAATCTGCGAGGAGATCAATCTTCAGAAGCAGGTCTGCCAGCTAAGGTGCAGCGGATCCTAAGCTACTATGCAAAACTGATCCTCTATGCGACCACAGCGCAACCAAAGCTGTTTCACCTACTGTGGAACAACAAGTTCGAACTCTTCGATCGCACGCTATTGATGCTCTATTACAGAATGCTCGGGAAGAAAATCATACTGACCGTCCACAATGTGAATGCTCGTAAACGGGATTCGAACGATTCATCCTTAAACCGCCTTTCGCTTAGACTTCAGTACAATTTCTGCCACCACATTTTCGTTCATACCGAAAGGATGAGAAGTGAACTTGTATCCGACTTTCGTATTCCAAAGAGTAAAGTGAGCATTATTCCATTTGGAATTAATAATACCGTCCCTAACACTGCGCTCTCGACCGAGGAGGCGAAACAGGAGACGGGTATAAGTAGCGGCGATAAGGCCCTGCTCTTTTTTGGAAACATCGCCCCTTACAAAGGACTGGAATACTTAATCTCTGCTTTTAGCGCTCTTCTGTCGCAAGACCGAAGCTACCGACTGATTATCGCTGGCAGGCCCAAAGGACCCGAGAACTACTGGACGCCGATCCAGCAGGCGATTGCGCATAGCGGGATTCGTGATCGAATCATTCAAAGGATCGAGTACATTCCGGATGAGCTGACAGAATTATATTTCAAAGCCGCCGACGTTTTGATCTTACCGTATGCGCACATCTTTCAGAGCGGCGTGCTGTTCTTGGCCTATAATTTTGGATTACCTGCCATCGCCGCCGATGTAGGGGCCTTGAAAGAAGAAATCGTCGAAGGCGAGACCGGCTTTGTCTTCAAACCACGGGATTCAGCCGATCTGGCCCGCAAGATTGACAAGTACTTCAACAGCGAACTGTTCCGCAACCTTGAAATCCGGCGATTGGAAATCAAGAAGTATGCGAAGGAGCGGTATTCGTGGAATAAAGTCGCGGCAATAACGACGGCGATTTATTCCAATCTCTTATCTTCTAGCTGATTTCTGAAACTTAACCACGCATAACGCGGATTCCGCAGATTAGGTCCCCCCGACCTGACCTCTGATCTCTGACCTCTGACTTTTGATCTCTGACTCCATGTCTGACGTCGGAATAAACCTTATCTTACTCGTCCTTTTGCTCCTGCTCTTCAGGACCAAGGTTGGGGACGTGAGCAGGAGGATGAGTAAGCGGAAGAGTAAGCGCTTAACACGCGAGTACCGATGAGCGACATATTAGGAGACTCGTCAACCCCGAACGCTTTCGGGGCTTCTCGGTTGGCACCAGCCGCGCCGCGCCGCGCATTGTGGGGCCTGCTTGATCGCAAGGAGCGATGGTCGCTTTCCTGGCGTGGCCGCCTGGTCCTAGCTTCCGCTCTTTTGCTCGTCGGCGCTCTTGTCCTGAAAGGCGTTTACCCCTTTCTTGCGATAACCCATCGCGTTAATGCCAATATCCTTGTGGTCGAAGGGTGGATACACGAGTATGCAATTCGGGCGGCAGTGAAGGAATTCCAAAGTAACCAGTATCAACGCGTTTTTACCACGGGAGGGCCAGTCCAAGGAACCGGAGGTTATACCAATGACTTCTGCACCTCCGCCAGCGTGGGCGCGGACCTTTTGAAAAAATGGGGTCTTCCAGATGAACGCCTCGAGATGGTCCCTTCCCGTGTGATGGACCGCGACCGAACATATGGCTCGGCCGTTGCACTGCGGAACTGGTTTCTCGACCACAATATGGCCGTGTCTGGCATCGATGTTGTTACCGAAGATGTACACGCGCGCCGTACTCGCCTGCTTTTCCAAAAAGCGTTCGGAAAGGACGTACAGGTCGGGATCATTGGCGTGGCGAACGTGGATTATCCCGCGAACCGATGGTGGCACTACAGCCAGGGTCTTAAGAATGTAGTCAGTGAGTTCGCTGCTTATCTATATGCCAGGCTGTTGTTCTTTCCGTCGGAACAGGCGCATCCAAGGAAGATGGCTCGGCTCTCGCCGGTGCATGATTGAAAAATGAAAATCGCAGTGGTCGGTCTCGGTTACGTAGGGCTACCGCTCTGCCTTCAGTTTGCACGCTCGTGCGTTAACGTGGTGGGGATCGATGTCGATCCTACGAAGGTTCAGTTACTAAACAACGGGCAGAGCTACATCAAACATATTGAACAGCCAGCCATCGCAGAGTTGCTGCGTTCAGGAAAGTTCTCCGCCACAACAGACTTTAGTCTCATCAAAGAGGTCGAAGCAGTCATCATTTGTGTACCGACACCGCTGAACAAAAATCGCGAACCCGATCTGTCGTTCATTATGCAAACAGGCCGGTCGATCGCGCCGCACCTCGCAAAGGGGGCCCTGGTGGTTCTGGAATCGACTACCTATCCTGGAACGACAGAAGATGAGCTGCGCGTTGTATTGGAGGAGGAATCGAGGATGAAGGCGGGTGTGGATTTTCACCTTGCCTTCTCGCCAGAACGCGAAGATCCGGCCAACGAGCAAAGCAAACTGAAACAGGTTCCGAAGGTTGTAGGAGGTTACACGCCCGCCTGCCTTGAGAGGGCAATGGCGCTTTACAGCCAGGCCATCGATACGCTGGTTCCAGTCTCATCTTGTCGCGTTGCTGAAGCTACGAAACTGCTCGAGAACATTTTTCGGAGCGTCAACATCGCATTGGTTAATGAGCTGAAGCTCGTTTACGGCGCGATGAGCATTGACATCTGGGAGGTCATTGAAGCGGCCAGAACGAAGCCATTTGGGTTTATGCCGTTCTATCCTGGCCCTGGGCTTGGCGGTCACTGCATCCCAATCGATGCGTTCTATCTGACCTGGAAAGCGCGCGAGTACGGTCAGCATACGCGTTTTATCGAGCTGGCGGGCGAGATCAACACACGGATGCCAGAGCATGTCGTACATCGCGTCGCCGACGCGCTTAACTCCCAACAAAAATCCATTAATGGTTCAAGAATTCTCGTGCTCGGCTTGGCTTACAAGCCAAATGTTGATGATGAACGCCAATCGCCGAGTTACGTGCTGATGGATTTACTTCAGGACCGCGGCGCGGAAGTCGCTTACTACGATCCCTATGTGCCGTTGATCAAACCAACCCGCGAGCACCCGAGATCTGCCGGCAGACAATCTGTTCAGTGGAACCGCGCCACGATTGAAAACTTCGATTTGGTCCTCATCGCCACCAACCATTCATCGGTGAACTACCACGAGCTTGGCGAGTGGGCGCGGTGCATAGTGGATACCCGAAACGCCATGGCCGGCGTCTCTGTTGCGGCCGGAAAAGTGTGGAAAGCATAGGCACTCACGAGAGAAACGAAGTTACCACGACGCAAGGTTTTTCCATCGTATTCACCGCCTCCCTCACATGAGTTTCACAGTTTGGCTGATTGGCTTCTTCTTTACACTTGGTTTGGCTTGTCTCTTCCAGAAGATCCTTGGGAGAAGCTACTGCCATTCTTGGCGATCATTATCGTCTGGCCGTTGGTTCTCGGGGACATGCTTCAGCGAATGCTGAAATGAACGGCCGCTTCGTCCTTGCATTACGAGTCTCGCAGCCGCAAGGCCGCAAGGTGATGGTGCGCTCTGGCGGTTTGGTGTTCTCGACCGCATTACGTCGAAGCGGATGGGCGTTGATCTCTGGTTCTGGTGAGACTTCGATGCCAAATCCGCCGGAGGAATGGTACCTGGATGACGCTTTGGCGAAGGAAATGGGGTTGGACCTCGACGCAATTGAGGCTGAACGGCGAACGCTGATGATTTAGGCCGCCTGCTTCCGGTCGCAGAAGGCGGGCAAGATGGCGGTCTTATTCCAGCGCCCCTCGCCTTCGTGTCGAGGCTGGCGTAGCCGGCGACCGCAAAGCGAAATCTGTTTTAGGTTTCACCGCAGAACTCTTATAAAAGCTACGGGTGCAAACGGCCAACGCACAGAGACCGCCCGCCACTTCGGAACGGTTTCATCAATCACGAGAGAGTTTTCACAGCCCCTACCTAAACAATTCACATCTATTCACAGCGCACCCCTAAGAAAAAATATTAAAAGTGTTGACACGCTATATCCATTCTAATACCACCGACGCTGGCGAATCGCGAGGACCACCGATAAGCCGCAATTATGAAACGGACCGGGACGCTTCTGCTAGCCCTGTTTTTGGGCGTTTGTTTCGCCTCGCACTGCGGAGCCACGGTTTACCATTCCGACGGATCAGCAGTAAACGTTCAGCTTATTCACGACATACAAGCTATGGATGGCGATACCATCACGATTCCTGCCGGGACTTTTATATGGATGACTGGCGTTGCACTTACCAAAGACATAACGTTACAGGGAGTGGGAGTTGGTCAGACTATTATCAAAGACGATGTGCAGAGTAGTCAATTGATTAATTGGCAGTTATCTCCGAACGGAGTGGCGAGAATCACTGGGATAGAATTTCAGGATGGCGGTCGTGTGAATGTTGGGGCGGCTCCGGCCGGTATTATCCGTATTAGTGGAAGTAATACAAACGGTAGCCAATTCCGATTCGATCACAATAAGTGGGTCGATCTTAATGGTTATTTTGTAACTGATACCGTTATTGGGGTAATGGATCATAATACAGTTTTGACCGGACAGAAAGTTGATGAATGGATTTATCCCTACGGGAATAATTGGAATGGCGGGAATTATGGAGATGGTAGTTGGGCTGCTCCGGCTAACTGGGGTTCATCGCAATTTTTGTTTCTTGAGGATAATGTATTCACTAATGTTGATTCAATATTTGAGGGGCAATTAACAGATGGATTCAATGGGGGTCGATTTGTTGTAAGGCACAATACAATTACTAATTTTGCGGTTGGCAATCACGGAACTGAAACGCCAGGACGGGGGCGTAGTGGTCGGGCAGAGGAAATTTACAACAATACCTTTGACTGTAACCACGTTAATAGATTCGTGTCTGGAAACCGTGGCGGTGGCGAACTATTTCACGATAACACAATCGTAAACTGTGGAGGGGCTGGGGCATCTAATCCTACTTTGAGTTCGTTCCGAATGCTTGGTTCTTTTAGTCCGTGGGGCGGTGCTGATGGAACAAATGGGTGGGACAAAAACAATATCGGAAATCCGTTCTATTCAGGAACTTTAACTGGCGTTTCGGGAAATACTGTAACGATCAGTGGCGCGAATTGGTCAACTAATCAATGGACAGGATTTACTCTTAAACGTAATGCTGGAGGATTCTCATATATCCAAAGTAATACTAATAATACAATTACTTTTGCTAACGACATTTTCGGTAGTCATCCCCCGTATGCTATAGGTGATGGAATCGTTATTAATAAGGTAGATCAATCCTTGGATCAAGCGGGTGCTGGACAAAGCACGCTAATTAGCGGGGACAATCCAACGCCTCCTCCCGGATTTAATCAAATCGCAGAACCTTGCTACATCTGGAATAATACGAATGATGGAAGTCCATTCAATAATTTTGTGCCTGAGACTTCCAATATCCAACAGGGAATCCATTACTTTAATAATACGATACCAACGGGATACATGCCTTACACTTATCCACATCCACTGGTCGTTGGCGCAACTCCAAGCCCGACTCCATCTTCTACTCCATCACCAACTGCGACTGCAACAGCAACCGTACCGCCCACCCCCATACCAACTCCAACCGCGACAGCCACGGCAACATCTACTGCAACCGTATCTCCAACTCCAACTCCAATTGGAACGGCAACTCCTCATCCAGTTGGATCATTTGTTGCTACAGCAGTTAGTTGTACAGAAACTGATCTAAGCTGGAGTTATTGCTGCCTGGATTTAGCCAACGGAGGATTCAATATTGAACGTGGAACTGACAACATTCACTTCACTCAGATAAATCAAGTTGGATTTTGGGAGCGATCATATCAGGATGTTACCGCTCCAAGCGGACTGAACTATTATCGGATACGTGCATTTAACGATTATGGTATGGGCGGCTACAGTTTTGCATCTGCTACACAGCCAAGCTGTCAGTCTCCGACACCTACTGCAACTCCTACCCCAACACCTACGGCCACACCTACACCTACCGCAACATCTACACCTACCGCAACATCTACCGCTGCATTTACGCCTAGCGCAACGGCTACAGCTACGGCTACGTTCACACCGACCCCCACGGCGACGGCCACAGCTACGGCTACATTCACGCCGACACCGACTCCTACAGCTACTCACACGCCGACAGCCACTCCAACAGCTACCTTTACTCCGACCCCGACTCCTACAGCTACTCACACACCGACAGCCACTCCAACCGCTACATTCACGCCAACACCGACTCCAACAGCTACTCACACACCGACACCTACACCGACAGCCACCTTTACTCCCACTCCGACGCCAACGGCAACAGCTTGGCCGAACACGCTGAGTTGAGACAAGCGCTGGAACTGCAAACTGTGCCCGATTACAGCACATTGTTTCGTTTTATGCTGCGAGTGCAGGAGCAAGTGATCGCCCAAGTTTTGGCCGAGGTGGTGCGCCGTTTTCAAAGCCGCAAGCCTCCTGCCCCTGACAAAGCCAAAAGCACCGTGGCGGTAGATGCTACGGGGCTGGCTCCTGGAGCCATCAGCACGTTTTTCATTCGTCGACTACATCTCGACCTCCACCCCCGCCCACATCCAGCCCTGCACCTAAGCGCGACACGAAGCTCGCCACACCTGACTGAACGCCAGGAAACGCTGGACCAATGAAACTTAACCACGGATAACCCAGAGCGGCTCCGCCGCAACCGAAGTTTAGCCCGCGAATCACGCGAATAAACGCTAATATAGAGCCAAGGAGCTGCGGTTTAAGAACCGCCGAGATTAGGGATCGTTTGAACAAGGCTCTCCTCTTTGATTCGCGTGAATTAGCGCGATTCGCGGACAAGTCTTCGCAAAACGCAACGAATTTCGCCTATAGCAGTGCGGATTCCGCAGATTAGGTCCCCTGACTTCTGATCTCTTCTCATGACGCCTTTGGTTTCAATTTTAATACCGACGTACAACGCCGAGTGTTGGATCGCGGAAACGATCCGCTCGGCGCTCGGGCAGACATGGCCCAACAAAGAGATCATAGTGGTTGATGATGGGTCGACCGATCAAACCGTTCGAGTGGCACAACAATTTGCCTCCAAAACGGTCTCCATCGTTAGTCAGAAAAATCAGGGTGCAGCCGCGGCCAGAAACAAGGCGTTCGAGCTTTGCCAGGGAGACTATGTTCAATGGCTTGACGCCGACGATCTTCTGTCACCAGACAAGATCACCTACCAGATGCGAGCAACCGGGGAGATAACAGATGGAAGGACGCTTTTCTCTTCGGCGTGGGCGTCTTTCCGATATCGGCCAGCTAAGGCAACGTTCATTCCGACTCCGCTCTGGTCCGACCTTGCCCCGACCGAGTGGCTGACAAGGAAGTGGGAAGGAAATTTGCATATGCAAACCGCCACCTGGCTCGTTAGCCGGGAGCTGACCGAGGCGGCGGGACCGTGGGATACACGACTCACGCTCGATGACGACGGCGAATATTTCTCTCGCGTGATTAACGCTAGCACTGGCATTCGGTTTGTTCCGCAGAGCAGGGTCTATTACCGCATCGCCCCAACGAGCCGCCTGAGTTATATCGGTCGATCAGACAAGAAAATGGAATCGCAGTTTCTCAGCATGAAGCTGCAGATTGGATATCTGCGTGCCCGGGAAGACAGCGACCGCGTCCGCGCGGCCTGCGTGACCTATTTGCAGACCTGGCTCCCCAATTTCTATCCAAACCGTCCTGACCTGGTGCAGGAAGCGCAACAACTTGCTGCCAGTCTGGGAGGCCGGCTGTCTCTTCCCAAGGCATCGTGGAAGTATGCCTGGATTGAAAAGGTCTTTGGCTTCGCGGCCGCAAAGCACGCGCAATTATATTACAATCGTGGCAAGTCTTCCACGCTAAGAGCGTGGGACAAGATGATGTATGCATTGCAACGCCACAGCTGGAGCAAAGGCAGGTCAGCTTCATCGAACCGGAGGGCCGTGGTAACCGACGCGGGTATCCTGACAAAATGAACACACTGGAGAGCAAAGAAGCGCGGCTGGAGATGGCTGTGGCAGCCGAAGGAGCCGAGCGACTTCGGGTTTGCCTGCCCACCACGAGAAACTTCGCCCGAAACGCATTTCGCTGCGGGATGTACGAGGCGGAGGATGTGCTCGCAGACTGTGCCGATGTGGACCTCCTCTATTTGGAGCCGGGCAAGCGCTTCCAACTGCGCAGCAGACTGCAGTGGAGGCTACTGTACAAAGACGTGTCCCGGAGACTGGCCTACGTGAACCCAGGGCTACAACCAGTCCAGCTTGCGAAGGACTACGATTTGTTCACGCTTGTCTGCCCGATCTATTCGGATCCGCTTTATGTCAATGCAATTCGAGGGTGGAAGGAACGTTGTGGGACGAGCGTCTGTTGGATTGACGAGTTGTGGGGGAATCGCGTTCCGCAGTATAAATACTGGCTGCCCCTGTTGCGTGAGTTCGATCATGTTATTCTGGGAGTCCGTGGTTCAGTCGAAGCGGTGAGTAACGCGATCGGCCGCCGTTGTCACTATGTGCCTGGAGGGGTGGACGCCCTCCGGTTCAGCCCCTATCCCGATCCCCCCGCCCGCGTAATCGATGTCTACAGCATCGGCCGCCGATCCGAGCCGATACACCAGAGCCTTCTGGAATTGGCGTCGGGGAAGCAAATCTTCTACGTTCACGACACGCTTCAAAACGTCAGTAACAACCAGACACTGGACTACCAAGCGCACCGGGACCTTTACGCCAACATGGCGAAGCGAAGCCGCTTCTTCATGGTAGCGCCGGGGCTGATGAATAATGCCGAACTAACCGGTGGCCAGGTGGAAGTTGGCTTCCGGTACTACGAGGGCTCGGCAGCGGGAGCGGTCCTGGTGGGGGACGCACCCGACTGTGAGACGTTTCGACGGGCGTTCGATTGGCCGGACGCGGTAATCGAGATTAGGCCCGACAGTTCGGACGCGGCCGAGGTCTTGGCAGAACTCGCGGCGCAACCGGAGCGACTCCACGAAATCAGCCGTCGCAACGCGGCGGAGGCGCTGCTGCGCCATGACTGGGTGTACCGTTGGAAGGAGATCCTTGCCATCGCGGGGCTCAAGCCGACGCCGGCGATGGTGGCGCGGGAAACGCGATTGAAGGAGCTGGCTGAGTTGGCCAGAATCGAGCATTTGGTTTAGCGATACTGCGTGAGGGGCGAGCGGTGGAGCAGTTTTCATGAAGCCAAGACAGATCACTTTTTTCGGCAACTTTGGCACCCAAAACCTGGGCAATGAATGCACGCTCCAGGCGATTGTCCATAATACCTTGAAGCGCTTGCCGGATGCGAAGCTTCAATGCCTATGTACCGTCCCCGAGGACACAGTGGCAAGACACAACATAGCTGCTCTCCCTTCCACCGCGGCGTGGCCGGATTGGGTAACAGCCTGCTTGAAACGCTACCGGAGCCGCCACGCGAGGGGCGTGGCCCAAGCGGGTTCCCTGCAAAGCGGATCCTCCGATACGCCTCCTTCCCCGGCCGGGGATGGCTCCAAACGGGCCCTCGGCGTCGGATATGGGTCAGGCCAAAAAGCTCCGCTAGCGAAATGGCTACGAATAATCCTTGTCCAAATACCCAAAGAGGTTTTGCACTGGGCCAAGGGGCTGAGGATGGTGAAGGGAAGCCACATGCTCATCGTGCCAGGTACGGGGCTGGTGTCCGATTATCTGACCGGCCCATTTGGCTGGGCCTATGACATATTTAAATGGTCAACCATCGCCAAAGTCTGTCGAGCCAGGGTGCTCTTTGTCAGCATCGGAGTTGGGCCAGTTTACCACCCACTGAGCAAATGGTTTATTAAGACCAGCCTTCGTTTCGCAGACTACCGAAGCTATCGGGACACGGCCTCCAGACAGTACATGGTAGGCATCGGCTTCCATGCCAATGGGGATCGGGTGTGTCCTGACCTGGCGTTCGGACTTCCCCGCAGCATGTTTCCTGAATGTCCCCTGGGGACTGGCCAGAAACCGGTTATCGGCGTTGGTCTGAAGAATTATGATGGTCCGCGCGGCGTCGGTGATCGACCGGATGCAAACGCCTATCGTTATTACCTCAACACGATGGCCGCTTTCGTAACCTGGTTGTGCGCACATGGGTACCCTGTGCGGGTGCTGATCGGGGACATTTTATACGACAGCAGCGTGGAACAGGATTTTATGAACCTGCTGAAAGAGCGCGGTTTGGCGCCGGACGACGGCGGGCTCATCTCTCAGCCGGTGCTGACGGTCGATCAGTTATTGCGCCAGCTCGCAGCAACTGATATCGTGATCTCACCCCGGTTCCATAACCTTGTGCTGGCGCTCATGCTCAATAAACCGGTGATCGCGCTTTCAGACCATCAAAAGCTGGATTCGCTGATGGCCGGCTTGGGATTGGCGCAATACTGCCACGACATTAATCATATGAATGTTGGCAGATTAATCGAGCAATTCCAAGACGTGGAGAGGAATGCGGAGAGACTGAAACCTCTCATCAGGCAAAGAGTCGAACAATCACGTAAGGCTTTGGACGAGCAATACAGCCTTATCTTCAAAAACGTTTGAGCGAACTTTCGCACGTGCATCATGCGCTTGCGCAGCCGGCGGTGGCCGACCTAAAGCGGAAGTCCGTGGTAGGGGGAGTCGCTGCCGTGTCCGCGCAAGGTGTCAAATTTGTTGTGCAGACCGCAACAACAATGGTGCTGGCGCGGTTGCTGTCACCAGAGGATTTTGGATTGATGGGAATGGTGGTCGTGGTAATCGGCTTTCTCGGGCTTTTCAGAGACGCCGGCTTGGGGATGGCGACCGTGCAACGGCTTGAGGTGACGCACCAGCAGACGTCAACCTTGTTCTGGATCAACGTCGCAGTCGGGGCGATACTGGCTATACTCTGTGCGGCTCTCGCTCCGGCCCTGGTCGCTTTCTACCACGAGCCCCGCTTATACTGGGTCGCGGTGGTCTCGGGAGCGACGTTTATGTTCAACGGGCTAGCAGCCCAACATAGCGCCTTGCTCCAGCGGGGTATGCGATTCGTGACGCAGGCAAAGATCGATGTGTTGTCCCTTACGGTTGGCTCAGGGACCGGCATCGTCATGGCGTTACTCGGTTGCCGTTACTGGTCCCTGGTGGGTATGGCGATGGCCATTTCAGTCGTCGGCGCCGCCGCCTTATGGCTTGCGGTTCCCTGGGTGCCAGGCCCTCCACGGCGCAGGTCCGACATCCGGTCAATGCTCCATTTTGGGGGATTGGCCACCTGTAACAGCTTCATCGTATACCTCGCGTGGAACGCGGAAAAACTCCTCCTGGGTCGTTTTTGGGGAGCGGACGCGCTCGGACTGTATGGGCGGGCGTTCCAACTCGTCACTCTTCCGGTACAACAATTGAACTCTGCGGTGACCGGCGTGGCCTTCCCTGCACTGTCACGAATGCAGCATGATGCCAAGCGCCTGGCCAGGTCTTTCCTCAGAGGCTTCTCGTTGCTCATATCTGCGACGATTCCGATCACCATCACTTGCGCCCTGTTTGCGGAAGAGATAGTCCGCGTTGTGCTCGGCGCGAAGTGGATGCAGGCGGCGCCGATCTTCAGGTTGCTTGCCCCGGTAGCAGTGGTGTTCGCCGTGGCGAACCCGTTTTCCTGGTTACTCATGTCCACGGGCCGGGTTGGACGATCCTTGAGTCTGTCTGCGGCGACAACGCCGCTGGTAATCGTGGGGATCGTACTTGGCTTGAGCTATGGACCCAAAGGAGTCGCCCTAGGGTACTCATCGGCTATGACGTTGCTGGTGATTCCGATAGCGGCCTGGTCCAAACATGGCACCGGAATCACCTGGGCGGATCTTTGGGGTGCCACTAACCCGCCCTTTCTGTCCGGTTTGCTCGCAGGTGGCGCGGGCTTGCTCGTGAAGCTCACGCTCGCTGGCATGTTGGCACCAATGCTTTATTTAACAGTTGGGCTTGGTCTTGTTTTAGGCACTTACGCATGGGCTCTTCTGATTGTTATGAGACAGAAACACGTGTACATGGACGTCCTGTCCCACCTATTGCCACGGCTCCAGCCGAGACAGGAAGGAATCGCGGAACCGGCCGCGAGGTCGCTGTGATCGTCACAAAACGGAAGATGGAGCGGTATCGTGAAGCTTTGGATCAAAAAGGGCTCCGCAATTTTCTGCAGGGAGCGGGCCTGTTACCTGTCGAAGCGACGGCCTGGTCGTCGAAGCTTCGTTCATAGATGTTCATTATGGTAAACAGCCAAGTGTTTAATCCGATTCTAGAGAAAGCTGCAAGCGTGCAGTTCTTCGGAAAGTCTCCTGCCGGCCTCTATTTGCGGCTGAACAAGTGGGTCTGGGAACATCTCCCTTCTCGCGTGCGTAATTTGTATCCTATCCGCTACTACGGGGCGTGGTTGCACACCTTGGTCTGCCTCCGCGCCGGGCGCGAGCAGTATTTCGGCACGTTCTTCCTAAGGAATCGTCCGGCCCTTGAATTGATGCGCCGACTGGCCCGGCATAAAGCCCACAGCTCGACTTTGAGAATTGCGGTGTTGGGTTGCAGTATCGGGGCCGAGGTTTATTCAATCCTCTGGACCATCCGCTCGGCACGTCCGGACTTGAAAGTGCTCCTGTGTGCGGTGGACATTTCGAAAGAAATACTGAGCTTCGCCGAGAAAGGCATTTACACTCCCGACACTTCCCAGTTGGTCAATGCTTCGATTTTTGAACGATTGACCGAGGCTGAGATGGTTGAAATGTTTGATTGGGAAGGGGCTCAAGCCAAAGTCAAATCGTGGCTCCGGGAAGGGATAGCGTGGCAGCTTCGGGATGCCGCTGATCGGGAACTTATAAACATTCTTGGGCCTCAGGATATGGTGGTCGCGAGCAATTTTCTCTGCCACATGGCTCCAACCGATGCCGAAAGGTGCCTCGGCAACATAGCACAACTGGTTAGTCCCGGAGGATACCTTTTTGTTTCAGGAGTCGATCTGGACGTTCGAACGAAGGTCGCAGTTGACCTCGGCTGGGAACCGGTGCGGGAGTTGACAGCGGAAATCCACAACGGCGACCCCTCCGTGCGGGCCGACTGGCCCTGGCAGTGGTGGGGGCTTGAGCCTCTCAACCGAAGGAGGCAGGATTGGCAAACCCGTTATGCGGCAGCGTTCCGGATTGCTAGGCCGCAACGCCAGTGATTTAAATTCGAGCGCAATGGTGCGAACAAATCGAAAGATTCAGTGTAATGCGCCGGGGTTTAGGTCCCGTAGCAGTCGTAGGCGGGCGGGCGAAGCTTGTCATGTACACCGCGCTGCTCGGTATGAGGCTCGGGAAGAACCAGTGAGATAGATATCAATACACGCATTCTTGTAACCGGAACCGAAGGGTATCTTGGTTCGTTGTTAGCGCCGGAGTTGCTCCGGCAAGGCTATGAAGTCATTGGCTTGGACACTGGCTTCTACAAAGAACGTGCGTTCTATCGGGACGATGGAACGACGCCCGTGACTCTCGCCAAGGACCTTCGTCACATCACGGTGGAGGACCTGAAGGACGTGGAGGCCGTCGTTCACATGGCCGAACTGTCCAATGATCCGGCTGGCCAACTGGCGCCGACCATTACTTACGAAATCAACCACAAAGGTTCGGTTCATCTCGCTGAACTTGCCCGCAACGCGGGAGTAAAGCGCTTCGTGTACATGTCGTCCTGCAGCGTATATGGTGTCTCTGAAGGGGACGATGTGACTGAGGAGTCCCGCGTTGATCCGCAGACGGCTTATGCAATATGCAAGACCCTGGTTGAGCGGGACGTAAAATCGCTCGCCAGGAAGGGATTCTCACCCACGTTCATGCGCAATGCCACTGCCTACGGCGCTTCGCCGCGAATGAGATTTGACATTGTCCTGAATAACCTGGCTGGGTTGGCATGGACGACCAGGGAGATCAAGATGACTAGCGATGGGACACCTTGGCGGCCATTGGTCCATGGGTTGGACATCGCGCGTGCGATTATCGCGGTGTTGCAGGCTCCCACCGAAGCGATTCACAATGAAGTATTCAATGTTGGCGATACTTCTCACAACTATCGGGTGCGCGAGATTGCGGAGGTAGTGGGCGAGGTGTTTCCTGACTGTCGCGTGAGTTTTGGAGCTCCCGGCCAGGACAATCGGAGCTACCGCGTGTCCTTCGAGAAGATTCGCAAGCATTTGCCAGGGTTCAGATGCGCCTGGGACGCGCGACGCGGAGCGAAACAACTCCATGATCTGTTCAAGCGGATTGACATGACGAAAGAGGTCTTTGAATACCGGACGTTTACGCGTCTGAAACAGCTGGAATACCTCATCCGAACCCAACAGCTCGACGACCACTTTTTCTGGACGGATGCCCCTTGACATCCGCAAGCGGCGATCAGCGGGTGTCGAAAGTCGCAGGTCCAAGGTCGCGGGTCTCAGCCAAGACATCGAGTTCAGGGGCGCAAGCTGCAGGTCGCGGATCGAAAGAACCACAAATGGAATTTCAATCATGAATTCAGCTGAATCTCGAAGCTTGGCATGGCGTATCCTAGGGCTGGGCGTTGTGGTACTGCTTGTTCTTGGAATCGCGTGGAGCTTCGCGGATCGGCGTCTCATCGCGTCGCTCCGGCACCATCGACCCCACCCGGCTCCGCCGGCCGACGTCACCTTCTCTCAGTCATCCGGTGAGATTGTCTGTTACGAATTCGTCGAGGTGACTATTTCGGTCGGAAAGCCCACGGCCGAGAATCCATTCACCGACGCGACAACCTCTGGTCGTTTCAGGCGGATCGACCAGGGAAGCGACATCGCCGCGGAAGGCTTCTGCGATTCGGCGGACGGGACCGTCTACCGCGTTCGGTTCATGCCTTCCAAGCCGGGCACGTACGAATGCGCCGTTGCGTTTCGTCAGGACGGTCGTGACTGGGTCTACCGAGGCAAATTTCAAGCGGTCGATGGCCGCCGGCGGGGTGTTTTGCGCGTTGACCCCCAACACCCCTGGCACTTCGCCTGGGAAGGCACCGGTGAGCACTATTATCTGAATGGCACCACAGCGTTCTTTTTGATGGGATGGGAGGATGAGAAGGTAATCCGCGATTGCATCGACCGGCTCCATCGGCTCGATGTTAACCGAATCCGCATACTCCTTGACGGTCGGACGGATCACTTCTGGACCGAACCCATCAAACCGGGCAACGGGTTTTCCGCTCGCCTCATTCCATGGGTGGCCAAGCGCCGGGATGATGTCGAACGTCCAGGTTTTGACTACACGCGATTCAATTGCTCCTACTGGCAAGAATTCGAGCGGATGCTGCGTTATGCCCGGGAAAAGGACATGATTATCTCCGTGATTTTCGGATGGAACGACACGAAGGTTCACCCGGCTGCGGGTAGTGAGGATGAACGCCGCTACTTCAGCTACGCCGTGGCGCGTATTGCGCCGTTTTCCAACGTCACTTGGGATCTCGGCGATCACATTGACGGTTTCCGTTCCGATGTTTGGACACACCAGACGGGGACCATGCTGTACCAAGCAGATCCTTATCGCCACTTGGCCACAAGCCATCCGGTAGATAACCGATACCAGGATCGAACGTCGTTGTGGTTCGGCATGACTAGCTTTCAACGATGGGACCGGCCATTGCACCGCTGGATGTTGGATCAACGTCGGCAGCAGGAAGCGACCGACAGGATCATCCCGCAGGTCAACGAGGAATACGGCTATGAAGACCACTACCCGAAGTGGGCCCCGTACACGGCACCCGCGGCATCGGCTGATGAAGATCGCCGGGCCGCGTGGGAGATCGCGATGGCAGGCTGCTATCAGACCACCGGAGAAACGGCTAAACGTGGAACTGGTGTGCCACCCGACACCGGTGGCGGCTGGGTGAATGGCCGGGGTGACGAAACGATGACCATGCTTCAAGGGTACGCCAAGATCGTGCATTTCTTCAAAAGCATCGAATGGTGGACAACGAATCCACACGACGAGCTGGTGAATTCCGCCGCGTTCTGTCTCGCGGACCCCGGAAAGCTGTACGTTGTGTACCTGCCGCATGGCGGCGGGGCAACCGTGACGCTAGGCCCTGGCCGCTACGAGGCGAAGTGGTTCAATCCTCGCACCGGCGAGTACGCGGTTCTGTCCGCGGCAGATGGTCTCGAATGGACATCGCCCGTCGCCGCCGACCACGAAGATTGGGTGTTGTTGCTCGGAAGAATCGAACTAGCACATGAAGGCTGAATCACTCCACCATATCACCAGCGATTGCGCAACCGGACCGTCCTCGTCAGCAGACGAGCAGGGGATTGGTCAAAGCATTACCATCGCGCTCGCCGGGGAGGGCGCAACCGTCACCATGGTCGCTCGGCGGGTGGGATCGCTGCACCTGGTTGCCGCCAAGCGCGGCGAGCTGGAGTCGAGGGCCATTCGCTATCCAGTGGATATCCTCGAGAAAGGAGATTCGCGACCTGGAAAAACAGGATCGGTGACTTCGGCGGACTCCCCGACCTGCCTGCAACATTTCGGGCGTGGATTTTGTGGGCCCAAAACCGCCGCAATGAGTTTAGCTCGCGAAAGGCCACCTACTTAAGCCAGAAACTGTCATGATATTCACCGAAACGAAGCTACCTGGAGCTTATATAATCGCTCTCGAGCAGCAGGAAGATTCTCGCGGCTTTTTTGCACGCACGTTCTGCGCCCGCGAGTTCCACAGCCAGGGTTTAGCGGGAACGTTCGTGCAATGCAACACGTCGTGGAACGCGCGCAGGGGGACGATTCGAGGCATGCACTATCAACTACCTCCATCGTGTGAGGTCAAATTGGTGCGTTGCACGGCTGGCGCCTTATGGGATGTGATCGTCGACCTTCGGCGGGATTCTCCAACCTACCTGCAACATTTCGGCGTGAATTTGACGGCCCAGAACCGGTACGCGCTGTATGTGCCGGAGATGTTCGCTCACGGATTCCAGACCCTAGAAGACGATACCGAGATTTTCTATCAGATCAGCGAGTTCTATGCGCCCGACAAGTCCGCCGGGGTGCGCTTCGATGATCCGAAGCTCGGCATCTTATGGCCCCTGCCAGTCGCCGCGATCGCGGACAAGGATCGCACCTGGCCGTTGCTGCAAAGTTGAACGTGAAAGTGGATCGCCAGGACCTTTGGACCGTCGGGATGATTGACCGCGCACTCTCCCCAAAGCCATCGCTAGGTATCTCCGAGGTAAGCGGCGCGAGTGATCTCGAGTCACTTTTGACATTGTACTTTTCGCCTTGGACTCCGTTTTGAATGCTCCCCGAAATCTCCTTGAAGTGATCGAGACGTTCGATCTCGAACAGGAAGGGGCCGCCCTTTACAACATGGTGCGGGACCTCTACCCCATCTGTCGCAGCATCACCGGAAACGGACTGCGCCAGAGCCTCCGCTATTTGCAGCAGACTGTACCGATGGTGTTGCGCGAGGTGCCCACCGGCACTCCCGTTCTGGATTGGACCGTGCCAAAGGAATGGAACATTCGGGAGGCTTGGATCAAGAGCGCTCGAGGCGAAAAGGTCGTGGACTTCGCGAAGTGCAACCTGCACGTAGTCAACTACAGCGTTCCGGTGCGCCGTCGCATCCGATTGGCGGAACTCAAGGAGCATCTTTTTAGTCTCCCGGAGACGCCAGATTGGATTCCGTATCGCACCTCTTACTATCATGAGACATGGGGATTCTGCCTCGCGCACCGGCAACTGGCGGCTCTGAAGGACGAGGAGTACGAAGTGTGCATCGATGGGAGCCTCGAACCCGGCCATCTGACCTACGGGGAGTTCCGGATCGACGGCGAATTAGAGGATGAGGTCTTGCTTTCATGCCATTGCTGTCATCCTTCCCTCTGCAACGACAATTTATCGGGCATGACCATCGCCGCCCGTCTCGCGGCGCTGCTGACCGGGATGCCACTCCGCCATTCCTATCGCTTCCTCTGGATTCCGGGGACGATTGGGTCGATCACCTGGCTGGCCATGAATGAGGCCTCCGCGCAACGAGTACGTCACGGGCTCGTCCTCTCCTGCCTGGGGGATCGTGGGGCATTCACCTACAAGCGGACTCGCCGTAACAATGCGGAGATTGACCGGGCCGTGGTTCATGCGTTGCGACACCGGGATTCGAACTGTTCCATCCTCGACTTCGCTCCCTATGGCTACGACGAACGGCAATACTGTTCCCCGGGCTTTAACTTACCTGTGGGCGCACTGATGCGAACGCCGAATGGACGGTACCCCGAGTACCACACTTCGGCAGACGACTTGAACTTGGTTGACGCGAAGTCGCTTGCTGAGTCGGTGGCCATGCTTCTGCGCGTCGTTTACCTGCTGGAATCGAATCGGGTCTGCCGAAATCTGTTCCCCAAGGGCGAACCCCAACTGGGCCGGCGAGGACTTTACCGGTCGATCGGCGGCACAAAGGACTCGCCTCAACTGGAGATGGCAATGCTCTGGGTTCTCAATCTTTCAGACGGCGATCATGATCTCCTACAGATCGCCGAGCACGCGGGGTTGGACTTTATGGTTGTGCATAGCGCTGCTGAGCGGCTGATTGCGCATGGCCTGCTGGCGAGCGAAGGACTCCAAGGCTGTTCTCCGGATTTGGACAAGGAGATGGGTGGGTCCGCTGCGTCGTCACGATGACAACGAGCCAGAGCAACCAGCCTGAGCCTGAGAATACAGGATTATCGCGGGGCGTTGCTGTGGTCACAGGTGCCGGAAGCGGCATCGGGCGGGCAATTGTCCTTGAGTTGGCCAAATCCGGAGTTGTGTGCTGCCTTGTCGGTCGAACACTGAGTAAGCTGGAGGAGGTTGCGCGCCTGACAGAATGTGCTGGCGTCAAGTCAATACCGATGGTCGCTGACCTTGGTGATCTTGGCGCCGTAGCAGCCCTTGCCCAGCGAATTTGCTCATCACGCCAGCGCATCAATTGCCTCATACACAGTGCAGCTGGAATGAACGTTTCGCGGGTGGAGGATTCGACTGTGGAGGAATTCAGCAAGCTGATGACCGTGAACGTCCTTGCCGCCTTTGCACTCACAAAGCAACTGCTCCCTGAAATCTGCGCGAACAGAGGACAGATCGTCTTCGTGAATTCCAGCGTTGTGAGCCACCCAGCTCCCGGCACCGTGACTTACGCCGCCACCAAGCATGCCTTAAAGGGGCTGGCCGATGGCCTGCGCCAGGAAGTGAATGCCTTTGGTGTCCGGGTGATCAGCGTCTTTCCAGGCCGAACCGCGACACCACTACAGGCATCCCTTTTTGAACTTGAGGGACGCCAGTATGTGCCCAATAGTTTGCTTCAGCCGGAGGACGTTGCGGCCATGGTCGTCCAAGCTCTTGCCCTCCCCCCCACAGCTGAAGTCACAGATATCCTGATTCGGCCTGCAATCAAGTCCTGAAACGGCAGGCCGCTGGGCTCTTGCGGCGGCCTCGCCGGTACTCCCCGGGACTGAGATGGTTATGCTAAAATGGTCCTTGCCAATATTGAAAGGCACCGCGCCGAACTCAGTAACACCAACAGGGTGTTACGCAACAAGGCTCAGTAGGAAACGAACCTTTCTCGAGAACCTGGTCCACCCGTTTCCGTATATAGAAAATGAAAAATAAATTTCTAGAGCGAGCGATGGCAACCTGCGGCCTAATCGGTCAGCAATGTTTGTATCAGCGTAGGGAAGGCTAACGCAAGGAGAACACGCAATCGCAAAGGTAGAGCTTGGTAACAGTATGCAATCTAGTTGAGTCAATGAGCACGACGATCAAAAGCGACATCTCATTACAGGGCTTCAACCAGGCACAGTTCGTGGCGCACAGATGCCGGTTCTGTCAGGCTCAATTGAGACACACATTCGTCGATCTCGGCATGTCTCCTTTATGCGAGAGCCTGATCACAGAAGAGCAGCTCAACATGATGGAGCCGTTTTATCCTCTGCATGTCTTCGTCTGTGGGGAATGCTTCCTGGTGCAGCTCTTGGAATACGTGAAGCCGCAGGACATCTACGGCGAGTATGCCTACTTTTCCTCCTACTCGGATTCATGGCTGGAGCATGCCCGGCGGTATGTGGAAATGATCACCGCGCGCTTCAATCTCTCAGCGAAGAGCCAGGTAGTCGAGCTGGCCAGTAATGACGGCTATTTGCTCCGGAATTTTGTAGCACGCGGAATTCCGGCATTGGGCGTTGAGCCGGCGGCAAACGTCGCAGCGGTCGCGGTGCAGAGGGGGATTCCGACCGTGGTAGAGTTCTTCGGCGTTGCGACAGCTCAAGCACTGGTGGCCGACGGCAAGAGGGCGGACCTTATCATCGGCAACAACGTGCTCGCGCACGTGCCGGACCTTAATGATTTTGTCGGTGGGCTGAAGATTCTTCTAAAGCCGGCCGGAGTAGCAACGATGGAGTTTCCGCATCTGTTGCGTCTAATCGAGGGGAATCAGTACGATACCATTTACCACGAGCACTTCAGCTATCTGTCACTCTTCACCGTGAAGCGGATCTTCGCCGCGCACGGGATGAGAATATTCGACGTCGAAGAACTCGGGACGCACGGTGGATCACTGCGAATTTACGTCTGCCATCAGGAGTCGCAGTACCAACCAACCGGAGCTCGAGTAACGGAATTGCTCACTCGGGAGGAGAAGGAAGGAGTGAACCGGCTTCATTATTACCAAGGTTTTGGCGAGAAGGTCAAAGCGATCAAGCGCGACCTGTTAGAATTCCTGCTGCAGGCCAAACGACAAGGGAAACAGATTGTGGGCTACGGCGCCCCTGGGAAGGGTAACACTCTTCTGAATTACTGTGGCATTCGAACGGATTTCCTCAACTATACGGTGGATCGGAACCCGTACAAACACGGGAAATACACCGCCGGAACGCATATTCCAATTTTTCCACCAGAGAAGATTCAGGAAACCAAACCAGACTACGTTCTTATTCTGCCGTGGAATCTAAGAGAGGAGATTGTTTCCCAACTTTCCTACATTCGGAAATGGGATGGCAAATGCGTAGTTCCGATACCGGACGTCGAGGTCCTCTGATCGATCTGCGGAAGCAGAACCGGTAAACTGTGAGTTAAATAGAGAAAGGAATGTTATGAAAGTGGTTTTATTTTGCGGTGGCTTCGGCATGCGGATGCGCGAGCACTCCGAGGCCTTGCCCAAGCCGATGGTGCCGATAGGTTACCGCCCGATCCTGTGGCATGTTATGAAGTATTACGCCCACTATGGACATAAGGACTTTATCCTCTGCCTCGGCTACAAGGCAGATACCATCAAGCGGTACTTTCTAACCTACGACGAATGCCTCTCCAACGATTTCGTGTTGTCCAAAGGGGGCAAGAACCTGGAATTATTGAACAGCGACATTCATGACTGGAACATCACGTTCGTCGACACAGGGCTCAACTCGAACATTGGCCAGCGGCTCAAGGGCGTGCAGAAATATTTACGTGGGGAAGCGATGTTCCTGGCCAACTACAGCGATGGTCTTTCGGATGCCCCACTCCCGGCGGTCATCGAATCATTTGAACGGAGCGGGAATATCGCCTGCTTTGTGAGTGTGAAGCCACGGGCGAGCTTCCATCTCATCGACACCGGCCCGGACGGAGTGGTGAATAGCATTGCGCACGTTGCCAAGTCCGGTGCAAGAATCAACGGTGGGTACATGGTCCTGCGGCAGGAAGTTTTCAACTACCTGCGCGACGGGGAAGAGCTGGTTGAAGAGCCGTTTCAACGCCTCATTGACGAAGGCAAGCTGATGGCCTACCCGCATGACGGCTATTGGGCCTGCATGGACACCTTCAAGGAAAAGCAGGACCTTGAGGACCTCTTCGGCCGAGGTAATGCGCCTTGGGCGGTGTGGAATCATCAGCACGAAATCAAGAAGTGATTGAGTGCAATCTGAGTCGCGTCAAGCGGGTGCTTTGCCTTGGGGCGCACAGCGACGATATCGAGATCGGCTGCGGAGGAACAGTATTGCGAATGATCGAGCAGTCGAACAGCATCGAGTTCTACTGGCTCGTTCTCAGTGCCAATCCGATGCGCGCCAAGGAAGCCGAGCGCAGCGCCAACGCCTTCCTAGGCGGCGCACGGCACAAAACGGTCGTTGTGAAATCCTTTCGCGATGGATTCCTTCCCTACCTCGGTCCGCCGGTCAAAGAATGCTTCGAGGAACTCAAGAAAGTCTTCACGCCCGATGTGATCTTCACTCATTGCCGGCACGATCTTCACCAGGACCACCGCCTGGTATGCGAGCTGACGTGGAACACCTTCCGAAACCACCTCATTCTCGAGTACGAGATCCCGAAGTACGATGCAGACCTGCGATTACCAAACTTCTTTGTTCCGTTGAGCGATCGCCAGGCGCGTAAGAAGGTAAACGCGGTGATGCGCTACTTTGCTACGCAGCGAAACAAGCAGTGGTTCTCGGAGGATTTGTTTTACGGTCTAATGCGGATACGCAGCATCGAAGGCGCCTCACCTACCCGGCACGCGGAGGCGTTTCATTGCCGTAAGGTGTTACTCGGAAAAACCAATTGAGTACCTGCCGGACCTGCGACAATTAGCGGTTCTTATTCCCAGCGGTGCACGACTATGTGATCATTGGAGGTGGAATCGTCGGACTGGCGACGGCTATGGCCATAGGCAATAAGTATTCTGGGGCGAGCATCCTCGTCCTGGAAAAGGAGCAGGATCTTGCGCAACACCAGACTGGCCGAAACAGCGGTGTCATTCATTCAGGTATTTATTACAAGCCCGGAAGTCTGAAAGCCAGGTTCGCCCGGGAAGGCAACCGTTCAATGGTCGAGTTTTGCCGCGAGCACGGCATCAAGCATGAAGTCTGCGGAAAGCTGATCGTTGCCACCAAAGCGTCGGAACTTCCCCTCCTCGACAGCCTGTTTCACCGCGGCCTCGATCACGGGCTCGCCGTTGAGCGGCTCGCGCCCGAACAAGTGCAGGAAATTGAACCGCACGTGCGCTGCCTCGCTGGCATCAAGGTTGCGTCAACGGGAATCGTCAACTACCGGGAGGTTTCTGCAAAATATGTTGAACTGATTAAATCAAAGGGTGGAACCGTACAAACTGGCACGCGCGTTGACCGCTTGCGCGACGTGAATGGGATTCAAGTCATCGAAACAGCTCACGGAGAGTTTGAGGCCGGATTCGTTATTAATTGCGCCGGCCTGTTTAGCGATCGCGTGGCCCGCTTTAGTGGCCTCGATCCGGGTGCGAAAATCGTCCCGTTCCGTGGCGAGTACTACGAGTTGGTGCCCGAAAGGCGGCATCTCGTAAAGAGCTTGATTTACCCAGTGCCCGATCCCGATTTTCCGTTCCTAGGTGTTCATTTTACGCGCATGATTGATGACTCGGTCCATGCCGGACCCAACGCCGTGCTCGCCTTCAAACGGGAAGGCTATTCCAGGACGGACATCAACTGTGCGGATTTGTTTGAGACCCTTACGTTCCCGGGTTTCTGGAAGCTGGCGCGGAAGTATTACCGAGATGGCATGATGGAGATGGTGCGCTCCGTGAGCAAACGGGCGTTCGTGAAGAGTCTCCAGCAACTCGTCCCTGAAATAACTGAAGATGATTTGGTTCCGACGCATTCCGGAGTCCGGGCGCAAGCGTTGATGCGCGACGGGAAACTGCTGGACGACTTCCTGATAGTGAACGGGAGGAATTCGATTCACGTGTGCAACGCGCCCTCGCCAGCAGCGACGGCCTCACTTGAAATTGGACGCTTTATTGCGAAGCAACTTCCCTGAGGTCAGCTCGCCCAGAGGTGAGCTTCTCAGCTCCAGTCATGGCAAATCCTGGAGGAAGGGTCGGGCATGAAAGCAGGTGCGGATTTTCTCCTGGATTTTTCGGCGGAACGAGACGATCCGGCAAATCAACAAAGTAAGGTGAAGCTAATTCCGAAAGTGGTCGGCGGTTATACCCATTCATCGGTCCGCTATCACGAACTTGCTGAGTGGGCGCACTGCATTGTGGACACGCGAAACGCCATGGCCGGCGTCTCTGTTGCGCCCGGAAAAGTGTGGAAAGCATAGGCACTCATGAGAGAAAAGAAGTTACTACGACACAAGGTTTTTCCGTCGTATTCACCGCCCGGCCTCACATGAGTTTCACAGTTTGGCTGATCGGGTTCTTCTTTACACTTGGTTTGGCTTATCTCTTTCAGAAGATCCTTGGGAGAAGCTACTGGCGTTCTTGGCGATCATTATCGTCTAGCCGTTGGTTCTCGGGGGACATGCTTCGACGAATCTGAAATGAACGGCCGCTTCGTCCTTACATCGCGAGTCTTGCCGCCGCAAGGCCGCACGGTGATGGTGCGCTCTGGCGGTTTTGTGTGCTCGGCCGCATGTCGATTTAGCGGATGGGCGTTGATCTATGGTTCTGGTGAGACTTCGATGCCAAATCCACCGGAGGAATTGTGGCTGGATGACGCTTTAGCGAGGGAAATGGGGTTGGACATCGACGCAATTGAGGCTGAACGGCCATTGGTAAGCGGCAGTCCTCCTCCACCGACGGCCACACCGACTCCAACGCCGACAGCAACACCAACACCGACGGCCACGCCGACTTCTACGCCTGCACCAACTTCAACCGCATCGCCGACGCCAGGTCCGCACTAACACCCACACTGCACCGTCATGGGCGCAGATGGGCGTCGATTGCCGCTTTTCGATGAGGGAGGGAAATTTTGTTGGCTCACGCGTCACAAGCAATGTCGGCGGCCGCGATGTTTTTTTGTCGCTATCGTTCTGCCGCAAAACGCGTTGGAACCGCTTCTTTTAGCTTGCTGGAGCTTGGCCGCACGCTGAGTGAGGCCGGTGCCGCCCGCCGCAACAATTTCAGAGCTTTTGTCTTGCCTAGCGGCAATTGCTTTGAGTAGATAAGCTCGTATGACGCAGAGCAAAAAAGATGTTTGCGAGGATCGAGGATTGACAGGTACTGAGGCGGTTCATCGCAACGTTCGCGACTTGCGAGCCGTTTTCTGCGTTTGCGCTTTCCTGGTTTTTGCCGCGCTCGCGTTGGGCGGCTGCCAGAGTCCGCTACCGCCTTTGCCGAATCCGCCAGGTTCTAAAACTGCGGTCAGGCTATCTCCCGGAGATGTGATCAAGGTTTCCTATGCCGATGAGAGCATCCCGGATCAAACGCAGAAAATTCGGAGAGACGGCAAGGTGAGTCTGCCGCTCATCGGCGAAGTCACGGCTACCGGCAAGAGAGTTATCGATTTTCAACATGAACTCGTCCGCCGCTATGAAGGGGAGCTTGAAAACAACGAAGTGCTGGTGACGTTGGAGAACGGCACGGCAACCGTGACCGTGTCCGGGTTTGCCAATAAGGCGGGCGTATACCCTTTCGATCGCCCGACGACGGTGTATCAAGCGGTTATGCAAGCGGGTGGTGTAAGTGACTATGGAAGCCCGAGCAATATTCATCTGACTCGCATAATCAACGGCGAACAGCGCACCGAGACCATTAACCTTCGGCCGACCATTCGCGGCCACCCTACGAAACCACAATATGTCCAGGACGGCGACGTGATCTACATCTCGCGCAGCTTGTTTTGAGTTCGCGGGCCGGCAGGGCGCGACTTTGCAAACATGATTTTGCCATGTCGAATTCACCGGGCCCGTAACCGTAACCGCGTTGATTCGCTGCCCCTCGCGCTCGTGCTCCTCACTTGCTTATTTGTTCCTGTCCGCGAAGCGATTAGTCAAGATGCCGTGGCTGCCGCGTCGGAAGCCGCCGGGGTCGGCTGGCTGCCAGCTGTTCCAATTCAAATCACAGCTGGCCTGGACGGGGGCTACGACGACAACGTTGCCCTACAGCCGAGCGGCGAAGGCTCGATATTCACCAGAGAGAACGTTGTTCTAACTTACGCTCGCCCTGGGGAACGGACACAATTTTTTGTGGTGGGTGTCGGACGCTTTAACCAGTATTTCGATGTGTCGGGCCAGAACGAGACTGCCGGAAACGTCACTTTGTCCCTCACGCATAACTTCTCGAGTCGGCTTTCCTTCTACGCCAGCGTTTTCGGCACTTACCAGAACGAACCGAGTTTCACATCCAATGTCGGCCCGCAGAACGTGCGCAGCCCGTTCTTCGACACAGTGGATATTTTTGCGCTTACTTACCACTGGCTGTTACGATTTAGCACGGTAACGAGCTACACGTTCGAGCGCGTTCAGTACTTTTCCTCGTCGAACGGAAATTCTCAGAACGGTGTTCAGAACACGCTTGCTCAGAACCGTGTTCAGAACACGTTTGGCGAGGCGTTTCAATTTAGCCTCACCAGTCGCACGGTTCTTGTGGGCGAATATCGTTTTGAAGCGATAGATTACGATACCGCCCCTACCAATTCCACGACTAACTTCGTCCTCGCCGGCGTCAATCATAATTTAACGGAGCACTTAATGGTTCACGTGCGCGGGGGTGAATCGTTTCGCTCGCTCGAAAACGAGGGGAATACGGCAAGTCCTTACTTTGAAGGTACGCTTGGTTACGTGAGCAGCAACCACTCGCTGAACTGGACGACCAGCTATGGATACGAATCGCCCACAGCGACGGGTGTGACGACCACCAAGACGTGGCGCACCGGTCTGAACTTGAAGTACGATCTCATGATGAAAATCAAGGCGGCACCGGCTCGACAGGAACGCAGGATTCTCTCGATCTCTTGCTCGGCCTCCGTTATACGATCAATAAGCGTCTTGCCCTGCATGTCAACTACAACTACACCTCGCAGAGTTCCTTAGGAGGGACACCGGGTTACTCCCGGAATCGCTATTTCGGGGGATTGACCTACACCTACTGAGAATCGACAAAGGGAGTAGCTCGCCCCAGGGGAATCTCCCCGACAAAGATCGACGCTTACTCTCTGCCTGGCCTGAAAAACACGTTGGAAATGCCCACCTCACCAAACGAAGCTCTTGCTCGCGACATCATTTCAGCGCCAAAAGCGAACGGATTTCGCATCGCAGTCATCGGACTTTTCTGTGTGAACATAGATCCAGAGATGATTCACCGCCGCGGCGGCCTCGTCTTCTTCGTGCCTTCGCTGATTCCATTTCTTCTCGTGTTGTGGTTGCTGCGCAAGGGCGACGTGCACACTCGAGAGCCGAAATAGCGCTCAGCCTCAGAAACCTGTGACTTACCACGCTGAGCCTTCTTTGCTCCGACGCTCTCTTTTTTCTTTTCGCTGCTTTTTTGGGAACTTTGGCCGCCTTTTGCCGTAGAAAAGCTTTAGAGACGAATTTCCAGCACAGCGTCCCGGTCCTCGCGACGCTGGGAAGCAAAGTGGCTGTTCCTCTGGACGGCCACTTTGTCTTTTGTACCCGGATCGCCGCTTAGGAGCCTGCTGAAATATCCAGCCGTGCCGCGTTGCTGGCGATTTTTCGTCTTTCCAAGGCGCGAGGAGTGCGCATGCCCCGCGGCGGTCTGTAATCGACGAGCAACGCCGGAAAGACGAAAAAGCGGCGCAACCCCCGGAGGGCGAGAGCGCTTTGGGCTGTCTGGCTGCGTTATTCGCTCCTCACAGGTCGCTGTGGACATGCTCGTCGCTCGCGCCTTGCCATCCACCCAAACCGCTCTCGCGCGACGTGG
>WNFW01000329.1_pt1 | contig 37156 bp, 29 predicted proteins | sample 5400131 | NCBI WGS metagenome assembly WNFW01 (sample SAMN13153362, study PRJNA577476) | soil metagenome | isolation source: 20 cm soil or saprolite under grassland replicate 1 | place: USA:California | collected 2016-06-15 | reverse complement strand
GAAATCACGTCATCTGAGTTCGTAAAGATACCATTTCCGCCAGCAGGCGGAGTACTACCAAGCGCTTGATCCTTGCCAAGCGACCATGCAATCACTCCTTGCGGAAGCGGACTCGGGCCAGCGCCATTGTTGTTCCCATAGGGATTAGTCAAGCTATTGTCGTAAGTCCCATCAATCGCGATTTGATACGGCGTTCCCCATGGATCGTAATATTGCCCAGGTCCCGTTCCTGTGGGCGTTCCGACGCCCGACCGCGGATTCGCAGGGTCTTTCACGTAGGGCGGCGAAATGAACACGATCTGACGTGGATTGTTAGTTGCATCTTGCGCACGCAACACGTTGAACAGCGTATTGTTTGGATTGGCTGCGGGGCCATAAACCGTGTCGGCATTCACGAGGGGGTACTTGCCGTAGTCTGTGTAAAACGCATTCACTGCGTTGACGATCTGGGTGAGATCGTTCTTCGCCTGGGTCTTTTTCGCTTGATCCTGCACGGCTCGAAAAGCAGGGAAGAGCAGACCGATTAGGACCGCGATAATTGCGATCACGACAAGCAACTCAATGAGAGTGAACGCACGCACTCCCCGAGCTGGCGTCCGCCGCGGCGGACGCCGTACAATTCGCTTTCGCATCGCGGCCGCATTATGGCGTGTCGCCTCACTTTACACAATATTTTCGTTGAAGCGTTGTCTCCTTCGCCAAGGCCTCGGCGAGCCAGGAAAGCTTTGAATTGGAATACAACGTTGTCATTCTGAGCGAAGCGAAGAATCTCTGGTTAGTTTGTTCCGACACTCCAATACAGCAATCTGAGATGTTTCCAGCCTTCGCATAAAGGCTACGGCTTGGCAGGCGCTTTGCTCAATTCGCCACAGGACGAATCCGCCGTGGCGGACATGACAACTAATAGAGTCGCTCCACTTCAAACTCTTCAACGAAGGAGTGGAAATAAAGTTTTTACTGTGCAACAGTTTTAAGCTTTCTAACTCATTCCCATCTCTTCATTTGCTCTGGAAACGGGCATTGCGCGCAATCGGAGTTGTCCTGCATGCAAAAGTCCTCGTAAATCTGAAGCAAGCCCTGCTGGTTCACAACAGTCTTCAGGAATTGTTTTCGGCGCGGATCGTCTCCGAAAAGACGGATCGCTCCTGTTTCAAGTCGCCGATTCGATAATTGCGCCGGGAGCTTCAGGTATTCTGCCCACACATTTTTTTCGAGTGAACCGGACGGATCCAGATCGTGTGCCAGCCAGAATGGAAACAATACATTGGCCAGGATGTCGGCAACGCGCGCTTCGCCAATCAGGGCCATTTTTTTGGGCGCCGCTTTAGACGTGAGGGTGTAGTGAAAATTCCAAAACGGATGATCCAGCGATTGAAAGAAATTCTGGGCTGCACTGACGCTGCTCTTGCCTGTGGCACGGTGAAGACGAGGCCAGTCACGTGCCAGGATTGCCAGCGCAGCCAGACGGCGCTGTGGATGATTCAATGGCCGTGTGCTACTGAGGTGCCAGATTTTGCGTGGCAAAATTAGCCGCTGCAATTCGTCACGATGCGGCCACCAGCGGTCCCACAACTGGCGCACATATTCGCGTGTCGATTTTTTATAAACATCGAGATCGGCAATTTGCAGGAAACCAGCCACGCCAAAAAGCATCGATTCGATATCCGACGTCGCTTCGCGCAATAATTTCAACGATAGCCGCTGCGTGATCAGCGTGAAAGGGAGCTTGTTTTCCTTGTAACCAAGCGCGGCGGCCACTTCCTGAAAGAGTACCTCGTCGCGTCCACGATTATCAATTTTATGGCGAATACGCGCAGCTTTTTGTCGCAACCGAAATTGCGCTGCCGCTGCCAGCACGTTGCAAACACGTTCTTCCGGCAAGTCTTTGAGCGGCGCCTGACAGCGGCCCGGTCGCGCCAGCGGAATATTCGCGCTGAAAGCGTGTGGGAGAATTGATCGATTTGTAGCTGTGGCACATTCCGGTTTGATTTTGTCCGCGTAAAGAATTCGCGGTCGCTTCTCTCGACGAAGACATGCAACACAGTCTCGTCAAAAGCCGGATTGGTCGCGTGACCGTGCGTTTCCCAACTGCGATCGAGAAGATCGATTTCGATGCAACCGCGAATGGGATCACCTCCATTGATTCGAATGGCTGCATCACGAAAGTCCGGTCCGGATTCCCGGTTCCAAGTGCCGAACTGGACAATGTCGATTTCATCGCCAGCGGTGCTGATGAAGCGTTTTCCGAAATCTCCGGCAAACCAGCGAGCTTGCAGCTCCAGCTCGGATGGAATTCGCGGCGAGACGAACAGCGCACGCTCACGAACACGATCCGCATCGAGCAGTTGTGCGTAACGATCGGCTAGCGACATCACGCTTCGAGATTATGAGAAAGGCAGCGGCAAATGTCACGCGCTGTATCCTGCATTTCTGAGGAACACAGGCTGGCAACCTGTGTTCCCCAAAAACGACGCGAGGCGCTGTAATCGAGCTATACGTTACTCGACTGAACTCGCCGATTCGACGCTCACTTGCTCCTGCAACGCAGGTTCGCTCAGTCGCCGGTTTAAATCGTGAACGATCTGCTCCACCAAGGCCGCATGCGGCCGAGCGAAGATGAACAAGTATTTTGGACCCTTTCCTGCCGCAGGAAAGATGACGAGGTTCTCGGAGAGAAATTTCGGTTCACGAGCCACGTTTGACCCCTCCAGATCGATCGCGCGCGCGACTGGGCGCCCGCCTTTGCGTGCGACAAAAATGAGCCTGCGTGGCTCTTCATGCGTGGCCACCAGCGCTCCGGACAAATTTGCCGGAATCCGTCGCCCGCGTCCACTGACGCATGGTACGGCCCATTCGATCGTTTCGTCCAAAACATTTTCTTTGCCAAACACGGGTGCGAGCCGCGCCGGCAACGTCGATGGTAATTTCACCAGTTCGTCATGATCGGCCGGTCCGTTCAGTTTTCTCCAAGCCAGCCAGATCTTCACTTTCATCGCACGCAAGATTCTTGGCGCAAAATAGAAGAACGCGCCGATACAGATCAGAAAGATGACGAGAGCAAGGACGGGATTGAAATGCACGAGAGCGAGTCCGCCGAGCACTGCCGCGTCCTCGCCCAGACTTAGCCCGATATTTGAGAATGGCTCGGGTGACGCGTTACTCGCGAGCCGCGTAGCAGCCTTTGCAGTATGCGCGACCAGGCTTGTGCCACCCGCAAGCAACGCCACGATTACGGTGTAAGCAGGACTTGGATGGCCGAGCACCTGGATTGCAAGCAGAGCACCACCGATAGGCCGAATCACGGTGTGAACAGCGTCCCAGATCGAATCGATCCACGGAATCTTGTCGGCGAAGAATTCCAGGAAATAGAGAATGCCCGCGATGGTGATGATCCACGGGTTACCGAGGACGTCGAGGGATTGGTACTGCGGCGCCAGCGTGATCCAATGAAAGTGAATAGCCAACCCGGTAACGAAGACCGTCAGGTAAAGATTGATCCCCGCAAGGGCGGCAAGACCGAGAGCGACAGCAAGGAGGTCCAGTCTTTCCACAGGAAAAGTATCGGCACACGCTAAGGTAGCGCAAGCCTCCGGCTTGCGATTTGATCCGGACACAAGCGAGACGCATATGCTACACTGCGCGCCATGCTCGATATTCGCCTGATTCGAGAGAAACCCGATTTTGTTCGCGAACGCCTTGCAGCGCGGGGTGGCGGAGACGATGCCAAAATCGATGACGTATTACGGGTGGACGCGGAGCGTCGCCAGACTGAAACTGCGTTGCAACAATTAAACGCCGAGCGCAAACGATCGAGTAAAGAGATCGGTGGGAAAAAATCGCGGGGCGAACCGACAGACGAACTCGAGCAGCATGTTCGACAAATCGGGGAAGAGATTGCTGATCTGAACAAAAAGGCGACCGTTGCTGAAGAACAGCAGAATGATTTACTGCTTCGAATCGCAAATCTGCCGCATGAAAGTGTTCCGATCGGTAAAGACGCAGCGGCTAATCCCGTCGTGCGCACGTGGGGTGAGAAACCGCGATTAAGCAAACCCGCCGATCATGTCACGCTCGGCGCGAGACTGAACCTCCTGGACATGGAGCGTGCCGCAAAATTAAGTGGCAGCGGTTTCATTTGTTTTACCGGTGCGGGCGCGAGGCTGGAACGCGCGTTGATCAATTTCATGATCGATTTGCACACGCGCGAGCATGGTTACTTCGAAATTAGCCCACCGTTCCTGGTCCGGCGCGATTGCATGATTGGCACATCGCAGCTTCCAAAGCTTCAAGCGGACATGTACGGTTTGGAGGAGAACCAAATCTTTCTTGTGCCGACAGCGGAGGTCCCCCTTACAAATCTTCATCGCGATGAAATTTTGGGTGTTACCGATCTTCCCAAAAAATTTGTCGCCTACACACCGTGCTTTCGGCGCGAAGCCGGCGCAGCGGGTCGGGAAACACGTGGCATCATCCGCGTGCATCAATTCGACAAGGTCGAGCTCGTCAAAATTACGACGCCGGAAAAATCGTACGATGAACTGGAATCACTGACCACTAACGCGGAACGCGTACTCCAATTGCTCGGCCTGCATTATCGAGTGGTCGAGCTTTGTACTGGCGATTTGGGTTTTGCAGCATCCAAGAGCTACGACATTGAAGTCTGGTCGCCGGGGCAAGAGACGTTTCTGGAAGTGTCAAGTTGCTCAAACTGCGAGGAGTTCCAGGCGCGCCGGATGCAGCTTCGATTCAAGGACCGCGATGGGAAAAACCGGTTTTGCCACACATTGAATGGCTCTGGCGTGGCGTTGCCCAGACTGTTTGCAGCGTTGATCGAGAGCTATCAACAGCCGGATGGTTCAGTGCGGATTCCGGAAAAATTGCAGGCCTATTTCGGTGCTGAAAAAATCGAATGACGAAGTACGAACGACGAATGTCGAAGGAATGATCAAATGACGAGTGCCGAATAAGACGCGCCGTTTTCGTTTCGCGATTCGGGTTTCCTCATTGCTGTAATCCAGGTATCCCAAGCCCGCCCGTAATCTTATTCATCTCTGATTGCGCGAGCGCCTTGCCTTGTTCCACGGCCTGCTGAACCGCGCTGAGAACGATTTCTTCGAGAAATTCCACATCGTTTGGATCGACAACCTCTTTGTCGATCTTGATAGCGAGAACGTCACCTGCGCCGTTTGCTGTCACTTTGACTTTGCCACCACCAGCACTCACTTCGACAGTTTTGCTTTCGAGCTCGGCCTGAGTTTTGGCCATTTGCTCCTGCATCTTCTGCGCTTGCTTCATTAGCTTGTTGATGTTCATAGGATGTGGATCAGTCTTTTGTCATTCCGAGCCCTTCGACTTCACTTAAGGCAGGCTCCGTCGAGAATGGAGCGGCTGGTAAGCCGCGACATGGACGGGAAGGCCGGAGGCTGAGTGAACGGGAAGTGAGCGAATCAAATCTCTTAACACATATTAGAAAATATCCAGAGATGTTTCGACTCCGCTTCGCTCCGCTCAACATGACAAGGAGAAACATAGCCTTGGGTCAGGATTTTATTTGAGCGTTGAACATCTCGATCGCTTCCTGAATCAGCGGATCGTCCTTAAATGACTCGGCTGACGTCCCTGAATCGGAGCTCGACTCTCCGCTTGGCACGATTCCCTCCCGGGCCACAAATTTCACCGACCAATCGCGCCCGGTCGCTTCCTTGAGGAGCATTTCAAGTTGCCGGCGATTATTTGCGCTGGCCAGTGCTTCGACCTTTGATTTGTCGTCCGGCGCATGGCCAAGCAAGAAATTGCGTCCATCGATTCCAATCGGACGGATGGATTCCGTCAATGTTCGCAAAAATCCTTTCGCGGGAATCTTCGTAACCACGTGCTCCCAGACTTTCTCCGGCTCGACATTTGGAGGAATTTCCTGGACGCGTGGCGCGCCCGTATTGTCGCCGCTGTCGCTGACTGCGGCTGCTGTAGAGGCAGCCGTGTCGGCTGCGTTCTTTGCTGATGCAGGCGGCACGCCTGCCACCACAGATGCGGAGTTTTTGTGTGAAACAGATTTTCCATCGCGAAGCTCGCCAAGTTTTTCGATTACCTCGTCAAGCGTTGCTTGTCCCAAGCTTTGAATGGCCTTGATGATTGCCACTTCGAAATGAAGCTTCTTATTCGGTGCCCATTTCATACGGCCTTCTGCCGCCGCAAATTGATCAACCAATTCAAGCAACCGGTCCGTCGTAACCAACACGGCCTGCTCCGCGAGTGATGTTTGCACGTCCGCCTCGACATCTTCCTTCAGTGCGTCCGGTTTCACCTTGAATACAAGCAGATCGCGCAAGTAAGAGATCAAATCCGACATGAGACGCATCATATCTTTCCCGGCGTCACTTTGCTGATGCAGCAGATCGATCGCGCCCGGAGTTTCAGCTCGCAAAATCCGCCCCGTCAGATCGACAACTGTTTGTTCGCTCGTGAATCCAAAGACATCGAGGACATCGTTCTCACTGATTTTCTCCCCGCAAAATGCGACGAGTTGATCGAGCATCGATTCCGCGTCGCGCAAACCACCCTCTGCTCCACGCGCAATAGCATGCGCAGCCGCGGGTGCGAGCGAGATTTTCTCTTTTCCAGCGATGAATTGCAGATGTTTGGCGATGAGGTTTGCCGCGATGCGGTGAAGATCAAACCGCTGGCAACGGCTCAAAATGGTTGGCAACACTTTCTGCGGCTCCGTGGTCGCGAAAATAAATTTCACATGCGCAGGCGGTTCTTCGAGAGTCTTTAAAAGCGCATTAAACGCCGCTGGCGATAGCATGTGCACTTCATCGATCAGATAAATCTTGTATCGCCCCTTGGCCGGAGCGTACCGAACGTTCTCACGAAGTTGTCGCACATCTTCAACGCTGTTGTTGCTGGCGCCGTCAATCTCGATGACGTCAAGGCTATTGCCGGCGGCAATCTCGCGACAGTTATCGCATTCGCCGCATGGCGTGACAGTCGGTCCCTTTACACAATTGAGCGACTTCGCCAAAATCCGCGCAGTCGATGTTTTGCCGACGCCACGCGGGCCAACAAACAGATACGCATGAGCAAGCCGGTTCTGCGCGACCGCATTCTTCAGCGTACGCGAAACGTGCGCCTGGCCGACCAGATCGTCGAATGTTTGCGGCCGATATTTTCTGGCGAAAACCTCGTAACTCACTCGCTCAATCTAAACGGGAAAGTTGATAGTTGGTAGTTGATAGTTGATTGATCGCAATGGATTCGCAACGCTCCGGTTTCGTGCTCGTGCTCGTGCTCATGCTCGCACTGGGTTCTTCCGCGCGCGAGCCGATCAAGCGTCCGCCAGCCACACCTAGCAAAACAGTTCGCGCGCGAGATCTTGGGATTCCATTTGAAGGAACACCGGGAAAGTTCAACTCAATCACCGATGTGCCTGGGGTCGAGGTTGGCTACACGACGTTGATTAGCGGCGAAGGAAAATTAGAAGTTGGCAAAGGCCCAGTGCGCACCGGTGTTACTGCGATCCTACCGCGCGGCCACGCTTCACTGAATGATCCGGTCTACGCCGGGTTCTTCAGCTTGAACGGAAACGGCGAGATGACTGGCACGGCGTGGGTTGATGAAAGCGGATTTCTCGAAGGACCGATCATTATCACAAATACGCACAGCGTCGGAGTCGCGCGGGACGCGGTGATTGCCTGGCGCGTGAAGCACGGCGCAGCCGATAAGACTGGCTATTGGTGGAGTTTGCCTGTTGTCGCAGAGACGTGGGACGGCTGGCTCAACGACATCAATGGTTTTCATGTTAAACCTGAAGATGTCTGGCACGCTCTCGATGGTGCGCACGGCGCCGCGCTGGAGGAGGGGAGCGTCGGCGGCGGGACAGGAATGATCTGTTACGAGTTCAAAGGCGGAAACGGGACGGCGTCGCGCAAGGTCGAGATGAAAGACGAAACAGGCGCGCTTCGCAGCTTCATTGTCGGCGTTTTTCTGCAGGCAAACTTTGGCCGACGACCGCAGCTCGTTGTCGCTGGTGTCCCCATTGGCAAGGAGATTCCCGGCGAAGTTTATAAAGAAGAAAGCGGCTCCTGTATTGCTGTCGTCGCCACGGATGCGCCTCTGCTTCCGAATCAATTGAAACGACTTGCTCGCCGTGTGTCGCTTGGGCTCGCGCGCACCGGAGCCATTTCGGGAAACGGATCGGGCGATCTGTTTCTCGCGTTTTCAACCGCGAATGCCGGCGCAGCCAATCCGGAACCGCTGACACACTCAGTCCAGACAATTCCTAATGATCGTCTTGATCCGATTTTCGCCGCTGTAGTGCAAGCGACCGACGAGGCGGTTGTGAATGCGCTCGTTGATAACCAATCGATGACCGGGCGTGACAATCATCATGTCGAAGCGCTGCCGCACGATCGGCTGCGCGAAATTTTGAAGCGCTTGCGATGAAAGGTGGCCGTGTTGGCCGTTAGCCGCTGTAGCCACGGCCCTGTGGGCCGTCTCACGCAACGTGGAAAGCAGTGTCGAACTTGAACCGGCCGCAGGCGGTGGCTACAGCATCCGCAGCCCGCGCTAAATCATTGCGATCAATATCGGCACAACCTTCGTGGCAGCTATCTCCAAAATCTGAAGTGTCAATTTTTCAGCGCGTTCCTGTGATTGCGCTGGCTGGCCGTCGACAAAAACCCTGAGATCGCGTTTTTGATTTTCTACGAAGAAATCGAAGTCCTCCTTGTCGATTTCTTTTTTCTTCAAAAGAACAAGGCGCTGTTCAAGTTCCTGGGCGTTTTGACGGATTAACTCGCTGCTGTCGCCTTTCGCTTGCGCGAGTAAGTCCTGAAATTCCTTCATCGAGGCCGCAACCGATTCATCGGTGACCTGGTCGAGTGCTGAGTCGAGCTCGGACTTCTTCCGGGAAGATTTCTTGCGCTTGGGTCTACCGGCCGAGGGCATGGTCGTAAATCTTGTTAACGTCTTTCTTCATTTCGCTTGCCAGCGCAGGAGTCACCTTGCCGCGGCTGGCTTTGCTTCGCAGATGGGCTGCATCGGCGTCGAATTGCCCTTTGAGATCGACGAGCACTGGGCGGCGCGCCGTGAATTTATCATTGGCGATAGCCTGCTGAAACCTGGCGTTCCCTTCGTTGACTTTGGCATCGAACGCAGTCGAATTGAAGTGTTTGCCAGGCACGGCGAACTCGTCGATAAACGCGAGTTCGAAGCTTCGCAGGCTTTCGATTTGCGCGTCGCTTCCCGTCTTACTGAAGGTCGCAGTACCGCAGCTTGTAATAGCAATCGCTACAGCGCAAACGAACACGTTTCGAAAAACGAGATTCTTAGCAATATTCGAGTTCATAGGGCGGTGTCGTTAGGCGCCGATCTTGCGCTGGCTCGCTTTCGCTTGTCAAGACTTGAAGAGCCTAGGTTCGCGCCCTCTAACTCGACCTCCAAGTCTGCCCGTCTAAGTTAAACACGATGTTACTTCGTTGCTTGCTGCAGCGATGTCGGGTCATCCAGTAAGATCCATTCAATGACAGAGACTGGCAGGCTGCCGTTCTTGATCAGATCGTCATGGAATTGACCGAGCCGGAAATTGTCGCCTTGTCGATCCTTGTAACGACCGAGCAGATTCATGATCTGCCATTTGCCGATGATGTAGCTGATCTTTTGTGTTGGACTTGAAGCCGCCCCCGCTGCTTCGCCCTCGGCCGCTTCGCGGTCCAGGCCGCCGGCATCCATAAAATATTTAATGGCTTGCTCGAAACTCCACCGGCCGGTGTGCAGATTCATGTCGACGCCAATGCGAGCCGCTCGATAGCGGGATAATCGCAGAATTTGTCCCTGGGCCGGCGAGTTGTTCGGGTAGAGACCGGTGCGCATTAACATCTCTTCGCCGTAAAGCGCCCAGCCTTCGATGAACACTGTGTCGTCATGCTGGCGGCGAATCTCGTCCCTTAAATGATTCGCGATCGAGAGCTGCATAAAGTGTCCGGGAATCCCTTCGTGCCCAAGAATCGGTCGTGGGTCTTCAATTGCCGCGCGAATATAAAAATTCTTTGATTCCGGATTGTAGCTGGGAATGAAAAAGAATCCGGTTGGATCCTTGTCGTAAACACCCGGAGGATTCATGAAACCGCCTGGGCTGGTTGGCTTGAAAGCCTCAGGCAACTGCCGAATTTGAAACGGCCCAAGGTAATCCGGCAGAGTCACAAGATTGTGCTCCTTCAAAAAGCTGATCATTTCCGCTTCGCGGCTTTCGTACGTTTTCAGGAACGATTCCTGGTCGGGCGGAATGTGAGCCGCCCGTTTCGGATCGGGATCGGCTAGTTTCGGATCTGGCAAAAGGGCCTCGAGCGCGCGATAACGTGCGAGCTCGGCCCGCCCAATCGTCTCTACCTGCGTGGCGTCGAGCGGCAGAAGCAAAACGTGCTTGAGATAATAATTATAGTTTGCTTCTCCCATCGGCGAGAAATCGACCATCTTCGGCAGGCGTTTCTCCAGCTCGTCGGCATAACCATGCACAGCAGTGAGAGCTGCGTCGCGCGCTTTGATCAGGTCATCGTGCTCGTTAGGCGAGAGCCCCACATCCAGGGCCATCAAACTCTTATTCAAAAGCGGATCGATTGAACGCGCCGATTGGATCGCCAGTTGCGCGTAAAGCTTTACTGGGTTGTGCAAATTACTTAGACCTTGCTTCAACAATGCCGGCATTTGTTTAAGTCGGGCCGTGGCAGCAAGGGCGCGGTTTCTGGGCGTATCGTACTCTTTTTTCAGCAGGGAAAAGATTCCATCGGCGCAGTCGCCGACGTAAACTTGTGGATTTGTCCGCTCGAATTTCAGAACGCGATCTCCAAACTCCACATTCTCCAATTGCGCGCGGAACAGGATCCAGTCGACGCGATCGTTCTTCGGCCAGTTATCGGTCTTCATCGCCCGGATTTTCTCGAGGAGCGAACGCACATGTTGCGTGCGTTCCGAGATCTTCGCGGGCGAGTAATCCGTCAGCCGGTCGTCCCACGTATGCAGTCCGGCCTCGCTGCTCCTGACCGGATGATTCTTATTCCGCCATGCGTAATAGTCGTCGGCGATCTTGCGCAGCTCAGTTGCGGTTGCGCTCTGGTTCTTGAATGCGTCGTTGCTTATCTCGGGCGTCGACTTTGTGATTAGTGCCTTGTTTGAAACATCCGGGTTACGCTGAGCAGGCGTTTGGGCGCGCCCAACACCGACCGCTGCGATGAGCAATGTAAAACCGACCGCTGACCAACGAGCTTTACGCATGAGGCGAACTCTAATACCTGCTGCTGAATCGCAAAACGCAAAGCAATAGTTCGCTGGTTTCGAAATTGTCGTTTTTCATAACAAGGCTGCCGCCACTTGTAGCCGTGATCGGTGACCGCGTATTTGTTCAGCTTTGTCTCCGCCTCTCTCTTCCCAAGGGGAGAGGCGATCAATGCTGGACGCAGTCCTGATCTCGGGCCGCTAAAACGTCTATCAAGGATTCCTGTCCTTCATTCGCTCTGTTCCAGCTCTTCGAGTAATTGTTTCTGTAAATGGCGACGCGCTGCCTTCTTAATCGCGCGCCGCTCAGCAGCCACTGCCTCTTTCTCCGCCTGGCGTTCTCTTCGTGTCCGCCTTTCGATCGACTGCGCCAGATGCGAAATTTTCGGACGGCGCGCGCCAACTCTTTTCTCCTTTGGCTTTGCGTAGGGATTCACAGAGAAAGATCAGCGCTTCTTATTCGCGATAAATATAATGGGAATCGCCGCAAGTTGAAGAATGACCGAGACCAGTACCACAGCCAGGATCGATTTGTCGTATAGCAGACCCATCGCTACGCTCCCTAAAAACCATGCAATCCCGTATCCGGTATCAAACAAGCCAAAAGCCGTGCTTCGTTTCTGTGGCGGAATAACACCAGTCAGCATGGCTTGAAAGAGCGAACCCTGCGCGCTCATTCCGATTCCCCAGAAAATCATTCCAACCAATGCGAATATCGATGTGCCTAGAAAAATAAACGGCGCAGCAGCGGCAGAAATCAGAAAGGCGAACAACGACACATTTGGGCCAAGCTTGTCAAATAGCCGGCCCAATGGAATCGATGCAAGCGCGCTGGCTGCCATCGCAACTGCATAAAACACAGGGATCAGGTTTCCTGGCATGACGTTTGCCTTTTGAAAGTGAAACCCGATCAATGCGAAATCGGCGAACCCCGCGGCAAGCAACCCGCCCGCTACCAAATAGATCCGGTAGGTTTGTGTGAGATTCGTGGTAGCAAGGGTATGTCCGGCGCCTTTTTCCAATTCGTGGGGCCGCGGGTGAAGAAGCCGCGCCAGAACCAAAGTCGCAAGACAAAGCAACGCAGGAATGAGCAGGACACCAAAACCGGTTCGATATCCGCCGTTGAGATAAAGCACCAGAGCCATCAGTAACGGCCCGATCGTCGCGCCTGCCTGATCGAGTGCTTCGTTCAGTCCGAATACCCAGCCAGCCCCGATTGACCTGCCAGCGTAAGAAAGCATTGCTTCCGCCGTGGGTTTGCGAATGCCACGACCAACGCGTTCCGAAATTACGAGAGTGGCAGCGAGAGGCCATTGTCTGGTTAGCGCCAGCGCGGGGACAGCGAGCATGTTGATCGTATATCCCAGGAAAGCGAATACCCAATGTTTATGCGATTTGTCCGCGAAATATCCCGAGACCGATCGTAACCCATAGCCCATTAGCTCGCCGAGACCTGCGACAAATCCGACAACTGCGGCACTCGCGCCTAACGAACCAAGAAACGGACCGACGATTCCGCGAGCGCCTTCGTAGGTGAAATCTGCGAAGAAATTCGCGATGCCGATGATGATCACGAAATGCAGAGCAGATCTGTTTCTCATTTCACCACCAATGAAGCCGAACTCTGAAATGACGAACCACGAATGTCGAATAACGAGTTAATGACGAAGCCAGAATGACAAAATGAAGATGCCTTACCTCTTCGGCATTTGTATTCGTTATTGGGTTATTCGTTTGGCATTCGTCATTCGGATTTCGTCATTTTCTGAATTCGTGTTTATTCGTGTCCACATATCACGCCGTAACTTCAGCAAAGGCGGATTCGTGATTAACACATGAAGACGCTCGGAATCATCGGTGGCCTCGGTCCTGAAAGCACCATTGATTATTACGGAAGAATTATCACGCTTTATCGCGAGCGCACCGGCGACGGGAGTTATCCACAGTTCATCATTAACAGCGTTAGCCTGAAGAGGGGACTCGATTTCATGGATGCGAACAATCTGACCGGGATGGCCGATTACCTGGTGGAGGAAGTTGGCAAGCTTGCACGAGCTGGTGCAACCTTTGGTCTGATCTCGGCAAACACACCGCACGTCGTTTTCGAAGAGGTCGCGGCCAAGTCAGCAATTCCGTTGATCAGCATCGTCGACGCAACCTGCGCAGCTTCCAAAGCGCGAAAGTTGAAACGGCTCGCTTTGTTCGGAACACGCTACACGATGCAAGGAACTTTCTATCCGAAAGTCTTCTCGCGAGAAGGAATCGAGCTTCTCATGCCAGACCCCGAGGATCAGACGTACATTCATGGCAAGTATCTGAATGAATTAATCCCGGGAAACTTTCTGGCAGAGACGCGCGATGGGCTTTTGGCAGTTATCGATCGTATGAAAGCAAGGCACGATATCCATGGTGTTATACTTGCTGGAACCGAGTTGCCGCTGATTCTGCGCAATTCAGAGCACAACGGGATTCCCCTTCTCGATACCACAAAAATTCACTGCGAAGCAGCAGTGACTGAAATGTTGTGCTGAAAGTGTGTCAACGCGGAGTGCGATGAAAGATAATTCGAACAGGGTCGTCACCCTGCTTCTTCTTGGCTGGCTATGCTTTGCAGTCGGGCTGAGTAGCTGGTTTCATAACGCAACGGCGCTGGCGGTGGCCGCGACAGTATGGACACTAACTGTGCTTGTCCTGCTCGGGTGTTGGAAAGTCACGACAATCAGACGCTGGGCGCTGAACGTCGATGTTCGATGGCTGGTGTTACTTCATGTGACCCGGTTAGTTGCCGGCGCGTACTTCCTGGTTCTTTGTCAGCGCAGCCAATTACCGTGCGCGTTCGCGGGAGCGGCGGGGTGGGGCGACATCGTCGTTGCCGTTCTGGCGTTGGTTGTAGTCGGTGCGATACATGCCGAATTTGCAAAGGCGCTTTTGCTTATCTGGAACACGATAGGTCTTATTGACATCATTTTCGTTGTCTTCAGCGCGCTTCGGTTTGGCTTAAACGACTGGCAGTCAATGCACGCGCTGCGGGAACTTCCCCTCAGTCTTCTGCCCACCTTTCTGGTGCCGCTTATTATCGCGTCGCACGTTTTGATTTTCGTTCGGCCGGCGCGAACGCGAGTCGATCAGCAATAACGTCTGGCAAAGATAGGTTAACTGAGTCGTCAAGGTTCGAAGGGCCGATCTGCTGAGTCTGAACCAGCCAGGTTACCGCCGAGCCGACCATCCGATTCTAAGAGCTCGGAACTGCACGTTACGTGATTACCTCACGCGCATCATCGAAAAGGTGTCAGTATCCGAGAGTCGGGGCCGGTCGTAATTTTTTCATTGTTACAATAGGAATCAGACGTGTGCGGCTCCCAAGTCGCTGCGCGACCTGCTGAGCAAATGGCTGGGGCAGCAGTAGATCAGAGATATGGTTTTCGGACGATTCTTCAGCTTTATACCGAACTTCGCTTGGTAACTCCCGTAGAAGGACATTAGGGGGCGCGATGAACTCTTCCGGTAATCCCATTTGGGCACGTCCCCTGGAGGAGCCGATTCCTTGCCCAGAATGTGGGTCCACATCGCGTGTTACACGTGGTCTCTGTCTGAATTGTCTGCTTCATCAGGGTTTTGGAGATGATGCTCCTACTGATGAAACGCTGGAGAACCTGCTTGCTCAGATCGATTTGCGCGACCCCGATCGACGCCTCGGCAATTATCAGATTCTCGAAGAAATCGGGCACGGCGGGATGGGAGTTATTTATAGGGCCCGCCAACGGCATTCGCGACGCATCGTAGCCTTAAAACGAATTTTGGCACATGACGCCGATTCTCAGGAAGCGTTGATGCGTTTTCGCCGCGAAACGCAAGCGGTGGCGCGGCTAGATCATCCTAACATCTTACCCATTTATGAAGTCGGCGAGGATGAAGATGGCCTTCCGTTTTTCAGCATGAAATTTGCCGCAGGGGGCAGCCTGCGCGACGCCGCACCGGGTTTGCGCAGAGAACCGCGCCGCAGCGTCGCCCTAATGGTAAAGGTGGCGCGCGCCATCCAACACGCGCATGCTCAGGGAATTCTTCATCGCGATTTGAAACCCGGAAATATTTTGTTTGATGCGCATGGCGAACCGCTGGTGAGCGATTTCGGACTGGCCAAATGGCTAGAGCCAGGAAGCGATGTGACGCGCACGCTGATGATTTTCGGCACTCCTGGTTACATTGCGCCTGAGCAGACAAAAGCTTCATCGGCGAGTTTAAAGCCGACCACTGATGTGTACAGCCTCGGCGCGATTTTGTTCGATCTTTTGGCTGGTCGACCACCATTTGGAGGTGAGAACGTGCTGGCTGTTATCCAACAAGCGGCCGAAAGGCCAGCACCAAAACTGCGCTCTGTCGCGCCCGCGCTCGATCGTAGTCTGGAAACCATCTGCGCAAAATGTCTGGAGCGTGAGGCAGTCGCACGTTATCAGTCGGCTGGCGAACTGGCTGAGGATCTTGAGCGGTGGCTCGCAGGCCGCGCTATCGTCGCACGACCGATTTCGGCCCCGATACGCACATTTTACTGGTCGCGGCGCAATCCGGTTCCTGCGGCAATGGCTGTGCTTCTGCTGGCCTTAGGAACAGCCGTGGTGATGATGTCTTGGAAAAACGAACGGCTCCATCGCCCGACAAATATTGCAATAGCAGTACTGCCCTTTGAAAATCTTAGCCAAACTAAAGAGAGCGCATTTTTTGCTGATGGTATCCAGGATGGCATTTTGACCAACCTAGGCCGTGTAGCCGATCTCCGAGTAATCAGCCGAACCAGCGTTATGGCATATCGTGGCACACGTAATACCCGGCAGATCGGGCAAGCATTGAACGTCTCTTATGTTCTTGGGGGAAGTGTCCGCTGGGAGGCTGGCAGAATCCATTTAAACGTCCAACTGCGAGATACTCGCACTGAGAGTCAGGTTTGGGCGGCGGAATACGATCAGGATTTGGCTAACGTGTTTCGAACCCAAAGCGAGATCGCGCAGGAAATCGCAGATCAGCTTGAAGCCAACGTTTCGGCTGTCGAGAAAGCCGCTATCAAAGAGCCACCGACCTCGGATCTCATTGCGTATGATTTTTACCTGCAAGCGAGAGACCGTCTTCTGTCTCCATTTAGCAGTAGGGCGAGGGCGGAATTACTCCAAGCCGTCGATCTACTCAACCAAGCTGTTAGGCGTGATCCCTTTTTTTTCCAAGCTTATTGCCAGCTGGCGTATACCCATGATCTGCTTTACTTCCTTGGCTTCGATCATACCTCTGCGCGCTTGGCGTCAGCGGAAGCCGCAATCCAGGCCGCGTTTCGCCTCCGTCCTCAAGCCGGCGAAGCACACCTCGCACGCGCAGAAAATCTTTACAGAGGACATTTCGATTACGAGGGAGCCCTGGCCGAACTCGAAGTTGCCAGCCAGACCCTGCCTAATTCGCCGAGCGTATTCGCCCTGAAAGGTTACATCCAGAGACGGCAGGGGAACTGGGAAGAATCGACGCGAAACCTCGAACAAGCGCTTGATCTCGACCCGCGCGACTTTTACACGCTCCAACAGATTGCGATCAGTTACGGACTTCTGCGGAGATACACTGAAGAAAAATCCGTGTTAGATCGCGCGTTATCCGTCGCGCCAGATGACGTCGACACGAAAGTAGCGCGCGCGTCCGTGGAATTTCACTGGAAAGCCGATCCAAAATCCTTGCACGAAACAATCGATTCAATTCGGGTTACAAAGCCCGCCAGCTTGCCTAATATTGCTAACGATTGGCTGAGTTGTGCGCTGGCCGAGCGCGACGTTGCTGCAGCTAAAGACGCATTAAACGCATTCGGCGAAGTGCCCCTGACCGACTATGCAGTTCACTTAAATCGTCCGCTAATAGAAGGGGTTATCGCTCGCATGGCAAATGATGACAAAGCGGCGCGAGCAGCATTCACCGCGGCACGCGCCCAGCAGGAGAAAGCCCTTCAAGCTCAACCAAACTATGCCCCGGCGCTGTGTGTGCTTGGTTTAATCGACGCCGGTCTCGGTCGGAAAGAAGAAGCGTTACGCGAAGGCCGAAGCGCGGTTGAGCTTCTTCCCGTGGAAAAAGATGCAATCAACGGGCCGCTTATGATCGAGTATTTGGCGATGATCGCTGCGTGGGTTGGCGAGAAAGATCTCGCCTGCAAGCAGCTTGCGATCGCCATCCGTCCGCCGAGCACGGTTAGTTATGGTCAATTGAAACTACTTCCGTTTTGGGATCCGCTGCGGAACGATCCGTGCTTTGAAAAAATCGTCGCCTCGCTGGCGCCAACTAAGATAATACCAACAACGAATCGGGAGGATTAGAAAAAGGCAACGGCGGCCTGTGAGCTACCGGCTTTACACAATTTTGATCTTGCTCCGGTGCCAGGACTTCAGACACGCTTGCAATCATGGATGCGAGAAAAGCGAAGGCGATCGTTGCGTTTGCTTTGGCGGTTGGGCTGATAATGGCAGCGGTTTCCCACGGCGTCGCGGCCACCTCCACCAGCACGATATACTCGTTCGGTACGACACAGCCAGTAGACGGCGGTGTGCCAAAAGGTTCGCTGACTTATGTGAACGGCTTGCTTTTCGGGCGCACGACTACCACGATCGCCGCATCGCCTACTCCTAGTCCTGCACCCGGCAGCTACGGTGTGATCTTCCACTTCGATCCTAACAATGTCGCGGCGAGTTATAGAGTCGATCACGTGTTCGCTGGTCACGACGCTGACTGTCCCGACGGTGATAATCCCCGCCACGACGCGATGACCCCATTTAACAATCTGTTGTACGGGACCACGTTGGACGGCGGATCACACAACAACGGGATCATCTTTTCGATCGGCCAGGATGGCACTGACTACCAGGTGCTCTTCAGCCTTCACAACTCTATCGGCGACGAGTCGCATAGCTGTTTCGTCGTCTCCAACAATATTCTCTACGGCATGACGGCGTCCGGCGGCGACAACGGCGAGGGTGTCGTCTTTTCCTTTGATCCGGCCGCGCCAACCGCTACCTGCACACCGACGCCAACGCCTAACAGCGGCGAGCGAGTGGTGCTTTCCTTTAATCCGGCCGTGCCAACGCCAACGCCGACAGCGTCGCCTACGCCTACCCCGACGAATTTCCAAACGTTATTCTCTTTCGCGTGTGCATCATCAACGGGCAAGGAACCGCACGGACGTCTCACACTGGATCCCGATGGGACTACCTTATATGGGATGACACGCAAGGGTGGCGCACACGACCTCGGCGTCGTGTTCAAAGTCGATACGAGCGGCAACAATTACATGGTCCTGCATGATTTCTCTGGGGGAGACTCAGATGGCGCTACAAGCGATCATGGTTACGTTGTGCAGTTGGGTGACTATCTCTACGGGATGACAACCGACGGCGGACATCATGATGACGGAGTACTCTTCACAATCAAGACTGACGGTTCATCATTCGCGTTACTTCTTAAGTTTGGTGAAACCCATCACGACGGCAAAAATCCCTATGGCTCACTACTCCTGGTGGGCGACCAACTCTATGGCACGACTGCCAACGGCGGCGACAATGATCTGGGCACTGTCTTCGTGATCAATATTGACGGTAGCGGTTACCACCGCCTTTATAGCTTTGGCGGGAGGACCAATAATGAGGATGGCGCTAAACCGATCGACAACGTGGTTCTCGTTAACGGATGGCTCTATGGCATGACCACAGAAGGCGGCGCCCACAACCAAGGAACCATTTTCAAGGTGAGTCCAGCCCCCTCGAGGCCGCGTCCAACTCCAGCGCCTCGGCCAACACCACCGGGCTAGCCGCTAGTTTCTCTTGAAATGAAAGATTACGACGACTCGAAACGTGTTACCGGAATCGGCGGGATTTTGTTTAAATCATTAACTACAAATCGACACGAATTGACACAAATAAAACTGTTGCTGCCCGAGGAAACAGAAGTTCTTAGGATTCGTGTTCATCGCGGTTGAAATGACCCCACCACTATTTACGCGTCGCTTCTCACTTCAATAAAATGGGCGGTGAGGGTTTCGAACCCCCGACCCTCTCGGTGTAAACGAGATGCTCTACCACTGAGCTAACCGCCCTTGGAGTCGTTTGACTGTAGTGGCAGGCGTGCCGCCTGCAAATTTGCAAAAAGAGAGCACGGCGACCCCAGCGAGATCGAACCCCGGTGCAAAAGCATTTCTTTTCAATGCATTGCCTGAACCGGACAATGCTCCGACAAAAATCGATCATCGCTGACAATCTCAGCAAAGTCGGTTTCAGTTGGGGGTGTGGCTCAGCGATTGATTCGAACGGGCAAACGATCTGGATTGCAGACGCGCCTCGCGGCAACGGAAAGCGTTTCGTTGCGCGGGCCAACGAAAAGCTCAGCGCGTTTTTAGAATTCGAAACCGCGATTCGACAGGACGCCTAAAAAATAGCATTGACATTCTTCATCGGCGGCTGGCACAATCACGCCCGCGCTAAGTTAGTTAGGCGTCTCCCAACCAGAAGCTCCACCTGACCCTCTTCCCGCAGGGTAACCGTGAGCGAAAGGCTCGTTCACACAACTAACCAGATTGCTCTCGGAGTTTCTGGATTGCCGAAGAATTTTACAAACTTCGGCCCGGAAATTCTGGAGGACAAACAACCAATATGAAAGGTAAACCAGTTATGCAATTTAAATCCCGAATCAAAAACATTTCGTTGGCAGCCATTATGGGCTGCGTGGCGTTATTTTCGGCAGGCGCCGCAACGGCGCAACAACCCATCGTGCCTGCAGCGACTCTTGACGTGGCCCCCGCCACTATCGTGAATGCCCAGCCTAATTACGTGATGGAGCAACTCATGCCTCTGGGTGAGATTGCGTTCCGCCCGACCATGGACCGGACCGCTTACGACGCTGCGAAAACCCAGGCAAACTCCTACGTTCCTGGAGCGGTGAAGCCGTTCATAGAGGCCTTGGCCCCCCTGGCAACTCCCGTCATAAAGCTAACCAATTTTAATGCGCACAAGGAGACAGAAGGTCTCCGCCCGCCTGACACACATGGGGCAGTGGGCACGACTCATTTTGTCCAAGTGACCAACAGCCATATTGACATGTGGACAAGGCAGAACACGCAGGTTTTGCCTTTGGCGAAAAGCCTGACGCTCGCGACCTTCTTCAATTATACTGCCCAAACCCTATTCGATCCGCGTGTGGTCTATGATTCCACTTGGAACCGGTGGATCGTGACCGCTGAGGCCTTTCCGGAGTCCGCCACCGTCCAGCGTTTCTTCATTGGGATATCGACCAGCGCTGACCCCACACAGCCATTCTTCATTTACAATCTCAATGTCAACTTTTTCGGTAATAACAATTTCTGGGATTTTCCGCAACTGGGTATGGATCAGGACGCTGTGCTCATCACCGCGAATATCTTCAACGGGAACACATTTTTGGGAGCTGATTTCTTCGCGGTCGCCAAAGCCCGGCTTTACAATGGTCTGGGCTTTTCAGTGCCTGTCTTTACAAGTTTAGCTGGTACTCTGGCACCGCCGATCGTCCGCGACCAAAACGCCTCGACATTTCTGATCGCGGCGCCGCCATCGGGAACCTCGTTTAGCGAATATACCGTAACGAACACGAGTAGAGCTGGTATAGGCCTTAATGGACCGGTCAGTATTACTGTACCTTCCTACTCAGTCCCGCCGGCTGCGCATCAACCTGGAACGGCCAAGCTGTTGGACACAAGCGACTCCAGATTTGTGAATGCCAGCACCCAGAGCGGCGCCGATCTTTGGCAGACCCATACAATCGCTCTTGGAGGTTTCCCCGCACCGAAGTTCTATCGGATCAATACGTCTACCAACACAGTTAGTCAGAGCGGTTTTTATTTCGCAAGCGGTACGTCGGATGACTTCAATGCATCCATCGCCGGAAACGACGCGGGCGATTGTTTCGTGACCTACACTTCGACCGATGCGAGCGTCGGAAGGAACGCACAGGTCCGGTTGTCAGGCAAGTTGAGCGCCGACGCAGGAATCGCGGCGGGGCCGAATGCTTTCACCAGCCCCACGTTCTATCACCCGAGTGCAGACAACCCAGAGCGTTGGGGTGACTACTCTGCGGTGACAACGGATCCCTTAAATGCAGCCAATGCCTGGCTCGTGAATGAGAAGGTCAACACCGGTGGACTCCTCTGGGGAAGCCGTATCGTACGATTCGGATTCTAAGCAGACAATCTCTAGCCTGGTAGGGCATCTAGCAGAAATCGAAGAGGCCGCCACATTGGCGGCCTCTCTTTTCTCCTCAACTTCAATTTTCGTTTGTTAAGCGGTGCGCTGACAACGAATAAGCCGGTCGATTTGTCTCGAGAAGATGCCGATTCAAAGAAACGACTTTCGCACTACGGTTTGCCTAGGGTGATCGCGATCTAAATACGACCCGCAGGTTTTTATCCATTTCTTGGCTAAATTGAGTGGCCTTGTCCCACTTCTCCGCATCGCGCTAGAATCGTCCGGGAGAAAGTAAAATGAAAAAAAGAGAACCAAGCGACCCACTCACGAATCGCTTGGTCCCAGAAGAGCATTAACTTAACCTTGACCTTTGGGGAGTATTGTAATTTGGGAAAATGCCTTCAACTTGTTCTCCGGATTTTTCGGCACGAAGTTGCCGAGAAAGGTTCAAAATTTTTAAGCCTGCGAAGGGTGTCTCGCTTCGCTCTATTTCAATTGAACTGAGCTAACCGCCCTTGGAGTCGTTTGGCTGTAGTGGCAGGCGTGCCGCCTGCAAATTTGCAAAAAGAGAGCACGGCGACCCCAGCAAGATCGAACCCCGGTGCAAAAGCGTTTCTTTTCAATGCATTGCCTGAACCGGACAATGCTCGGGCAAAAATTGATCATCGCTGACAATCTCAGCGAAGTTGGTTTCACTTGGGGCTGTGGCTCAGCGATTGATTCGAACGGGCAAACGATCTGGATTGCAGACACACATCACAGTGACGATGGCAGCTATGGGAAATCCGCTGGCTGTGAAGGTCCTCAGCTTCGTAAAAAATAGCGTTGACATTGTTTATCGGCGAAAGGCAGAATCACACCCGCGCTAAGTTCGTTAGGAATCTCCACCAGTAGCTCGACCTGACCCTCTTTCCCGCAGGGCTAACCATGAACGAGAGGGTTCGTTTCACACAAACAACGCTAAAATCACCAAGTTGAATTCGTTGAATCCTGAAAGGAAAAACATGAAAACAATCACGAATATTATCTATCCTCCGTTCGCGCTGCTCGCGTTCGCATGCTTTGCGCTTTCACCGCAAAGCCAGGCAGCCAATACACCAAACACACCAGATCCAGGTCCTCTCCCCATAAGCAACACGGCTGATGGGCAGCTCGCCCTTGCGGGCGTCACCGGGTTATACAACTCTGCATTCGGTATATACGCGCTCCTAAGCAACGGCGCGGCCAGCTTCAACACTGGTGTCGGCGCTGACGTGCTATTGGTCAACACCGAGAATGAACAGACGGCTGTTGGCGCTGCGGTGCTTTTCAGCAACACTACCGGTGCAAACAACACTGGTGTTGGGGCGTTCGGCCTTTTTTTCAAAGGGACCGCCAACAACAACACAGCGGTCGGTCATCGCGCGCTTGAAAATAACGACGTGACCGCAGCCGGCCTTGCCAACGGCAACACGGCAGTTGGCGCTCAGGCGCTGAACCAGAACATTGATGGCTCCTTCAACGCCGCTGTCGGGGGCAGTGCGCTCTTCACTAACACTAACGGATTCAGCAACAACGCTTTTGGCAACTCCGCGCTTTTCTTCAATACTATCGCCTCTGAAAACACCGCCATTGGTGATGTCGCGCTCGCATTTAATGACTCGACCGGAAGCGGTCTTGCCAACAACAACACGGCAGTTGGCGGTTTTTCGCTCTTCAATAACGTTGATGGTAGTGAGAACACAGCCTTGGGTATAGGGGCAGGACAAAACGTGATCGTTGGCTTCAATAACACTTACGTCGGCGACTTCGTTGGTACCCTCGCCGCCGACGAAAGCAGTACGATCCGCATCGGCGACCTCTCGAACGGGAACGGGTCCGGGTCCTTAGCCTGCTTCATCGGTGGTATCTTCAACAACTTCCAGCCTGTTGGCGGCAGCGTTGTTGAAGTTACTCTAGACCTTGCGACCGATGAGCTCGGCTGGGATGTTGGCCCGAATCAGGGTGGTAGTGCACCTAGTGTACCTTCCCGGAGCGCACCTCTACGTCGTAGCGCGCCCGGCGCGCCTGCCCAGCCCGCCGTGCTCAATGGCACGGTTGGCAAAGTTGAAAAGTTGGCAGCAACGGTCGCGCAGCAACAGAAACAAATAGAGACTCTCACAGCCCAGCTCAGAGAGCAGGCTGCGCAAATCCAAAAAGTGAGCGCCCAGGTTGAGATGGGCAAAACCGCGCCGCGAGTGGTCAACAATCAGTAGGGTCCTGACTATCTCAGCAGCGCCGGTTGCAGTTGGGGCTGTATTTCAGCGATTAATTCAACGGGCGAACAATCTGGATTGCTGACGCGCATCGCGACGACGGAAAACGTTTCGTTGTACTCGCGGATGAGAAATTGACCGATCTTCTGGAATTGGAAGCGGCAATTCGAGCTATCGCTTATCACCTTTTCTCGGCCTCACCCTTCAACACTTCGCAGCCGACAACGGCAAAACTCGTGAGGCGCTTGCGCGCGTGCTTGACGTAGTTTTCCATGACGGTGCTTTCAAACATCAGTGGGAGATTTAATCACAGCGCGGCGCGAGTCGTAAAGGTTCCAAGCTTCGCAGGTGAGATCGGCACAGCAAATTCATCGGATGACATCATTTACGCGACACGGAGGGCAACAGACGCGGGCCGGAGCCATTGGCTAACGTTTCTGCGAATTCCCAGAGTCAATCGTCAAGGGCAAGCGCATATCGTATCCACCGCACGAATTTCGCCGTCGTTCATGACCGGTTGATGTACGACACCAGATCGCCGCGCACCTTCATCACGATTACGAACATGGTTTTCCATTGATCCGCAGCCTGCGAGCATCAGCCCAACGATCAACATCAGTATTGTTTTCATTTGTGCTTTCCTTGTTGGATCATGTCGGGATCGTTTGCCATCCGACAATCAAAAACAATTCTAGCGCGATCCTTGCGCCGGGGAAGGCGTTTGCGGATCGGTTTTCCTGTGATTCTCGGAAGGGCGAGCGTTTGGCGGTCGTGATGGGATTCGTGAAAGATCACGTCCCGAAGCTCGCGTTTGTCCACAAACTCACCGGCACTTTGAACATTCAAAGAAGTGTTCTTTTTCTTCGTCGTTTAGCTTGTCAAAATCACTAGAAGTGGGGATTCGAGGATTACCGCAGACTTGCCTGTCGGCGTAGGGCGTCCGGCTGCGGTGGAGTGCCTGCAGGGGGCGCGCTGGGCAACGGCGGGGTGCTGATAGGAACGCCAGGCAGCGGTGGAGTGCTGATGGGCGCCCCAGGCAGCGGTGGAGTGCCTATGGGTGTCGGCCCAGGCAGCGGTGGAGTCTCTGAGGGTGTCTCGCCAGACAGCGGAGCGCCGAGGGCGATTATTAGAGCAACCCCGACTAGACGCAACATCTTACACTTCATCTTGTCCCCCTTATTACATCGGCCCTTCTTGGCTGAAAGGACGTCCCAGCGAAACGCTATTGCTTAGGCTGGGTCACATTATTCAACTACGAAATCAGCAATTCCAAGTTCCCAAAGGGGATAGAGCTGTTTTTCAAATCTCCGATTCCGGTGGGCTGATTTGAAGTGAGCAGCTAATTAAAGCGTTACGATGTGCGTGAATCGTTAGTAGAATTAAAATACCACCAGCGGTGTATGCGGCGAACGCCGGCATGTGCTCGGGGCCCCTCCCTTGAATCCGACGCCTACTAAAACTAAGACCACAGCGATCCAAATTGCGTTAAGATATGCCTTTGCTTGAGGTCTCATGATTCTCTGAACTCGCCCGCGTGCTCGTGCGTTACGACCACGTTGCCAGCGGCATCGTAAACGCGAATCACACCATGATGTAAGCAGCTGTAAAACTTGGCGTGGCCGATTGATTTCACAAAATGTAATTCAACCCGTAAGAACCTCGCTTTGTGTCTTCATCACGGCCCATGAATGGGTATTACCCTGCAAAAGAGGCTGGTCATTTCCATAGAGTAGGGTCTATTGTCTCTCGTCCGCGAATCAGCGCACTGTCGCAATGAAAATCAACCAACTAATTTTCACTGTGCTGGCCAGCCTTTGGCTAGCGAGTCACGCGTCTTCTGACCAGATTGAGCAACAGGACATCCACGAGATCAGACCCGGCATTACGACCGAAACCGATCTTGCCCGTAAGTTTGGTCCTCCCGACACGGGTGTAGTCGACACACGGGGCAATCGCTTGCTCCATTGGACAAAGTTGGGTGCCCCACCGCTTCGAGGCTATATACCGATTATCGGCCCATGGCTCTGCGTGGCGGACGTATCTTGGCTGGATCTTTGGGTGCAGGTCAGAGCAAACGGAAGAGTCGAGCATTACATGTGCAAAATTCATCAACGCTGACATTGCCTTGGTGATTTGCGCACCTGAGCGTGGAGCTGTTTCGCCCAATTTTCCCCATTTGGTCTTACCCGGCCAGCAAGAAGATTCTTACTGCCCCTACAGACCATGCGGGGCTCTATGCGAGTCCTTATAGAAAGTGACTGCCCAGCTTGAGGGCGGGCAAAAGTGCGTTGCCAGTTTCGGGAATGATCCGCACGTTCGCGACGCCACTCACTAATGAAGTACTTTGATCCCGCTAACTGGGTGAATTTCTTCACCAGCCGCGCGCCAGATGCTTTTGCCATGCGGATTCGTGTTCGCGGCATTGCCCTCATGCATCGAATCGTAAAAGAGCCAACCGGTGACTGTCACTCGCTTGTGTAGAATTTGTTTCTTGAGCGTGGCCATAGACGGAAAATGATAAAGTCGCCGGGCGTGCGGCGTTACTTTAACGACAACATGCTTACATTTGTCACTTGCGTTTGCGAGGTCTGTTACTAGCGCGATGTGGGTATCTTTGTGCGCCGCGTCCGTTGCGCCACAGTTGCAGGTTTCTGGGCGACCAGGCTTTCCCAGCGCAACGTAACCGACAATTGCCGCGGCCTCGTTGTTTTCATATCGGGCGCCGTTCGCGCTTGATTCGGTTGGGCTGACTTTTGTTCTGCTAGGAGTAATATTGTCTAGGGATTAAAATAATTAATTAGCAGCGTTACCGTTTGGTAGACATGAGTTGATATGACCTAGCTATAAGGTTTATTCTCTGTTCGTGTTTCCTTCTTATCCATTTCATCAAACATCGGCGGCACCCAACCGAGACCTCCGCAAATGCACGGCACCGATTCACCTCTGAGTTGAATTTCTCCACTTCCTCCGCATCGCGAACAAGGGCGGCTGGCGAGAGGCGCCGACGCCACTAATGGTTTAAGTTGCGGACAATCCTTACTGGCTTTAAACAGTACGGTAGCGCGTTTCCATTGATCCTCTTCCGTGCATTCGCAATGTGGTGCATGTAATTCAAACGATAACAAATCACCATTGGGCCTTACACCGTACCAGCGATTGCCATCTGTATTTAGCAAAGGAAGTATGTCGAGGTTTCGTGCGGCCCCGCGGAGAGAAATTGACTCATCCGAACTCGAATGGACAAGTTTGCTGATCTGTTCACGAATCCAGTTTTGTGTGCGGGTAGCAACCGATGGAGTCTCCGGTTCGGGACCACCCTGAATGTGAACCATATAGTGTTTTTCATTGTTCATCATCTTTGTGCCCTCCAGAAAGATCTTCCGAACGTACTTAAATACAACCAGCGTTCGCCATTTGGTTGTTCCACATAAGAAAGGTCGCCGCAATGTGGTCGTTTGGGCAATCCCTGCGATGCCCGCAACCATGAGTCGCCCAGCGATTCATTGTCATCGCGACTCACATACACATCACTATCCGTGGCAGCATACAATACCACATGCTCCGGTTCGCGTGCCACTTCTATACCATAATATCCATCCACCGGTAGAGCCTTCAATACTTCAGCGTGCGGAGGCAGTATACGTAGAACATATCCCTCTTTTACTCCGCTATACGATGCTCCCGGCCTGCTGCTGCGTCCTATATTGTAAGTAGCAAAAGCAAGTTTGTTGTTGGCAACAACGATTCGGTTAACTACTGAGTTGGTATCGCCCCATGGGTTTGTCCGCAATGGCACCGTAATCTCCCGCGCCAATCTTGTTGCCTGTTCAAATACTATAAGACGACCACCATTTGTACCTACGTAAATGGTGCCGCCATCAAGCGAAGCAACTGCCGAAATTGCCCATGGCTCCCAATTCTTATTCTTTATTTGATCTTCTGTCAGGTTATCGTTTAAGGGAAAGTGAGCTAAAAATTCCCATCGTGGTTGCGTACCCATTTCCGTGTAAAAAAGCCCATAGATACTTGATCGCTTTGCCGCAACGGCATACATGTTTTCTCCCTCCCTGTTTGACCAGCCAGGAGCATGTACTGATGCAAAGACTACTGTTTCGCCCGGAAACTGTGGAAGCCCGCCGGGAAAAGGCATCTGCGGATCATCTTTCCAAACCGGTATGTAAGTCGGTACTACCAAACGATGCGTTGGGCCCCAAAAAGAGTGGCGCACAATACCAATACCCGGTGGATGCGTTTCATCATTATTATTCCATAACGCTGCCCCCTGACTGAGAAAAGTTGTTTGAAATCCGTCGCCTCCATCCGTAATTCTCCATGGCTCGATCAACGGCTGGATAGAACTCGTGACTACACCACTATCCTGAAGTCCGCCGATCATGGCACCATTGTCTACGGGATTTGCACCCCCGCCGCCGTAGAACATTCTGCTGGGAGCTGTTTGAAATTGCAGGGTTGCTAATTGGCGGTTGTAGAAGCTTTCAACTTTTGATGCATCTCTGCCAAGTTCGGGAAACATACTGATGCCGCCATCGTGAGCAATAAAAACACGTTCGCCGGCAAAATCTGTAGGATCGAAATATACCGCATGAACATCGCCGTGTATGTGAGGCGATTCATCTGTGTCGGTAAGGCGAAAAGTTTCTCCTGCATCTTCCGATACTAATAGCGCGCCTTTGCGCCACACAACTATGACCGTATCCTGTTTTTGTCGGGATGCTGCGATACCGTTGCAAGGCCTTTGAGAGTTACCAAACTGTCCACAAACTTCTATGAAGGTCTTATCCTTCGGATGATTAAGTGTTGGCATTGATGGCGTCCAATTTTTCCCATCGTCGGATGACATCCAAAACATTGCCGGAGCGCCAACACCATCATCCGAACTAATGGCGTACATTCTTTCAGGATGTGCGTCGCATGAAGTCATTGTTGTGGCACGTGCCAGCGAGTTATCTATTCCTTCCACCTTATTCATATTCGCTTTCTTCATTACCAGCTCGCCTCCCTCCCACACGCCTCTGTAAAATTGCATCGGCTCCAAAACCTTTCCATTCAGATAACCCCAGGAGGCAACAGATATACTTCGCTCAATCTCTCCTCTTGCGGCTGCTCCTACGGCTAAGCCAAGAAAGCCCATTGTAACGTCGTCTAGCCCCTGCGCCTTTTTCCAGGTGTACGTGCCCGGTGGAGTGCCTTTGCTTATTCCACACAGAAGACAACCGGATGGCCGTGATGGAGGATCTGGAATATCGGCCCATACCACGCCGTCGGTGGTGGCAAGCACCATACGTTTATCTCCCCGCAAAATGGCAATTCTATAAATCGCAGAAGGAGAAACCGTATAAGGGTTTGAATGTGGAGGCGCTTCCTGCCACGTCACAGGAATTTCGCGCCAGTTGAGCAGAGGAAGTGTTTTTGAAATATTCGTCTCGTATAGTTTGGCACCGCCTGCATAAAAATGATCATCACCATAGAGTCCGGCTGTTATGCACCAAAAATCAGGAGACTCAACATCATCTGCAACAGGAAAGGAGGAGCCATCGCGGCCGGCCATCCAGATGCTTCCCGTATCGGTTGCCACAAGCACCTTATCTTCACTCATCGCTGCTATATCACGGGCTGCACCGGAGTTCCACGCATTACCTGTGTCGTCCGTTTGGATGGAAAGAGGATTTGCCAATGTCCATTTAATACTCAGGTCATCGTTCATAGTTCGCCTAAAAGCTCCAAAAAAGGTTCAGTCTCCGGTGTATCTTTATTGCTTTGCTGAATTTGCTCGGTTACACCCTCAATCGCCCGCACATAAGCACACTTACGTCGTCGTATTATACGCGACCAGAAAGATCAATCCTTTAATGTTTTTGAATTGAAGATGATGTCGGGTCCCGTTCGCGATCGCGTCGGCGAGCTTGCGATCGAGAATTTGAAAGCCGAAGGATACGTTGAGCAGTTCCGTCCGCTCGCTGAAAAGGATTAGCGACGATCGCCGCCGATTGATTGCGTGGGCGAGAGAACGCTAAGGCGTGGAATTGTTCGCGCTATTTTGAGTCGACAGCGATAGCAGCTATGTCCACTTTTTTATCCACCGAAGGACATTTTTTTTGGGCTCATTTGAGAACACTTGAGACAAAGCGCACTCGATCAATTTACCTATGAAAAAGCAAGCGCGAGCACGTGGGAGAAAGTGGGCATATTCGTTAGGCGCTCGGTGTAAACGAGATGCTCTACCGCTGAGCTAACCGCCCTTATAAGTGGAGTAATAAGTGATTAGTGATCGGTGAAGAGTCAAGCATCTCAACTTTTCTCGGCTTCGGTCTTCACCACTTGGAACAACGCGACAAAAAATCTGCGCATCTTTGAAAATCGCCTTTGTGCTCATATCGCGGCATCATCCGCCCGCTGTAAAACTGTGACGAGCCGACCGCGTGCGAGACCTGCGTCTGGCTGGTCGCTATGAGAGATAACGAGCTGGCCTATTTCGCGGGCAGCCAATGCTTGAGGTGATCGTCTCGAAATCTCTTGAGCCAAGCGCCTCCGAATATGTTGGATCGGCGGCTGGAAATTATGGCTCTCCAGTCGAGTTGCCCTATGGCTGATATCGGAAATTCTCTGGCAACGCGATAGTTCCGTGCATCGGGGATGCAAGACTTCCTTGCCTCAAGGTGGTGCTTTGTTGTCCGCTGCTCGGCAAGCTGCCGTTCGTCCCAGCGTCGTTTGCGAAGTTGTCGATAGACAAATGTCCTGAGGCTATCGGGAATCCGATCGCGATCCATCAAAAGAACTTTTGCATTCATGGTTTTGCCTCCCAACGGTTCAACAGGAGTGCGACAGAACATTTCCGATCCGATCGTCTCTCCTAGTTTGAAACACAAATGGATCGAAGCTAACTCGGCGTTCGGATGTGCCTGGCCAGGGCGCGCGTTATTCCTATAAAAAAGCCGCAGGATTCACAGGATCCTGCGGCTTTACTATTTATATCCGGTGCGTGTACCGAATTAGTCTAACAGGACCACGTGATCAATCATGCGCAGGTCGCCGGTGTGTGCATAATAAACGCGCACGCGAGCGCCAGGTTTGATCGCGGTCTGGATGACTTTCCCCGTCTTGTCCATGATGTGACCGGCTCCGTTGAGAACATAACGATCAGGGCTTTTCGAGTTCTCCTCGCGAACGACAAGCGTTCTGAGAGGCTGATAACTGGCAGCCGCTCCTTCCTCGGTCGTCATTTTGATGACAGCCCCTGTTACTGTTACTGGTTCTGTGGTTGTTTGTTTCTTGTTCGTTGAGCTCGGCTGTGCAAATGCCAATGGAGCAAGTAGCAAGCAAGCGAGCATAACAATTATTCTTTTCATATTGCCTCCTCTTTGATGTTGATTGTTAGTGCATCTTCTACGGCCTGAATCTCTGGAGCTGACCTGAACCAAACAAGAGCCAGTTGGGAGCTTTGCCACAGGCCACTTTTGCGTCGCTCGCAGTGGGACTCGAACTGGCCCGACCACTGCACAGCGCTGTAGCCACGAGGCTGAGACGCCGTGCCGTTGCAGAATAGCGAGAGGTTGGTATCCAAGTCCGCGCTGAATCGTCAGTGACTTGTAATCAACGCTACATATTAGGCATTGCTCAATGCAGAGACATGAAGCATGAATGTGGGCTTCGCGATCAACCAGAATGAAAGAGCATTACCTCGACGATTTGAATGTAGGTGACCGCTTCAAGTCGGAGCCGTTGGACGTCACCGAGAAGCAGGTCATCGAGTTCGCACACAAGTTCGACCCGCAGATGTTTCATCTGAACCGGAAAGCTGCCGAGCGAACACTTTTCAAAGGACTCATCGCGAGTGGCTGGCACACGGCCGCGATCACGATGCGCCTGTTCGTTGAGACATTAAATTTCGCTGAAGGCGCGATCGGTTTAGGAGTCGATGAACTGCGTTGGCCTAACGCGGTGCGACCCGGCGACGTGCTTACTGTTGAAACTGAGATTCTGGAGGTAAGGCCATCGCGGTCCAAGCCCGGGTACGGAATCATTCGGTTGCGCAACGTGACTACGAACCAGCGTGGCGAAATCGTCCAGACGATGATGGCAAACGCGATGGTGCCAAGGCGCGGCCAAGGGCTAAGACGACGAGACTACTGACGACTGACCACGAGACCTAAACAGAAAAACAATGAGAGATTATACGAAAATTGAAGCCTGGAGACTCGCAGATGATCTGACCGTTGCTGTCTACGAACGTACACGCCTGTTTCCCAGGGAAGAAATTTATGGACTAACGAGCCAATTGCGCAGGGCGGCTTATTCAGTTCCTGCCAATATCGTCGAGGGAGCCTCGCGCAAAAGTGAGAGAGACTACCTCCACTTTCTTTACATCGCGCGTGGTTCCTTATCCGAGACTCAATACTTTCTCCACCTTGCGCAGCGACTCGGTTATTTATCGTCGAAGGAAGCTGACAATCTTCGGCACCAAACGAAGTTAACGTTCGCGTGTTTGCATGGATTGATCCGAGTAGTCGAGAGAGAGGCTGGAAAATTGCGCAAAGTGATTGCGACTACCACGAGCTTGATCGTGATAAGCCTAATGCATTGGTCGAGTGGTCAGTCGTCCGTGGGTCTCGTAGCGTCCTTGCCACCTCACCGATTCACCATCTGCATGGCCCATTCCGGATAACGCGGACCGGCGACGGCTTGATGAGGGGCGACCTCATCGATGTGGGCCAAATCTTTCGCGCTGAGAACGACATCAAGCGCGCCGACATTTTCCTGCAAATATTTACGGCGTTTAGTGCCGGGAATCGGAACAATGTCTTCCGCCTGTGCGAGCACCCAAGCGAGGGCTAATTGCGCCGGCGTACACTTTTTCTCGCGAGCGATTTCTTCAACGCGCTTCACAAGCGCGAGATTGCGCTGGAAATTTTCGCCCTGGAATCGAGGCGACGTGCGTCGGTAATCATCCTCAGGCAGATCTTCAAAGCGTTTGATTTGCCCGGTCAAAAATCCACGGCCCAAAGGGCTGTACGGCACGAAGCCAATACCCAGCTCGCGGCATACACCAAGAACTTCTTTCTCCGGATCGCGCGTCCAAAGCGAGTATTCCGATTGTAATGCCGTGATTGGATGAACGGCGTGTGCGCGGCGAATTGTTTCGGCACCTGCTTCGGAAAGACCGAGAAATCGAACCTTGCCAGTGCGCACAAGCTCCGCCATCGCGCCAACGGTTTCTTCGATCGATGTCTCCGGATCGACGCGATGCTGATAATAGAGATCGATCACGTCAACACCCAGTCTGCGCAAGCTTTGCTCGCAGGCTTTGCGAACATAATCTGATTTTCCGCTGATTCCCCGGTGGTTCGGCCGGGCGGGATCGCGGACGATCCCAAACTTTGTCGCAATGATTGCATGCGCACGATGACCTCGTAGCGCGCGACCGAGTAGCTGCTCATTTGTGTGCGGCCCATACATATCGGCCGTGTCGAAGAATGTGATTCCGAGATCCAATGCACGATGAATCGTCGCGATGGACTCTTCATCGTCGCGGTCGCCATAAAAATCCGACATGCCCATGCAACCAAGACCGATTGCCGAGACAATTGGACCGCCGCGTCCGAGTTTTCGCTGTTTCATACGTGTTGAGATTCGGTTATTACATTCGCGGTGGTCTCACCATTCGTAGCTGTTGCGCTTTCAAGGAAGACTAGCATTCTTCACAAGATGCAAGCAGTATCCGCCAGCGTTATGAAACCGCCGCTTCGCCTCGTTGTCATCTGCCTATCGATCTTCGCCTTCTTGAGTGCGCCTGGGGTGGTTGAAGCAGGACCCTTCGAGGATTTTTTTAGTAAGCTACGCAGGTCATTTTCGCATCCGTCACCAAAGCCTCGATCGCCGCAACCGCGCCAAAGTATGCGCAAGCAGAACAATGAGACTCCACCAAGCGATGCTTCAGATGCTTCGAATATTTCGAACAGTCAGGCTTCACCAAGTCCGACGCCGGTTCCTGCACCACCGAACCGCAACAACGTCCGCGTGGCGAAGGCAACGGCCACAAAGAAAAACCCAAAGGGCGACGTGCCTTATGGAATTCCGGTGCCCGGAAAACAAGGCCTGGTTACCAGTCCATTCTCGCCAGACAGCGGTTATATTGATGTCCGGAGTTTTCCTCCGGGAACCGAAGTAAAAGATCCTTACACAGGGAAAAGTTTCCTCACGCCATAACGGCAAGGAAAGGCAGACGCAGGCAGTAGCAAAGCCAAGCGCAACTTCGGCGAATAGCCGGTGTTTTGATTAACAAAGTTAAACACCGGAGGCGTTATGAAACGAAGTCTTTTGGTTTGCATCGGAATCTTGGCGCTTGCACTGGTGGCAGGCGCGCAAATACCAAACAATCACGGAAAGGCGCCGCAACGGGAGACGACATATCCGGGATACCGAGGCACGAGCGCTGTCCGGCATACGATGCCACAGCGCACGGTTTCGCCCGTTCGCTATCGCCAGCCTGCGTTTTCAAGCGCGCGTTTTCGCGAGCCGATGTATAGGACGACGCGAATGCAACCACGCATGAGCACTTCATTCGGGAGTCAGCCGACAACGACCAGCAATGCAGCCTGGAGACGGAGGCCGATGCCTCCCATCAATGATTGGAGAGAGTCCAAGGTTAGTCCGCGCCCAAGCGATTCGTTCGTGAATCCGCCTACGTCGACGACTTGGCGGCCGTCGCGTCTAGCGGCCGCGAATGATTTCAGAGAATCCAAGCTTGGTCCACAACCGCGCTTAAGCAGTTCGTTTGTGAATAAGTCTCGAGCGGCCGATGCACGGGCTCGACCGGCACCGCGCCAACCTTTCAATAAAAATTGGGCAGACCTTAACTTTAGCAAACGCGGCAGTTCGTTCGTGAACAGGTCTCAAAGTGCCGCGTTTTGGAACGGAAGACGCGCAGCTGTCACAAATAATTGGAGCGGTTCCGAATTTTCCGGACGAAAATACTGGGCATTTCGGAATTACCAGCGCCAGTGGCACGACAGCGGTTGGTGGCATAACCACTGCGGCGACCGGATCGTTTTTGTCACCGTCTATTCCCAACCGTTCCCGTTCTACTTTGATGCGGGCTATTGGTATCCGGCGTGGGGATATTACCCTGACTCTTATTATCCTTACGATGGTCCGATCTACGGTTACAACGATTTGCCGCCAGACGAAGTCATCGCAAACGTGCAGACGCAACTGTATAACGAGGGTTATTACAACGGACCGATCGATGGTATCCTCGGCCCGGACACGCGTGCGGCGATCGCGGACTACCAGGCCGATCACGGGCTTGCGGTCACGGCGGCAATTGACCAGCCGACAGTTGAGTCCCTTGGTCTAGGCTAACTCAAGGTAGTCGAGAGTTAGTAGCTAAGGTTGGGAGAAGGAGTCGGGTAACTAGCCCCATAGTTCGCACGGAGGAATACCAATCCTGCCTTTCTCATACGGGACGGGATGATCGCGATCCCGAGCGAGAAGTAGCGGGCCGTCGAGGTCGATCCAGTTCGCGAGGGTTGCCAGAAGGCGCGCGGGCGCAATTCCTAACGAGGTGCAGACCATGCAACCAGTCAGCAGTTTGAATCCACGTTCTCGTGCGCGCTCGGAAAAGCGCAACGCTTCGGTTAGCCCGCCCGTTTTATCGAGCTTCACGTTGACCGCTTCGTAACGATTCGTCAGCCGAGGAAGATCGGCAGTCGTATGACAACTTTCATCGGCGCAGATGGGAATCGGATGATCGAGACTTTCGAGGACTTCATCCGCATGAGCTGGGAAAGGTTGTTCGATGAGTTCGACGCCCAATTGTTTCAAACCAGGAACAATCTCGCGGTAATGCTTAGGCGACCATGATTCATTGGCGTCGATCAGTAGATGGGCTGCAGGCGCAGCCTCACGCACTGCTTCGACTCGCGAAAGGTCGAGATCGTCGCCGCCGAGCTTCAGCTTTAAGATCGGCAGATTCGCATTTGCACTAGCTGCCGTTCCCATTTTCGCGGGTGTATCCAGACTGATCGTAAACGATGTGTCTACTTCAGAAGCGATCGGGATTTTAGCCAATCCCCAGGCGCGTTTGCCGGAGACTTTCGCTTCAAGATCCCAAAGTGCGCAGTCCAGCGCATTGCGCGCGGCGCCTGCTGGCATCAATTCTTGCAGACGCTGTCGATTCACGTTCTTCTCACCCTTAACCAACTCGAGCTGCGTTATTACCGAAGCGGTGCTTTGATTGTAACGCGCGAGAGGGACACCTTCGCCGCGGCCGACGTGTTCGCCATCGCTAACCGTCACCACTACGACTTGGGCCTCAGTGCGTGTGCCCCGCGAAATCCGGAAGGGTTGCTTGAGTAACCAAATTTCTTCGTGCGCTTCGATGGTTAGCGGATTCGTCAGCACAGAAGGAAACGAAGGTGCCGAAAGGTCGAAGTCAAAGCGCAACGACTAAAGAAGAACGTGACATCACCGAGATTTTGTCATTAAGTGTAAATTCAATTGTTTTAGTTCGCCTTGGTCGCGAACTAGCGCGCGGAGAGAATTATGAAGCCGAAAGATTTAAGGAAGAAGATCCGAAGACTGGAAAAACGTCTGCAAGAAGGCCCGAAGAAGCTGGCCAAACTAAAACAAAAACTACACGCAGTAGAGGCAACAAAGGCGGCAAAAGCCAAAAAGAAAGCAGCTGCTCGTGCGAAAGCGAAGCCTTCCAGGCCAATCGAAGCGAAAAAATCGGGCGCCGCTAAGAAGCCAAAGAAAAAGCTGAATCTTTCACCGGAACGCCGCGCTCAACTCGCGGCGGCGATGAAAGCCAGGTGGGCTGCCAAGAGAGCCGCCGAGGCGAACGCGAAAGCTGCCTCTGGCGATAATCAACATTCCGCACCTCCGGGACCACCGCCGCAGGCGCCCGAAAACAGACCCGATGGGGTTTGAAGCTAGATTAATTAGACTTTAACCCTTGTAGCCAAGGCCCTGTGGGCCGTACCATCAGAACCAGCAATTCCCGAACGGGCATTGAACCGGCCACAAGCCGGTGGCTACAGCAATTGTTCAGCTTTGGCGACGCCTACCGCCGACCTCCGCGTGTCGCGGGCATGTCACCAGATGATCGTTAACCATGCCAGTCGCTTGCATCAACGCGTAGCAGATCGTTGAGCCGACGAACTTGAATCCGCGCCGCTGCAAATCGCGGCTCATCGCATCGGATTCGGCTGTGCGGGCCGGCACGTCGGCCATGCGTCGCCACCGATTCTGGATTGGTTTGCCACCGACGAAGCTCCACAAGTAAGCGTCGAAACTCCCAAATTCTTTGCGCACAGTGAGAAACATCTTTGCGTTCCCGATCGCGGCGGCAATTTTTAATCGGTTCCGCACAATCCCGGCGTCGCCAAGCAACCGCTTCACATCGCGCGCGCCGTA
>WNFW01000529.1_pt1 | contig 37166 bp, 34 predicted proteins | sample 5400131 | NCBI WGS metagenome assembly WNFW01 (sample SAMN13153362, study PRJNA577476) | soil metagenome | isolation source: 20 cm soil or saprolite under grassland replicate 1 | place: USA:California | collected 2016-06-15 | reverse complement strand
CTTTGAGGGGCGCGCCGAACGAAAACCCTTTTTGCGAATTGATGGCACGCTCGAATCGTGTTTGTGCTGCGTGTCTTGAAGTGCAGCGCAAGCTTACCGAAAAAACCGGCGACCGTTCGCGCACGGTGACCTGCTTCGCCGGACTTTCAGACAGCGCCGTGCCGATTCGGGTGGGTGATCAGTTGATCGGCTTTTTGCAAACAGGACAGGTCCTGCTCAAACAACCTGACAAGTTTCGATTCGATCGCGTAGCGAAACAATTAGTTAACTGGGGAGTAGAAGTTGATCTGAGCAAAGCGCGCGAAGCTTTCTTTCACACCAAGGTACTGACGAAGAAGCAATATCGGGCGATATTGCGGCTGCTCGAAATCTTCGGGCGACACCTCTCAATCCTGAGCAATCAGCTCGCGGTCGAAAATTCAACCGCTGAGCCGCTGGCGGTCACGCGCGCCAAAGAGTTCATTGCTCGAAATCAGGACAATGCGATCTGCTTGGCTACGGTCGCGAAAGCGGTGAACACGAGCACATTTTACTTTTGCAAACTTTTCAAACGTGCGACCGGCCTCACCTTTACCGATTACCTCGCCCGTGTGCGAATCGAGAAAGCCAAGACACTCCTGCTTGACCGCAATCATCGCATCAGCGAGATCGCTTACGAGGTAGGTTTCCAATCGCTCACCCATTTCAATCGCGTATTTAAAGCAATGACCGGCCAATCGCCGAGCGGCTACCGCTTGAAAACTACGAAAATCTAGTCGCTGTGATTTCGTGCTGGTTGGTTTCGTCTTAAAAAAGCTCTGGCGAGGAGAGCCTTCCGCCGATGACAGTCACAACTCGCCCAAATTTCGTTGCAAAAGTTTTTTGAGCTCGTGTGGCTTCGTCACCACAACGGTGTTGCCCTTGACGCGCAAAAATTTCTGATCGCGGAATTTTGCAACTGGAGACGAACAAGAAATCGAGAGATTAACTCGCGCGTTTTCCGTTTATCGGCAGACTGAAGGCGGCACCATTTCACACAGCCTTGCCACCGCGTTAGTAGCCAAGCACGGTAGGATCGAGAAAACTGGCGGGGAAATGGCTGGAAGCCTGAGGAAGTAATCAACGAAATCAAACAGCATGGTGACTAAGGATCACGTTTTCACTCTCGGCATCGAGGAAGAATTTCAGATTATCGATCCCGAGACGCGCGAACTGCGCTCCCACATCCAGCAAATTCTGGCTGACGGAAAAATGATTTTGAAAGAGCACGTCAAGCCGGAGATGCATCAATCAGTGGTGGAGCTGGGCACGGAAGTCTGCGGAGATGCGCGCGTTGCCCGGCAACAGGTTGTCTATCTTCGCACGGAGTTGGCGAAACTGGCGGCGCGCTACGGATTGAAGATCGCTTCCGCCGGCACGCACCCGTTTTCGCATTGGATGGATCAACTGATCACGATGGACGAGCGATACGCGACCATCGTGAAAGACATGCAACAAATCGCGCGCGCAAATCTGATTTTTGGTTTGCATGTTCACGTTGGAATCCCCGATCGCGAAGAGGGAATCGACATCATGAATCAGGCGCGCTATTTCCTTCCGCATCTGTACGCGCTCTCGGTCAATTCACCGTTCTGGCTGGGACAAAACACCGGACTCAAGGCGTATCGTCAAATGATCTTTGAGCGGTTTCCGCGCACTGGTATCCCAGACGCTTTCGAAAGTCTCAGTGAGTACGAAGATTTTTTGAAACTGCTGATCTCGACGAGTTGCATCGATAACGCGAAGAAGATCTGGTGGGACATCCGCCTGCATCCGTTTTTCGATACGATCGAGTTCCGCATTTGCGATGCGCAATCGCGCTCCGATGACACCATCGCGCTGGCGGCTCTTATGCAAGCCATCGTTTGCAAATTGCAAAAGCTGCGCCGGGCTAATGTGACCTTTCGCAACTATCCGAAACGTTTGCTCGACGAAAACCGCTGGCGTGCGTCGCGCTATGGGTTGGACGGCAAGCTCATCGATTTTGGCCGCAAATGTGAAGTCGAGGAGCGCGAGTTGCTCCATGAGATGCTGGAGTTTGTTTCTACCGAAGTCGAGGAACTCGGCAACCAGGCTGAGATCGCGCACATCGAACGGATTATGCGGGAAGGAACGGGTGCAGACCGGCAGTTGACGGTTTGGGAACGCACGCAGGACATGAAGGCAGTCGTTGATCAGATCGTCGCTGAAACGAACGAAGATCTGGCGGTTTAAAATCAGCGACGAACCACTCACGACGATTCGTCCCAGGGGCGAGCTCCTCGAGCCTTCGCCCTAGCCTGACTTCAGCTGCACTCGTTAGGCGTCGGAGAGCTCCGCCCTCCAACTATTGTCAGCGCCGAATTGGGAACAGCGACGTATAACTCGAAAGCCCGCGGACGTATTGCGCACGTTCAAACGCACTGGGATCCGGGCAATTCTTTTGACTCATTCTGCCTTTGACTTCGCTTAACGAACCAAAGCCATGGTCCTTCAGCCATGCGGCGGTTTCCATCTCAATTTTTTGGATGTGCGTAATACCATGACGCATCAGGGCGCTGCAGAGCATCGTTACGTCCGCCCCGGCCATTGTCATCTTTATCACGTCGTTCGCCTGATAAATGCCGCTGGTCGCCGCAAGGCTGGCGCGAATTTTCCCGTAAAGGATTCCAATCCAATGCAACGCCAGACGCATGTCGGCAGGTACGCTCAACGTGAGGTTGGGCGTTACGTCCATTTTCTCAAGATCGATGTCAGGCTGGTAAAACCGGTTGAACAGAACCAGCCCGTCTGCGCCGAGCGCATCCAAGCGGTGGGCCATGTTTGCGAAGTTGCTAAAGTACGGGCTGAGCTTCACTGCCAGGCGGATCTTGGTAGCCGCTCGCACTGTCCGGACAGTATCGATATATGTCTCTTCGATCGCGCTTCCGGTAACACTCGAATCGCTCGGAATTCTGTAGATGTTAAGTTCAATCGCGTCAGCCCCCGCCTCGCTGATCTGACGTGCATAGCTGATCCAACCCCCGACACTTGTACAATTGAGACTCGCGATGATCGGAATTTTCACATCGCTTTTCGCCCGTCTGATATGCTCAAGGTAGGTGGTCGGACCAACCCGGCATTCTGGCGGGACGGCTTCGATTTCCTCCTCAAACAATGAGTACAGGACGACTGCGGACGCGCCGGCTTGCTCCATTTTTTTTATCTTGTCCAAGTCCTCGGACAGCGGTGAAGCCGATGGGACAAGCGCAGTGCGAAGCTTCAATCCCAGATAGGTCGTCGTGAGATCCATAAATCACTGTGACACGCCGTGTCGCCGTTATTATATCGCGGTCATCCCTTCTCTGCGACTCGCTTCAATCTTCAGTATCCTCATGTCCGAAAGCCAGCGTAACGACCAAACCGAGCACACTGACGACTGCCATCATTCCAAGGACTGCTGGGATGCCAAACGTGCCTTTTAAAATCGGCAGGTGGCCCGCAGTTCAGTCGGGAACAAGATAGGCGCCAACGTAAACGTGGTGGAATTAGGTCCGGCGTTCATTAACAGGTTGAACAGGATGAACCCGGCAAAGACGAGAGGAATATGTAAGCTCGAATTCGATAGACGAACAGCGATCACGAGCAGCAACATGCCGAAAGCCATGCTCGCGAAACCGATGGCCTGCATTCGGATGCGCCCGAATCGTGGAACGGCCCAGATTCCGATGAGAAAACCTAACAGCAGAAACACATCGATTGCAGCGCTTCCTCTCGCGTCTGCGTAGTCATGGCCGATGACGCCAATCCCGTTAGCGGAGGCTTCAATCGCACCGAGGATAATTGGAGTAAAAAGTCCCACACCATAAGTAGCGATGTCCATCAAGAACCAGGGAACGGCGACCAGCACCGTACGAGCTCGATAGGCGCGAGAGAAAAGAATCGCTATTCCGGGTGATTTCGGAGGCGAGACCGAATTTGCAACCCCCGGGTCGACGCCATCGCTCGTGATTCGTAGCACTGCTTCGCGCTGCTCAGGCATGATCCAAAGGAACGCCTGCGCCGCCTCAGCAAATCTGCCTCGAGTGATCAACCAATGCGGACTGTCTGGTTCCGAAAGACGCAGCAAGAAAAAGAGAAACGCGATAATGCCTTCGGTCACCAGAAAGAGCCGCCAAGTCTGGGCGCTGTGGACATTCTTTAGCAGGACCAGTGCGATCACGGCGGCAAGCAACATACCGACTGATTGGCAGGCAATCGTAGCGACCATCATTCGCGCACGACTGCGTTTCGGCAGCACTTCGGAAACGTAACTACTACTTGCTGGAAAATCGATGCCCACTCCCACCCCAACGAGAAGTTGCCCGATAAAGAGCGTTGGGAATCCATTGGCCAGCGCACTGATCGCGGCGCCTGCGGCAATGATGATCATGTCGGCGACCATCAACTTCTTTCGTCCCAAATGATCTGCCATTGGCCCGCCGAATCCGGCCCCAAAAACAGCACCAAACACCAGACTTGCACCGATAAGACCGACCGCGTCGGGAGTGAGATGAAAATCAGCGATGATCAGTGGCATCGCCACGCCGAGAACGAAAATTACAAAGCCGTCAAGCAACGTGCCTCCGGTCGAGAGCACCCAAAGCCATCGTTGGATCGGTTTCACCGGCGAACCATCCAACAATGGGGTTAAGCGTTCCGATAGCGTCAAATCGGTCACCGGTTTACGCCAGGCGCTGTTGTAACCGCCTCGCTGTGTCGAGGCGCTGGGCTGCGTTGCGATTCAGCACGGCGACACAGCGCCGGCGCTACAACGGATTGCCTATTGAAGGGCAATGGGAAATCGGGAGGGTACAATCCAAATCCAATTACAAACGACGACACGCTAGTTTCGAAACGCTGGCTACCGCTGGTTTCAGCCCGATTTCTCGCTGTTCTCCGCCTGATGATATTCACGGCGAATCTCGGCGATGTTCACAGTTGGTTTCGGCAACTGCATGTCCATCTCTTCCATCTGCCGGACGAGGATCTGTGAGATAGCCAGGTCCCGAAACCACTTATGATTTGAAGGGATGATAAACCAGGGTGCATGTTCGGTGCTTGTTTTGTTAAGCACATCCTCGAAGGCCTCGATGTAGTCGCCCCAATACCCGCGTTCCTTATAATCCGAGTCACTGATTTTCCATTGACGAGCAGGGTCATCCAGTCGCTTCTTGAACCGAGCAAGCTGTTCCTCTCTCGAAATATACAGGAAAAATTTTAGAATCGTTGTGTTGTTTTCCGTTGTGATTAGCTGTTCAAAATCGTTTATTTGATCGTACCGTTTCGACCACACCTTTTCCGGCACCAAGCCGTGAACTCTTGCTACCAGGACGTCTTCGTAGTGGGAACGATTGAAGATTGCGACCGATCCTTTGGCTGGCACGTGCGGATGCACACGCCAGAGAAAATCGTGCGCCAGTTCCTCCTTTGTCGGTTGCTTGAAGTTAACAGAGACACAACCCTCCGGATTCATGCCGCTCAGAACGTGGCGGACTACGCCGTCCTTGCCAGCAGCGTCGAGTCCCTGTAACACAATGAGAAGCGAATGCTTGTTCTCCGCATACATCAAGTATTGCAGCTGGTCCATTTTTTGCAGGTTCTCCTGAATCTCTGGCAAAGCCGACTTGTGCGACTCATGTTTACCATGATAGCCGGGGTCGAAATGTTTTAAGCGAATCTTGGACTCCGGTTTCACGATAAGTTTTTTTCGGTAGTTGGACATGTTGTTCTTATTGGTTAGCGAGTTGCCTCTGGCCCACGTATCATGGGAACTCGAAGCGGCTGGAAAAGCGATCTCTTCCACGAGCGAGTCGGGTCCAAAATTCCATAAATTCCGAGTTTCACGATATCCTGCACCACCATCCAGACGACGTTGTAAGCCCAAACAAAACCGATAATTCTCCAGGGAAGTGGTGGTACCAAACATCCCTGGCTGCACATGAAAACCGCGGCGATTTGAGTCGCGACAATCGCAAAGAAGAGCTTGGCGTTTGGATAAGGCGGCTTCCAGAAAGCTCCTCGGGTGCGAGTCACGAATAACATGAGATGACCACCGGCAACGAGCTGGAGAAACATCATCGTCTGCAGCTGCGGATGGTCGAGGTGGTGAAGCGTGTCGCCGAGGTAAAGCAGGCCAAAGCTTTGAATAACTCCAAGTAACCCCAGCACAGACGAAATCACCAATACATGGTCCAACTCCCACTTTACTGGTTGAGGCGGCACGCTGGCGTTATCGAAGGCGATTGTCATAATGGGCACGTCGTCGAGGAGAGCAAGCGCGATAAGCATGATCGCAGTCAGCGGAAAGAAATGGTAGTAAATCGATGCCAGCACAACGAACACCATGATGGCGATAGTCATGGCGATGCGATACAAGACATAACTCATCATCCGTTCGAAGATGCGCCTGGCTTCCGCGATCCCTTCGATAATGACCGACAGGCCGGGCGCAGTCAGAATTAAAGCGGCTGCTGCTCGAGCTGCTTCGGTTGCTCCCGAGACGGCGATACCTACATCTGCTTGCTTGAGAGCGGGAGCATCATTGACGCCGTCACCTGTCATTCCAACAATGTGGCCGTTTTCCTGCAGGATTTTTACGATGGCGTATTTATGTTCCGGAAAAACCTGAGCGAAACCATCGGCAGCATCAATCTTTTCAGCGGCATCCAACGGGATTTGCCCTTTTGTAACATCGCCGGGGAAGAGCTTGCTTGCTGGCTGGATATTTGTTCCCATGTCCAGTTCTGATGCGATCTGTCTGGCAATAGCGACGTTATCGCCGGTAACCATCTTGACCTTCACCCCGTATGCGAGAGCCCTTGCAATGGTGCTCTTTGAATCAGGTCGAGGCGGATCCAGCAGCGGTAGAATTCCCAAGAACGCCCAGGGGCCATCGTCTTGGGCGACAGCGACACCAATGGTACGATAGCCGCGACTGGCTAAGCTATTTACTGTTTGGCTGGCTTTCTCGAGGTCGTCACCAGATAGCTTCGCGAGCGCCAGGATCACTTGCGGTGCGCCCTTGGTGACTCGAAAGATTTTGCCAGAGGCATCCTTAATCGTTGCCTCGGTTCGTTTGTCCACGGGATCGAATGGGACATACTTTTCCTGTTGATAGCCCTTTACTATGGCGGGGTCCTTTAGGCCGGCGATTATCGCGAGATCAATTGGATCATTGTCCGCCGCTCGCGAAGCTAACGATGCCATGAGGATTAATGTTGCTGCATCGGTTCCGTTCCAAGGCTGTGCTTCACCAAGCGTAAGCTTGTTCTGAGTCAAAGTGCCGGTCTTATCGGAACAGAGGACATCGACCCCCGCTAATTCCTCGATTGATTCCAGTCGAGAAACGATCGCCTTGCTCCTGGCAAGCTTTCGTGCGCCCAGTGCCATCGTTACCGACAGTACGGCGGGCATCGCCACAGGCACTGAAGCTACCAAAAGAATAAGAACGATTTCGGCAAGCCTTAGCAAAACGACGCGATCGTAATGGCCGCGCATATCGAAAAGGCGGCTGGCAACAAGGATGACAACCAGGACCAGCGCAAGGATAATCAGAAAGTTGCCAATCTTCATTACGGCACGCTGGAAATGGGAAACGCTGCCGGCGCCAGCCACTAGTTTTGCGGTGCGCCCAAAAAAAGTATTGACCCCAGTGGCAGTAATCACTGCGACCATTTCTCCCTCTTTGACGACAGAACCTGAGTACGCGTCTTCGCCCGATGTTTTGGTGACTGGCAGAGATTCCCCAGTTAGCGCGGATTGGTCGATGCTGATGTAATCGCCGTGGATGAGCTTACAGTCAGCGGGGACGACGTCGCCGAGATACAAGCGAATGATATCTCCCGGGACGAGCGTCCGCGCATCGACTTGCTCCCATTTTCCGTTGCGAAGCGCGCGCGCTTTTAAAGCCAGAGAATTCTTCAAAGCGTCCAGAGCGTTGGAAGCTTCGTGCTCCTCCCAGAAGCCTAACAAAGCATTGAACAACAGAAGCGAGGTTATGATCGCAAGGTCGCCCCAGTCTCCTACAATCAGCGCCATCACGGCCGCCGCTTCGATCATCCACGGTATGGGTCCCCAGAAATAAGCGAGGAGGCCCGAAAGTGCGCTTTTCTTTTCTTCCGGGAGCGCGTTTGGCCCGTACTGACTCAGGCGTTCCTGTTGTTGGCCGGGACTCAGACCGGTCTTCGGATCGGTCCCAAGCTTAGTCAGAATTTCGGCGATGGTGGGACTGGCAGATCCGACGTCAGGCGCTGACATGAATAACTCCTCGGCTCATTCGGCAGGAGGACGTGATAACTTGTTCGATCTCCGAAGACTAGAAAAAAGCTCACGGGACGGGCGGCGCGCACGCAGTGACGCGCTCTACGGCAACATAGGGCGAGCAACCCTGTGCACGTCGTGACCGCCTACATCGCCTTATAATCGACCGTAATCGTGCGATAAAGCAGTTGGCCGTGTTGCGCAGAGAAATAAAAAAGCTCAAGCATCGTCGCACCGACCATCCATTGGTAGCCCACCAGCGTTTGGATCACATCTGTATCAGTGTCGCGGGATCGCGAAACCAGTTTCCCCGTTCCGTACTTCTCATCGAAGTATTTGCGAATTTCCCCCATCCGCTGGTTGTAACGTTCGATCGACCAATCCGGGTATTCGTACTGCAGCTCGACCGCAACAAGCGCTCTTTGTCTGAAAGTGAACACCGTGCGTTTTAAACCGGGGTGAACGAGACCTTCCACTGTCCAGACGTCCCGGTTCTCCTTTTTTTCACGAGAAGTGATCTTAGCTTTTGCGCCGTGCAACACCGCTTCCACATGCGCCATCGAGTCGTTCCAGCGAAAGCCGAAAGGTGGCAACAGCTCATCAACGGAATATCCCTGCACAGCAGACAACAGAAGGGCAATGATGCTGGTCGAAACAATTCGACGTATTGCTCTACTATGCCGACTAAAGGTGCAGTTCGCTTGCCCGTTCTCTATCTTCGTGTGCGTCGCCCGCATTTTGATTGCCATCCCCATGGCACTCTGGAGGCCGGAAAATTGCGTGCGCAGGGCAATTCGGTCAAATCGGGAGTGGCATCGCAGTGACGCGAATCGATTGATCGCTTCGCGGCAGGGTTTGCCCTTCGGTCACTGACAAATCAGCGACGGGGTTCTTTTTTTGTTTTTCCTCGGAAACGTGTCTTTCTGTTTTTCAGTCAAGACATTTTTTGTTCGCGATAAAAAATAAAATTCTTTTTTTTTCATTTTTTTCTTGTCGATTTTGAAAGCGATTTCTAGTCTCAAGCCCGCTGGCGAGGAAGAAACAAGAGCGCATGTGAATAAGTTGTGAACATTTCTGAGAAACTTTTACCAGCGAGAATGAACGAGAGCCAGAGATCCCCGGAACAACGATCGAACGTGAAACGCCATCTGAAGACATTTACTCACTCGCTAACGCGTAGCGCAGTGCATTTTCCCTCGTATTTATGCATTTTTGACAGTTCTCTTCGGGAATTCCCAAAGAAATTACGCTGGAGACCAGCTCGATGTTCTCGGGTTTTTACGGGGCCATTTTGCGCCGTATCCGCCAGTGTGGCGATTGTGTAACACTGTTAACAAGTCTGCTATGGACAAGAAATGCGCACAGCTGTGGCAGCAATTATCAGCTGCGCTCAGACCACAGATTAGCGCCGATAGTTTTAAACGCTGGTTTTCGGCCGTCGAACTCGTCGAAGCGAAAGATAAATCGCTCACTCTTCGCGTTCCAAACAACATCTATCAGTTCTGGATAGAAAGTAATTATATGCCGGCGCTGCAGACTGCCATTGTGACCACGCTCGGCAGCCCGCGTCCTGTAAAATTCTGTTCTCCGTCGGGAACCAGCGTGCAAATGCCCGCCGAGGATGCGGAACCACTGGAAAAAATTTTACCCGAAGCGCCCGGTAACACAAAACCAGGCGCAACCGTGCCCGGGCTCAACCCACGGAACACGTTCGAATCTTTCGTAGTCGGTCCCAACAATGAAATTGCGCATGCCGCCGCTCTCGCCGTTGCGCAGGCGCCCGCGCGCACGTACAACCCGCTGTTTGTCTATGGCGGTGTCGGTCTCGGCAAAACTCACCTCATGCAGGCCATCGGACAATACGTTTGGGCCAAGAAGAAAAACGTAAAGGTGATTTATGTCTCCAGTGAACTGTTCATCAATGAGTTCATCGATGCCATCCAGCACAGTAATCTGGTCAAATTCCGCAAGCGTTACCGTCAGGTCGATCTCCTCCTGATAGACGACATCCAATTTCTCGGAGGAAAAGAGCGCTCCCAGGAAGAATTCTTTCACACGTTCAATACGCTCTTCGATGGACATAAGCAGATCGTTCTCTCCAGCGATCGCCCGGCTTCAGAGATTTCGAATCTGGAGCACCGCCTGGTCTCGCGCTTTGAATGGGGACTTACTGCCGAGCTTCAACCGCCGGACATCGAGACTCGCATGGCGATCTTGCGCAAAAAAGCGCGCGGCATGCAGATTCAACTGGGCGATGAGGTCTTCCAATTTCTCGCGAGCCGCATTCGCACAAATGTGCGCCGGCTTGAAGGCGCGCTCATGCGTGTGGCTTCTTTTGCATCACTTAGCGGCAAAGAACTGACCCAGGAGGTCGTCGAGCATTTGCTAAAGGATATTTTGCAGGAGGAAGGACGACACTCGGTCACGATCGAACAGATTCAGCGGCGCGTAGCGGAACATTTCGATGTGCGCGTGGCCGATATGACAAGCAAGCGGCGGCCGGCCAGCATCGCCTTTCCGCGGCAGGTGGCAATGTTTCTTGCACGCGAACTTACCAAGGCGTCTTTGAATGAAATTGGCGAGGCATTTGGAGGGCGCGATCACGGCACGGTATTGCATGCATGCAAGCTGGTGAAGAAACGGATGGCCGAACAAGATAACCTCCGCCAGACGATATCCTTCATCGACAGCTCCCTTCAGCGTTGAGCTTCAAGTGGTGTGTTTCGAGCTTGCGATTCCGGCTACCGCAGCTACAAACTCGCCGCGGGACGAGTCCGTCCGACTGGCGGACTTGCCCCCGGACGAATACGCTGTGGTGGACTTTCCCGACATTGAAGAGATTGCGGTTGCCGAATAAAACCCAAAGCCTTACATCTTAGACCGTCATAATGAAATTTAGCGTAGCGAAAGAAAAGCTGCTCGATGGTTTGCAGCAGGTCCAAAACGTCGTCAGCACCCGCACGACTCTTCCCATTCTTTCCAACGTCCTTTTGCAGGCGCAGGGCAACGAAATCCATCTCACCACGACCGATCTCGATGTCGGCGTGCGTGGCAGTTGCGAGGCAGATGTAGAAAAAGAAGGAGCGACCACGCTCCCTGCCCGCCGTCTCTTCAACATCGTCCGTGAACTGCCTTCGAGCGAAATTCAGGTAGATGTTAACGGAAAGAATGCTGCTTCCATCCGGAGCGGCCAAAGCTTTTTCAAAATCCTCGGGCTGCCCGAGGAAGAATTTCCTCCGCTGCCAAAATTCGAGGATGCGAAAGTTGTCACCATCCGGCAGAAAGATTTGCGCGACGGGCTGCGCAAGACTTCGTACGCAATCTCGACGGACGAAACTCGCTATGTCCTCAACGGGGTTCTTTTCAGTTTTAAGGACAACAAGCTGACGCTGGTGGCGACCGATGGGCGTCGACTCGCTATGGGCGAAATCGAACTGGAATTCCCGCGCAGCCACGAAGCTGACTTAATTATCCCGACGAAAGCGGTGACAGAATTGCAACGCCTGCTTGCAGATGATGGCGAAATCAAGGTCAGCATGGGCAGCGGGCAGATCGCATTCGACCTCAATAAAACGCTGCTCGTCTCGAAATTGATCGAAGGCAATTACCCAAACTATCGCCAGGTCATTCCATCAGAGGCAAAAGAGCGGATAAAACTCGAGCGGGAAACATTTCTAAATTCGCTTCGACGCGTTTCCCTTCTCGCCAGCGATAAAACGCACTCGATTAAGCTGAACTTTGGCAAGAACAATATCGACATTACTGCCACCACGCCGGAGGTGGGCGAAGCGAAGGAATCAATCGCCGTCGCTTACAAGGGCCGCGATTTTTCCATCGCGTTTAATCCCGAATTTCTCATGGCGCCCCTGCGCGCTCTGACAGAAGACGAAGTCTTTCTCGATCTCATCGATGAGATGAGCCCGGGCGTGTTGAAAATTCAGACACCGTTCCTCTACGTCCTGATGCCCATGCGCATCAGCTCGTGAGAGCGACTCCCTAAGTTTTGTAGCCACCGGCCTGTGGCCGGTCCGCTTTGGGGTGCCTTTTCGCATCAGGTAGACGGCCCGCAGGGCCGTGACCACAGCAGCTGTTGTTTACCGATTCGCTCTGGTTTACAAAACCCGCCGTTGCGGCATCGCGGATTGCACCATCATTAGCTCGGTCACGTTCTCCGGCGTGAGTAAACCGACCAGGCGCTTCATGCGATCCAACACAGGCACTGCCGGGCAATTGCATTCCTGCATGATACGGAATGCATCCTCGAAGCGCGTACCGGTGGTCACCGTAGGAATATCCCGTCGCATCACGTCGCCCACGCGAATCGCGGGATCGTTCTTGCGCAGCGCAGCAATGAGATCTTGGCGCGTCAATAAACCGGCGACGGTGCCGGCGTCATCGACGACAGGAAAATCGTGTTGCGAAGTCGCAAGCAACGCGTCCACCGCTTCGTGCAAGCTGGCGTCTTCCGAGAGTGTCCGAAACTCTCGCACCATCGCACTGGAGACCGGGAATCGGCGTGAGACATCTTTCATTTGCGCCAGGGCCGCTTCCTGCGATGCGCCAATGTAGACGAAAAGCGCGATGAATAGCAGGAATGGATTCCATAGCAACCCAATGAACCCAAAGACGAATGCAAAACCCTGGCCGACGTTGGCGGCAACCTGTGTGGCGCGCGCATAGCTCATCCGCGTCGCCAGAAGCGCACGCAGCACGCGGCCTCCGTCCATTGGAAAGGCAGGCAGCAAATTAAAAAGCACCAGCATGATGTTAATCGTCAGCAACTGCGCAACGAGACCGCCACCTTCAACTGCGGCAGGATTAAGCAGGGCTTGGAATCCTCCGGCCACAAACAGACCAAGCGCAATCACCACATTCACCAAGGGCCCGGCCACCGCGATAATCAATTCCTGCACGGGCTCCTCCGGCATGCGTTCCAGTCGCGCCACGCCGCCAATCGGCAGCAACGTAATGTCCGGCGTGTTGATCCCGAAGGCCTTCGCAGCGAACGCGTGCCCGAATTCGTGTAAAACCACGCAAAGAAACAGCAGCAAAACAAATATCACGCGGCTCGCTGCCACCGCGGAACCGCCTTGCGCGTAATAACCGAAAGCCAGCCAGGCAATCAGCAGCAGGAACGTAATATGAATCCGCAATTGAATGCCTGCGATGCGGAAGATAGGCAGGGACCAGCTCATCTACGCTAATTTGCTCTCGTATTGAATCGCGCGCCAGCCGTCATTAAGGGCCAACGATCCTTTGTCATTCCGAGCGAAGTCGAGGAATCTCTGGATTTGATCTCGAGAAATCAGAGATGTCTCGACTTCGCTCGACATGACAAACGAAATTAAACATGGGATGCAGATTTTCGACGTGGTGATCGTGGGGGGCGGCCCTGCCGGATCGACCTGTGCAGCATGTTGTGCCCTGGCTGGATTGCACACGCTTGTTCTCGAGCGGGAAAGATTTCCACGGGAAAAGGTGTGCGGCGATTGTTTGAATCCATCGTGCTGGCCTGTGCTTAAGCGTCTCGGTCTCGCACAGCAGGTTCGCGATTTGCCGCATTCCAAACTCACCTCGGTGGACTTTATCGCCATTGATGGTCGCAAAGTCAGTGTCGATCTTCCGACTGGAGACCCGCCTGAGGCAGGCGAGATTTCGGTAAAACGCAGCATTTTCGATGATCTCCTGCTTAAGCGCGCTTGCGAACTTGGCGCGTATGTCCGCGAGCAAACAACCCTGACCGGCTTGGCGCATGATCAAGATTGGAAACTGGAAACCGCCACCCGGGAAAGTTTTCGCGCCCGGGTTTTGATCGGCGCTGATGGACGAAACTCTACAGTGGCGCGGCTGCGCAATTTACTGCCGCGGCCGGCACGCGAACGAGTCGCATTGCAAGCACACATCCCACTTCCGCGAAATTTTGGCGAACGAATCGTGCTGCAATTTCTTCGCGAAGGTTACTCAGGTCAGGCTCCAGTAAATGAATCTGAGCTCAATCTTTGTCTCGTGGGGAGGCCACCCACTATTTCGAGACTGCGGGAATGGGCACAACGACACTTCGAAATCCCCACCAATCAACCCTGGCGCACCATCACACCGCTCACACGCTCCGCTGTTCCCTGCGCCCGTGAAAATCTTCTTTTCATCGGCGACGCAGCACGGGTCGTAGAGCCGTTCACTGGCGAAGGAATTTATTACGCGCTTCGCTCAGGAGAGCTGGCAGCAGGTGCGATCAGAAAAATCATCGGGGGCGAAGATCGACCATCAGCACTGCACGAGTTCGCTCGCGACTTCGCCAAAATGTATCGGGGAAGACTCTGGATTAATCGGCTGGCGCGCGATGCAGTCCTGTTGCCTCGCGTCGGTTCGTTCTTTGTCCGTGCTGCGCAACTCAATCCGTTGATCTTGAAATTGCTCACAGCAAAAATTGTTTCGGCTAAGTTGTAGCCACGGCCGTGGGCCGTCTGGGATGGGCGTGCCGCAGGCACGTGGCTACAGCGATTGTCGAGCTGCTTTGACCGTGTTGGACATCAGCATCGCAATGGTCATCGGCCCAACACCGCCGGGGACCGGAGTGATCGCGCTGGCCTTCTTGGATACTTCATCAAATGCCACGTCGCCGACAAGGCGATAGCCACGCTCAGTCGCAGCGTCATCCACGCGGTTAATGCCAACATCAATGACTACAGCGTCTTGGCGCACATGATCTGTCTTCACAAATCCGGCGCGACCAATTGCGGCAATGATAATGTCGGCCGAGCGAGTAATTTCCACGAGATCACGACTACGTGAATGCACCACGGTGACTGTGGCGTTACCTTCTGCATTTTTCTGCATCAGAAGCAGAGCCAGCGGTTTGCCCACGATCATGCTGCGGCCAAGAACCACGACGTGCGCTCCGTTGATATTGACGCTGCTTTCAATGAGCAAACGCTGCACCCCGAGGGGTGTGCATGGGACAAAACCTGTGGCATCCTCCAGCACAAGCTTTGCGACGTTTTCAGGATGAAATCCATCCACGTCTTTTCGTGGATCAAGCGCACGAACGATTGCCGCTTCATCGATATGCACAGGCGGCGGTGATTGAACAAGAATCCCGTGAATACTCGCGTCGGCGTTCAATTGTTCGACGCGGTTGAGAAGCTCAGTCTGGGTCGTCGATGGGGGCAATTCCAGTTTCAGCGAGTGTAGCCCAAGCTCGCGACACATTTTGTCTTTTGAGCGCACATATGCGCGCGATGCCGGGTCGTCGCCGACGAGAACCACGGCAAGACCCGGCGTAATGCCTTGTGCTTTCAGTTCCGCGATCTCGCGACGAAGATCGACATAAACTTTCTCCGCGATCGCGCGCCCGTCGATTAAGTTCGGCATAGTGAGGCAGGCAATCCTGCCTGCGAGCGTCCGGCGCGCAAGTGAGCATTGCTATGGCCGCGTCCTGCGACGCGCAATGCAGGTCTTGCAAAGATCTCGGCGCCGGCAGAAGTAGCCTCAACGCATTTTAACCAGAGCCATCATGGCGTTCTGAAGGCTCAGGCGTTCAGCTTCAAATTCCTCCGGTGTACCCGTCGCCCTGGCGCGATGCACGCGGCCGAAAATCACACGCACTTTTGCAAACGGACGCGGCAAAATGAAACCATCCCAGCTATTCACCCTCCAGCAGCTCGAAAATTCCATGTTGATCGGCACGATTGCTGCACCGGTTTTTTGCGCGAGAAAAACAATGCCCGGCCCGAGCTCATAGGCTGGTCCGCGTGGACCGTCTGGCGTGATCAAAACATCGTGGCCGGTCGCGATCAGCTTCTCAAGCTCCCGCAGCGCGCTGGCACCCAGACGTGAACTGGAACCGCGCACGACATCAAAACCGAAGCGCCGCGTCAAATCGCTGATTAAGTCGCCGTCCCGACTAGCGCTGATTAGCCCAGCGCCGGGCCGTTGCGGCAGGAATTTTTTTAAAACGAATGAAATCAAAAGTAATCGGTTGTGCCAGAGCGCCGCGATGTAATTTTCCCTCACAGGTGTGCCGACAACGCCCGCCTGATCGTCGACTTCGTAACGCAGCGTACGCGCCCAAATCTGCAGCAGCCAAAATCCGAACGCGATCAGCCATCGCGCAAGCCAACCTTCGATCTTCAATTTTTCTTGCGTTTCCGGCTCTTTTCTCCCCAGCGATACGTGTGAGCGCTCGGCAGCCCAATTTGATCGAGAATACGCCAAACCACTGTATCCACGACTGCGGTTACCGAACCCGGACGGCTGTAGAACGAGGGAATCGCAGGCAGCACAATCGCTCCCGCCTCGAGCAACGTCAGAACGTTGCGCGCGTGAATCAAATTCCAAGGTGTCTCCCGCGGGACGACGATCAATTTCCGGCGTTCCTTCAAGAAAACATCTGCGGCGCGCAACAGTGCGCTGTCGCTGCAGCCAGAAGCGATTCGCCCCAGCGTAGCCATCGAACAAGGGACAATCACCATCGCGTCGAACCTCGCTGACCCGCTGACGAAGGGCACGCTCATATCATTTTCGGAGTGACGCGAAACGTTCGATGGAATCTTGAAATCATCGAGCTCGTGCTTCGCGACCTCGCCTGCAGGCGCGCTCATGACCAGGTGGACCTCGTGCGCCGCGCAATCAATCTGCGCAAGCAACCTTTGCAGATAGATTGCTCCGCTAGCGCCTGTAGCAGCAATCACCAGTTTCATAATTGCCTTTCTGTTATTCCGAGCGGAGCGAAGCGTAGTCGAGGAATCCCGCGGAGCAACCCGCGGAACGGCAGAGTATCACAACTTCGACAAATAATGTGGCAGCATGTCGCGCCAATAGTTCCAATCGTGGCCACGCCATTTTCCATCGTCGAGCCAGTGCTTGACGCTGTTGGAATTCAAAATCTCAGACAAACGATAGGATTCATGGCGTGCGTTGTCCCATTCGCCAGTGCCGAGGATGATGCCCATGTGATTGTATTTCCATGGGTCAGGGATGTTGGGCAGATATCCATAGGGGCTGTTGAAATAAATGTTGTCGTCGTGATAGCCGTCGAAAAACGAGCTGATGTCGAAAGATCCGCTCAAGCTGATGAGATGACTGACGGCATCTGGATGGCGGAATGCGATATTTGCCGCGTGATAGGCACCCAGACTGGCTCCGCTGACTGCCACGCGACGAGAGTTACATTCGCGGCGCGCGAGATCGAACACGTCGCGCACAATTACGTTTTCATACGCGTTATGTGTACGCATCCGATCGGCTGGATGAATCGACTTGTTGTAAAAACTTTCCAAGTCGATGGCGTCCGGACAGTAGACCGTCAATCTGCCCGCATCGACATAACCGCTCACAGAACCGACCAGACCGAAATCCTTGTTTTGGTAATAACTGCCAAAAGACGTCGGAAAGAGAATCAGCGGCAGACCGCCGCCATTTCCGAACACAAGCATCTCAAATTCGCGGCTCAACCACGGCGTGTGCCATTTGATGTAACGTTCGTTCATGTTCCTGCTGTCATTCCGAGCGGAGCGAAGCGTAGTCGAGGAATCCCGCGAAGCAACCGATGGGAATGCTACGGGATCTCTCGACTTCGCTCGAGACGACAGGTAGGTAGACAAACTCGACATTTTCGGCGAAGCATCTCGTTTTTCGATGCCCAAACATACGCTTACTGGAAACATCAAACGGCACCGCAGATTTCCGTCAAAGATTCTCGGAAACCGACGCGACATCCTGGTTTATTTGCCGCGCGGTTACCGGCGCCTCTCCCGACGGCGTTATCCAGTGCTCTATGTGCAAGATGGCCAAAACGTTTTCGATGCGGCGACGTCGTTTGCAGGCGTGGAATGGGGTGTGGACGAAACTGCCGAACGCTTGATTAGCGAGAACCTTATCGAACCGCTCATCATTGTGGCAGTTGCGAACATGGGCGACGAACGTATTCACGAATACGCTCCCACGCGGGGAGTGATCGATGCAAAAGCGAACCGCAAGAAACGCAGCAAAGGCCTGGCGCGAAAATATGGGCATTTTCTGATGGACGAACTCAAACCTTACATCGACCGAAAATATCGAACCAACCCGGATCCGGAATTTACCGGATTAGGCGGATCCTCCCTGGGCGGCCTCGTCACCCTTGCGATTGGGATTTTGTACCCACAAACCTTTCGTCGACTCATGGTAATGTCGCCCTCGATCTGGTGGGACGATTTTGCTATTTATCGACTCGTCGATTCTATCGAGCAGAAGCCGCCATTAAAGATCTGGCTCGACACCGGCACGGCGGAGCCGGGTTGGGAACAAGCGCGCGAGTTACTTAATCGTCTGGTTGAGAAAGGCTGGAAACCCCACAAGGATCTTCAATACATGGAAGCCCAGGGCGCCGATCACAGCGAAGCAGCTTGGGCTGGGAGGGTCGAACCAGCGCTGCGATTTTTGTTTCCGACGGAGAAATGAAATCGTGGCATCAAGATGTCATCCGAGCGCAGCGAAGAATCTCCGATCTTTTTTGATTGGCCAGAACAGAAAGCAACAAATCAGAGATGTTTCGCTTCGCTCAACATGACACGCGACGAAGCGACATTGCGCCGATCGTTAGATCACGTTCCCATCGGTGGAATCGGCGGTGGGTTCGGCGGTAATGGTTCCGGCGGCGGTGTGGGCCTTGGCGGAGTCGGTTTAGGTGGTGATGGAGTCTCTGACATTGGTCCTCACATTCGTGTCATGTCGAGCGAAGTCGAGACATCTCTCGCCGCCATCTGTAATCTTGTTCGGCGTGCATAGATAAACATTCAGAGATTCCTCGACTTCGCTCGGAATGACAAACTATTGCAGCCATTTGCCGTAAATTTGATAAACGCGAACAGACCCTCCGATAAAATCCCAGTCTTTTTGATACGCGAAACTGTGAGTGCTCGGGGACCAGGTCAGCTCGCGCGGAGATTCGGGATGATTGGGGTCGTAAGCGAGGTAACGTTCAACGCCATCATTCTGAGAGGCCGGTTTTCGCTCGTAGATCAGGACCGCGTGATTGATGCTGAGACGAGGATAAGTTGTGAGAAAACCGGTGAATAATTCGCCACGCTCCAAAGCTGCATTGAGGTTGGCGTGGGTTTCCTTGTGGTAACTAGAGTCGTGCTCGATAAGCATTCGGAAATTTCCGATCCGAAAGTAAGTCGGCCAGCCAAGGCCGATATTTGCTCGCACAACTTCGCGGCGCGCATTGCTCATTGCGCGCAAGTTGGGATATCCCGGGAAGACGACGCGCTGATTTGTGGGCAATGGTTTTTCCCAAGCCGCCCGACGGGTGACATTCCGAATGCGAGCAGCCAGTTCATTGTCGTCCAATGGAGGCGCATGCGGATCGAAGCGAGCGAACTTATGAAACTGCATCGTCGTACGGCATAGGACAAAGCAGCGGCGAGTGTACCTTTTCGGCTCTCCCTTCTCTCTGTGCCGCCGCACATAGGGATGACCTTCGCGATACTCGAAGACGGTTGCATTGGCGAAGCCGACCGTATCGCGGTCGAAACGAAAATCCGAAGCTGCCGCGCTGCTTTGTAGAAGGACGAGAGCGACGAAAGCGCCGAGGAGCCAAAAACCTGCCGCTGTACGCGAATTGCTGCGAATCATGTCAAGAACGCGCCGATCGTTTTCACTGCAACGGTTTATCGTAAGATTGGTAAACGCGAACGAATCCACCGATGAAGTCTATGTCTTTCTGATAAGCAAAGGCACATTCACGAGGCGACCATGTTAGCTCACGCGGCGCTTCAGCATGGTTTGGATCGTAAACGAAATAATGTTCGAGTTCGTCTCCCGGGCTATTTCTTTTCTGGCCGTAAACGAGCACCGCGTGGTTTATACTCATTTTTGGATAAGTGGTGAGAAAAGCCACGAACGTGTCACCACGGGCGAGAATGGCATCGAGGTTCTGGTGAGTTTTCTCCTGATATCCTTTACTCGCCAGGAAGACCATGCGGGCATTGCTCGGCCGAAAATAACTCATGAAGCCGCTGCCGATATTGTCCTCGAAGACTTGAGTGCGGGTTTTGCTTATCTCACGTAGATTCGAGTAGCCTGGGAAAACGATTCGCTGATTATCCGGCAATACTTCGAGCCAAGGCGCTCGACGCGCGACAGCACGAATGCGCTGTGCGAGTTCCTGATTGTTTAGTGGAACGCCGTGTGGATCGAAACGGGCGAATTTGCGAAACTGCATCGCCGTGCGGGTCATGATGAAGCAGCGGCGAGTATAGCTGTTGGCAGGGTCACTCGCTTCCGACTTCGGTCGGAAAAACGCGATCCCATCGTGGTATTTCAGTACGGTGGCATTTTCAAACGCGAATGTGTCGCGATCGAAACGAAACTCCGGCTCCGCAGCACTGGTGGATGCCGCGCCGATTAGAGCGACCGCACTGATCCACCAAACACCCGTTAATTTACCCCAGGCCCCAAACATGAGATCAAGAGCGAGCCGATGCGGTGCCGGTTTTACTTTCGGAGAAAATACCCAGCCGGCGAAACTTTCGATATCGTTTTTCCAATAGTTCGTCTGTTGGAACCTTGGAAATCTCCGCCATTACCCGGCGCAGCGCTGTGCCAAGATTTGCAGCAACACAGTCATAGTCTCGATGCGCGCCGCCGTGTGGTTCAGAAATAATTTCGTCCACTACTTCCAGCTTCAATAAATCCTGTGCGGTCAATTTAAGCGCCTCGGCCGCTTCCGCGGCGTGCCGGCGGTCTCTCCACAAGATCGCAGAACACGCTTCGGGGCTGATCACGGAATAATAAGCGTTCTCTAGGATCATTACATGGTCCGCCACGCCAATACCGAGCGCGCCGCCTGAGCCACCTTCGCCAATGACCGCGGCGATGATCGGCACGCGAAGCCTCATCATTTTGAACAGATTTACCGCAATCGCTTCTGAAATATGGCGCTCCTCCGATCCGATCCCAGGAAAAGCGCCTGGCGTATCGATCAGTGAAATGACCGGCAGTCGAAATTTTTGGGCTAGCCGCATCAATCGCAGCGCTTTGCGATAGCCTTCAGGATGGGCGCAACCGAAATTGCGCATCACATTTTCTTTTGTGTTGCGACCCTTTTGGTGAGTGATAACGACGCAGCGCTGCGTGCCAAGTGTGGCCAGACCGCAAGGCATTGCTCTATCGTCGGCGAAGCGGCGATCTCCATGCAGCTCGATCCAATTTGTAAAGCATCGTTCGATGTAGTCCATGGCGAACGGGCGTTGCGTGTGCCGCGCGATTTGCACACGCTGCCACGCAGTGAGATTGCCGTAAATTTCTCGTCGTGTGTCACGAAGCTTTTCCTCAATCGCCTTAACGGCCGAATCAAGGTCGACGTCATGCGCGTCGGAGTGATTCTTTAAATCCTGCAAGCGCCGTTCCAGCTCAAAGATCGGTTTTTCAAAATCGAGCGGTTGCCAGTTCATGGGAAAGTTAAAAGCTGAAAGGGTTACAACCTCAAGCAGCTCGCGCTATCGTGTTCGTCACCATCCGTATTAACATTGTAACATTGTAACTCTTTTAACTCAGTCCGTAATCGTGACAGCGAGGCCGTTCTTTACAAGGCTGCTGAGTTCCTCAAGGTCCGAAGCCGCCAGGCCAAGACCCGTCGGTGGCGGCGGTTGATCGAGATTGGGATGCGCAGAGTCCGGTACCGAATACAAAGTGTAACCTGACGCGCCGGCCAACCGGATCCATCGGGTACTGCTGAGATACTCCTTGCTGCCGACGCCAACGCGTTTTCCGTCCTTCCAAGCCATGGTTTCAGCAACTTTTGCCGAGATCTTAGCTGACTGTTTGCCCGGTAACTTTGCATCGAGAATATGATATTGCTTAAAAAATGCGCCGTGATTGAGAAGCACAACCGAATTCGCTTTCCGTTGAATAACCATCGAGAAATCGGGATGCGAGATGAGCAGATGTTCGCCTATCCGCAGCATCGTGCCGCTCATGTTGTTCATGCGCATGATTAGCTCGGGAGTCGTCTTCAGCTTTCGCGCAATCTTGGCCAGCACGTCTCCGGATTTCACAACGTATTCTGCCTTTTCCGGAGAAGGATAACGCGACAGCAGAATGGCAACGTTCGCTTCCCCGAGGAGATCTTTTGCTTCTTCCAGATGTTTTCCAGTGGGATATTTTTGGATAAACACAATGAGCGCGTCGCGAGCTTCGGTGAGCTTGCCTTCCTGTCGCAGTTGGGCGGCCGCCTGAAATTCCGGAAGACTAATGTCCGGCACAGGCGCCGGCGTGATTTCTCCACGCTGTTCCTTTTTTACCGCAATTTCTTCCTTTACAAAGGTGTTGTAACCGAACCAGGCAGCACCGCCGAAGATGATCAATGCCAGCAACAATACGAAGAGCCACTTCATGGCTGGCAAAACGCAGTCGACATCTCGAGCCAAATCCCAGAGCAACGCTGAACAGAAAAATACCAAGCCACTGTGGGGTCCATCACAAGAAGAATCGTCTGCGAGGAGTCAATCGCCACCACCGAACTCGATCTTGCCTACGAGGCGCCGGTTCCAGATTCGCTCCCTGGAAAGAAGCGATGCCAGAGGCGTCCGATCGTGGGCTCTTCCCGGTTGCTCCACGTAAAATGGCAATCCTGGCAGTAAAACTCCTTCGGAATAATTTTGAGCGCGCAAAGCACGCCCACCAGCGCAGGAGTCATGAATTTTCGAGTCATCTGTGGATATTCGATATTTGAAGAACTGCACTGCGGACAACGAACAAGAGCCGCGGAGATATCGGGGTCTGTCGCCTCCCATTCGACCATGAGATTTTGGGCTCTCTCGAAATCGGTGTCTTCCACCATTACTTTCGCATTCGCCTGCGGGCGGGACATGAAGCCTACCTGTTGCAAGGGCGCCTCATTGTGAACGTCGGTGCGTAGCCCCGCATCCTGGAAGCGCCGTTTTAGTTGCCTTGCTTTGGCTGGATCATTGAACGTGGCAATCGTCACCATAAATATTTTCGCATCCGCGGCGTCAACAGGTGTGATCAAACATCAACTAACGGCCAAGCGCAAGGTTTGGTGTCATGTCCCCGGAGGGAACCACTTGTAAAGCATCAAATACACAAGCACGCCTGTCCCTGAGACATAAAGCCAGATCGGGATTGTCCAACGAGCAATTCGCTTGTGACGATCCCATCTGCGGCGAAAAACCTGAATAAGGGTGATAATCACGAGAGGTAGCGTCACAAAAGCAAGCAGGACATGCGACGCCAGTACGGGAAAGTAAATAGCGGCGATCCACCCGGTGTATCCGGAAGATTTTTCACCTACATTCACGTGATAAATGATGTAGCCCGTCAGGAAACAAGCCGAGGAAACCACGGCAGTGATCATGCACACCATATGCCGACGCCACGCGCCACGCCGGATGAAGTACCAGCCCATTGAAATGAAGACCGTGCTCACCAAATTAAACGACGCGTTAACAGCAGGGAGATCCGAAATTGAAATCACGTTGAAGAATTGAACTTTTAAAACGCTACATTGACCTATCGCTCCGACGCTTCAACGATTTAACGAGTACCAACACCATGCCCGTCCTCGAACCACCACAGGTTCGGCTATCCAGAACACGGCGAAAATCAAGCTGGGCGCGTCGAATCGCTCTGAGCTTCGTGCGGCTCGTGATTCTCGGCGTAATTTTTGGGATCGGAGGCGGGGGCTATTACATGGCCAAGAGAGGATTTGGCCGCCAATGGCGCTACCGCGTAGTGGAGGAATTGCGCAAGCACGGAGTCGAGGCCAGCATCGGGCGTCTGACGCTCGACCCATTTCGTGGTCTCGTGGCAAAAAATGTACGGATTTTCGATTACAAGAATCGCGAGAACACTCTGGCCCTGATCAGCGAGGTCTCGCTCGATATCAACTACGCCGCGCTGATCCATCATGAGCCTTTTCTCAATGCCCTCGACGTGCGTGATGCCCAAATCATTCTGCCATTTAAGACGGCGGAGGAAAAAAACGACAGAGCCGTGCTCACCAACCTGCGAGCCCACGTTTATTTTCCGCCGGAACAAATTTACGTGAGTCAGGCGGAGGGAATCTTTTGCGGGATTCGGATTTCTGCGACTGGTCAATTGATCAAGCGCGAGAATTATCAACCGTCGCCCGCGCTTTCAGCCGAAGAATGGCAAAGGCGATTGTTGATTGCGCAGCGCGCGGTCAATGAACTGAAAAAGTTCAGATTCCCCGGCGCTCCTCCGTCGTTACAGATAAAATTTAGCGGCGATGTCGCCGAGATCGAGAAGGCACACGTCGAAGCGACCCTTCGCGGTGATCAACTGCAACGCGGCAGCTACGAAATGAGAGATCTTTCCGCGGCCGCAGAATGGAACAACCAGCAGCTGACTATCGCCCATTGCGAATGGAGTGATGGCATGGGCAGTTTTGCTGGGCGCGCTAATTGGAATGTGGAAGGCTACAGAGCGAGTTTCCAAGCGCGAAGTAGTCTGGATTTGAAAGCTTTCCTTGATGCGTTCGGGCTGGCCGAGCCGCTTGCCAGCATTGAATTACAAGCTCCGCCGGCGATCGAGGTTTCCGGCTCGGTAAATTTTGGATCGGATCGCCTCCGGCCAGATATCATCGGACACGTTGCCTTTGGCCGGTTCACTTACAAGAAGGTTCCATTTTCCGATCTCACAGCTGATTTTTCGTGGGACGGAGAACGCACGCTGGTCAGGGACCTGCGGCTGCGACATCAAACCGGACAGCTTCGGGCTGATCTTCTTGATGCGCCCGCGGATTTTCGTTTGAACATCGAAAGCACAATAGTCCCGGAAGCCGTGCGCGGAATCGCACCCCCGGAAATGAATGAATTTCTCCGGGAATGGGAGTGGCAACGTTCGCCTTCCATTCGCCTCGTGATCCGGGGCCAGGATCACAATCCGGCAACTTGGAAAGGCGATGGGGCCGTCATCTTGGGAAGAAGTCGGTTCCGCGGCACATGGGTGAACAGCGCGGACACAAAAGTCCATTTTGCCGACGGCGCGCTGACTTGTGACGATCTGCATGTAACGCGCAATGAGGGCTCCGGCACAGGCAGTTTTACCTACGATTTCAAAAAACATGAGGTTCGCATTTCCAATATCAAGAGCTCACTAAACCCTGCCGAGGTAATTTTTTGGATTGATCCAAAAATTTGGAACACAGTCGCACCTTATAAATTTCGGCGGCCGCCCTCCGTCACGGCAAATGGTTTGTATCAATTTCACGGTGGCAAGAACACACGTCTCGAGATCAAGGTCGAGGGCGCTAACGGATTGGATTACGTCTTTCTTGGAAAAACCGCGCCGTTCGATCGCATTTCTGCACGATTGCTCTTCACCAATGATCGATTGCAAATTGTTGATCTTCGCGGCGCACTGCTCTCCGGCACGTTGCGTGGAAACGCCGACATCTCACTGGCGCGAAACGATCCACATTACCGGGCGAATATCTCGGTGAGCGAAATCAATTTTCCGCTGCTGACTAATTTGTACTACAATTACAAGACGGCACTGGGCCTCTTAAACGGCACGTACGATTTCACTGGGCTCGGCAGCGATGCGCGCACCATGCGGGGTCATGGAAAAGTGGAAGTCACCAACGGCGATGTGTTCGCCATCCCGATTTTTGGACCACTCTCAGGAATTCTGAACCGAATTCTGCCCGGCAGCGGGTACAGTATCGCGCACAGAGCAACCGCGAACTTCAAGATCGATAACGGAATTATGAACACCGAAGATTTCAATGCGGACGGTTCTCTCTTTAACATGCTGGGTCATGGCGACATCCATTTTCTCGATGATAAGCTCGACTTTAACGTGCGTCTAAACATGAAGGGACCCGGCGTGCTGCTCACGCCGATGTACAAACTTTTCGAATACGCCGGCACAGGGAGTTTGAAGAAGCCGGATTGGCGCCCAGCCGTTTTAAAGCCTCAGTAGTGAAGAAAAAAGAAACGGCTCATCCAATCCTTCTTGGCGCGCACATGTCGATTGCCGGTGGCGTCGACACGGCGATTGAGCGCGCTCGCTCGATCAACTGCACAGCCATTCAAATCTTCGTAAAAAACAACATGCAGTGGTTCGCACGCCCGCTTACCCGCGAAGAAATCCGGACCTTCCGCGAACATCAGCAGCGCGGCGAACTGTTGTCGATTTTCGCGCACGCAAATTATCTCATCAATCTCGCCGCCACGAACGGGCAGTTTCACGCGAATTCGATCCGCTCGCTGTCGGAAGAACTGGTTCGCGCCGATCAGCTGGAACTCCCATTTTTGGTGTTGCATCCTGGTGCACATCTTGGCGCGGGCGAAGAAACGGGGCTCGACAAAATCGTCGAATCGATTGACCGCGTACTTTCTGGTCTCCCGGAAATCAAAACGCGGATCGCGCTGGAAACGACCGCCGGTCAGGGCTCATGTCTGGGGAATAAATTCGAGCACCTCGCATATATTATCAGCCGCGCGCGCGAACCGAAGCGACTATGTGTCTGCCTCGATACCGCGCACGTTTTTGCTGCGGGGTACGACATTCGCAGCGAGGCCTCGGCTCGGAAAGCGTTCCGCGAATTCGATCGCCTGATTGGCCTTGATCGACTGGTGGCAATTCACCTGAACGATTCCAAAACTGTCTGCGGCTCGCGAGTGGATCGACATGAACATATCGGCAAGGGCAAAATTGGGCTTCCCCCTTTCCGTTTCATCATGCGCGACCGCCGATTCAGGGGAATCCCTAAAGTACTCGAAACCCCAAAGAGCAAAGACTTACGAGAAGATGTGGAGAACCTAAGGACGTTGCGCCGATTGATATAGCCGCTTCGCTCTGCGAAGCGCGCGCTTGGCGTGAATGGCCTCGCTAGCGTCGCGTCGCCCTGAGGTCGACGTCTACAATATCAGTGGCCAAGACATTTAATTAATCAGCCGAATTGTAAAAGGGTAGCGGTAGAATTCTCCCTGGCTGGCTTTCACTGAGGCGATGATGACAAGTACCGTGTTCAATACCCAGAGCGCGATCAAAATCGGAACGCCTATGAGCACAATGCAAAGAATCGCAGCGACAGCGTCGTAGATCAGCATCGAGATTTGGAAATTGAGCGATTCTTTTCCGTAAGCATCGATCTCGGGCGAGTCGCCACGTTTCATGAGCCAAACGATGAGCGGCCCCAGGATGTGACCCAGAAAATGAAAAAACAATCCCAGTAATGCGCTGGCGTGACACAGAACACACCACGTTCGGACATCGGATGAAGTTGATGGCGGTGGCGGAGAGGGTGTTTGATCCATATTTATCCTTTCGCTTGCGTATCACAACGACTGCCCGTTGCCTGGCCCAAGAGCAAGGAAAAAGAATGAACTATATCGCCTTTACACGCTCAATGTGCGCGCCGAGTTCGCTCAACTTTTCATCTCGCGCCCTCCAACTCCACTTGCGCGCCCATGCGTTTTAGCTCTGCCACATGCATGTAGCGCTGCGGGAAAACATTGTCCGTCACAGAACTGGTGCCTTTGCTGGTAGAGAGAAGCGCGCACATTTGCGCCTGCATGTCAGTAGGGAAACCGGGATACGGTTCGGTCGTTAACTCCAGAGCATTCGCAACTCCGTTCGGCAAAATCGAAACCGCATCATCCTTGATCTCGATCGGAAAACCGCATCTGGCCAACGCATCGGTGATTGCGTGTACATGCTCTGGTTCCACTCGCTTGACCGTGACTCCCTTTCCGGCAATTGCACCTGCAACCAGGAATGTTCCTGCTTCAATCCGGTCAGGGATCACCCGGTGTTCCGCGCCGTGCAACTCGGGCACACCTTCGATGATGATTCGACGCGTTCCCGCGCCTTCGATCTTCGCGCCCATTTTGTTCAAGAACGTAGCCAGGTCCACCACCTCGGGTTCCTGCGCCGCTCCATCAATAACGGTGACTCCATTGGCCAGCACCGCCGCCATCATCACGTTATCGGTACCCAGGACAGTCGGACCAAATCTGCCATGCATGTCGATTACTGCTCCACTCAATTTCGGGGCAAAAACCTTGATATCGCCGCCCTCCACGCGCACCGCCGCGCCGAGCGCTTCGAAACCTTTGAGATGCAAATCGATCGGCCGATCGCCAATGACGCAACCACCGGGCAAAGCGACAGTTGCCTCCTTGCAACGGCCCAGCGAGGGTCCAAGCACACAAACAGAAGCGCGCATCTTGCGCACGACGTCGTACGGCGCGACCGAGTGGATCTTCTCCGCCGTGACGCTGACGGTGCCACTTGCTCGCTCTACTTGCGCACCCAGATGGCTTAGAATTTGCAGCATGTAATGCGTGTCGCTCAGGTCAGGCACGCCGTGAACGACACAAGACTCTCGAGTGAGCAACGTCGCGGCCAGGATCGGCAGCGAAGAATTCTTCGAACCGCTGACCTTAATTGAACCGGAAAGCGGATAACCGCCGTGGACGAGGATCTTATCCATACCTGGCAAAAAGGAACCGTGTGACGCCGTTATAATCGTTCTTCGAACAAATGTCGCGGTAATTTTTTTCCGCCAGAGCCGAAAGAATCGCCTCGCTTTGACCGAGCCCTATTTCCAGGGCCAGCATTCCACCTGGTCGAAGTCGCGATGGCGCCTGTGAGACCAATTCCCGCACCAACTCGTCGCCCCGCGTACCGGCGAACAGCGCAACTTCCGGATCACTTAATACTTCGCGCGAAAGTGTGTGCCGGTCCTGCGTGGAGATATAAGGAAGATTCGCAACAATCAGATCGAAGATTCCGTCAACATTTTCGAGTAGGCGGCTCTTCAGAAATCGGACCTGGCCGCTCAAGTCCAACCTGGCGGCATTTTCTTGCGCGAGCGCGAGAGCATCATCTGAAACATCAACGGCCAGAACCCTTGCCTCGGGGAATTTCGCAGCAAGACCGAGTGCGATCACGCCGCTACCGGTGCCAACATCCACAATATTGGATATCGGATATCGAATATCGGATTTCAAGAACTCGACGAGTTCTTCCGTTTCCGGTCGCGGAACCATCGCGCGCTTGTCGCACAGAAAGGTCAGGCCGCAAAATTCCACAGTGCCTAACAAGTGCTGGAGAGGTTCGCCTTCACCGCGACGTTTTACCAAATCACGCAGCGGCGCAAGTTCTGTTTCAGTCAGCTTCCGTTCGAATTCGAGATAAAGCTCGATACGTCTTTGATCCAGAACATGCGCCAGCAAGTGCTCGGCATTCAGTCGCGGATTCTCAATATTGTGCTTGTTGAAATAGGCAGTCGTCGCTTGCAGCACTTCGAGAACCGTCATCGTCATTCCGAGCGTAATCGAGGAATCCCGTTGAGCTATCGCAAACTTAGCAACACGGGGTCCTTCGACGTCCCTGGCTTGGCTCAGATGACGGACGCTTAAGCGACCGCGGACTCCTTCAAGCGTTCGGCAACATCGGCGGCTTGCAACGCGCTGATCAGTCCATCGAGATCGCCGTCGATCAACCGATCAAGATTATGAAGCGTTAAGCCAATACGGTGATCCGTCACGCGGTTCTGAGGGAAATTGTAAGTGCCTTCCTCGCGCTGCTTTCGCTCGAGCAAGCGCGCCCGCAGGATCGAAAGCGCTCTTTCCTTGTTCTTAATCTGACTGCGTCCGTCCTGACAACGCACGATTGTGCCTGTCGGAATGTGCAACACCTGCACGGCCGAATCGGTGGTGTTCACGCCTTGCCCGCCCGGGCCGCCGGAGCGCGAGACTTCAATTCGCAAATCTTCTGGTTTCAATTCAAGATCGACGTCCTCAGCCTCAGGCAACACTGCGACCGTGGCAGTCGATGTATGGATGCGACCCTGCGCCTCGGTCGCAGGCACGCGCTGCACACGATGCACTCCGCTTTCGTAGCGGAGTTTTCGAAAAACCGATTCGCCCGAAACGCGGAAGATTGCGTCCTTAAATCCACCGAGCTCCGACGGACTCGATTCAAGGTCCTCGGTTTTTAAGCCGGCAGATTCCGCATACCGATGGTACATGCGGTAAAGGTCAGCGGCGAAAATGGCCGCTTCGCTTCCGCCCGTTCCGGCCCGGATTTCCACGATCGCGTCGCGGTCTTCATTTTCGTCCGGCGGCAGCAACGCAATCTGAAATTCGCGCTCGAGATCGGCCACCCGCTTCTCGAGGTCCGGAATCTCGTCGTCGGCGATCGCCGCGATTTCAATATCGCCTGACATCGAAAGTTCGCGGTTATCGTCCAATTGCTTGCGCACAGCTTCGAGCTCGTCCCATTTCCCCAGGAGCTGTTTGATGCTCGCGTGCTCGCGCATGATTCCCTTGGCTCGCTGGCGATTGGAAAAAAGCGCCGGGTCGGCAATATCGCGCTCGAGTTGATCGAAGCGCTCGCGTTTGAGTTGAATCAGGGAATTAAAGTCCATGCGTTGTAGTGGCGGCTGGGTCAGCCGCGGACAAGCCCCGAAAAGCATTCGGAGCTCTACAAGAATCTAAGCTTTCTTTTCGCCGCGCGCGGCTTTGGTGCTCCCGTAACGGCGGGCAAATTTCTCGACGCGGCCGGCCGTATCCACGAATTTCTGTTCGCCGGTGAAAAAGGGATGACAAGCGGCGCAAATACCGATCTTAATATCGCGACGCGTGGAACGGGTGTGATATACCGCACCGCACGCGCATACCATATCGGTCTCGTAATACTCTGGATGAATACCGGCTTTCATCTTTTGAAAGGAGCGCGGAACTTACCCGTGCAATGGACTCCGTGCAAGTGATGAAATCCTCAGATCCATTGCTGAAAGCGTGGGAGGAAACGCTCACACGAAAACGCGAGGCGGCCGCTATCTTTGCAACGAGCGGAAAAGTACTGCGCACATTCGACGAGGTCGAACAACGCACGCATGATTTAGTGCAGAGGCTTGAAGTCTTTCGCGAAGGCGACGTTCTCGCCGTACAAATCGGCAATCACGAAGATTGGCCATCGGTTTTGATCGCGTGTTTGCGCAGGCATCTGGTTGTTCTTCCACTCGAACAGTCCATCAGCGAACGACAGCGCGATGAGGCTTTGGAGATCTGCAGGGTAATCGCTGTCGTATCCGCTGTCTCGAGCGAAGGCTCACTGAAAATCATTCGGCAGAGAACAACCGACGCTACACCAGAGTGGAGCCAGCGTCGCCCGGTTCTATTAAAATTAACCTCCGGCACAACAGCCACCCCGCGCGCGATTCGCTTTCGTAGCGAGCAGCTTCTGGCCGATTGCAGCCAGATTTGCGAGACCATGAAAATCGGCGATACCGATTTGAATCTCGGCGTTATCCCGATTTCGCACTCTTACGGTTTCAGCAATCTACTCACGCCACTGATTGCGCGCGGCGTGCCATTGGTCATCAGTCGCGACAGGACCCCGCGAGCCATTCTCGCCGATCTCGAGCGCAGCAACGCGACGGTGTTTCCAGGAATGCCTGTTTTCTACCAGGCATTTTGTGAAATGGAACACGTTCCCTTGTTGTCAAAGCTTCGGCTCTGCATTTCCGCCGGAGCGCCTCTCCCAATGGCAATCACGAAGAAGTTCCAGGAAAAGTTTAATCTGGCAATCCACTCGTTTTACGGGGCATCAGAATGTGGCGGGATTTGCTACGATCGCGACGCGACCAACGCGAGCGAAGGGTTTGTTGGCGAGGTGATGAAAGGTGTAGATCTTGAAATGACCGATCCAAATGGGTCAGCGACCAAAGTTCGCGTGCGCAGCGCCGGGGTGGGCGATGGCTATTTCCCGGAACCAGATAACGGAAAATTGGGCGATGGAATTTTCGTTCCCGACGATCTACTGGCGCGAGAGGGTTCTGGGTTCAAAATCGTAGGTAGGATTTCGGACGTGATTAACGTCGCGGGTAAAAAAGTGAACCCCGCAGAAGTGGAAGCGCATTTGCTGCGCTTCAGCGGTGTCCGGCAAGCAGTCGTATTTGGTCGCGGATCCGCGTTGCGGAACGAAGAAGTAGCCGCCTGCGTGGTGGCACCGGGCATAAGCGAAACCGATCTCCTGCATTTTTGTCGCGAAGGACTAAGCACCTGGCAGGTACCAAAGCGGATTTTCATCGTGCGCGCCATCCCAACGAACGAGCGCGGAAAAATCAGCCGCCGCGAGCTCTCGGGACGGTTTTCAACGGACCACCCGAGATCTTCGTTGCGATGATTGGGTTCTTGATAAAGCCTTTACATGCGGTTTGCTTACAGCGAGAGGAGTATTATGCGGAAATCATCCGGCGAACCCAAGTCAATAGAAGCAGAAATCGAATCTTCGAATAGCGAAGAGCAAGAGCCAGCGGAAGGTCCAGATGTTCCGCAGACGGATGAAGCGCTTCAAGACGGCGGCGCCAATGCGGAAGGTGCGCAGCCCGACGATTGGTGGAGCGCGTCACACCAAGGTGGCGATTGGGGCGAATCTGCCACCGGCGACCCGCCCGAAAACACGACGCCTTCTAAGGAGGCGCGCACAGCCGATGTTTATTTCTGCGGTCACACCAGCTTTTTTCCGTTGAACCGCGCCCTCCAAGTGGTCTCAAAGGAGAAGCTCACTGGCTTGCTGCGAGCATTTTGGGAGAAGGAACCAATCGATCTTTTGGCGCGAGATGGCGAGATCGTCTTTGTCACGACCAAGGATCCGGAGCTTTATTGCGCCGAGACACCTGCCGTTCTCGCTAACGTTGATGAGGGCAGCGCCGCGAATGCGCGGGATCAACAGAGAGAAACGGGGATTCCATTCTTTCTTGTCCTTGCTGGAGAGGATTTGATAACCCGCGAGTCTGCCGTGGAACTGATGCAACAATTCGGGCAAAAGCTTTTCTCGCAACTTTGGGTAGCGCCGAAGGTATGGATCATGTTTGAAAAGAACGCCGACCTGCCAACGGACGCCGCCGAAATACCCGGGGAGCAGAATGTCCGCGATTGGGCCCTCGAAACGTTACGCCTTGCTGAAAATGTCGATGAGATCGCCCACTTCGACCCGGCCTCGATTCCGGCTTATACAAAGGACGGCTTCGAGCGTGTCCAAAAACTGAAGCTAACTCCAGATGAGGCCCAGTTTGCGTCACAGTTCAACGGCGCGCGCTCAGTGCAGCAAATTGCGAAGAATCTACGCCTCGATTTGAAATCTGCGCGGCAGATGCTTTTTCGCTTTGTCGCCCTTGAAATAGTGGAATGCTGGCCAGCAAGCACGGCGGCAAAGTCGGAACAGCGAGGCATTTTTCAGCGTTTTGGGCGAATGGCGCGACGCGACCGGTAGTTCTACCGAATACGTCGGGACCGTCGCTCATGAAGAGAAAAGTCTTGGTCGTCGATGTCGGCGGCACGCACGTAAAATTGCTGAGGTCGCATCGTGACGAACGCGAATTTGCTTCCGGCGCGCGACTCAAACCGAAACAACTAATCGTAAAACTCAAGGAAACCGTGCGCGGATGGAAGTTCGACCACGCTTCCATCGGTTTCCCCGCGCCGGTGCGCGGGGGACGAATCGCAAAGGAGCCGAAGCATTTGGGCAAGGGATGGGTTGGTTTCAATTTTACGAAAGCGCTGGGCATTCCGGTGCGCGTTGTCAACGACGCTGCGCTGCAGGCGCTCGGCAGTTACCATGGCGGACGCATGCTCTTTCTTGGGCTCGGCACTGGCCTGGGCTCGGCGTTGCTGTGGGACAAAAAGCTATTGCCACTTGAACTTGGCGATCTGCCGTACCGCGAGAAACACATCATTGAAAATTACCTCGGCATTTCAGGCTTGGCATTGTTAGGCGAAAAAAAATGGAAGCGAGAAGTGACATATGCAGTCACTCAGCTAAGAAAATCTTTTATAGCCGATTACGTCGTTCTTGGCGGCGGTCTTGTGCACCGTTTCGGTCGCTTGCCGGAAGGAACGGAACGCGGACAAAATGAGAATGCATTCCTTGGTGGCGTCCGTTTATGGGAAACCAAAAAGCGTTCACGCGAACTGAATTGGCTCGTGCTCTGACTGTCGGTGTGTGCTGAGCTTCTGCAGACCCGAACTAAGCCGTTTCCATTGCTTTGGTGATCTGGGATGGTCGTTTCTTCTTGCGGCACAGTACATTGGCTCGCAAACGTCGAGTGACCGTCTATCATTGTTTCCCGACAACATGAAACGAAAGAAGATCGAGACGCACAAGGTCGGGCTGGTCGGCGAAGCGCCCTCGCGGCGCGGCGACCCGCGCAAACCACTCGCTGGTCCCAATGGCCAGAAGATTGCGCGGCTTGCCGGAATGAGCTACGACGAACTGATCGCGTGTCGCCGGAGGCACCTGAACCCGCAGTACAGTAGGAAGCACGGAAAAAGCGATGCGTTCGACCATGCGAAAGGCCACGCCAACGCCGCCGACGTCCTACTGGATTGGCGCGTCGAGCGCATCGTCCTGCTCGGCAAGAACGTCGCGCGCTGCTTCGGCTTCCGCGACCTGCCCTTTCTGGCGGAGATACGCGTTTATGGACGCCTCTTCTTAATCTTTCCTCATCCTTCGGGTGTCAATCGTTGGTGGAAGGAACGACAAAACGAACAACGCGCTCGACAACTTTTGCAGCGGTTCCTACGGGGCGAAACGGTTCCGGCTGGATTCAGAAAGACTGGAGGTTCCACCGGGACGCGGTCGCGGACAACGTCGATCGGCACATCCGCGAATCGCTCGCGTCGCAAGGCAAGTTGAAACCGATCATCTCTTTTTCACATACTGCGGATTCTCAACAGTCCAGCCGTAACGCAATTTATCCCAAAAAGAGCGTACCCGTGCTACTCGTTGGTGCCGCTGTCGCGGTTTTACGATTTTGGGTGCCGTACGATATTGCTCGACGAGAGAAGGGGTCGCCGGTTGGTCTATTTCCACAAAGGGTGCAGGGGCAGGATGCAGATCTGACGCCGGAGGCGCCAGCTTTGCCACAAAGGTCATCACCAGTTCATTGAAGCGGTCTGGCTGATCGAGAAACACAGCATGAGCCGCGTCTTCGATTTTTTCGAAATGTGCACGTGAAATCTGCTTTGCCTGGGCCTGCTGCTGTGCCAAGCCACCCGATTTCGCCGAAGCGATACTCAACGTTGGACAGTTGATCTTCTTCAGCGCGGGCATGCGATTCACAGTGAATGAATCAGCGATGCGCATCGCAACGCCGATATCAGGCGGCGTTTTCAATCCCATAGTGACCAAGTCTTCAACGGCATCATTGCTCCGCGGTTTGCTGACAATAGCTCGCATCATGTTGGCCAAATATTCCTGCTGATGTGCCTGGTAAGTGGCGAACGACTCAAACAGCGTCGCGGTCTGTTGCGCGCTGCGTGCCGGGATGCCCTCGGCTCCAGGTGAAATGGCCGCATCCACCAGTACAATCCCCGAAAGATCGTCAGTCCCGTACCGATTGATAAAAGCGGCGATGTCCTCAACTCCCTGCGACCACCCGACGAGAACAGGTCGTCGCACACTCAGGAGGCCGAGCAACGTGTGCAGATCTTGCGCCCGTGTTTCCGGTGTGTTGCCATCTGTTGTTATCGTCGATTTACCTTGTGAGCGCGGATCAAAAGAGATCACGCGATACGTGCGAGCAAAGCGATTGATCTGTTCTCGCCAGACATCGGCAGTAGTGCTCCAGCCGGGAATGAGCACCAAGGTAGCTCCTGATGCCAGCTGGCCGGCTTCGATCACCCGCAGCGAGACGTCGTTGTCGACGTCCACGGTTCGCTCGCTTAATTCAGGAGCTGATTCCGCATGAGCCGAGAACCCGGTGGTTACAAGAACGACAAGTATTTGCGAGAGCAATTTCATCGGAAAGCTATCCCGCGGGCGCGCCGCAAAACTGACAGCGCAGCGCAGTTAGCGATTCGGATATAATCCTCATCGCTTCGCTAAAAGGTAGCCGAGCACAAAAGCCCATGCCGGTGACTGGCAGATGAGTACGAGCTCCACCAGTCTCAGCAATGACTCTAGGCTTAAATGCATCCCGTTACCCCCTTTGGTTGAAATAACGTGGAACTTTCGACTTTGGTTGCGGAAAGAATTCGCCAGCACAAGAATTGAAAAGAAACCCCACTTCGCGCTAGGATTTTAGCTTAGTGCGCAGAGAAATTTTGGTGCAATGGCTTCGGCGAGCCGATGCGGTTTTGATCGTAGATGCGAAGCCTGATAATTTTATGAAGACTTCCAACTGTGTGACGCCGATCGATCTACAAATGTGGAAAGCGCAACTGCAAGAATTGCCGCCGGCTCCTGAATCCAGCCTAATAATAGCTCCGCTCAAATAGGCCTTAGATTTTTAACCCGTACCGCCGCCGGCAAGAAAATTGGACATCTGTCCGTGAACGCCTTCGCACTTCGCAGTTGCCGACTTGTCGCCTCATTTTGCGACAAGTACCGTAAACAGCCCGCAGTTAGTTTGGTAAACTATACGCGAACAAAGGCCGATTTCAGACGGTTGGTAAACTCCGCCCAACTCATTGCGTCGCGATTCGTAAATAGCGCATTCTCAGCATCATTCGCCCTAATTCGCCGTGATTCGGGCTTGGTAAACTGCTTTCGTCCCTGTCTGCGTGGCAAGGTAAGTTGAAGTGCCAGGGAGGGGACTCGAACCCCTAAGGATTTCTCCACCAGATCCTAAGTCTGGCGCGTCTGCCAATTTCGCCACCCTGGCAATCCGATTTCGGATTGTAAATTTTTCGATTGGCGATTGCAAATGACGCGGGCCGTCCCCGAAGCAATCGGCAAGCTAGCGACGATAACAAACTCGCCGCCGGGACGAGTCCGTCCAATCGCGGACTCAGCCTATCCGCCTCCAGAATTCCTCTTACTCTCCGAGAGGGCCAAACCCATCGAACTGCTGAATGAGAACGGGATGGGGCCCGTGCGTCACGTCCACAAAGTCGGGGCTC
>WNFW01000296.1_pt1 | contig 37251 bp, 32 predicted proteins | sample 5400131 | NCBI WGS metagenome assembly WNFW01 (sample SAMN13153362, study PRJNA577476) | soil metagenome | isolation source: 20 cm soil or saprolite under grassland replicate 1 | place: USA:California | collected 2016-06-15 | reverse complement strand
GACGCTCTTACGAGGTCGTGTTCGTCGATGACGGCAGCTCGGACGCTTCCGTCGCGGAGCTGCGCGAGCAGTTCGAGCGGCGGCCGGACGTGACGCGGGTGGTGCTGCTGGCGCGCAATGCCGGCCAGCACCTGGCCATCCTCGCCGCCTTCGCGCACTCGCGCGGCACTTACGTGATCACACTGGATGCCGACCTGCAGAACCCACCCGAGGAGATCGCGCGACTGATCGCGGCCATGGACGCCGGCGCGGACTACGTCGGCACCATCCGCAAGAGGCGCCGGGACGTGCTGTGGCGCAAGGCGGCCTCGCGGCTGATGAATCGCCTGCGCGAGAGAACCACCTCGATCCGCATCACCGATCAGGGCTGCATGCTGCGCGGTTACCATCGCAGCGTGGTCGATGCGCTCAACCACTGCACCGAGATGAGCACCTACGTGCCCGCGCTCGCCTTCACCTTCGCGCGCCATCCGGTGGAGATCGAGGTGACGCATGGGGAACGCGCGGTCGGGCAGACCAAGTACTCCCTGTACCGGCTCATCCGACTCAACTTCGATCTGATGACCGGGTTTTCGGTGGCGCCGCTGCAGTTCTTCTCCATGGCCGGCGGGGTGATCGCGCTGAGCTCCCTGATCCTGGTCGTGTATCTCGTGATCCGCCGCCTGATCGTCGGTCCCGAGGCCGAGGGTCTGTTTACCCTGTTCGCCATCGCCTTCTTCCTGATCGGCGTGGCGCTCATCGGCCTGGGAGTGGTCGGCGAGTACGTGGGCCGCATCTACGAGCAGGTGCGCCAGCGCCCACGCTACATGGTGGCGGCGGTGCTCGAGCAGGCGGAGCAGGGCGCGACGGAGCGGCTCGCGCAGGCCGGTGCCGCGCAGCTGCCTGCGCCGCTGGCGAGCGCGGTGCGCGTGCGGGGAGCGTCGGAGTGAGCCGGGCGCGAGCCGTCGTCTTCGCCTATCATGATGTCGGAGTCCGGTGCCTCAAGACGCTCATCTCCGCGGGCGTCGAAATCCCGCTGGTGGTCACCGTCGGCGACGATGCGCGCGAGAGGCAGTGGTATGCGAGCGTCGCGGCGACCGCGGCCGACTATGGACTCACGGTGATCGCACCCGCGCAGGCGAACGACCCGCAACTCGAGCGCGCGCTCGGCGAGCTGCAGCCGGACTTCATCTTTTCCTTCTACTACCGCTCGCTCCTGGGCACACCGCTGCTGCGCGCCGCCCGCCGGGGCGCCCTCAACATGCACGGCTCGCTGCTGCCGAAGTACCGCGGGCGCGCGCCGGTGAACTGGGCGATCCTCAGGGGCGAGCGCGAGACGGGCGCGACCCTGCACTACATGGTCGAGCGCGCGGATGCCGGCGACATCGTCGACCAGCTCGCCGTCCCCATCCTGCAGGATGACGACGCCCGGGAGGTGTTCGCCAAGGTCACCGTGGCCGCCGAGACGATCCTGGCGCGCTCGCTGCCGCTGCTGCTCGCCGGCACCGCCGCGCGCAGGCCGCAGATGATCCTGCCGGGACAGTACTTCGGCCGGCGTGAGCCGGGCGACGGGCGCATCGACTGGGACCGCCCGGCGCTGGAGATCCACAATCTGGTACGGGCGGTGGCGCCACCCTTTCCGGGCGCGTTCGCGCAAATTGCCGGCGAGCGCTGGGACATCCATCGCACCCGGGTGAGCGCGCGCCGCGCGCCCGCAGGCGTCGGGGTGCGGCTGTTCGCCGCCGAGGGCGAGTGTCACATCGCCTGTGCCGATGGCGCAGTTCTGACGCTGCGCGCGGCCGCCACTGACCGTGGGCCGATCGATCTCGCCGCCCGGGCGCGCGAGCTTACGACACCGTTGCCGCTTCGCTGACCGTGCCGCTGGTTGCCCTCAAGATCGACGTCGACACCTATCGCGGCACGCGCGAAGGCGCGCCGCGCCTCGCGGACTTGCTGCAGCGCCTGGGCGTGCCGGCGACCTTCCTCTTCAGCCTCGGCCCCGATCACACCGGCCGAGCGATCAAGCGCGTCTTGCGCCGCGGCTTCCTCGGCAAGGTGAAGCGCACCTCGGTGCTGAAGCACTACGGCCTGAAGACGCTGCTGTACGGAGTGCTCCTGCCGGGCCCGCACATCGGCCGGAGCTGCGCCGCGCAGCTGCAGGACATTGCGCAGCGCGGGTTCGAGGTCGGCGTGCACACCTGGGATCACGTGCGCTGGCAGGATCGCGTCGCCCGGGCGAGTGAGCCGTGGACACGCCGCGAGCTGGCCCTCGCCCGTGATCAGTTCGTGGAGATCTTCGGCCGGGCGCCGCTCGTGCACGGCGCGGCTGGATGGCAGACCAACCGTTACGTAGCGGCCCTGCAACGCGAGCTCGGCTTCCGTTATGCCTCCGATACGCGCGGTACCGGGCCGTTTGTGCCGCTGCTCGACCACGGCGCGGCCGCGGTTCCGCAGCTGCCGACCACCCTGCCGACGCTCGATGAGCTGATCGGCCGCACCGACCTGCGCGGCATGGATCCCGTCGATCACCTGCTCGCCGTCACGGCCGGCGCGCCCGCGCGCGATCACGTGTTCACACTGCACGCCGAGCTCGAGGGCGGCGCGTATCTGCCCTCGTTCGAGCGCTTGCTGCGCGCCTGGCAGCAGCGCGGTACGCGCCTGACGGACCTGGCGACTTACGCCGGGCAGCTGGATTTCGCCCGCCTCGCGCGCTGCAGCATCGTGGCGGGCACGGTCGAGGGACGCTCTGGCACGCTGGCGTTGCAGTCGCAATGGAAGGAGTGACCACCAGGCGACGGCTCCTCGGCGGCGCTGTGGGCCTGCTCGCGGCGCTGCTCTCGGCCTGCGTCCACTACACGCCGCGCCCGCGCCCCCCGGAGCGCATCGCGGTCGGCTTCACGCAGCGTACCTTGAGCGATCCGCAGCTGCGGGCGCTGCTCGAGCGGCAGCTGCCCGCGCGCGCCTGGCCGCGCCCGCAATGGGACCGCGCGGATCTGCTGGTTGCCATGTTGTACTTCAATGACGGCCTCGCCGCCGGGCGGGCCAGCGCGCGGGTCGCGACCGCCGGCACCCGCACGGCGCGTGAGCACCCCAATCCGACCGTGACACTCATGTCCGAGTATGCGAACCAGCACGACGGCGCGCCCCTGTGGCTGTGGGCCGTCGTCACCGATTGGCTGCTGGACGCGGGGGCCCGGCGCGGCGCGCGCATCGCGCTCGCCGACCTCGCCGCGCAACGCGCCGGTTACGATCTTGCCGAGCTCACCTGGAAGCAGCGCGGTGCGCTGCGGCGCGCGGCCGCGGACCTGCTGATCACCGAGCGCGAGATCGCCCTGCGTGAAACGGTCAACACCGACCGCCAGGCCCAGCTCGACATGGCGCGCCGGCGCCTCGAGGTGGGCGCGGCCAGCCGCGGCGACCTCGACCGTCTGGTGCGCGATGCGCTGCAGGACGAGCAACAGCTGCACGATGCCAGACGGCGCGCGAGTCTCGCCCGCAGTGCGCTGGCGGTCGCGGTCGGTGTGCCGGTGAAGGTGCTGGCGGGCCTGAAGCTCGGCTGGGAGCAGCTCGACGATCCGCCGGCCGTCGATGCGCTGCAGCTCGAGCGCGCCCGCGATGAGGCGTTACTCGCGCGCGCCGACGTGCACGGCGCGGTGGTCGCTTACGGCACGGCCGAGCAGGCATTGCGCCTGGAGGTCGCCAGACAGTACCCGGACGTGCACCTGGGCCCGGCCTATACGTGGGATCACGGGATCAGGCGCTATCAGTTCAACCTGGGTCTCACGCTGCCGCTCATGAACCGCAACGCCGGCGCGATCGGCGAGGCCGAGGCGCGTCGCGAGGAGGCCGGCGCGCGTCTGGAGGCCACGGTCGCGCTCGCCTGGCAGGAAATCGACGAGGCGATCCGCCAGTGGCAGCTGGCCCGCGCGCGGCTCACCGAGGTGCGCGGGCCCGTCTACGACGCCGCGCAGCGTATTTACGCCCAGACTGCGCGTGGCTTCGACGCCGGCGCCAACGACCGTACCGAGCTGGTTGCCGCGCGCGTGGCGCACACGCTCGCGGAGCTGCAGGTGCTGGATGCGGTGCGCACCGCCCAGGAGGCGCTCGCCACCCTCGAGGATGCGCTGCGCCGGCCGCTCGAGGGACCGGAGCTCACGCTCACAGCAACCCTGGCGCCCCCGTCGGTGTCCAACGACGGAGTCACGAGATGACGAGGTACGCGCGCGTGCGGCGCAGCTTTGGCGTGCTGCTGGCCTTGGGCGTCGGTGCGGGCGGCGCCGGTTACGCGCAAGGCGGCGGCGCCCCCCCGCCGCCGATCACACTGAGTGCCGCCGAGCAGGCGCGGCTTGGAGTGCAGACGCAGATCCTCACCGCGGCGCCGGCGCCGCAGGGTCACGCGAGCACCGCACGGGTGCTCGACCCGGGACCGCTGATCCAGCTCGACGCCGATCTGGCGGCGGCGTCCGCGAGTCTCGCGGCCTCGCGCGCCGAGGCCAGCCGCACGCGCCAGCTGTACGCGCAGGATCGCACCGCCTCGGCGCGCGCACTGGAGATGGCCGAGGCGCAGGCGCAGGCCGACCTGCAACGCGTGAGCGGCGCGCAGCGGCGCCTGTTGCTCGAGTGGGGCGAGGGTGTGGCGCACCTGCCGGAGCGGCGCCGCGTCGCGCTGCTGAATGATCTGGCGCACGTGCGCTCGGAGCTGGTGCGCATCGAGCTGCCCCCCGAGGCGCCGGTGCCCCCGGCGGGCGCCGTCGTGCGCCTGCGCAGTGCCGCGGCAACGATGCAGGCGAAGGTGCTTGGCATGTTGCCGGTCGCGGATCCGCGCCTGCAGACCCGCGGGGTGCTCGCCGAGCTCAGCGGCTCGCAGGCCCAGCTTGCGGTCGGGCAGATGCTCAGCGCGCAGCTGCCCGCCCCCGCCTCAGCGGCGGGAGTCATCCTGCCGCGCGGCGCACTGCTGCGCGAGGGCTCGCAGGTGTGGGCGTACGTGCAGACGGGGCCGGCCACTTTCGTGCGCCGCGAGGTGACGGGCTTCCAGCCGCTCACCGCCGGGTGGTTCGTCTCGGGCGGTTTTGTGCCGGGCGAGCGCGTCGTCGCCGCCGGCGCCGCAGCGCTGCTGGGGGTGGAAGCTCCGGCCGGCGGCGGGGACTGACGTGCTCGCCGCGATCGTCCGCTGGTCCCTGCGTTTTCCGATCGTGGTGTGCGTGCTGGCGGGGATGCTCGCCCTGTACGGAGTGCTGGTGCTGGCGCGCGCCAAGTACGACGTGTTCCCGGAGTTCGTGCCTCCCCAGGCGGCGGTGCAGACCGAGGCGCCGGGGCTGGTCGCCGAGCAGGTGGAGTTGCTGGTGACGCTGCCGATCGAGCAGGCGATCAGCGGCGCGAGCGGCGTGCAGGCGGTGCGCTCGGAAACCATCTCCGGGCTGTCGGTGGTGACCGTGGTGTTCCAGGAGAACCTCGATCCGTACCGCGCGCGGCAGATCGTCGCCGAAGCCCTCGGTCAGGTCACCGCGAGGCTGCCGCTGGGGGTGAAGCCGCCCAAGCTCGAGCCGCTGACGTCCTCGACCATGGACCTGCTGAAGCTCGGCTTCGTGAGCGAGCAGCTCTCGCCTATGCAGTTGCGCGATCTGGTGCAATGGACCATCCGGCCGCGGCTGCTCGCGGTTCCCGGAGTCGCCCGGGCGACGCTCTACGGGGGCGATGAGCGGCAGCTGCAGGTGCAGGTCGAGCCGCGGGAGCTGAACGCGCGCGACCTGGCTTTCGGCGACGTGGTGGCGGCGGTGCGCTCCGCTACCGGGGTGCGGGGTGGGGGCTTCATCGAGACTCCCAACCAGCGCGTGCTCATCGAGAGCCGCGGCCAGACACTCGATGTGGCGGCGCTCGGGGCTGCCGTGGTGCCCGTCGCGGCGCCCGCCCCGGCGGCCCCTGCCGGGACGGCGCTGCCCCTGCGGCTGCGCGACTTTGCGACCGTGACGGACGGAGTGGCGCCGAAGTTCGGCGACACGCTCATCATGGGCAGACTGGGCGTGCTGCTGAACCTCTCCAGCCAGTACGGTGCCAACACGCTCATCGTGACGCGCGCGGTCGAGGCGGCGCTGGCGGAGCTCGCCCCGGCCCTGCGCTCGCGCGGCGTGACGCTGTACCCGGGCCTGCACCGCCCGGCGAACTTCATCGAGAACGCACTCGCCGGCATCCGCCTGGACGTGGTGCTGGGCGCGGTGCTGATCACGCTGGTGCTGTTCCTGTTCCTGCGCGACCTGCGCAGCGTCGCCGTGACCTTCGTCTCCATTCCCCTCGCGCTGCTCGCCGCCGTGATCGTGGTGGACGCCGTCGGCTGGACCATCAACACCATGACCCTGGGGGGGCTCGCGGTGGCGCTCGGCGTGGTGGTCGACGATGCCATCATCGGCGTGGAGAACATCGTGCGGCGCCTGCGTGGCACACACGCCCACGGCCTCGAGGCCCGCGAGGTCATCCACAACGCAACCCTCGAGGTGCGCGCGCCGGTCGTGTATGCCACCTTCGTCGTGGTGCTGGTGCTGGCGCCGATGCTGCTGCTGTCCGGGCTGCAGGGCAGTTTCTTCGCGCCGCTCGCCGCGTCCTTCTCGCTGGCGACGCTGGCATCGCTCCTGGTGGCGCTCACCGTCACACCCGCCGCCGCCTGGCTGCTGCTCAGGCGCACCGAGCCGCATGCGGAAGCCGCGTGGCTCACGCGCCTGAAAGACCGTCACGAGGCGCTGCTGCGCCGCTGGAGCGCCTTCCCGCGCCGCGTGATCATCGGTTCCGCCCTCGTGACGCTGCTCGCCGCGGCGGCGTTGCCGCTGTTTGGCAGCGAGCTCATGCCGCCGTTTCGCGAGGGCCATTTCGTCGTGCAGGCGTATGCCACCCCCGGCACCTCGCTCACCGCCATGCGGGCCCTCGGCGCGCGCGTGGCGCGCGACCTGCTGGCGATCCCCGGCATCGTGACCGTCGAGCAGACCATGGGTCGCGCGGAATCCGGCGAGGACACCTGGGAGCCGAACCGCAGCGAGTTTCACGTCGAGCTCGGGCGCATGTCGGGCCGCGCCGAAGAAGCCACCCAGGCGGCCATCCGCGCAGCGCTGCAGCACTACCCGAGCCTGCGCACCGAGGTGCTGACCTTTCTCGGCGACCGCCTGAGCGAGTCGCTGTCCGGTGAGGTCGCGCCCGTGGCCGTCAACGTGTTTGGCCCGGATCTGGACGAGCTCGACCGGGTGGCGGACGAGATTGCCGCCGTGGCGCGCACGGTGCCGGGAGCGAGCGATGTGCAGGTGCAGGCCCCCTCCGGAGCACCGTTCCTGCGCGTGGACCTGCGGCCCGAGCAGCTGGGCCAATACGGCTTCACCGCCGCCGACGTGCTCGATACGGTCGAGACGGCTTACCAGGGTACGACCGCGGCGCAGGTCTACGACGCGAACAAGGTGATCGATCTCACCGTGCGGCTGCCGCCGGCCGAGCGCGTCGATCCGGAGGCGATCGGGCAACTGCTGGTGCGGACTGCGAACGGGTTGACCGTGCCGCTGAAGGACCTCGCCACACTCTCGCTCACCGAAGGGCGCACCGGCATCATGCACGAGGGGGCGCGGCGCCGGCAGGTGGTGACCCTCAACCCCACGACCTCCGACATCGGCGGTTTCGTGGCGCGGCTGCAGAAGGCGGTCGCGAGGCGCGTGAAGCTGCCACCCACGGTGTACCTGGATTTCGCCGGCGCCGCGAGCGGCGAGCGTCAGGCGCGCCATGAGCTGCTGGTGCACTCGGGGCTCGCCGCGCTCGGCATCATGCTGCTGTTGTCGCTGGCGTTTCGCGACGCGCGCAGCGTGCTGCTCATCCTCGCCACCGCGCCCTTTGCCCTCGTCGGGGGGGTGCTCGCCGTGGCGCTCACCGGCGCGACGCTCTCGATCGGCTCGCTGGTCGGATTCGTGACGCTGTTCGGCATCGTTGCGCGCAACGCCATCCTGCTGATCGCCCACCTCGGGCATCTGCTGGCGGTCGAGGGTGCGCAGTGGTCCCTGCCGACCGTGCTGCGCAGCACCCGCGAGCGGCTCGTGCCGATTCTGATGACCGCTCTGGTGACGGCGCTCGGTCTGCTGCCGCTCGCGCTGGGGAGCGGCGAGGCGGGCCGGGAGGTGCAGGGGCCGATGGCGAGCGTCATCCTGGGGGGGCTCGCGACGTCCACACTCATGACGCTCGTGGTGCTGCCGATCCTGATCTGGCGGTTCGGGCCGCTCGCTCGCGCGGATGCCACGGGCGCGCGTTAGCTTCCCCGCGTCCGTTCCCCGCCACAATATCTTCCGCAGTCACTCGTCTTGAACAGCAGATGGATGCCGCGCTCACTGACCCCCTGATCGCCGCCGCGCAGGACCGCGAGATCGCCTCCACGGTGCAGCGCGAGCGTGGGCGCCTTCTGGCTTTCATCCGCCGGCGCATTGCCGATGCGGCTGAAGCCGAGGATGTCCTGCAGGAGGCGCTGTACGAGCTGGTGCTGGCCTACCGCATGATGCAGCCGGTGCAGCAGGCGGGCGCGTGGCTCACCCGGGTGGCGCGCCATCGCATCATCGACCGGTTTCGCAAGCACAAGCCGCAGCCGCTCGCGGACCGGCGCGCGGCGCAGGGCGAGGAGCCCGACGAGGCGTTCGAGGATCTGCTGCCCGCCCCGGATGGCGAACCGGAGTCTGCCGTCATCCGTGAGCTGCTGCTCGGGGAAATCGAGGCGGCGCTCGGGGAGCTGCCGCCCGAGCAGCGCGAGGTGTTCGTGGCGCACGAGCTCGACGGTCTGTCCTTCAGGGAGCTGTCGGCACGCTCGGGGGTGAGTGTCAACACGCTGCTCGCCCGCAAGCGCTACGCGGTGCTGCACCTGCAGCGGCGGCTGCGGGCGGCCTGGGACGATTGGTTGCTGACATGAGGAGAGCGATGTGAGAGGTCGAGCTCGTTGGGTAGTGAAGGGGGCTGCGTTGCTGGCGCTGGCGATCGCCGCCATCGCGGTCCTGAGCCTGGTGGTGATGAGCCTGTGGAACTGGCTCGTCCCGAGCCTGTTTCGGGGACCGGCGCTGCAGTACTGGCAGGCGGTGGGGCTGTTGCTGCTGTCGCGTATCCTGTTCGGGAGTTTGCGCGGGCGGGGCGGCTGGCACGGTCACTGGCGAGCGCGCATGTGGCGCGAGCGCTGGGCGAGCATGACGCCGCAGGAGCGCGAGCGGTTCCGGGAGAGGTTCCAGCACCGCTGTGGTCACCGCGTGGAGCCGGCGCAAGGCACGACGGCGCCGCCGACCTGAGTGGCCCGCCGCTTGAGCGGTTGACGCGGGGCGCCGCGCCGCTTCAACATGCCGCGCACCGTGATTCCCCGCACCATGACCGCGGTCGAGATCCGCGAGCCCGGGGCACCCCAGGTGCTGCGCGCGGTGGAGCGGCCCGTGCCGCAACCGCTTGCCGGGGAGGTGCTGATTCGCGTCGTCGCAGCGGGCGTCAACCGGCCGGACGTGCTGCAACGCAAGGGCCTGTACCCGCCGCCTGCGGGCGTGACCGACATTCCTGGCCTGGAGCTCGCCGGCGAGGTCGTGCTCCTGGGTCCCGGGGTGCGCGAGCCGCCGGAGGGCGCCCGGGTGTGCGCGCTGGTGGCCGGCGGCGGCTATGCCCAGTACGTCGCCGCGCCGGCGGTGCAATGCCTGCCGGTGCCCGCGCAGCTGAGCTTCGAGGAAGCCGCGGCGCTGCCGGAGACCTTCTTTACCGTGTGGCTGAACGTGTTCGAGCGCTCGCGCCTGCAGCGCGGCGAGACCCTGCTGGTGCACGGCGGCGCCAGCGGCATCGGCACCACCGCGATCCTGCTCGGCAAGGCGTTCGACGCGCGCGTGATCGTGACAGCGGGCAGCGCGCAGAAATGCGCTGCGTGCCGCGAACTGGGGGCGGATGCGGCCATCAACTACCGCGAGAGCGACTTCGTCGAGGCGACGCTGCGTGCGACGGAGGGCAGGGGGGCGGATGTCATTCTCGACATGGTGGGCGGGGACTACCTGGCCCGCAACGTGGCCGCCGCCGCGCTCGAGGGAAGGATCGCGCTCATTGCCACGCAGGGCGGCACCAGGGCGGAGCTCGATCTGCGCTCGCTCATGGCGAAGCGCCTCACGCTCACCGCCTCGACCCTGCGGTCCCAGCCGGTAGAGAACAAGGGCCGCCTCGCGAAGGCGCTGCTGGAGAACGTGTGGCCGCTGTTCGCCTCCCGCGGGCTGAAGCCCGTGATCCACGCCCGTTTCCCGCTCGCCGATGCGGCGCTCGCCCACGAGCTGATGGAATCCGACCTGCACATCGGCAAGATCGTCCTGCTCGCATGAGGGCGAGGCGCGTGGCGCCGCCGGGGGCGCCACCGGCGTGCTGCGGCGTCACACCCGTGCGGCGGCGCCACGGCTGTGCGGCTGGCCCGCGCCGGTTGCCGGAAGTGTGAACTGCTGCCGCGGCGCAGCAGGAATTCGCCATAACGTCACGGAATTGCCTTACCCTTCGGCGCCAGACTCGCTCAAACGTCGAAGGAGAGCGCCCGGATGAGTCTCTTGCCCTATGGCCTGATCGAGCTGCCCGTGTGGGGCTATGCGCTGGTGACCTTCGTCACCATCCAGACGATGTTTCTCGGGGTGACGCTGTACCTGCACCGTGATCAATCCCACGGCGGCCTCATCCTGCACCCCTCGCTCCGGCACGTGTTCCGCTTCTGGCTGTGGTTCAGCTCCGGAGCGATCACCAAGGAGTGGGTCGCGGTCCACCGCCGCCACCATGCGCACGCCGATCAGCCGGGCGATCCGCACAGTCCGGTGGTGTTTGGACTGCGGCGCGTGCTGTTCGAGGGTTATGAGCTGTACAGCGTCGCGGCGCAGGATGCCGAGACGCTGAAGAACTACGGGCGCGGTACGCCGCAGGACTGGCTCGAACGGCGCCTCTACAGCGCCTACCCGCACCACGGCATCGTGGTGTTCGTCGCCGCGCACCTGTTGCTGTTCGGCGTTCCGGGCATCGTGATGATCGCCGTGCACCTCGTGGCGCAGCCGTTCTTTGCCGGCGGCGTCATCAACGGGCTCGGGCACGCGGTCGGTTACCGCAGCTTCGAGATGCCGTCCACCGCGACCAACCTCGTGCCCTGGGCGCTGCTGCTCGGCGGCGAGGAGCTGCACAATAATCACCACGCGTTCCCGCGCTCGGCGCGCTTCGCGGTGCAGCGCTGGGAGATCGACATCGGCTGGCTGTGGATACGCCTGTTCAGCGCCCTGGGATTGGCGCGCGTGCGCTGGGTCGCGCCGCGCCCGCAGCTCGAGCGCCGGCGGCGCGACCTGAACGCCGACACCGTGAACGCGCTCTTCACCCATCGCATGCACGTGCTGCGCGACTATGCGCGCCGCGTGGTGCTGCCCGTGTGCCGTGAGCTGGCGCGGCGTGAGCCTCACGGCTCGCTGCCGGTGATCGCGCCAAAGCTGCTGGTGCGGCATCCGGCGCTGCTGGCCGAGGAGGCGCGCCGCAAGCTGCGCGAGCTGCTCGAGCGCCACGAGGTGTTGCGCCGGGTGGTCGAGTACCGCGACAGTCTGCAGCTGCTGTGGAACGGCACGGGCGCGAATCCGGCCCGCGCCGTGGCGCAGCTGCGTGAATGGTGCAGCCGCGCCGAGGGCAGCGGCATCCGCGCGCTGCGCGATTTCGCGCAAGGCCTGCCTGCCTACGCGCGCGGCTAGCGCCCAGCGCGCCGCAGTCGCGGGCTACCTGTCCGGAAGACTCGTCGCGCGTGTGACCGTGCGCATCGCGAAGCTCGAGTGCACGCGCGCGACGCTCGGCAGGCGCGTGAGATGCTGGTTGTGAATGCGCTCGAAGTCCGCCAGGTCCGCCACCACCAGCCGCAGCAGGTAGTCATGCTCGCCGGTCATGAGATAGCACTCCATGACCTCCGGCACCTTGCGCACCGCGCTCTCGAAGGCCTCCAGCCCGGCCTGGCTCTGCCGATCGAGCGTGATGCTCACGAACACATTCACCGGGAAGCCGGCCTTGTGCTGATCGATCAGCGCGGTGTAGCCCTCGATGAGTCCGGATTCCTCGAGCGCGCGCACGCGCCGCAGGCAGGCCGATTCGGACAGACTCACTTTCTCCGCGAGCCGCGTGTTGGTGATGCGGGCGTCCTGCTGCAGCAGGCGCAGAATGGCGCGATCATAGCGGTCAAGCTCCATGGGCGCAAAATTCCTTCACAGAACGGCGGGTAGACCGCAGATTCTGCCATAGCCGGCGGGCCCGGACCTTGGATTTGGCAACAGTCTCCGCGCGCTGAATCCTAATCTGGCTGCCGATCAAGAAGGCTGGAGGCTCTATGCGCGTCGGGGTTCCGCGGGAAATCAAGATTCATGAATACCGCGTCGGCCTGGTGCCGGCGGGAGTGCGCGAGCTGGTGGCCGCCGGACACGAAGTCCTCGTCGAGAGCGGCGCCGGCAACGGCATCGGAGTCGACGACGCCCAGTTCCGCGCCGCCGGGGCCGCGATCGCCGCGCGCGCCAGCGAAGTCTTCGAGCGCGCCGACCTGGTGGTCAAGGTCAAGGAGCCGCAACCGGCCGAGTGCGAGATGTTGCGCCAGGGCCAGGTGCTGTTCACCTACCTGCACCTGGCCGCCGACCCGGCGCAGGCCAGGGCTCTGATGAAGTCCGGCGTCACCGCCATCGCCTACGAGACGGTCACGGCGCCCAACGGTTCGCTGCCGCTGCTCACGCCCATGAGCGAGGTGGCGGGCCGTATGTCGATCCAGGTGGGAGCGGCCAGCCTGCAGAAGGCCAATGGCGGCTTCGGCATCCTGCTCGGCGGGGTGCCGGGTGTGCCGCCGGCGAAAGTCGTGATCCTCGGCGGTGGCGTCGCGGGTACCCACGCGGCGGACATGGCGGTCGGCCTGCGCGCCGACGTCACGGTGGTCGACCGCTCGGTCGATCGACTGCGCGAGCTGTCGGCCATGTTCGGCTCGGCGCTGCGCACGGAGTACTCGACCACCGCCACCATCGAGCGGCTGGTGCGCGATGCCGACCTCGTCGTCGGGGCCGTGCTGGTGGCCGGAGCCACCGCGCCCAAACTCCTCACCCGCGCCATGCTCTCGACCATGAAACCCGGCGCGGTGCTGGTCGACATCTCCATCGACCAGGGCGGCTGCTTCGAGACCAGCCGGCCCACGACCCACGCGGAGCCGACCTTCGTGGTGGACGGTGTCATCCACTACTGTGTCGCCAACATGCCCGGCGCGGTTCCCCGCACCTCGACGCTCGCGCTCACCAACGCAACACTCCCCTACGTGCGCGCGCTGGCCGACCTGGGCTGGCAGGCGGCGCTCGGGCGCGACCCCGGGCTCGCCGCGGGTCTCAACGTGCACGCGGGGGAGATCACGCACGAGGTGGTCGCGAAGGCGCTCGGGCTGAAGGCCCGACACCCGGCCGGCCGCTGACTCGCCGCTCGCCGCGCCCAGGGTCCCTACAAAGGGAGGTGGCCCTTTCGCCGGGCGGCCGCTACGCTACGCGCCGCGCTGATTACCACCAGGAGGCTCCCGTGATGAAGATTGCGCTGCCGGCTGCAATGCTGGCGCTTGCGGCAGGTTCCGTCCTCGCCGAGCCCGTGACATATCCGATCGACCCGGCCCACACCTATCCGAGCTTCGAGGCGGATCACTTCGGCGGGATGTCGGTGTGGCGCGGCAAGTTCGACAAGACTTCCGGGACGATCGTGCTGGACAAGCAGAAGGGGACCGGGACGGTGGATATTACCGTGGACACCTCCTCCATCGACTTCGGCATGCCCAAGCTCAACGAGCACGCGAGATCCGCCGAGATGTTCGACGTGGAGAAGTATCCCACCGCGACCTACAAGGGCACGCTGGCCGGCTTCAAGAACGGCGCGCCGACAGAGGTGGACGGGCAGTTCACCCTGCACGGCGTGACCCATCCGCTGAAGCTCACCATCAATCAGTTCAAGTGCATGACTTACCCGATGGACAAGAAGGAGCACTGCGGTGCCGATGCCTCGGCGAGCTTCAACCGCGCCGATTACGGCATCAAGTTCGGCGACACCTACGGCTTCAAGATGGATGTGAAGCTCGCGATCCAGGTCGAGGCGGTCCACGCGAGCTGAAAGGCGCGCGGCGAGCGCGCGCCGCAGCGTGCGAATCTTCAGCTCACCCGGGCCGCGACCTCGCCGGCGATGGCCAGCGAGGCCGTGAGGCCCGGCGACTCGATTCCAAACAGGTTGACCACCGGCGGCACGCCGTGGGTGTGCGCATCATCGATGCGAAAATCCGCGGCGGCTTGCGTCGGAGCGAAGATCCTGGCGCGCACGCCGGCATAAGCCGGCTGCAACGCGCCGTCCGGGAGCTCGGGCCAGTAGCGACGGATGGCCGCATAGAACGCCGCGGCGCGCCGCCCGTCCACTGCGTATTCGCACGCCTCGATCCACTGCACGTCCGGTCCGAAGCGCGCCCGCCCCGCCAGGTCCAGGCACAGGTGTATGCCGAGCCCGCCCGCTTCGGGCAGCGGATAGATCAGTCGCTGAAACGGCGCGGGGGCGTTGAGCGTGAAGTAGTTGCCCTTGGCAAAGTACGCCACCGGGATGTGCAGCGGCGGAAAGCCCTCCATCAGGCGCGCCACCGCCGGCGCCTGCACCCCGGCGCAGTTGACGAGCGTGCGGGCACGCAGCGCCGGTTCGGCGCCGTTTACGCCGATGTCCACCGCGCGCTCCTCGAGCACCACGCGCGTGACGGTACTGGCGCACACGAGCGTCGCGCCGTAGCGCTCTGCCTCCCCGAGGAGCGCCAGCATCAGAGCGTGTGAATCGACGATGCCGGTGAGGGGTGAATGCAGCGCCCCGGCACAGGAGAGTCGTGGCTCGAGCGCCAGAGCCTGGGGGCGGCTCAGGAGTGTCAGTTCCACGCCGTTGGCGCGCGCCGCGGCGGCAATCCGGGTCAGCTCGGGAAGCTGCGCCTCGCTGGTGGCGACGATGAGCTTGCCGCAGCGCCGATGGGCGATGGCGCGCTCGCGGCAGAACTCGTACAGGCGCTCACGGCCCGCGACGCACAGGCGTGCCTTGAGCGAGCCGCGCGGATAGTAGATGCCGGCGTGGATCACCTCGCTGTTGCGCGAGCTGGCGCCGGTGCCGAAGCGCCCGGCGGCTTCGAGAATCAGGACCTCGCGGCCCCGCAGCGCGAGCTCCCGCGCCACCGCGAGCCCGACCACGCCCGCCCCGACCACGATCACATCCGCGCTGTCCATTCGCCGCCAGTGTAGCGGCTCACCGCCGCGTGGCGGTGTCACGGCGCACGCGCGGCGCGCGCCGGGTCGTACAATGCGCGCATTCGCGCCGTCGCTCGCCCGGAGGAACAAGTGCCCGCCGTGAACTATCGCCTGGAAGGCGAGGTCGCCGTGCTGACGATCGCCAATCCGCCGGTGAATGCCCTGAGTCTCGCGGTGCGCGAAGGGCTGCTGCAGGGGCTGCAACGGGCCGAACAGGATCGGGCCGTGCGCTCGGTGGTGGTGACGGGGGCCGACGGCACGTTCGCCGCCGGCGCGGATATCAATGAGGTGGCCTCGGGCCTGGTGCTGAAGTCGCCCATCACGCGCGAGGTGCAGGCGAAGATGGAGGCGGGCACGAAACCCATCGTGGCCGCGATCGAGGGCGTGGCTCTCGGCGGTGGCTTCGAGCTGGCGCTCGCCTGCCACTGGCGGGTCGCCGCCGCGAGCGCCAGGGTCGGCCTGCCGGAGGTGAAGCTCGGGCTGATCCCGGGCGCGGGCGGCACGCAGCGCTTCACGCGCCTCGCAGGGCCGCAGGCGGCACTGGAAGCCATCACCTCCGGCGCCCACCTGAGCGCCTCGCGCGCGCTCGAGCTGGGCCTGGTGGACGAGCTCGCCGAGCCGGCACTCGCCGGCGCACTCGCGCTCGCGCGGCGGGCCGCCGGCGAACGGCGCCCGCTGCGGATCGCGAGCGATCTGACCGAGCGCATTCGCGACGTGAGTCCGGAGCTGTTCGCCGCGTTTCGGCGCCGGCTCGAGCCTAAGGCGCGCGGGCAACTCGCGCCCTGGAGAATCGTCGACAGCATCGAAGCCGCCTGCACGCTGCCGAAAGAGGCGGCGTTCGCGCGCGAACGCGGGTATTTCATCGAGTGCCGCGACAGCCCGCAGCGCCGGGCGCTGGTGCACGTCTTTTTCGCCGAGCGGGAGGCACGCAAGATTCCGGGCCTCGGCGCGCAGGTGAGCGCGCTGCCGATCCGGCGTGCCGCGGTGATCGGCGCCGGCACCATGGGCGCCGGCATCGCCATGACATTCGCCAACGCCGGCATTCCGGTGACGGTGCTGGAGCTGTCGGGCGAGGCGCTCGAGCGGGGCTTGAGCCTCGTGCGCAGCCACTACGACGGCTCGGTGGCGCGCGGCAGCCTGACGCGCGAGCGCGCCGAGCGCGCGCTCGCCCTGATTCAGGGCGTCACAGAGTACCCGGCGCTCGGCACCGCGGACATCGTCATCGAGGCGGTGTTCGAGGACCTGAAGGTGAAGCAGGAGGTGTTCGCCAGGCTCGATCAGGCGGCGGCGCCGCACGCCATTCTCGCCACCAACACCTCGAGCCTCGACATCGACGCGATCGCCGCCAGCACCTCGCGCCCCGGGCAGGTGGTGGGCACGCATTTCTTCAGTCCCGCGAACGTCATGAGGCTGCTCGAGAACGTGCGCGGCCAACACACCTCGCCGCAGACCATCGCGACCGTGATGGCGCTCGCCAGGACCCTCGGCAAGATTGCGGTACTGGCGGGCAACTGCGACGGCTTCATCGGCAATCGCATGCTGATGTTCTACGGGGCGGAGGCCGAATTCCTGCTCGAAGAAGGGGCCACGCCCGAGCAGATCGATCGCGTCATGGAGGATTTCGGTTTCGCGATGGGGCCGCTGGCGGTACGGGACCTGGCCGGGAACGATGTGGGCCTGGCCATCCGCAAGGGCCGCAGGCTGCCTCCCGATGAGCGCCGCTCGCCGATCCTGGAGCGCCTGGTGGGCGAGGGACGGCTGGGTCAGAAGGCGGGTCAGGGCTTCTACCGTTACGAGGGACGCACGCGCACCCCGGACGCGGAGGTGTTGGCGCTCATCGAGGCGGTATCGCGCGATCTTGGCATCGAGCGCCGTCAGATCCCCGATGAGGAAATTCTCGACCGGCTGCTGCACCCGCTGGTGAACGAAGGCGCGCGCATCGTCGAAGAGGGCATCGCCATACGCGCCAGCGACGTGGACGTCGTGTATGTGAACGGCTACGGGTTCCCGGCCTACAAGGGCGGCCCGATGTACTGGGGGCAGCAGGCGGGGCTCGCGCGGGTGGTGCAGACCATGCGCCGCCTCGCGCCGACACACGGCGCGCGCTGGCGTCCGGCACCCCTGCTGGAGCGCCTGGCAGCCTCCGGCAAGGGTTGGAGCGACTGACCATGCAACGCGCACGCACGCTCGCGGTGATCACGGCGACGCTGGTGCTGGTCAGTGCCGCGCACGCGGACGCGCCGGCGGGCAACGACCACGCCGCGCCGGCGGGCAACGAGCACGCCGCGCCGCGCGTGCCCGCAAGCATTGCGGAGTGGGCTCGCGGGGCCTCCCTGTTCCAGGGACTGGGTGATTTTCACCGCGCGGTGACGACCTCGGTGCCGCTCGCACAGCAGTACTTCGATCAGGGCATGCGCTTCCTGTGGGCGTTCAATCACGACGAGTCGACCCGCTCCTTTGCCCGCGCCGCCCAGCTCGATCCGGCGTGCGCCGCGTGCTACTGGGGCGTGGCGCTCACCGTAGGACCGAACTACAACGTTGCGGCGCTGGCCGAGACGCGCGCACGCGTCGCCTGGGAGGCGCTGCACAAGGCACAGGAGAGCGCGGCGCGGGCTTCCGCCGTCGAGCAGGCGCTCATCGACGCGCTCGCGGCGCGTTATCCGGCGCCGCAGCCGCCGGCAGCCGCGCAGTCCGACGCCGTCCTCAGCGCCTACGCCGCGGCCATGCGCAGCGTGGCCGAGCGCTTCCCGGATGATCTGGACGTGCAGACCCTGTGCGCGGAGAGCGAGATGAACGTGCATGCCTGGAAGCTGTGGACCGCGGATGGTCAGCCGGTCGCAGGGACGCTGCAGATCGAGACGCGGCTCGAGTCGGTGTTGCAACGCAGCCCCGGCCACCCGGGCGCCAATCACTACTACATTCACGTCATGGAGGCCTCGCCCGATCCCGGCAAGGCGCTGGTCTGCGCCGCACGGCTGCCCGGCATGATGCCCTCGGCGGGGCATCTGGAGCACATGCCGGCGCACATCATGCAGCGCCTCGGGCGTTACGAGGAGGCAGCCGAGGCGAACCGCCGCGGCGTCGCGGCTGATCAGGCGTACCTGCGCGCCACCGCGGCGCCGGACTACTACCGCATGTATCTCGCTCACAACTACGCGTTCCTCGCCTTCTCGGCGGCCATGGAGGGACGCAAGGCGGAGACCCTCGCCGCGGTGCAGAGCGTGCCGCAGACCGTCCCCCTCGACATGATGCTCGCCATGGGCGACTCGGGCTGGAGTCTCACCCAGCAGTACGCGGCGCTGGTGCGCTTCGGACTGTGGGACGAGATGATCGCGCTGCTGGCGCCGGATCCGCGGGCCAGCGGTCTCATGGCCGGTTATCTCTTTGGCCGCGGCGTGGCGCTCGCCGCGCGTGGCCGGATCGATGAGGCCCGCGGCGCGCTGGCCGCCTTGCAGCAGCTCGACGTCACGGTTGCGGCGGATACCGCGGCGGGATTCAACACGCTGCGGGACGTGCTGAGTGTGGCGTGGCCGATCGTCGCGGCGCGCATCGCCGCATCCGAAGAGCGCGGCGCAGACGCGATCACGCTCCTCGAGCAGGCGGTCGCCGCCGAAGACCGGCTCTCGTACAACGAGCCCGCGGACTGGTTCTTCCCCGTCCGCCATCTTCTCGGCGCGCAGCTGCTGCTCGCCGGGCAGGCCAGGCGTGCGGAAGAGGTCTACCGGGAGGATCTGCGGCGCAACCCCGGCAACGGCTGGGCGCTGCAGGGGCTCGCCGCGGCGCTCACCGCGCAGGGCAGAGCGCACGAGGCCGCCCGCGCGCGCCAGGAGCTGGATGCCGCGTGGCGCCACGCCGACATACGGCTGCCGGGGTCCGCTTTCTGGTTCGCCGGCGCCGACGTGAGCGATTGCGCCTGCCAGCGCGAGCTCAGGCGAGCGGCAGCCGGGTCGTGAACTTCTTGGTGCGCAGCACGAAGCTGGTGTTGACTGAGCGCACGGCGCCGAGCTGCAGCAGCTGCGTCGAGAGGAAGTGCTCGTAGGCCTCCATGCTGGCGGCGACGATGCGCAGCAGGTAGTCGTTCGCGCCGCTCATGGAGTGGCATTCGAGCACCTCGGGGCGCTCCTTCACGAGCTGATCGAATTGCCGCACCGATTCGGGGTGATGGTTCTCGAGGGATACGAGGGCGTAGGCGAGAATCGGCAGGCCGATCGCCGGCGCGCGCAACAGCGTCGCATAGCCGGCGATGAACCCGGCCTGCTCCAGTGCCCGCAGGCGCCGCCAGCACGGCGCGGGCGACAGCCCGACGCGCTTCGCCAACTCCTGGTTGGAGATGCGCGCATCCGACTGCAGCTCCTCGAGGATCCGCCGGTCGAGGCGATCGAGGGTCCGGGTCACAGGCCTCCTGATGTTGCGCAATAATATTGCCAGAAGCGGGCCCAGGGGGGCAATTGAAGCAAGGTAATTGCACGACTTAGAGCATAAGCTCATGCGCCATGTCCGCACGGCCTGCCGCGATGACCCACGCCTCACGCGCCAAAGTGGCGCCCGGCCAGGCGAGCGACTGGGCACGTGTGGCATCGCTCGTGCACGCCTCGCGGGCGCTCGATGACATCGAGGAGACCCGCCTCCTGCCCGAGCGCAAGGTGCTCTATCAGTTCTCGGCGCGCGGTCATGACCTGGCGCAGATCCTGCTCGGGCTGCAGCTCACGGACGCGCACGACGGGGTGGCGGTCTATTACCGCTCGCGCCCGCTGATGCTCGCGCTCGGTGTGAGCCTGGAAGATGCTGCGGCCGGCCCGCTCGCGCGCAGCGGCTCCTTCAGCGGCGGACGCGACATCGGCGTGGTGTTCAATCTCCCGGGCCACGCCGGCCCGACCGTGCTGCCCGCGTGCGGCGGCGTCGGGGCGCAGTACACGCCCGCGGCCGGCTGGGCGCAGGCGATTCGTTACCGGCATGGAGTGCTACGGGATGCTTCCTACGCGAGCAGCATTGCCGTGGTGCTCGGCGGGGACGCCTCCTGCGCCACCAATGGTTTCTGGTCGGCGCTCAATATCGCGACCACGCTCGAGCTGCCGATGTTGTTCTACATCGAGGACAACGGCTTTGGCATTTCGGTGAGCTCGCATCTGCAGACCCCCGGCGGCAACATCGCGGCGAACCTGCGCGCGTTCGCCGGCCTGACGATCCTCGAGGGCGACGGGAGCGATCCGCCCGCGGCGGCCGAGCTGACGCGACGCGCGGTCGCGCGGGTGCGCGAGGAGCGCTCACCGCTGCTGCTGCGTCTGACGGTTCCGCGCCTGTCCGGTCACTCCGGGCAGGACACGCAGGCCTACAAGTCGGCGCAAATCCTCGCGGATGAGCGCGCACGGGATCCGCTTACGCACCTGCACGAGTTTCTGGTCCCGGCCGTGATGGCGGAGGGGGAATGGGCTCGCCTGGCGAGCGAGGCGCGGCGTGAGGTCGAGCGGGCGATCGAGCGGGCGCTGGCGCGACCGCCACCCGACCCGCAGGAGCTCACGCGCCACGTTTTCTCGGAAAGTTCCCACGGTACACACTCGCTGCAGGAGCAGGGCGGGCTCGCTCCCGAGCGGCACGTGTTCGCCCCTTCGAGCCTGACGGCGCAGCCGCAAGCCACGCGCATCAACATGCTCACCGCGATCCGCCGCACGCTCGATGTCGAGCTCGCCGCCAATCCCCGCATGGTGGTGTTCGGCGAGGACGTCGGCCCCAAGGGCGGCGTGCACGGGGCGACCCTCGGGCTGCAGGACAAGTACGGGGCGGAGCGCGTGTTCGACACCAGCCTGTCGGAAGAGGGGATCATCGGACGGGCGGTCGGCCTGGCGCTCGCGGGGCTGCTGCCGGTGGCGGAGATCCAGTTCCGCAAGTACGCGGATTCCGCGGCCGAGCAGTTGAACGACTGCGGGACGCTGCGCTGGCGCACGCACAATCGCTTCGCCGCCCCGATGGTGGTGCGCATGCCGGGCGGGTTCTTCAAGTGCGGCGACCCCTGGCACAGCCAGACCAACGAGGTCGCGTGGGTGCACGGCGTAGGCTGGCAGGTGGCGGTGCCCTCGAACGCCGAGGACGCCGTGGGGCTGCTGCGGCGGGCGTTGCGGGGCAATGATCCGGTGATCTTCTTCGAGCACCGGGCCATGCTCGATGGCGCCTGGGCGCGGCGCCCTTATCCGGGTAACGAGTTCGTGGTGCCCTTTGGCCAGGCACGGCTGCTGCGCGCCGGCACCGAGCTCACCGTGGTCAGCTGGGGAGCCATGGTGGAGCGTTGCGAGCTTGCCTGCGCACGCTCGCAGGTCGACGTGGAGCTGCTCGATCTGCGCACCCTGTCGCCCTGGGACAAGGCGGCGGTACACGCCTCGGTCGAGAAGACCCACCGCTGCCTCATCGTGCACGAGGACAACCTGACCGCAGGCTTCGGGGCGGAAATTGCCGCGAGCCTGGCGCAGGAGAGCTTCTTCAGCCTGGAGGCGCCGATCGAGCGGCTCGCCATGCCTGACATCCCGAGCCCCCACAGCCCGGTGCTGCTCGATGCGGCGCTGCCGGACGTCGGGCGCATCACCCAGTCCATGCAATGGCTGGCGAGCCTGTGAGCCTTGCGATGGGCGGCGGCGTCGAAATCCGGGCTCCCGCGGAGCAGACCGAAGGCACGCGCTCGCAGATCCTGCGCTGGCTCAAGCAGGTCGGCGAGCGCGTCGCCGAGAACGAGCCGCTCATCGAGATCGAGACCGACAAGGTCACCGTCGAAGTCGCCTCGCCCGGCACGGGCGTGCTGCGCGAGATCGTCAAGCACGAGCAGGAGGAGATCGCCCCCGGTGAGCTGCTCGGCCGCATCGAGGCGGTCACGGCCGCCGCGGCGCTCGCCCCGGCGTCCCGGCCCGCCGCTGCGGCCGCGCCGAGCGCCAGTCCCGTCGCCGTGCGCAGCGCGAGCCGCGCGCGGGCACCTGGGGGCGGCTTGAGTCCGGCGGTGCGCCGCCTGCTCGGTGAGCGCGGGCTCGATGCGTCGGCGATTCGCGGCACCGGGCCGGCGGGCCGCATCACGGTCGAGGACGTGCTGCGGGCGGCCCCGGGCAGCGCACCGGATCGCCGGCGGGATGCGGGCGCCACGCGGCCCGCAGCAGCGCTCGCCCCTGACTCGGAGACCGGGGCGCCGGCCGAAGGGATCGGCACCAGCCACCGCGTGCCGCACACCGCGATTCGCAAGCGCATCGCCGATCACATGGTGCAGAGCCTGCACACCGCGCCCCACGTGACGACGGTGTTCGAGGCGGACCTGAGCGCGGTGCTCGCCGATCGCGCGCTGCGGCGCGAGGAGTTCGCGCGCCGCGGGGCGCCGCTGACGCTCACCGCCTACTTCGTGCAGGCCGCCGTAGCCGCGATCCGCGCCGTGCCGGAAGCGAACAGCCGCTGGACCGACACGGCGCTCGAGATCTACGACTCGATCCATATCGGTGTGGCGACCGCGGTACAGGACGTGGGGCTCATCGTGCCGGTGCTGCGCGATGCGCAGGCGCGCGATCTGTTCGACACCGCGCGCGAACTGGATGAGCTGGTGAGGCGTGCCCGCGCGGGCACCCTGTCGCCGGCGGATGTGCGCGGGGGCACCTTCACCCTCTCGAACCACGGCGTCAGCGGGAGCCTCCTGGCGGCCCCGATCATCATCCACCAGCCGCAGGCGGCGATCCTGGGAGTGGGCAAACTCGAGAAGCGAGCGGTGGTGGTAGAGGAGGGTGACGAGCAGAAGGTCGTGGTGCGGCCGCGCTGTTACGTCACGCTGACCCTGGATCACCGCGTGATGGACGGCCACCGGGCCAATCACTTCCTGCAGGTGTTCGTGCAGACCCTCACCGGCTGGCCGCAGTAGTGGGATGATGGGCTGCCGTGTCCGGGCAGCCAACCACCGAGCTTGAAGCGATCGAGCGCGCCAGCGAGGACGAGCTGCGCGCCCTGCAGCTGCAGCGCCTCAGGTGGTCGGTGCGTCACGCCTACGGGAACGTACCGCTCTACCGGGACAAGTGCGAGCGGGCCGGGGTCCACCCGCACGACCTCAGGACGCTCGCGGATATCGAGCGTTTTCCCTTCATGGAAAAGGACGATCTGCGCGCCGGCTATCCGTTCGGCCTGTTCGCCGTGCCGCGTGAGCAGGTGGTCCGCATTCACGCCTCGAGCGGCACCACCGGCAAGCCGACCGTGGTGGGCTACACGCGCCGCGACATCGACACCTGGGCGGCGCTGGTGGCGCGCTCCATCCGGGCCGCGGGCGGGCGCCGCGGCGACATGGTGCACATTGCCTATGGTTACGGACTGTTCACGGGGGGTCTCGGCGCACATTACGGCGCGGAGCTGCTGGGTTGCACGGTGGTACCGATGTCGGGGGGGCAGACGCAGAGACAGGTGCAGCTCATCTGCGATTTCCGGCCCGACATCATCATGGTCACGCCCTCCTACATGCTCTCCATCGTGGAGGAGTTCGTGCGCCAGGGGCTCGATCCGGCGGCGAGCTCGCTGCGCACCGGCATCTTCGGTGCCGAGCCCTGGACCGAAGCGCTGCGCGCGCAGATCGAGAGCCGCGCGGGACTTCAGGCCCTGGACATCTACGGGCTGTCGGAGGTGATGGGGCCCGGGGTGGCGAGCGAGTGCATCGAGAGCAAGGACGGGCCGGTCATCTGGGAGGATCATTTCTACCCGGAGATCGTGGACCCGGCGAGCGGGGAGGCGTTGCCTGCCGGCGCGCCGGGCGAGCTGGTGCTCACCTCGCTCACCAAGGAAGCCCTGCCGGTGATCCGCTACCGCACCCGCGATCTGACCGCGCTCCTGCCGCCGACCGCGCGCTCGATGCGCCGGATGGCGCGCATCACCGGGCGCTCGGACGACATGCTGATCATCCGCGGTGTGAATGTTTTCCCGAGTCAGATCGAGGAGCTGCTGCTGAAGCTCGCAGGTCTCGCGCCCCACTACCAGCTCGAGCTCACGCGCGAGGGGCACCTGGATCGGCTGGCGGTGAAGGTGGAGTGTCTGGAGAGCATCAGCGCGGATGGGCCGCGACGCTCGCGCCTGCAGGGTGAACTGCAGGGCAGCATCAAGGCGATGATCGGCATCGCGACGCAGGTCGTGGTGTGTGATCCGGGCTCGATCGAGCGCTCATCCGGCAAGGCGCGGCGCGTGATCGACCGGCGGCCGGTGCGTTAGTCAGCCAACGGATTGACGATCGTGACCCCCGCGATCGTCTGGCCCGGGTTCAGATCCTCGCTGTAGATATATGTGGCGGCCACCTGCTCGGCGGATGCCACGATCAATGCGTCCCAGAACGAAATCTGTGCCAACCCGACAATATCGATCGCCCGAGTCACTGTCTCCGCCGTAGTCGGCTCGCGAATCCACGCACCGTAGCTGCTGACGACTTCGCGAGCCGTTGATCGAGCAACGGGCGTCGCAAGCTTCTGCGTCACGTTGACGTAGAACTCCTGCAACACCTGTACGGACAGTCGTCCGGCACCGGACTCCCACAGTTGTCGCAGCTTCTCGGCAGCTCGACTGCGCTTTGCCCCCGCGTCCACATCGTGCGCGTAGATCAGGATGTTCGTGTCAACGAAGACGACGTCGCTCATGCAGCGTCTCGCGGTTCAAGGGGCTCCCTCCGAGAGCAAGAGGGGCTGCAAGGAGAGCCAGGGCTCGTTTGCGTGCCGCCGCGTACCCGGCGTCGGCGGCCACCAGTTGCCGCAGCTCATCGGCTAGCAGGGCGCTGACACTACGCCCGCGCCGCGCCGCGACGGCTCGGGCTCTCTTCAGCAGAGAAGGTTCTATCGCAACCGTAATGTTGTGCTTGGGTCTCATGGCGTCGGCTCCGGTTCACGTAAAATACGTGAAGCCGTCCTGCGGGTCAACGTTTGCGGTCTGAATGCGACCGGCCCGCGAACGCGGCCCGCACCTGCTGCGGCAGGGGCGCATCAAAATCGTCGGCCACTTTGATCTTGCCCCTCAGGACCCCGAAGCGAATCTTGCGCTTCGGGGCCGCAAGCCGCGTCAAACGCGCGATGCCGCCGAAGCGCGCGTGCACCGCCGGATGCGCCACCGGCAACGGCCGATGCAGCCGGTGCGCGCTCGCCGACAGGTAGCGCTCCGCGGCGGGGAACACCCGCGCGTACAGGCTGCCGCACACCTGGTAGGCGCGCGCGCCCACCCAGTGAGGCGGCAGCAGCGCCGGCGGCAGCAGCGGATCGCGCAGGTGAATCTTGCGATATTCGTGGATCAGCAGCGTGCGGATGAGGAACGCGGTGTCGGGGGGCAGGGCTGCGACCGAGCTCGGGGCCGAGTACAGCGGCGCGAAGCTCGCGGCGAAGCGGCGGTAGCGGCGGGCGAGGTCCTGCAGATCCCAGCCGCGCGTCGCGAGCCGGCGGTCGTTGCCGAGATCGGTGCTGATGCCCTGCAGCAGCAGTGCATCCTCGGCGCCGCGTACAGTGCGCAACCAGCTGCGTGCCTGTCCGGGGGTGCAGCCGGGATGGGCGAAGAGGGAAGGGTTGAGCTGCCCGAAGCCGAGCCACTTCAGATCCTCGCGCAGCTGCGCGCGGCGCGGCCCACCCGGTGGCACGACCACGAGCGTCCACTTCCCGTCCCACAGCGAGGGACTCTCGCCGTAGATGCGCCGGGTCGCTTGCGCAAAGCGCTCCGCGCCGGTGCGCGTGAGGCGGTACTCGCTGCGGCGGCCGGAGCGCTTCCCCGCCAGCCAGCCCTGGCGCGCCAGCCGTGCCACCGAGGTGCGCACCAGGCGCTCGGTGAGGCCGAAGGGCGCGGCGAGGCGGATCAGGCTGCCCAAGGTGACCGCACCGCCGCGCGGGGCGATGGAGTCGCCGAACACCGTGATGAGGAGCGAGCCGCCGCGCAGCGGGCGCTGCGCGCGAAAATTGCGCAGCAGGGCCCGAACGGGGGCGGGTAGCGGCGCGCGCGGGGTGCGGTTCATGGCTGATGAAAATTGTGACACAAAAACCTGCGTCTCCGTGCTAGTCTTGTGTCATATCAGACCGGGTCTTGGCCGCAGGTACCTCCATGTACACCCAGGCGCTCGATACCCACGGCAAGGAGCCACCGCCCGCCGCCAGCGGCGAGTCCGCTGCGCAGGCGCAGCGCTTTCAGGCGCGCGTCGATGCCGAGGACAAGATCGAGCCCAAGGACTGGATGCCCGATGCGTACCGCCACACCCTGATCCGGCAGATCTCCCAGCACGCCCACTCGGAAATCGTCGGCATGCTCCCGGAGGGCAACTGGATCACGCGCGCGCCGAGCCTCAAGCGCAAGGCGGTGCTGATCGCCAAGGTGCAGGACGAGGGCGGCCACGGCATGTACCTGTACAGCGCCGCGGAGACGCTCGGCATCTCGCGGGCGCAGATGTTCGAGCAGCTGCTGTCCGGCACCGCCAAGTACTCGAGCATATTCAACTACCCGACACTCACCTGGGCGGACGTGGGCGCGATCGGCTGGCTGGTCGATGGCGCGGCGATCATGAACCAGATCCCCATCTGCCGCTGCTCCTATGGCCCGTACGCGCGTGCCATGGTGCGCATCTGCAAGGAGGAGAGCTTTCATCAGCGCCAGGGGTTCGAGATCATGCTGACGCTGGCGCAGGGGAGTGGCGCACAGCGGGCGATGGCGCAGGACGCGCTCAACCGCTGGTGGTGGCCCTCGATCATGATGTTCGGCCCGAGCGATGCCGACTCCAGGCACACCGCCCAGTCGATGCGCTGGAAGATCAAGCGCTTCAGCAACGACGAGCTGCGCCAGAAATTCATCGATATCACCGTGCCGCAGGCGCAGTTTCTCGGGCTCTCGATCCCCGACCGCGAGCTGCGCTTCGATCCCGGCACGCAGCATTATCTGATCGGCCCGATCGACTGGAACGAGTTCCACGCGGTGCTCAAGGGCAACGGACCCTGCAACCGTGAACGGCTCGAGGCGCGGCGCACGGCGGATGAGGCCGGTCGCTGGGTGCGCGAGGCGGCGGCCGCGCACGCCGTGAAGCAACACCGCCGCACACCGCAGGCCGCAGGCGGCATGGAACCGGAGGCCTCATGAGCGAGGATTGGCCGCTGTATGAAGTCTTCATCCGCTCGCGCTCGGGACTCGAGCACAAGCACGTCGGGAGCCTGCATGCCGCGGACGCGCGCATGGCGATCGAGCACGCGCGCGACGTGTATACGCGCCGCCAGGAGGGCGTGAGCCTGTGGGTGGTGCGCTCGGCGGATATCATCGCCTCGGACCCCGAAGAGGCCGACGCGCTGTTCGAGCCGGCGCGGGACAAGGTGTACCGGCATCCGACCTTCTATGCCATCCCGGAAGAGGTCAAGAACCTGTGAGCGCGAGGAGCCGCACGCCGAGCGAGCGCGACCCGGCGCAGCAGGCGGCGCACTTTCGCTACGTGCTGCGCCTCGCTGACACGAGTCTCGTGCTCGGGCAGCGCCTGGGCGAGTGGGTCGGTCACGCGCCGGCACTCGAGGAGGACCTGGGACTCGCCAACTTCGCGCTCGATCTGATCGGGCAGGCGCGGCTGCTGCTCACCTACGCGGGCGAGCTCGAGGGCCGGGGGCGTGACGAGGACGCGCTGGCCTTTCTGCGTGATGCGCCGGATTTCGCCAACCTGACACTCGCCGAGCAGCCGAACGGCGACTTTGGCCACACCATCGTGCGCCAGTGGCTCATCGATGCCTGGCAGCTGGAGATCTACGCAGGGCTGCTCAGGTCCGCGGACAGCCGTCTCGGCGCCATCGCCGCCAAGGCGCTCAAGGAAACCCGTTATCACCATCGCTTCAGCAGCGGCTGGCTCATACGTCTCGGCGACGGCACCGCGGAGAGTCACGAGCGGGTTCAGGCAGGGCTCGATTCCCTGTGGCGTTTCACCGCCGAGCTGTTCGCCGCCGATGAGGTCGATGAACGCATGCAGGCCGCCGGTATCGCCCCGGCGCTCATGGAGCTTGCGCCGCGCTGGTCGGCGCGCATCGATGAGGATCTGCAGGCCGCGACCCTGCAGCGCCCGCCGGCGCAACCCTACCCCTGGCATGGCCGGCGCGGCGTGCACACCGAGCACCTGGGTCACATGCTCGCGGAAATGCAGCACCTGCAGCGCACCTATCCGGGCGTACGCTGGTGAGGTCGGCACGATGTCCGCCGTGATCAAACCCGGGGGCGCCGCCGCACGCGAGCAGGCCATCCGGGCGCTGCTCGCCGAGGTGGCCGATCCCGAGATCCCGGTCCTGAGCATCGTGGACCTGGGGATCGTGCGGCACGTGCGGTTCGAGGCCGATGGGCGGCTGCATGTGGGAATCACGCCGACCTACTCGGGTTGCCCCGCGACCGAGGTCATCCGCACGGCGGTGCGGACGGCGCTCGATGCGGCCGGTTTGGCGGACGCGGTGCTCGAGGAGGTGTTGTCGCCACCCTGGACCAGCGAGTGGCTGACGAGTGCGGCGCATGCGAAGCTCGAGGCCTGCGGCATTGCGCCCCCGCAAGAGCCGGTGTCGAGTCCGCGCCGCCTGTGGAACGCGCCGCTCGTGCCCTGTCCGCGCTGCGGCAGCCGCACGACCGAGCGCGTGAGCGAGTTCGGCTCGACGCCCTGCAAGGCGCACTACCGCTGCAGCGCCTGCCGGGAGCCCTTCGACTACTTCAAGTGCCTTTAGAAGATGCTGAAGTTTCATCCGCTCAAGGTCGCGCAGCTCGCCCCCGATGCGGAGGATGCGGTGGCGATCGCGCTGGAGGTCCCGGCGGAGCTGCGCGATGAGTACCGCGGCAGCGCGGGGCAGCACGTCGTGATCCGCGCTGCGATCGACGGCGAGGAAATCCGGCGCACCTATTCAGTGGTGAACGCGCCCGGGGAATGGCCGCTGCGCATCGTGCCGCGCGTGCATGCCCTGGGGCGCATGTCGCGCCACCTGGCCGAGCGGCTGCGCCCCGGGGACCGGCTGGACGTCCTGCCGCCAAACGGCAGCTTCACACCGCGGGAGCCCCTGGCCGCTGCCGGGACCTATGTGGCGTTTGCGGCCGGTTGTGGCATCACACCCGTGCTGTCGGTGGTGCGCACGCTGCTCGCGCGCGGCGCGGCGCGGGTGATGCTCTTCTACGGCAACAGCGGCACCGGCCGCGCGATGTGCCTGGAGGAGCTGCTGGCGCTCAAGGACCGCTACCTCGAGCGACTGGCGCTGCATTTCGTGATGAGTCGCGAGCCGCAGGAAGTCGCGCTGTACAACGGCAGGCTGGATGCGGCACGGGTGCGGCAATTCGCGGCGACACTGTTCCTACCCGAGGAGGTCAGGGAATATTTCGTCTGCGGTCCCGGCGACATGATCGAGCAGGTCACCGCCACGCTGCACGAGCTGGGCGTGGAGGCCGCCCGTGTGCACGCGGAGCATTTCACGGTGGCGACCACCGCCGCCGACGCCGCCCGCGGCGGCGCTCAGGCGCCGGCCCGTGCGGCTGCGGCACCGGCAGCGGGGCGGGGGGCCGGAGAAGCCGAGGTCACGATTCTCATGGACGGCCGGCGCCGCGCTTTCAGCATGAAAATGGATGACGAAACGGTGCTCGACGCCGCCGCACGCGCCGGCATCGAGCTGCCGTTCTCCTGCCGCGCGGGCGTGTGCTCCACCTGCCGCACCAAGGTGGTTCGCGGTGAAGTGGCGATGGCGCAGAACTATGCGCTGGAGGACTGGGAGCTCGAGCAGGGGTACGTGCTGGCGTGTCAGTCGCGCGTCAGGAGCGCCTGGCTCGAGCTCGATTACGACGAGAAGTGAAGCGACGCTGTGCGCCGCAGCGCAGGGGTTACCGGAGTCCCACGTGAGCTACCAGAACATTCTCTTCGAGACGGCCGACGGGGTCGCCCGCCTGACGTTGAATCGGCCCGAGCGCCTGAACAGCCTCAACACCGAGATGCATGCCGAGGTGCGCGCCGCACTGCTATCCCTCAAGGATTCCGCCGCCCGGGTGCTGGTGATCAGCGGAGCGGGGCGGGGCTTCTGTGCCGGCCAGGATCTCAACGACCGGGCGGTTGCGCCGGGGGGTGCGCCGCCTGATCTGGCCGCATCGATCGAGAAGAACTACAAGCCGCTGGTGCTCGCGCTGCGTTCGTTGCCGATGCCGGTGATTGCGGCGGTCAACGGCGTGGCGGCCGGGGCCGGCGCCAACATTGCGCTCGCCTGCGATGTGGTGATTGCCGCGCGCTCGGCGAGCTTCGTGCAGGCGTTCTCGAAGCTGGGTCTCGTGAGCAGGCCGCCTCCTGGGGGTTGATCTGGCGTTGCGTCGAGGACGGTGAGCTCGCCTCCGTGGTCGAGGATCTGGCCCGGCAGTTCGCCGCCGCACCGACCCGCGGGCTCGCGCGAACCAAGCAGGCGATCTACGAGGGATTGACTCGCACGCTGCCGCAGCAGCTGGATGTCGAGCGCGACTACCAGGGCGAGCTCGGCCACAGCATGGATTACGCCGAAGGGGTCGCCGCCTTCGCGGAAAAGCGCGCGCCGCGCTTCACGGGACGCTGAAGGAGCGCCGATGGATTTTCATTCATGAGAGATGAAGATGCACCGGGCACCACGGCCGGCGGGGCGCAGCAGCGCGCCGAGCGTGCGGCCGCGGCGCTGTTCGAGCGCGACCGCGCCTCGCAGTCGCTCGGCATGCGGATTACGGGTGTGCGCCCGGGGTGGGCGCGGGTGGTCATGACGGTGCGAGCCGACATGCTCAACGGCCATGCCGTCTGCCACGGCGGCATCGTCTTCGCGCTCGCCGACAGCGCGTTTGCGTTTGCGTGCAACTCGCACAACGACAGTACCGTGGCCGCCGCGGCCACGATCGATTTTCTGGCCGCCGCCCGCGAGGGTGATGAGCTCACGGCCGAGGCGAGCGAGCTGTGGCGCACCCGGCGCAACGGCATCTACGAGATCACCGTGTCCAACCAGCGCGGCGAACGCATCGCGCTGTTTCGCGGACGCTCCTACCGCATCGACGGGCAGGTCGTATCCGCTGAGTGAGGGACCATGCAGCTTGAGAGTTATGTCGCCGGTAAGTGGCAGGCGGGAGCCGGCAGCGGCGTCGCCCTGCGCGATGCCACGACGGGTGAGGTCATCGCCAACGCCAGCGCGGACGGCCTCGACTCAGGTGTGATGCTCGAGTATGCGCGCGAGGTCGGGGGACCGAACTTACGCAAACTCACGTTCCACGAGCGCGCGGCGCTGCTGAAGGCGCTGGCCCGGGACCTCAGCGAGCACAAGGACGGGTTCTACCCGCTTTCGTATGCGACCGGGGCCACCAAGGGCGACTCGTGGATCGACATCGACGGCGGGATCAGCACGCTGTTCGTGTACGCGAGCAAGGGCACGCGTGAGCTGCCCAACAGCCGCGTGTACGTCGATGGCGGAGTGGAAGCGCTGTCGAAGAGCGGGACATTCGTGGGGCAGCACGTGTGCGTGCCGCTCGAGGGCGCCGCAATACACATCAACGCCTTCAACTTCCCGGTGTGGGGCATGCTGGAGAAACTCGCGCCGGCGCTGCTCGCCGGCGTCCCCGCGATCGTGAAGCCGGCCTCGCAGACCTGTTACCTCGCAGAGCGCGTGTTCAGACGGATCGTGGAGTCCGCGATCCTTCCGGAAGGCGCCGTGCAGCTCATCTGCGGGGGCGTGGGGGAGCTGTTCGAGCACCTCACCTGCCAGGACGCGGTGTCGTTCACGGGTTCCGCAACCACGGCGCTCAAGCTTCGCCAGCATCCGGTGGTGAGCGCCAACTCAGTGCGCTTTACCTCGGAGACCGATTCGCTCAACTCCTCGGTCCTGGGTCCCGATGCCGGCGCCGGCACGCCGGAGCTGGAGCTGTTCGTGCGCGAAGTGGTGCGCGAGATGACCGTGAAGGCGGGGCAGAAGTGCACCGCCATCAGAAAGGCGATCGTGCCCGCGGCCCGGGTCACGGACGTCCTCGACGCGCTGCGTGCCGCACTCGGGAAGATCGTCGTCGGCGATCCGCGCCTCCCGAATGTCCGCATGGGCCCGGTGGCGTCCTTGAGCCAGCGCCGTGAGGTTCTGGAGCAACTTGCGAAGCTCAAGCGGGAGGCGGAAGTCGTGTACGGCGATGCCGGCAAGGCGCAGCCTCTGGGCGCCGATGCCGACCGGGGCGCCTTCGTGTCTCCGACCCTGTTGTACTGCCGCGATGCGGGCAGCGCGCGCGCCATTCACTCCGTCGAGGCCTTTGGTCCGGTATGCACAGTGGTCCCCTATGACACGCTCGATGATGCCATCGCTCTCGCCCGGCGCGGGGGCGGGAGCCTCGCCGGCTCGATCTTCAGCGCTGACGATGCGATCGCGGCGCGGCTGGTGCTGGGACTGGCGCCGTTTCACGGCCGCATGGTGGTGGTGAACCGGTACTGCGCCGGGGAGTCCACCGGGCACGGCTCGCCACTGCCGCACCTGGTGCACGGGGGTCCCGGACGCGCCGGCGGCGGCGAGGAGATGGGCGGCATCCGCGGCGTGATGCACTACATGCAGCGCAGCGCCGTGCAGGGCACGCCGGATGTCGTCACGGCCGTCACCGGGCGCTGGGTCAAGGGTGCGCGCGAGCTCGACCCCGGCACGCACCCGTTCCGCAGACCCTTCGGGCAGCTTGCGATCGGCGATACCTTCAACTCCGCGGAGCGCGAGGTCTCCGTCGAGGACATCGAGCGCTTCGCGGACCTCTCGGGCGATCGGTTCTACGCGCACATGGACGAGGCTGCGGCCGCCCGCAATCCGCTGTTCGGCGGCCGCGTGGCGCATGGCTACTTCCTGGTGTCGGCGGCCGCCGGGTTGTTCGTCGATCCGCCCTACGGACCGGTGCTCGCCAACTACGGTATCGACGGGCTGCGCTTCATCAAGCCGGTGAAGCCCGGTGACCGCATCAAGGTGCGACTCACCTGCAAGGAGAAATCCCTGCGTGCGGGCGCCGGCTACGGCGAGGTGCGCTGGGACACCGCGATTACCAACCAGAACGGCGAGGCGGTCGCGAACTACGACGTGCTGACGATGGTGAGCGAGAAACTGGTACCCGATGCGTAACAGAATCTAGGCGGGTTTGCGCGCGCGATACGCCGAGAATACGGCGAGCTCGACGTGCCGCTCGAGGTCCACGAAGCCGGCCTCACCGATCGCCCGCAGGATCGTAGCGGGTGGCACACAGGCCGCGATGGTGTCCCAGCAGTAGCGCATGAGCAAGGGCGCGTCGCGACGGCCGATGAGTGCCGCGATGACAGGCACGAACCCGTTGAGCCAGACTTTCACAATGACACGCGGCACCGGCCCCGCCGGTTGGGTGAACTCGAGCACGCACAGGCGTCCGCCTGGTCGGATGACCCGGTAGAATTCGGCAAACGCCGCGGACAGATCCCCGACGTGGCGAAGGGCGTACCCCATGCTGAGGAAGTCGGCGCTGCAGTCCGGGGCGGGAATCGCTTCGGCGCCGCCGCTCAGGAGCCGCACGCCTGCCGGCACCCTGGCGTGCTCGAGCATGCCCGGACTCGGATCCACTCCGGTGACGCGCGCGGGATCACCGACAATCCTCGCGGCGGCGCAGGCGAGCAGCCCCGTGCCGGTCCCGACGTCGAGAACACTCATTCCGGGCCTCAGGCCCGCATCCCTGAGAGCTCGCCTGCGGTACCAGGAGCCGGTCCCCAGTCCGACGATGCGCTCGAGGCGATCGTAGTCGGCGGCCGTTCGATCGAAAATACCGCGCACCCAGGCGCGGCGCTCGCCTTCGGTCTGGTAGTACGCACTGAGTGGTGGATGAGGTGCCGGCATGAGACGGGATGATGCTGGCCTGCGATTGTACGCCGCCGGCGCACCAGGGCCCGCCAGTCAGCCGCCCGAAGCGGGCGGCCAGCACCTCAGTTCGGAGCCAACATCAAGCCAAGCATTTGATTTGACGGCGATCGCGTGTTGGCCGAATAGGCTCCTCGCCTGAACCCATGTGAGTCGTCACGGGCACTCCGCCACTAGCGCGCCGCATCAAACAACGCATTACTCCGTGAACAGGACAGATATGCGTCTATGAACTCCTTGTCATGTGAGAGATACTGACGGCGCGGAACAGTAATAGACCTCAGGCGATTCGCGCCGGACTACCCGGCGCAGGGGTGCTGACACTCGGCATTTCCGCCCCGGGGCACGCGCCTGTCGGCCGCCCACCCGGCAGCTGCAAACTCTGATATCAACGGGCTGCAAGCGGGGAGACCTCGGAATGCAGCCATCAAAAAGTACGAAGCGGTTGTTGGGCCGTGCTGTTGCGCCGGTGGGCGCCGCAGCAATTGTCGTGCTCGCGGCGGTCTTTGCCGGACCCGGGTGGTTTGAGCAGTTGGTGCGTTGGAGTCAGCCCACCCCACTTGCCGCGCCTGTGCGCGAGCCTGTGAGGTCAGGACCCATCGGAGCGCCGATCACCGTGACGCCGATGCGGCCGGTTGGCAACGACTCGTCTGTTTCCCTGGTTCCTCTACCTTTGATCCTGGTCCGCACGCAACCCGGCCGCAACAGCCGGGACGGGTTCGCTCAGATCGGTGTCGATGCCCGCAGTCCCCAGACCTATGGGGCGGGTGCGGTGCTGGCCAACGGCGCACGCCTGGCAGAGATCTACGCGCACTACGTGGTGCTGGAGCGGGATGGCCATTCAGCGAGGCTGTACCTGCAGGGCGAGGCACAGTCCAACAGCGCATCGGAAGGGGATCTCCTGACAGTGGGTGGCGGGGCAGCGCCTACGACCGCAGGACCGATCAGTGAAGACCGACTCACGGACTACGTCCGGTCGGCCCCGGTATTTGTCGGCGAGCAGCTGCACGGGTATGCGCTGTACGCCGGCCGAATCGCGGAGCCATTCGCGCAGCTGGGCTTGCAACCGGGCGATGTGCTGACGCGCATCAATGGGAGCGCCGTCTCCAACCCGGTTGATTCCCTTGCCGCGCTGCGCACGCTGGTCGACGGCGCTGCCCTGACGGTGATGATCGAGCGGCAAGGCACTCCCAAAACCCTTTCGCTCGACGGCGCGATCCTGGCGCACGCGGAGCCCGCTGCGCGAAGTCCAGCGACACCGCTCACGCCACCTGAGAGCCCCCTTCAGGGCTTCTTCAAAATTGATCCGCCTCCTCTGACACGAAAGCCGGGCCTATGAAGCGCATCCTCTTCGGCATTGTGTGTGTTCTGGGTTGTGGATGGGCCGGAGCACAGCAACCGCTCAACCCCTGGAGCACGCAGGACTACGACTTCTACGCCGGCGACTTCAACGGCGACGGCTACACCGACATCCTCTATGTCGGGCGTAACCCGAGCCTGCCGAGTGGCATTCTGCTCTCCGATGGGAGCGCGCCCACGATCGCCGGACAAACGTGGGCGAGTGATTACCTTGGGATTCCGTGGTCGTCGAACGCCTACACGGTGCTCGCGGGAGACTTCAATGGCGACGGGAAGACGGACATCTTCCTGCAGTCGAACAGCCCCGGTGACAGCTACCTTCTGCTGACGGACAGTTCGGGAAATGTGACCGCCATCAGCCAGACGATCCCCACGCAGGCGATGGGGGTTGCGTGGTCGGCGGATCAGCACCGTTTGGTGGTAGGTGATTTCAACGGAGCGGGTCGCGCGGGCCTTTTCTTCCAGCCGACCGCCTCGGGCGGGACGAGTGCGGTGGTGTATACGGATGCGAACGGTCAGTTCACGAGCTCGACCCCCGCGCAAGTCTGGAACGACGGGTATCTGGGCTTTAACTGGGCAGCATCCGATGCCAACGTCTACGCGGGAGACTTCAACGGCGACGGCCGCTCGGACCTTCTGATCCAGGCCTGGCCGAACTCGAGCACGATGGATGGCACGACCGCGTACGGCTATCCAGCGAACATGAATGGCGTCGTGTTGGCCCAGCCTGGCACGCGGCCCTTCCTGATGGTCGGTGTGCAGTCCTGGAGCCGCCACGCCTTTGGGGTCGATTGGTCGCCGGTCAATAACAACCTGGTCATAGCGGACTTCAACGGGGATGGACGCGCAGACGTGCTGCTGCAACCGCTGGCGGCCAGTCGTACGGCCAGGCTGGTATTTGGCAACCGCACGGGGCCGATCTTCACCCCGTCCGCGGGTCCGTTGCCTTCGGATGTCGCGATATCCGCTGATGCGGTAGTCCTTGTTTCCGGGAAGTTTGCGGGCGGCAGTGCGGCGGGCCTCCTGCTCCAGTCGACCTCGAGGGCGGGATCCAATTCGACCGCGCGCAACGTCGCCTCTGGCATTCATCCGCGCGCCGTCACACTACCGGTGCTCTCGGCCACCTCCGTGACGAGGACGGCCATCGCCTATCCATCGGGCGGTTCGCTGTCGTCATCCGCTGCAGCAGCACCAGTCGCCCAGGCCGCGACGGTGGCCCCGAGTTCGGCGGGACGGACGGCGGGACAATTCTCGGTGACGCCAACGGGCGCAGCCGCCTACAACATCCCGCTCTGGACGCCGCCCGGTGCGCGCGGCATCGAGCCGCATCTTGCGCTGCACTACACGAGCGGCGGCCCCGATGGTCCGATGGGACCGGGATGGTCGCTGACGGGTCTGTCGGCGATCGTGCGCTGTGGCAAGACGTGGGCTTCCTCCGGCGGTGCGCCGGCGGGCGTCACCCTCTCGACGAGCGACGACATCTGCCTCGACGGCAATCGGTTACGGCGGACGACCGGCAACCCGCTCGCTGCGGGCTCCACGTACCAGACGGAGATCGCCGACTTCTCGCTCGTCACCGCGTACGGCACCCAAGGCAATGGACCGCAGTATTTCATCGTTCAGGGGAAGGACGGCAAGTACTACGAGTACGGCAACACCGCGGACTCCCGCGTCTTCGGTTCAGGCGCTACGACGCCCTACGCATGGGCGCTGAACAAAGTCCGTGACCGTCAGGGCAACAACATGACGTTCACGTACAGCAGTGGTGCCACGGCATTGACGCTTACGAAGATTCAGTACACGGCGACTCCTGG
>WNFW01000188.1_pt1 | contig 37321 bp, 33 predicted proteins | sample 5400131 | NCBI WGS metagenome assembly WNFW01 (sample SAMN13153362, study PRJNA577476) | soil metagenome | isolation source: 20 cm soil or saprolite under grassland replicate 1 | place: USA:California | collected 2016-06-15 | reverse complement strand
ACTACAATGTCGAGCGCGCTCAACGCGGGATCGTCTATATCGACGAGATCGACAAAATCAGCCGCAAGTCCGACAACCCGTCGATCACGCGCGATGTTTCGGGTGAGGGCGTGCAGCAGGCCTTGCTCAAGATCATGGAGGGGACGATCGCCTCCGTGCCGCCGCAGGGCGGACGCAAGCATCCGCAGCAAGAGTTCCTGCAGGTCGACACCACCAACATCCTGTTCGTATGTGGCGGCGCCTTTGCCGGCCTTGAGAAGATCATTTCTGCGCGCGGCCGGTCGACCTCGATCGGGTTCAGCGCCAAGGTCTTGGCGCCCGAGGACCGTAAGGCTGGCGAAATTTTCCGTGAGGTCGAGCCGGAGGATCTCCTGAAGTACGGCCTAATCCCCGAATTTGTCGGCCGACTGCCGGTCGTTGCGACACTCGAGGATCTCGATGAGCCCTCCCTGAAACTCATTCTCACTCAGCCAAAGAACGCGCTGGTCAAGCAGTATCAACGGCTGTTCGAGATGGAGTCGATCGATCTTACGCTCGCGGAGGAGGCCCTGGGCGCCATTGCCCGCAAGGCGATCGATCGCAAGACCGGCGCACGCGGACTGCGATCGATCATGGAAGGAATCCTGCTCGACACGATGTTCGACCTGCCGAGCCTCGAGGGCGTGGAGGAGGTCGTGATCTCGAAAGAGGTCGTCGAAGGCACCGCGCGGCCGCTCTATATTTATGCTGACCGGGCGGACCGGACGGGCGACGCGAGCGCGTAAGCGGGTTTGCAACCGCTGCGCAGGGCAGGCTTCTCGATTCGCCTGATGGCGCCGCCGCCGGTCACCGCCAAGGGCGCTATTTCGTTGAATTTTCGGGTTTACTTGACACGGCGGCGGGCCGTCGCCACCTATGATGCGGAGCGACAAGCGTACGAACTATCTATCGAAATTCCCGGGGAGGGTTCCTATCCCAACCCTTCGGAGCACACGGTAGGGCCTAGTAGCGAGCCGTGTTGCCCTTACCGGCCCACTTCGGCACTCGACCGTGACGCCGATCGAGCGGGTCATGGACGAGGGGCACAACAATAAGGATTTCGGGCCATGACCAGCGCAAAACCAAAGCCCCCCCTCATCCCCGGCCAGAGCCGGGCCTACCCAGTGCTGCCGTTGCGCGACATCGTCGTCTTTCCGCACATGATCGTGCCGCTTTTCGTCGGGCGCGAAAAATCGATCAAGGCGCTGGAAGAGGTGATGCGCTCAGATACGTTCATCCTGCTGGCCACGCAGAAGAACGCCTCCGATGACGATCCGGCGACCGGAGCCATCTACGAGATCGGGACGCTGGCGAGCGTGCTGCAATTACTCAAGCTGCCGGACGGCACCGTGAAAGTATTAGTTGAGGGTGCCGCACGCGCGAAGGTCGAGCGCTACACAGATCGTGCCGAATACTATGAAGCCGCCGCTCTCGTGCTCGCGGACTCGACGGGCGAGCAGGTCGAGGCAGAGGCGCTGTCGCGCTCGGTCGTCAACGAGTTCGAAAATTATGTGAAGCTCAACAAGAAAGTATCGCCCGAGGTGGTCGGCGTGGTCCAACAGATCGAGGACTATGCCAAGCTCGCCGACACCGTCGCCTCGCACCTTGCGGTCAAGATTCCCGATAAGCAGCTAATCCTGGAGACGGCCTCGGTCACGGAGCGTCTCGAGAAAGTACTCGGCCTGATGGAGAGCGAAATCTCCGTGCTTCAGGTGGAGAAGCGCATTCGCACCCGCGTGAAGCGGCAGATGGAGAAGACGCAACGCGAGTACTACCTCAATGAACAGATGAAGGCCATCCAGAAGGAGCTTGGGGACGAGGAGGGCAAAGACGAACTCGCCGAGATCGAGGAGAAGATCAAGAAGACCAAGCTCTCGAAGGAGGCGCGTGAGAAGGCAACCCACGAGCTCAAGAAGCTGCGCCAGATGTCGCCGATGTCGGCCGAGGCGACCGTGGTGCGCAATTATCTGGACTGGCTGCTGTCGATTCCCTGGAACAAGAAGACCAAGGTCAAGAAGGACCTCAAGCTTGCCCAGGAGATACTCGACAACGATCACTTCGGATTGGAAAAGGTCAAGGAAAGGATCGTCGAGTATCTCGCAGTCCAGCAGCGTGCCAACAAGCTTACCGGTCCAATCCTTTGCCTTGTCGGCCCGCCCGGCGTCGGCAAGACCTCGCTCGGCAAGTCGATCGCTCGTGCGACCGGCCGCGACTTCGTGCGCGTGTCCCTCGGCGGCGTGCGCGATGAGGCGGAAATCCGCGGTCACCGCCGCACTTATATCGGCTCGATGCCAGGCAAGGTCGTTCAGTCGATGCGGAAGGCGAAGTCGTCGAATCCACTGTTCTTGCTGGACGAGGTCGACAAGATGGGCGCGGATTTCCGTGGCGATCCGTCATCCGCCCTATTGGAAGTGCTCGACCCCGAGCAGAACCACACCTTCAACGACCATTATCTGGAGGTGGACTACGACCTCTCCCACGTGATGTTCATCACGACGGCGAATACACTCAACATTCCGCCGCCGTTGATGGATCGGATGGAGATCATCCGCATCGCCGGCTACACCGAGGACGAGAAGGTCGAGATTGCGCGCAAGCACTTGATTCCGCACGCGACGGCCAAGCATGGTCTCGATGCCAAGGAATGGGCGATCGATGACGAGGCGCTTCTGTTGGTCATCCGTCGCTACACGCGGGAGGCGGGCGTACGTAATCTGGAGCGCGAACTCTCCACGCTGATCCGCAAGGCAGTGAAGGAACTGATCCTGTCGAAGACGAAGTCGATCACCGTCGAGGCAAAGACTGTCGCCGACTACCTCGGCGTTCCTAAGTTCCGTTATGGCGAGGTGGAAGACGAGGACCAGATCGGCGTCGTGACCGGCTTGGCTTGGACCGACGTCGGCGGCGAGTTGCTCACCATCGAAGCTGCCATGATGCCGGGCAAGGGCAAGATGATCGTCACCGGGAACCTGCGCGATGTGATGAAAGAATCGATCTCGGCCGCGGCTTCCTACGTGCGCATGCGCGCGGTCGCGTTCGGTATCGAGCCCCCCCGTTTCGACAAGAAGGACATCCACGTGCACGTACCGGAGGGTGCCACTCCCAAAGACGGCCCCTCGGCGGGCGTGGCCATGGTGAGCGCGATCGTATCCGTCATGACCGGCATCCCGGTGCGTCGCGACGTTGCCATGACCGGCGAGATCACCTTGCGCGGCCGGGTGCTGCCGATCGGCGGCTTGAAAGAGAAGCTGCTCGCGGCTTCGCGCGGCGGCATGAAGACAGTGTTGATCCCGGAAGAGAATGCCAAGGACCTGATCGAGATTGGCGACAGCATCAAGAAGGGCCTCGACATCGTGCCGGTCTCGCGCATGGACGAGGTTCTGGCGCGCGCACTCGTGCGCAAGCCCGAGCCGATCGAATGGGATGAGGAGAAGGCCAAGCCGACCGAAACCTCGGTGAGCACCGAGCCGGCGGTCGAAGCGGATTCCTCCACACTCACCGCGCATTGAGCGAGCGCAGGACGCAAAAGGGATAAGGGCGGCGTTTCCAAGCGCCGCCCTTTCTTTGCGCAGGTTCTCTTTTTGTTCTTGACAAGGCAAGAACAAAGAATGAACATGGCCGTGCTGCCGGTCAGGCTCATTGCGCCCTGCAATTGGCCAACGCGGCAGTTTCGCTCCGCGGGGCGCTTCGAAGTCGCAAGCGTCTAGCGGAATATTCCCCGGAGAATGTGTGATGAGACCGACCTTCACCGCAGCCGCGTGTGCGGCATTGGTGGGACTGCTGACTTTGGCGCAATCGGCGAGCGCGGAGCCGAAGACGGCGAGGCAATGCAACAGCGATTGGGCCGCGAACAAGACCGCCATTCAAGCGAGCGGTAAGACCAAACGCGCCTTCGTGGCCGAGTGTCGCGGCATTACGGTCGCGGCGCGCCAATCCCCCGCACTAGATAAGGGTCAGTACACAAGCGAGGCGGAGGCGAAAGCGAGCTGCCCGAGCGATGCCGTCGTGTGGGTGAATTCGGCATCGAAGATCTATCATCCGAGCGGCAGCCGCAGCTACGGCAAGACCGCAACCGGCGCATATATGTGCGAACAGGACTCCATCGCTGCAGGATTCCGCGCGCCCAAACTGGCGCGGCGCACTGCGGTCTGATTGTGTCGCGCTCGCGCAACATGACGGTGTCGCTCGCGGCACCGTCAGCGACATCCTCCGGCGCCGCCTGCCTTGCCTCGGCCGCGTGCCGGGCCGATAAAGCTCGGTGAGGGCGGTTAGCTCAGTGGGTAGAGCGCCTGCTTTACACGCAGGATGTCGGCGGTTCGAGTCCGTCACCGCCCACCAGTGTGCGCGCCTGCCGAGCTGTAGCCGGCAAGTTGCTCAATTACGCGCGAACGCCGCCCGCGGGATGGTGTGTCAAAGGAGCAATCCGCCGGCGCCGTCGGTCGAGGCGGCCGGCGGATAGCGAAAGGCGTGCAGCGGAGTTCTCGTCACACCGCTTCCTTGAGCTCTTTGGCGGGTCGGAAGGCGACCTTCTTGCTTGCCTTGATCTGGATCGGTTCACCGGTCGCAGGGTTGCGTCCCATGCGCGCTGCGCGCTTGCGCACCACCAGGATGCCGAGGCCGCCGATGCGGATGCGGTCGCCCTTCTTGAGGTGCTTGGTCACCAAGTTCACCAGATCGCCGAGTATCGCCTCGGTCTGCTTCTTCGACATTTCATGGGATTCCGAGAGATTCGCGGCGAGATGCTTCAGGGTCACTGTCGCCTGTGCGCCCGGTTTCTTCGCTGCCATGGTTAGCCCTCCTGGTTGCGGGAAAGTGTCGTCAAAGCCCCGCTTCGACGCTGGCATTTAGACGATTCGGATACGGTCTGACCATGATTTATTGCCGAAAAATGTGGGTTTTTTCAATGCCAATCCACGAAAAGCGGCCAATGACGGGGCTCAGAAGCACATGTGAACGAAGCGCAGCCGTTGATCTGGCCGTAATGGCGGGCCTTTTCGGGCGCTGCCTTGACTCGTCGGTACCCGGTATTTAACTCCGCAGCGCGCCCGCGGGGGCGTAGCTCAGTTGGTTAGAGCGTCGGCCTGTCACGCCGAAGGTCGCGGGTTCGAGCCCCGTCGCTCCCGCCATTCTCTCGCGCCTTAAGACGACTTCAATCCCCTTTACGGGCCGCAAACGCCGATCCAATCGAGGTCGGCTTCGTGCTCCAGATTTTGCAGGCGATCGAAGGTTTCTTCCATTGCTGAGGCGCGGCAGTGGCGGGTCACCATCAAGAACTTCTCGCGCAACTCCTCTCGATCAAGCGGCTGCTCCGGCGTCCCCTTGAACTCGGCGACGGAGCGCGCAAGCACGCGCCCGTCTTTGAGTCTAACTGTGACATGCGTTGCCAGCGGCGTCGGACGGTTCTCGGCGACCGTGACCCTCACGCGTTCGGCTAGCGAGCGGATCTGCGCCTCGTGCAAGGCGCTTTCATCGAAGGAACGCGGATCGCGGGGATCGCGGACATGAGCGAGCGCGACACAGAAGGGGACGCTGTATTGTGCCATCATGATGTCGGCAGGGGAGGGGATGTTGTTGACCCGCGCCATCTTTTCGCTGCCGCCGATGTGGATCGACACGACATCGGCGGCTGCGTAGCCGTGCTTGGCGCGCAAATCCAATATCGCCTGCACCGCGGTATGCGCCGTGATGTGGCAGGGGAAGCGCTTGAACATGATGGAACGCGTGGCATAACTCTCGCCCAGCCCGCGAGTAAGCTCGTGCGGATCAAAGTTGGGGCCGCAGAATACGCGCAGGAAGCCGAACTCGCCTTCGAGCACGCTCGCTGGACCAGTAAACCCGTCGTCGGCGAGAGAAGCCGCGAGTACGCCGCTCTCGGCCGCGCGCCCGAGATGAAGACGCTTCACCATGGCGCCGTTTTGCGCCCGTGCAAATTCCAGCAATCCGCAGGCGAGCGAGCCTGCGATGCCCAGCGCGTTTCGCATGCGCTCGGCATCGAAACCCATCAGTCTGCCGCAGGCGACCGCGGCACCGAACGGCCCGGTGGTGCCGGGTGCATGGAAGCCGCGACTCTCGTTGTTATGCTGAGTCGCGCGGCCGATGCGGATCATGACCTCGGCGCCGGCAACGATCGCCGTGATGAGCTCGCTGCCGCCTTGTCCGCGCTCCTGCGCGACCGCGAGTGCCGCAGGCAGCAGCGTTGCGCCAGGATGCACGCCGGTACTTGGCCAGGTCAGATTGTCCATCTCGAAGGCATGCGCGAGCGTGCCGTTGGCCAACGCCGCCGCCGGTGCGTGCACGCACACTCCGTCCGGTCCGAGAATGCGGCTGTTGCCGCGAGCGCCGTTCTTTTGCGCAAACTTCGCGACGATGCGGCTCCAGGGCAGGCCGCAACCGAAGATCGCCGCGGCCACCGTGTCCGTGATGCATTGCTTGGCGCGGACAACGACGTCCGGCGGGATATGCTCGTAGCGGCAACTCGCCGCGTAGTCGGCCAATTTCGCTGTCTCTTCCGCCATGTGGACCGTCGTGGTTTGCTCGCTCGCGTACAAGCTAAGGCGGAATGCGCGCAGCCGACAAGCGCGTGTGCTTCTGTGCCCAATCTGCAAAGAAGCTTTCGCTCGGTTTTAGTCTCATAGGCTCGGCTCTATCAAGCTCGCAGCCGACGCAGCTTGAAGCATCATATCGGCGGGTCTAGGCTTCTCTCCCCACCCGGATCATCTCTCCCCTCTATTCTTCGGTAAATTCTCTGCGGCTTCACGCCATGACCTCGGACAGCACGCCGCGGATACCCAGTGGAGCAGCCGGTAGGACCGTCCAGGACTACATCGACGAGACTCCGCGCTGGGCGGACGCGACGCCGGTTCGCTATTCCCCCATCACGAGTATGCAGTGGCTGATCTGGGGCTTAGCCGCTGCCGGCAAGTTCTTCGAAGGCATGGTCGTCTTCACCACCGGGGTAGCTTTGCCGCTGATGGGAAAGGAGTTCGCGCTGGGGGCAACGGAGAAAGGCGTCGTTGCCGCGTCCTCACTGTTCGGCATCCTCATCGGCGCCACGCTTCTCGGCGGTTTGGCCGACCGCTATGGCCGAAAGCAGATGTTCATCGCGGAGATGGTGCTTTTCGGCCTTTTCACCGCGATTCTCGCGCTCAGTCCCACCTATCTCATCGCTGTGGTGGCGCTTGTTGGCATCGGCGTTGCGCTCGGGTGCGATTATCCGACCGCCCATCTGATCATTTCCGAAAGCATTCCGAGCCGTATTCGCGGCCGAATGGTGCTAGCTGCGTTCGGGTTTCAGGCGGTCGGCGGCTTGCTGGGCACGGCCTTAGGATTCTTGATCTTGTTTGAAAATCCCGATCTCGGCGCTTGGAGGTGGATGTATGCAAGTACGATCGTGCTGGCGGTTCCGGTCCTCATTGGTCGTTTCTTCATCGTCCAGAGCCCGCTGTGGTTGATGTTTCGCGGCCGCATCGAGGAGGCCCGGGCGGCCACGGAGCGGCTTCTGCGGCGCGATCCTGCATACCCCAAAGAAGTGGTTCTGCAGCACCCAGGGGCTCCCGGTAGTGATCACACTGGGAAAGCGTCCTGGTCCGGGCTGTTTCACGGCACAAATCTGCACCGGACCATTCTCGCTTCGGTGCCTTGGTTTCTGCAAGACCTCGGCACTTACGGCATCGGCATCTTCACGCCCACCATCCTGGCGACGCTCGTCGGCGCTCGCGTCGATCATCCGCGCAATACCGCCGAACTCATTCAGAGCGACATCCTGGCGACCAGAGGAGCGGCGTTCATCGATATCTTGCTGATTGTGGGAATCGTTTTCGCCGTGCTGCTGGTGGATCGCGTAGGTCGCATCCGCCTTCAGCTCCTGGGCTTCATCGGCTGCGCCGTCGGGTTGCTGCTTGCGGCGCTGTCGCTTCACGTCAGCGGAACGCCATCCGCCGTGCTGCTTTTTGCCGGGTTCATGATGTTCAGCTTCATGACCAACATCGGCCCCAACGCCATGACCTACTTGATTGCGGGGGAGGTGTTTCCGATTTCCATTCGCGGCAGGGGAGCTGGATTCGCGGCCTCGTTCGCCAAGGTCGGCGCGGTGTTGACCGCGTTTCTGTTTCCAATTCTGCTTAAGGACATCGGCACCGATCTTCTGCTGTTGATTCTGGTCGGCACCAGCCTCGCGGGCGCATTCGTCACACAGCGCTATGCCATCGAAACGAAGGGCATCAATCTCGAGGAGCTCGACGAGAAGACCCAGCCCCCGCCGCCTTTCTGACGCGAAGCGCCTAATGCGCCGCTTTGAGCCCGAGAATTGCGCGCGCATCTTCCGGAGTGGCGACGACGTCACCGAGCAGTTCAACGATTTTGGCCGCCTTCTCGACCAGCGCGGCGTTGCTCGGGGCGAGCTTGCCTTTCTCGAGATAAATATTGTCTTCGAGGCCGACCCGTGGATGGCCGCCAAGCAGAACGGCCTGCGCGACCATGGGAAACTGATGCAAAGATATACCAAACGCGAACCACGGCGCCGCCGCCGGCAAGAGGCTTCGCATATAGGTCATCGCCTCGGGGGTAGCAGGTTGCGCCCAGCTGATCCCCAGGCAGATCTGGAACATGCCAGGCGGCTTTATGTGGCCGTTCTCGATCATTCGCTTGGCCAGGAGGAGATGACCGGTTTCGAACACTTCCAGCTCCGGCAGGACGTCCGCATCGCGGATCGCAACTGCCATGGCTTGAAGGTAAGTGGGCGTGTTGATGAAAACGTGCGGGCCCATATTCATGCTGCCCATATCGAGGCTACAGATATCGGGCTTGAGCGCGACGACGTGCTTAACGCGCTCGGCCGGCGTCTTCATGGTCGTGCCAGGGCCCGGTTTCAGTGGGTCATCATCGCCCGGCACGAACCGCGCCCCCGGGCCGGTGGTCAGATTGATCAGAACGTCGCTGCCGCTTTCTCTGATGCGCTCGACAACCTCTTTGTAGAGGGAAGTGTCCATACTCGGCCGAGTGGTCTTCGGGTCGCGCACATGGATGTGAACGATGGCCGCACCCGCTTTGGCGGCATCGATCGCGGATTGTGCGATCTGCGCGGGTGTCACCGGCACCGCGGGGTTGCGGCCGGGCGTGTCGGCCGAGCCCGTGACGGCGCATGAGACCATGACCTTGCGTTGCATGCCGCTCTCCCAGGACACTGATCGTGCTTTGCAGCGAAGCCTAGCGCGGGGACGGTGCCGAGCCCAGAGCTTCGCATGGGCGGAATGGATCAAAGCCAACGGGTGCGGTTCATGCCCGCAGTCGGTAGTTCAACGGGTAAATCCGAACCGCTCGCACTCGGATTGCCGCGAAAGCCACCTTTGGGCGGCCGGCTGCTTGCCTCGCATTGTGCACTGCGCTAAGCCTCCTCGCGCCCGTCCTTGGAACGGATCCGATCTGAAGGCGATTTCGCGAGCGCCTACGGCACCTTGGCTGCAGGGCGGGGAGGGGCTTTCCGTACGGGGCCGGAGCATCGGAGGTGAGGTCGCCGATGAATCAACTATTGCTGGATTACCTGCCGCTAGTGATCTTCATCGCGGTGGCGCTCGGGATCGGTCTCGCCCTTCTGCTCGTACCGTTCATGATCGCTTATAAGGCTCCCGATCCGGAGAAGCTCTCCGCCTACGAGTGCGGCTTCAATGCCTTCGACGATGCCCGCATGAAGTTTGACGTGCGGTTCTATCTCGTCGCAATCCTTTTCATCATTTTCGACCTGGAAGTGAGCTTCCTTTTTCCCTGGGCCATCGCCTTTGGCGATCTCGGTCTCTACGGGTATTGGTCGGTGATCATATTCCTTGGCGTTCTCACCGTCGGCTTCATATATGAATGGCGCAAAGGAGCCCTTGAATGGGACTAGAGCGCACGCTCACCTCGCCGGGAGAAGGTATTCTTGATGCGCGCACCGACAGACCCGCGGGCGCACACGATCCCTTCTTCACCGGATTGAATGGAGAACTTGCCGACAAAGGCTTTCTCGTCGCCGCGAGCGATGATCTCATCACCTGGGCGCGCACCGGTTCGCTCATGTGGATGACATTCGGGCTTGCCTGTTGTGCGGTCGAGATGATGCAGATGTCGATGCCGCGCTACGATGCGGAGCGGTTTGGCTTTGCGCCGCGCGCGTCTCCGCGGCAATCGGACGTGATGATCGTGGCGGGGACGCTGACCAACAAGATGGCGCCTGCTTTGCGCAAGGTATACGACCAGATGCCGGAGCCTCGCTACGTGATTTCGATGGGCTCGTGCGCCAACGGCGGCGGCTATTACCATTACTCATATTCGGTCGTGCGCGGCTGCGATCGTATCGTGCCGATCGATATCTATGTCCCCGGCTGTCCACCGACGGCCGAGGCACTGCTTTATGGCGTGTTGTTGCTGCAAAAGAAGATCCGCCGGACCGGCACGATCGAGCGCTGATGGAACTCACGCAATGGATGATAGGCTCGACAAACTCGGCGAGACCATCGCCGGCGCGCTTGCAGATTCGCTCACGGGCCATCTCGTTGCAAACGGCGAGCTGACGATCAGCGCGATCAGTCATGACATCGTGAAGGTCGTCAGGTTTCTGCGCGACGACGAGCGCTGCCAATTCTGGAGCCTCATCGACATCACCGCGGTCGACTGGCCAGGCCGCGAGCGCCGCTTCGACGTTGTCTATCATCTCCTGTCGCCCAAGCAGAATCTGCGCATCCGCGTGAAGACGGAGGTTGATGAGACGACACCTGTTCCGTCGATCATTGGCGTATTTCCCGGCGCGAACTGGTTTGAACGTGAAACTTACGATCTCTATGGCGTGCTCTTTACCGGCCATCCGGACATGCGCCGGCTGCTAACCGACTACGGTTTCGAGGGCCATCCGCTGCGCAAGGATTTTCCCCTCACCGGTTTCGTCGAGCTGCGGTACGACGACGAGCAAAAACGCGTGATCTACGAGCCGGTCAGGCTCACGCAGGAATTCCGTAACTTCGACTTCCTGTCGCCGTGGGAAGGTCCAGCCTACTCGCTGCCGGGCGACGAGAAGGCAGGCGACGGCAAACCCGATAAATAGCGAATAGCCACTGGCGAATAGGGATTGGCGTTGACCGATACAGCGATCACAGCCGCGGCTAAACCCGAGCTGCGCAACTTCACCCTGAATTTCGGACCGCAGCATCCCGCGGCGCATGGCGTATTGCGGCTAGTGCTCGAACTCGACGGCGAGGTGGTGGAGCGCGTGGATCCACACATCGGGCTATTGCATCGCGGTACTGAAAAACTGATCGAGCACAAGACCTATCTGCAAGCAATTCCGTATTTCGACCGGCTCGATTACGTCGCGCCAATGAATCAGGAACATGCGTTCTGCCTGGCGGCGGAAAAGCTGCTCGGCCTTAGCCTACCCAAGCGCGCGCAGCTCATCCGCGTGCTCTATTGCGAAATCGGACGATTGTTGTCGCATCTCCTCAATGTGACCACGCAGGCCATGGACGTCGGCGCGCTCACTCCTCCGCTCTGGGGCTTCGAGGAGCGCGAAAAGCTCATGGGATTTTATGAGCGTGCATCCGGCAGCCGCATGCATGCGGCCTATTTCCGCGTTGGGGGCGTACATCGGGACCTGCCGGCGAAGCTGATCGACGACATCGCTGCGTTTTGCGATCCCTTCCTCAAGGTCTGTGATGATTTCGAGGATCTGCTGACGGAGAACCGTATTTTCAAGCAGCGTAACGTCGACATCGGCGTGGTCACGCTTTCCGATGCCTGGGCGTGGGGCTTCTCCGGCGTGATGCTGCGCGGATCGGGCGCGGCATGGGATCTGCGCAAGGCGCAGCCTTATGAATGCTATTTCGAGCTCGATTTCGACCTTCCCATCGGGAAGAACGGCGACAATTACGATCGCTACTGCATCCGCATGGAGGAGATGCGGCAGTCGATCAAGATCATGAAGCAATGCCTGGAGAAGCTCTGCGCGCCCGAAGGGCGGGGGGCCGTCGCAGTCGACGACAACAAAATCGTCCCGCCCAAGCGCGCCGAGATGAAGCGCTCCATGGAGGCGCTCATCCATCACTTCAAGCTCTACACCGAAGGCTTTCACGTTCCTGCGGGCGAGGTCTATGCCGCGGTTGAAGCCCCCAAGGGGGAATTCGGCGTCTACCTCATCGCCGACGGCGGCAACAAACCCTATAAGTGCAAGATCCGCGCGCCTGGTTTCCCCCACCTGCAGGCGATGGATTTTCTCTGCCGGGGTTACATGCTCGCCGACATCTCGGCGATACTTGGCTCGCTCGATATCGTGTTCGGGGAGGTCGATCGCTGATGGCAGTGCGTCGCCTCGCCGATCCCGCAATTCAGCCCAAAAGTTTCGCCTTCACAGTCGAGAACCTCGATTGGGCCAAGGGCGAGATCGCGAAATATCCGGAAGGCAAGCAGGCCTCCGCCGTCATTGCGCTTCTGTGGCGCGCGCAGGAGCAGGCTGGCGGCTGGCTGCCGCAGAAAGCGATCGAGCACGTCGCAGATCTCCTTGCAATGCCGAAGATCCGCGCGCTCGAGGTCGCGACTTTCTATACGATGTTTAACCTAGCCCCCGTGGGCCGCTTCCACGTTCAGCTCTGCGGCACGACACCCTGTGTGCTGCGTGGCGCGGATAAGCTGATCAAGCTCTGCCACGAGCGGATCGGCGAGCCTCTTGAAGTGACTGACGACGGGAAGCTCTCGTGGATCGAGGTCGAATGTCTCGGTGCCTGCGTGAACGGGCCCGTGGCACAAATCAGCTCTTTCAACGGCACCGGGCCGCAGGTCAATTATGACTATTACGAAGATCTTGTCCAGGAGAGCTTCACTAGAATCTTAGACGACCTTGCGGCCGGAAACACGGTTAAGCCTGGTCCCCAGGTCGCCCGGCAGCTTTCGGCTCCGGTCGGTGGACCGACCACGCTCACCGATGCCGCGCTCTATGTGCGGGGCAACGGCGAGCAACCGCAGCAGCCGGCCTTGAGCGATGCCGCCGCCAAAAAGGCTGGCGAACCCGCCAATATGCGCGAGGCGGCGATACCCAAGCCCCCGGCCGGCGACGCCTCGACGAAGAGGCAATCCTGATGCTCGACGACAAGGACCGCGTCTTCACCAATCTGTACGGCCTGCACGACTGGGCCCTTGAGGGGGCGCGCGCCCGCGGTGCCTGGGAGGGCACCAAGGCCATCCTCGAGAAGGGGCGCGATTGGATCATCAATGAGGTGAAGGCGTCGGGCCTGCGTGGACGGGGCGGAGCCGGTTTTCCCACAGGGTTGAAGTGGTCGTTCATGCCCAAGCAGTCCGACGGCCGTGCGCATTATCTCGTGGTCAACGCCGATGAGTCAGAACCCGGCACCTGTAAGGACCGCGAGATCATGCGGCACGACCCGCATCTGCTGGTCGAGGGGTGTCTGATCGCCGGCTTCGCCATGGGCGCGAATACCTGCTTCATATATATCCGCGGCGAATTCGTCCGCGAGCGCGAGCGCCTGCAGGCGGCTGTCGATCAAGCCTACGCCGCCAATCTCATCGGCAAGAACAACGTCCAGGGCTTTCCCTTCGATATCATCGTGCACCACGGCGCCGGCGCCTACATTTGCGGCGAGGAGACGGCGCTATTGGAAAGTCTCGAAGGCAAGAAGGGCCAGCCTCGATTGAAGCCGCCGTTCCCGGCTAATGTCGGTCTCTACGGCTGTCCGACGACGGTCAACAACGTCGAATCCATCGCCGTGGTGCCGGACATTTTGCGGCGTGGCGCTGCATGGTTCGCGGGCATCGGGCGGCCGAACAATACCGGCACGAAACTGTTCTGCATTTCCGGCCACGTGGAGAGGCCCTGCACCGTGGAGGATGCAATGGGCGTGCCTCTGCGCGAGTTGGTTGAGCACCATTGTGGGGGCGTGCGCGGCGGCTGGAACAACTTGCTCGCCATCATTCCCGGGGGCTCCTCGATGCCGCTCATCCCGGCGCACCAATGCGAACATCTGCTCATGGATTTCGACGGATGCCGCGAGTTCAAATCCGCCCTAGGCACGGCAGCCGTGATCGTCATGGACAAATCAACCGACATAATTCGCGCGATGGCGCGCATCTCCTATTTCTACAAGCACGAAAGCTGCGGCCAGTGCACGCCCTGCCGTGAGGGCATGGGGTGGATGTGGCGGGTTCTCAGCCGCATGGCGGAAGGTCGCGCGCATAAACGCGAGATCGACATGCTGATGGAGGTCACAACCCAGATCGAAGGCCACACCATTTGTGCGTTCGGAGACGGCGCGGCCTGGCCGGTGCAGGGCCTGCTTCGCCACTTCCGCCCGGAGATCGAGCGGCGCATCAGCGAGTACAGCGCAGATCCGCATCCAGAACCGATCCCGGTGGCGGCGGAGTAACAAAGCCCATGACAGCGCTCCACCTCGCGCAGCTCAATATCGGCCGCTTGCGTCATGAGGCTGCCGATCCGCGTATGGCGGAATTCATCGACAATCTTGCGCTCGTGAATGGGTTGGCCGAACGCAGTCCGGGATTTGTTTGGCGCTACTTGGACGACAGCGGAAGCGCGATTGAAACTCGCCCGTTTGCCGGAGACCCGCGCATGGCAATTAACCTGTCGGTATGGGACGGCGTGGAAGCGCTCGAGCGGTTCGTTTGGCAGACCGTGCATAAGCGCTTCTACGGCCGGCGCCACGAGTGGTTTGAGCGGATGAACGAGCGCTACTTCGTGATGTGGTGGGTGACGGCCGGACACCGGCCCACGGTGCAGGAGGCCATTGAGCGGCTCGGGCATCTGCAGCAGCACGGTCCGAGCGACTACGCCTTCGGCTGGGAAACCTTGCCGGGGGCGCGGCTGTGGAAGGCGGCGCGGTGCGCGTGATGAGCGAAGACAGGACCGAGGCGCCATGACCAAGCTGATCGTCGATGGCAAAGAGATCGACGTCACGCCGGACTACACTTTGCTGCAGGCCTGCGAGGCCGCGGGCGCGGAGATCCCGCGCTTCTGCTTCCACGAGCGGCTGTCTATCGCGGGCAATTGCCGCATGTGCCTGGTCGAGCTCAAGGGCTCGCCCAAACCAGTGGCCTCATGCGCCTGGGGCGTGCGCGACTGCCGACCAGGGCCGAACGGCGAACCGCCGGCGATCCTCACGAAGACCCCAATGGTGCGCAAGGCACGCGAAGCCGTGATGGAATTCCTGCTGATCAACCATCCGCTTGATTGTCCGATCTGCGATCAGGGTGGGGAATGCGATCTGCAAGATCAGGCCATGGCCTACGGGGTCGACTCCAGCCGTTTCAAGGAGAACAAGCGCGCGGTCGTGGACAAGTATGTCGGCGTTCTCGTCAAGACCATCATGAACCGCTGCATTCACTGCACGCGTTGTGTGCGGTTCATGACCGAGGTGGCGGGCGTGCCGGAGCTCGGCGCGATCGGCCGCGGCGAGGACATGGAAATCACGACCTATCTCGAACAGGCGATGACCTCCGAGCTACAGGGCAACGTGGTCGATCTTTGCCCTGTCGGCGCGCTCACTTCCAAGCCTTATGCGTTTGCCGCGCGCCCCTGGGAGCTCAACAAGACGGGATCGATCGATGTCATGGACGCCCTCGGCTCGGCCATTCGCATCGATACCCGCGGCCGCGAAGTCATGCGCATTCTCCCACGCGTTAATGATGAGGTGAACGAGGAATGGATTTCCGACAAGGCGCGGCACGTAGTGGATGGCCTGCGCACGCAGCGGCTCGATCAGCCTTACATTCGCGAGAACGGCCGGCTTTATCCGGCGTCCTGGGGTGACGCCTTCGATGCCATCGCCGCCAAGTTGAAGCAGACTGAGCCCAAGCGAGTCGGCGCGATCGCCGGCGATCTTGCCGCGGTCGAGGAGATCTTCGCGCTCAAGGATTTGTTGACCCGGCTCGGTACCGTCAATCTCGACTGCCGGCAGGACGGCGCGGCGCTCGATCCGCGCTGGGGCAGGGCGACTTATCTCTTCAATGCCACCATTGCCGGCATTGATCACGCCGACGCCTTGCTCATCGTTGCCTCGAATCCGCGCCGCGAAGCGGCTGTGCTCAACGCGCGCATCCGCAAGCGCTGGCGCATGGGCGGCTTGCCGATCGGCTTGATCGGCGAGCGCGCTGACCTCACGTATCCTTACGAGTATCTCGGTGCCGGCCCGCAGACGCTCTCGGCGGTTGCCACGGGCGCGCATGCGTTCGGCTCCGTGCTCACGCAAGCCGACCGCCCGCTGGTGATGATCGGCATGGCTGCCCTGGCGCGTGCGGATGGTGCGGCAATCGCTTCGCTGGCGGCCCGCGCCGCACAGGGCACCGGCAAAGACGCCTGGAACGGCTACTCGGTCCTGCACACTGCGGCAGCGCGGGTCGGCGCACTCGACGTCGGCTTCCTGCCCGGCCCCGGCGGGCGTACCGCCGTCGAGATGGCAGCTCCGGGCGTACTCGACCTTCTGTTCCTGCTCGGCGCTGATGAGATCGACGTCGCCCCCGGCGCCTTCGTCGTCTATATCGGCACGCACGGCGATGCGGGTGCGCATCGGGCCGATGTCATCCTTCCCGGCGCGGCTTATCCGGAGAAGTCGGGCATCTACGTCAATACGGAGGGGCGCGTGCAGGTGGCCGCGCGCGCCTCCTTCCCTCCGGGCGAGGCGCGCGAGGACTGGGCAATCCTGCGCGCGCTGTCCGACGTACTTAGCCGTAGGCTTCCTTATGACTCGCTTGCGCAGCTGCGCCGGGCGCTTTTCGCGGCGCATCCCCACCTGCAACGCATTGACCATGTGCTGCCTGCCGAGCGCGCAGATATCGCGACGCTCGCCGCGCGTGGCGGCGCGCTCGAGAAAACCGCGTTCGGCCGCGCCCTCGACGATTTCTATCTCACTAATCCGATCGCGCGCGCCTCCGCGATCATGGCGGCGTGCTCCGTGATCGCAGAAGGCCACGGCGCGCTTACCGCGGCGGAATAGCTGACATGTCGGAACTGTGGATCAATTACCTCTGGCCGCTGATCGTCATCTTCGCGCAGAGCGTATTCTTGCTGGTCGTTCTCCTCATCATCACTGCCTACGTGCTTTACGCCGATCGCAAAATCTGGGCGGCGGTGCAGATCAGGCGGGGGCCTAACGTGGTCGGACCGTGGGGTCTGTTGCAATCTTTCGCCGATCTCCTGAAATTCGTGGTCAAGGAGCCGATCATTCCGGCCGGCGCCAACAAGGGCGTGTTTCTCCTGGCGCCGCTTGTCACCGCGGTGCTGGCGCTGTCGGCTTGGGCTGTGATCCCGGTCAGTGCCGACTGGGAGATCGCCAATATCAACGTCGGCGTGCTCTACATTTTCGCCATCTCCTCGCTCATGGTCTACGGAGTCATCATGGCGGGGTGGTCGTCAAATTCGAAATATCCGTTTCTCGCCTCATTGCGCTCGGCAGCGCAGATGGTGTCCTACGAAGTCTCGATCGGCTTCGTCTTCATTACCGTGCTGCTTTGTGCGGGATCGCTTAATCTATCCGCGATCGTCGAAGCGCAGCAGGGCAGGTGGGGAATATTCAATTGGTTTTGGCTCCCGCTGCTTCCCATGTTCGTCGTCTTTTTCGTCTCCGCGTTGGCAGAGACCAACCGGCCGCCGTTCGACCTCGTGGAGGCGGAATCCGAGTTGGTCGCGGGCTATGCAGTCGAATATTCCGCAACGCCATTCCTGCTCTTCTTCCTCGGCGAGTACATCGCCATTCTCACCATGTGTGCAATGGCGACGATTCTGTTCCTTGGGGGTTGGCTGCCGCCGTTTCCGGTCGCACCGTTCACCTGGATTCCCGGGGTGATCTGGTTCGTGCTCAAATGTTCGTTCATGTTCTTTCTTTTTGCCATGGTGAAGGCGATTGTGCCGCGCTACCGCTACGATCAACTCATGCGGCTGGGTTGGAAGGTATTCCTGCCGCTTTCGCTCGCAATGGTCGCGATCGTAGGCGGCGTCTTGCAGTACGGCGGATTGCTCGCGAAATGACGGGTGAACCGCATGATGAACTTGTCGCTCGTCGGGCTCATCGGAGCCGTTATCGGCACGATCATCGCGGCCATGGTCTACGTGCCGCTCGTCACCTTCGTCGAACGCGGCGTCCGCTCGCGTGCCGACGGTGCAGCCAAAGGCGAGACGTTGGAGCAGGAGATCTCATTGCTGCGGCGCGCCGTGCTCGCGGCCGACATCATCGTGTTCGCGGGCATAGGTTATTGGCTTGGCGGTATGCTCGGGGACTGACCGTGCCGCGGCGGAAGCCGGCGCCGAAAAGGATTGCGCTATGAAACTCGATCAGGCCGCCCGCTCGGTATTCCTCAAAGAGTTTGTCTCGGCGTTCGTGCTCGGCCTGCGCTACTTCTTCAAGCCGAAGCCCACCCTCAATTATCCATTCGAGAAAGGGCTGCTCTCGCCGCGCTTTCGGGGCGAGCACGCGCTGCGCCGTTATCCCAATGGCGAGGAGCGCTGCATCGCTTGCAAACTGTGCGAGGCGATCTGTCCGGCACAGGCGATAACAATCGAGGCCGGACCGCGCCGCAACGACGGTACGCGTCGAACCACCCGCTACGATATCGACATGGTCAAATGCATCTACTGCGGGCTTTGCCAGGAGGCCTGTCCAGTCGACGCCATCGTCGAAGGGCCCAATTTCGAGTTTGCGACTGAGACGCGCGAGGAGCTCTACTTCGATAAAGAGCGGCTGCTTGCCAATGGCGACCGCTGGGAGCGCGAGATCGCCAACAATATCGCTCTCGATGCGCCATACCGGTAAGCTTCGCAAATGCTCTTTCCAGCGCTGTTCTTCTACCTGTTTGCTGGCGTGTGCATCTCCGCCGCGATCATGGTGATTGCGGCTAGGAATCCCGTGCACTCGGTACTCTTTCTCATTCTCGCGTTCGTCAACGCGGCCGCGCTGTTCATTCTTCTCGGCGCGGAATTCCTGGCGATGATTCTTATCATCGTCTATGTCGGCGCCGTCCTGGTATTGTTCCTGTTCGTAGTAATGATGCTCGATGTTGATTTCGCCGAGCTGCGTCAAGGCTTTTTACAGTACCTGCCGATCGGCGCGTTTCTCGGCGCGATTCTTCTGATCGAACTGGTTCTGGTTCTGGTCGGCTGGACCATCGATCCCAACGCGCAGCAAACGGTCGCGGCGCCGATACCGCCGGCGGCAAGCATGCTCAATGCGCAAGCACTCGGGCACGTGCTTTACACCCGCTACGTCTATTTCTTTCAGGCGGCCGGCGTCGTGTTGTTGGTTGCGATGATCGGTGCGATCGTCCTGACGCTGCGGCATAAGCCGCATGTCAAGCGGCAGAATATCGCCGAGCAGATTGCGCGCACGAAGGCGAATGCGATCGAGATCGTCAAAGTGCGGCCGGGTCAGGGCCTGTAGAGAATTCGAAGGGAACAACATGACCATCGGTCTCGGCCATTACCTCACGGTCGGTGCGATCCTGTTCACGATCGGAATTTTCGGCATTTTCCTCAACCGCAAGAACGTGATCATCATCCTGATGTCGATCGAGCTCATACTCCTTGCCGTGAACGTCAATCTCGTCGCCTTTTCGGCCTTTCTCGGCGACCTGGTCGGGCAGGTCTATGCGCTGTTGGTCCTCACAGTCGCGGCAGCGGAGGCGGCGATCGGGCTTGCCATTCTGGTCGCCTACTACCGCAATCGCGGCTCGATCGCGGTAGAGGATATCAACCTGATGAAGGGCTGAGTGCGGCATGTACCACGCGATCGTTTTTCTGCCGCTCCTTGGCGCTATCATCGCCGCGCTGATCGCGCTCGCCGGCGCACGCGCCCGTCATCCTGGCGGGCCGCCCGGCATCGGCGCAGAGAATCACGCGCACGGCCCGGTGGACGAGAGCCATGCGCGTACCGCACCGGCCCCGCATGGGGCGCACGCCGTTCTCGACGCCTCGCACAGCGAGCCGGAAGCGCTTGAGCCGCCGGCCGCAGGCTCGCGTTCCGCCGAGCTCGTCACCACGGTTTTCCTTTTCGCCGCCATGCTGCTGTCGTGGTTGGCCTTCGCCGATGTGGGGTTTGGCCATCACGACAGCCGCGTGACACTCTTTCCATGGATCATTTCCGGGGAGCTGAAGGTCGATTGGGCACTGCGCATCGACACGCTCACGGCGGTCATGTTCGTTGTCGTCACGACCATCTCGGCCTTCGTTCATCTTTATTCCATCGGCTACATGGAGGAGGATCCGCACCGGCCGCGCTTCTTCTCGTATTTGTCGTTGTTCACGTTTGCCATGCTGATGCTGGTGACCGCCGACAATCTCGTGCAATTGTTTTTCGGTTGGGAGGGGGTCGGCCTAATGAGCTACCTGCTCATTGGGTTCTGGTACCATAAGCCGGAGGCGAATGCGGCCGCGATCAAGGCCTTCATCGTCAATCGCGTCGGCGATTTCGGCTTCTCCCTCGGTATTTTTGCCGCTTTCATGATGACCGGCGCGCTCGATCTCGATACGGTTTTCGCGCAGGCGCCCGCGCTCACCGGCAAGACGATTCATTTCCTCTCCTGGGACGTGGATGTCCTGACGCTGATCTGCTTGCTCCTGTTCATGGGGGCAATGGGCAAATCGGCGCAGTTCCTGCTGCACACGTGGCTGCCCGACGCGATGGAAGGACCGACACCGGTCTCCGCGCTCATTCATGCCGCTACCATGGTGACGGCGGGCGTATTCATGGTCGCGCGGCTCTCGCCCTTGTTCGATCTGGCGCCGGCCGCACAAGCCTTCGTCACTTTCATCGGGGCCACCACGGCATTCTTCACCGCCACGATCGCGCTCGTGCAAAACGACATCAAGCGCATCATCGCCTATTCGACCTGTTCACAGCTCGGCTACATGTTCGTCGCCATGGGCACGGGCGCTTATTCCATCGGCATGTTCCACTTGTTCACGCATGCTTTCTTCAAGGCACTGCTGTTTCTCGGCTCCGGTTCCGTGATCATTGCGATGCATCACGAGCAGGACATCCGGCATATGGGCGGACTCAAGGACAAACTTCCGCTCACGTACTGGACCATGGTGATCGGCACGCTCGCATTAACCGGGTTTCCGCTCACTGCCGGCTATTTCTCAAAGGATGCCATCATCGAGGCGGCCTATGTGAGTAGCAACCCGATCGCACTCTATGGTTTCGGAGCGACGGTGATCGCAGCGGCTCTCACCGCATTCTATTCGTGGCGGCTGATCTTTCTGACGTTCCACGGCACTCCACACGACCACCACCATTACGATGCCGCGCGCGAGAGCCCGCTCGTCATGCTCCTTCCGCTCGGCTTCCTTGCCGCCGGCTCGATCTTCGCCGGCTATCCTTTCCGAGAGCTGTTCGCGGGTCACGACGTCGCCGACTTCTTTGGCGATTCACTCAAATTCGCGGCCGGTAGCCATCTCCTCGAGGAGATGCACCATATTCCACTTCTCATCGGTATGGCTCCGACCGTTATGATGGCGATCGGCTTCGTCGTCGCCTGGGAGTTCTACATCCGCAGACCGGAGCTGCCGGCCGAGCTCGCCCGCCAGCAGGAGCCGCTCTACAAATTCCTGCTCAACAAGTGGTATTTCGACGAGATCTACGACTTTCTCATCGTTCGCCCGACTCTGTGGCTCGCCCGCGCGCTGTGGAAATACGGCGACGGCTGGACAATCGATGGTCTTGGGCCTGACGGCATCTCGGCGCGCGTGCTGGACGTCACTCGCGGCGCCGTGCGGCTGCAGACCGGATATCTCTATCACTACGCGTTTGCCATGCTGATCGGGGTCGCAGCGCTCATCACCTGGTTCATGTTCGGCGCGCGGGCAGGCTGACCATGAGCTGGCCGATCCTCTCCGTCACCACCTTCCTGCCACTCGTCGGCGCACTGTTCATCATGTTGATGCACAGTGATGGCGAGGCGGAGAAGCGCAATGCCCGCTGGATCGCGCTATGGACGACGCTGATCACGTTCGCGATCTCGCTGATCCTGCTCTACCGCTTCGATCCCACTTCCGCCGAGTTTCAATTCGTCGAAAAACGGCCTTGGCTGGCGGGCGCCATCAGCTACCACATGGGGCTCGACGGCATCTCTCTGCCGTTCGTCATCCTCACGACGGCGCTGATGCCAGTGTGCATCGTCGCCAGCTGGTTGCCGATCCAGCACCGCGTCAAGGAGTACATGGTCGCATTCCTGGTGCTCGAGACGCTGATGGTCGGCACCTTCACGGCGCTCGATCTCGTGCTGTTTTATCTGTTTTTCGAGGGCGGTCTCATTCCGATGTTCCTGATCATCGGCGTATGGGGCGGCCCGCGCCGGGTCTACGCGAGCTTCAAGTTCTTTCTCTACACGCTGCTCGGTTCTGTGCTGATGCTGCTCGCCATAATGGCGATGTACTGGAATGCGGGCACAACGGAAATCCCCGTGCTGCTGCGCCACGGCTTCCCGCGCAGCCTGCAGACCTGGGCGTGGCTCGCTTTCCTCGCCTCCTTCGCGGTGAAGCTGCCGATGTGGCCGGTCCACACGTGGCTGCCAGACGCTCACGTGGAGGCGCCGACCGCCGGCTCGGTGATCCTTGCCGCCATTCTGTTGAAGATGGGCGGCTATGGATTCTTGCGCTTCTCGCTGCCCATGTTCCCGGCAGCCTCGCACGATCTCGCGCCGCTCATCTTCGCCCTTTCCATCGTGGCGGTGATTTACACCTCGCTCGTCGCACTGGCGCAGGAGGATATGAAGAAGCTCATTGCCTATTCCTCAGTCGCACATATGGGCTTCGTTACCATGGGCATTTTTGCCACGACCGTGCAGGGGGTTGCCGGCGGGATTTTCCAGATGGTGTCGCATGGCATCGTATCGGCCGCTTTGTTTCTCTGTGTCGGAGTGGTTTACGATCGCATGCATACCCGCGAAATCGCCGCTTATGGCGGTCTCGTCAATCGCATGCCGCTCTATGCCGCGGCCTTCATGGTATTCACCCTTGCCAATGTGGGGTTGCCCGGTACCACGGGGTTCATCGGCGAATTCCTCACGTTGATCGGCACGTTCCAAATCAACACCTGGGTGGCGACGCTGGCGACCACTGGCACCATCCTGTCAGCAGCCTACGCGCTCTGGCTCTATCGAAAAGTGATTTTCGGACCGCTCGTGAAGCCAAGCCTGGCGGCGATCAAGGACCTCGATTATCGCGAGATCATCACGCTGGGTCCGCTGGTCGCGCTCACGATCCTATTTGGCATCTATCCGAAGCCGGTGCTGGACGTATCGGCGGCTTCGGTTGTGCAACTTCTTGAGAACTATCAGCACGCCATTGGAGCGGCGAAGACCGCCGCGATGGTGGCGCATTGAACACGGGGCGCGAGCTTCGGCATGACCGAAACGGTTGAAATCCCCACGCTGCTGCCCGCAGTGCCGGAAATCGTGCTCGCCGTCGGTGCCATGCTGCTGCTGATGGTCGGCGTGTTCCGCGGCGAACAGGCGAGCAAGGGCATCGAAACCGGCGCGATCCTGCTGCTGCTCGTTACGGCGCTCATCGTAGGTTGGTTGCCGGCGGGCAAGCTCGTCACCTTCGGCGGCAGTTTCGTGGTCGACGGCTTCGCCCGCTTCCTCAAGCTTCTGGCGCTGGCCGGATCGGCGGCGGCGATCGTGATGTCTTCGAACTATCTCGCGGTCGAGAAGCGGGTAACCTTCGAATATTCGATCCTGATCCTGCTCTCGACCGTCGGCATGATGATGCTCATCTCCGCTGCTGACCTGATCGCGCTCTATCTCGGGCTTGAACTGATGAGTCTTGCCCTCTACGTGGTTGCCGCAATCGACCGCGATTCCGTGCGCTCGACGGAGGCGGGATTAAAGTATTTCGTGCTCGGCGCGCTCTCCTCCGGGATGCTGCTCTACGGGGCATCGCTGGTTTACGGATTCACCGGCACCGTGAGTTTTGCGGGTATCGCCAAGGCAGCGAGCCAGGGACATACGGGCGCCGCCGGTCTGGGGCTCGTGTTCGGGCTCGTGTTCTTATTCGCCGGCTTCTGCTTCAAGATTTCCGCGGTCCCCTTCCACATGTGGACACCCGACGTCTACGAGGGTGCGCCGACGCCGATCACCGCCTTTTTTGCCGCCGCGCCCAAGGTCGCGGGCATTGCCATGTTCGTGCGCACCACCATCGTGGCGTTTCCCGGGATACTGACGCAGTGGCAGCAGATCGTGGTTTTCGTCGCCATCGCCTCGATGGGGCTCGGTGCTTTCGCGGCCATCGGCCAGCACAATATCAAACGCCTGATGGCATATTCCTCCATCGGACACATGGGCTTCGCGCTTGTCGGCCTTGCCGCGGGGACGCCGGAAGGCGTCCAGGGCGTGCTGGTCTACATGGCGATCTACATCACCATGACGCTTGGCGCCTTCGCTTGCATCCTCTCCATGCGGCGCGAGGGACAGATGGTCGAAGATATCGCCGATCTTGCCGGGCTTGCCCGCACCAAACCGACCATGGCGTTCTTTTTCGCCATGCTGCTGTTCTCGCTCGCAGGAATTCCGCCGCTCGCCGGCTTCTTCGCAAAATTCTATGTGTTCTTGGCGGCGATCAAGGGGGGGCTATTCGCGCTTGCCGTTATCGGCGTCGTCACCAGCGTCGTAGGCGCCTATTACTATCTCGTCATCGTCAAGACGATGTATTTCGATGAGCCCGCCAAGCCCTTCGAGCCTATGCCGCACGAGCTCAAGGCCGTGTTGGGGGCAACGGGGTTATTCAATCTCCTCTTCTTCGTCTACCCGAGCCCATTGGTTGAAGCCGCAGACGCGGCGGCAAAGTCGCTGTTCTGATGAAGTTTGATCCTGAATGAAACTGGAGCCCAGGGCGACCGCGGCGGGCGTGCGGCACGTCGCGCACGAGGTACTCGGCTCGACGAACGTCGAGGCTTTGCATCTGGCGCGCCAAGGCGAGCATGGGCCGTTGTGGATCACCGCCGATCGGCAGACTGCGGGGCGCGGCCGGCGCGGCCGGGCGTGGGTATCCCCACCGGGCAATCTTCATGCAAGTCTCCTGCTCACGCAGCCGGCAGCGGCCGAGCATTGGCCGCAGCTTTCCTTCGTTGCAGCGCTTGCAATCCACGATGCGCTCGTCGATGTCGCCGCCCACCTCAAGCCGCTGCTGGCGATCAAATGGCCGAATGATGTTTTGTTGGCCGGCGCGAAGCTCGCCGGCATTCTGATTGAGGCGGAGAGCGGCCTAAGCGCGGTCGCCGTCGGAATCGGGGTCAACTGCGCGTTTCATCCAGCTGACACCGATTTTCCTGCGACGGACCTCGCTGCGGCCGGCGCGGCGGTTACACCGGCCGTGCTGTTCGGCCCGCTGTCGGTCAAGATGTTGGGACGACTAGCGCAATGGAATGCCGGCCAGGGCTTTTCGACCATCCGAGCCGACTGGCTCGCCCGCGCAGCCGGTATGGGCGAAAGCGTGCGCGTGCGTCTCGCGGAGCGCGAACTCGTTGGTCGTTTCGAATCCCTGGACGAGGCCGGCGGCCTGGTGCTGGGATTGCCCGACGGCAGCAATAGGACCATCGCAGCGGGGGACGTGTTCCTGGAACCCTCGTCCGTCTCCGCCAAGGCGACGTGATCGGAATTCGCGACCATGCACCCCTCCGCTGATCTCGTGTTCGCGCCGCTTGGCGGGGCCGGCGAGATCGGCATGAATCTCGCGATTTACGGCTTCGGCGACGAGCATCGCCGGCAATGGATTGCGGTCGATTTCGGCGTTGCTTTTGCCGACGACGCGCTGCCCGGCATCGATCTCATCATGCCGGACATTCGCTACCTGATGGAGGAGCGGCACAATCTTCTCGGCCTCGTGCTCACCCATGCGCATGAGGATCATTTCGGTGCGTTGCTCGATCTGTGGCCACGGCTCAAGCTCCCGGTCTATGCCACGCCATTTACTGCGGCGCTGATTAAAGCCAAGCGGGAGGGCGAGCCGGGTGCGCCCGACATTCCGCTGAACATCGTACCCCTCGGCGGCCGATTTACGCTTGGACCGTTCGATATAGAGCTGGTCTCGATGGCTCACTCCATTCCGGAATCGAACGGGCTCATCATCCGTACGCCGGCGGGGACCGTGCTCCACACCGGCGACTGGAAGATCGACCCGACGCCACTCGTGGGTGCGGCGACCGACGAAGCCAAGCTGCGCGCACTCGGCAATGAGGGCTGTCTCGCGCTGATTGGGGATTCCACTAACGCATTTCGCGACGGGCGCTCTCCCTCCGAGACCGACGTCGCCGCTTGTCTTGCTGAACTCATCCGCGTCGCTCCCGCGCGGGTTGCGGTTACGACCTTCGCCTCCAACGTAGCACGGCTGTGCGCGGTCGCGCGGGCCGCCGCGGCCTGCGAACGCGAGGTCGTCATCATCGGCCGCGCCATGGAGCGCATCGCCCAAGTCGCGCGCGAGACCGGCTACCTCGATGGCATTCAGGATTTCCGTTCCGTCGAGGTCTATGGCCATTTGCCGCCGGACAAAGTGGTTGCACTCTGCACCGGCAGCCAGGGCGAGCCGCGCGCGGCGCTCTCCCGCATTGCGCAGGACGACCATCCCGAAGTGGCGTTCTCGCGCGGGGATCGCGTGATCTTCTCCTCACGTGCGATTCCGGGCAACGAGAAAGCGGTCACGCGCGTCATCAATGGGCTCGTCGCCCAGGGCATCGAGGTCATAACCGATCGCACCCATCTGGTGCACGTGTCAGGGCATCCGCGGATCCAAGAGCTCAGGGATATGATTGGCTGGGTACGGCCGCAAATACTGATCCCGGTGCACGGCGAGCCGCTGCACATGTCCGAGCATGCCGAGGTCGCCCGCCGCGCCGGCATCGATAAGGTAGTTCTGTGCCGGGACGGCGAACTCATCCGTCTCGCACCCGGCGCGCCGGGGAAGATCGACGAAGTGCCGGCGGGACGGCTCTACAGAGACGGCTCCCTCATCGTCAGCGCAGAAGAGCGCACCGTAGCCGACCGCCGCCGGCTCGGCTTTGCCGGGATGGTTTCGGTTGCGCTCGCGGTGAGCGAGCGCGGCGATTTGTCATGCGAGCCGCAAGTGAGGCTCATCGGTGTTCCAGAAATCGACGGGTTAGGGCAGCGGATCGAGGAGATCGCTTACGATGCGGCGGTGGAAGCTTTCGAGTCGATGCCGCGTGGGCGCCGGTGCGATCCGGAAGCGGTCGCCGAGGCGATACGCGGTGCCGTACGTGCCGCGCTCGGCGCCGCCTGGAGCAAAAAGCCCACATGCCATGTGCATGTGCTGGAGGTTTGATGCCATCAATCCCCGAGCGGCCGGCTGGAACCCCATGGCCAGCGCTCTGCTATTGTTGCTCGCGTTCATTTTTCCCTTTGAGCGCCCATGAGCAAACAGCACGACAAAGCGCGGAGACGAGATGATCGGAAAGCTCAACCATGTGGCGATCGCGGTGCGCGACGTGACCAAGGCGGCGGAGGTCTATCGCCGCGTCTTCGGCGCGCAAGTCTCTGACCCGATGCCGCAGCCCGAGCACGGCGTGACAACGGTTTTCATCACCTTGCCTAATACCAAGATCGAGCTTCTCGAGCCGCTCGGGCAGGCATCGCCTATTGCGAGATTTCTCGAGCGCAATCTCGACGGCGGAATTCACCACGTGTGCTACGAGGTCGACGACATCGAGATCGCGCGCGATAGACTCAAAGCTCAGGGCGCCCGTGTACTCGGCGATGGCCACGCAAAGATGGGTGCCCACGGCAAACCCGTGCTGTTCCTGCATCCGAAGGACTTTTGCGGCACACTGATCGAGCTCGAGCAGGCTTGATGTCGTTGGCAACCTCGATCGCAATCTACTTCATCATCTGGTGGGTCGTGCTGTTCGCGGTGCTTCCCTGGGGCGTGCGCAGCCAACAGGAACACGGGACGATCACCCCTGGCAGCGATCCCGGGGCGCCCGCGATCCCTGGCCTCAAGCGCAAGCTCGTTTGGACGACGGTTGTGGCGGGGTGCGTGTTCGCGGCTTGGCAGATCGTTTACGCGTACCGGCTGATTCCGCTCGACGATCTCGCAGCGCTGATCGGCTTTATGCCCCGATAGGCTTAGATGTGCTCATAGCCGCGATCACTCAAATAAAATACCCACCGATATTTCAGTGATTTACCCCGATCAGTGCAAGTCCTGTGGCAGCTGACTCGGAACTTCGGGAAGGGAACGCGGGACGGCACACCACATCACTGATCGTGGATCGTAAGTGATGTTGCCGCGTTGACTTTGCTCGATACGGCAGGAGCGCAGGCCATGGACAGCGATGCCAGCGGGTGGCTTTGGCTCGTCATCGACGTTCTCATGGTCGCGGTGCTCGGCATCGCCCTGGTTTACGGGACTATGTTATGGCGCCAGCGCAGAAGCCGGGCGCGTGAGCAGGTAAGCGAGCGCGCCACCGCGCAGCTCTATGAGCGCGAAGCCGAACGTGAACGAAAAGCCGAAGCCGATCGCGTGCGCTGGTGATGACGGTGGCGCGCCCCTTCACGCAAAGGCAGGGTGGACGACCCGCGGCGGCGTGAGAACACGGAGGCCACATGAGCGCGACAGGTTTGGACGTTTTCGACAAGACACTTCAGACCACGAATAGCTGGCTCGACGAGATTTCGCAGACGCTCGGTCCCGATCGAAAGCTCGCCTGGAAGGTGCTTTCGATCGTATTGCACAAGCTGCGGGATCGCATCCCGGTCGATCTCTCCGCGCATTTAGGAGCCGAACTGCCGCTTCTGGTGCGGGGCACATATTACGATCAGTTCGAGCCGTCGAAGCAGCCAAGCGACTGGGATTTGGACCGCTTCGCAGACGAGGTCGAGAAGGGACTTTCCGGCGTGCGGCCAGTCAACCCGAGAAAGGCGATCCGGGCTGTGTTTTCAGTTCTCTCCCGCCATGTCCCACGCGGCCAGATCGCGAAGGTGCAGCACGCGTTGCCCGAGGACTTGCGCGCGTCGTGGATCTCGGCCGAGGAAAGGGTGGTCCCACCGCCTGAGCAAGGGGAACTCGGCCGCTATCGAGCCTGAAGCCATGTACTTTCCGGGCTGGAAGCAACCCGACGAGGAGCCTGACAAGGGCTGGGTGATATTGCTCGGTTCGTTGATCTTCGTCGTCCTTCTCCTGTGTGCCGTTTGGTACGCGCGCGCTTTGGAATGTCCGTGGCCGCCGGCATCGCCGCCCGAAATTGCGATGCTCGTGTGCGCCGACTCTGGCGCCTAAAAAAATCGAGCAGGGCCGAGAATCCTGCTCCCAAGACGCAACTCACTCCACACTACGCCTCTGCCTCGAACCGATTCATCGAGACGGCTGCGGCTTTACGCCGACTAGGTCCTCCCAAGACTTGGACCACACAGCCGAGTGTGCATAGTCGCGCCCCGGCCTCGCTTGGGCGACGCTATCGGATCTCGCGCGCGATGTCATCAAATTCAAAACGCATTGGCAGGGCCTGTTAGCTGCCGTACGGTCTGGGCTGCAGGCGGGCCGTCCGGCAATCTTTCCAGCTGACTCGAAAGCTTTGATAGCCCTTGTCTTTTTGCCTGCGTTCCGGTTTCACTCCGACGTAACCAATCGATTCTCGAATCCTCATGCGCCTGTCGCGTTACCTCCTGCCGATCTTGCGTGAGACGCCCAAGGAGGCGGAGGTGATCTCCCACCGCCTCATGCTGCGCGCAGGCCTCATTCGCCAGGAGGCCGCCGGCATTTACGCTTGGCTGCCGCTCGGTTTTCGGGTGCTCAAAAAAATCGAGCAGATCGTTCGCGAGGAGCAGGACCGTGCGGGTGCGATCGAGCTGTTGATGCCCACCTTGCAGCTTGCCGATCTTTGGCGCGAGAGCGGGCGCTACGACGCCTATGGCCCGGAAATGCTGCGCATCAAGGATCGGCACGAACGGGACATGCTTTACGGCCCCACTAACGAGGAGATGATCACCGAGATTTTCCGCGCCTACATTCGTTCCTATCGCGAGCTGCCGAAGATCCTGTATCACATCCAATGGAAATTCCGCGACGAGCAGCGCCCCCGCTTCGGCGTGATGCGCGGTCGCGAGTTTTTGATGAAGGACGCCTATTCCTTCGATATCGACGAAGCTGCCGCCCGAATTTCTTACAACAAGATGTTCGTTGCTTACCTTCGCACGTTTGCGCGCATGGGGCTCAAAGCTATTCCGATGGCGGCCGAAACGGGGCCCATCGGCGGCGACCTCTCGCACGAGTTCATCATTCTGGCAGAAACCGGCGAGTCTGGCGTTTTCTGCAACAGCGACGTGCTCGATCTGCCCACCCCTGACGAAGGCATTGACTATGATGCGGACTTGATGCCGTACATTCGGCCGTGGACCAGCCTCTATGCCGCGACCGAGGACGTGCACGATGCAGTGCGTTTCGAGCGTGATGTCCCGCCGCAGAAGCGCTTGCGCACCCGCGGCATCGAGGTTGGCCAGATCTTCTATTTCGGCACTAAATATTCCGAACCGATGAAAGCCGTCGTGGCGGGCGCCGACGGCGTCGAACGGCCGGTCCACGCTGGCTCCTATGGCGTCGGCGCCTCGCGTCTGGTCGGTGCCATCATCGAGGCGTTCCACGACGAGGCGGGCATCAAATGGCCGGAAGCGGTAGCGCCGTTCAAGGTCGCGCTGCTTAACCTCAAGCAGGGCGGGGCCGATACCGATGCCGCCTGCGAGCGGCTCTACCGCCAACTCACCGCCAGAGGCGTCGACGTGCTCTACGACGATCTCGACCAACGGCCGGGCGCGAAATTCGCGACCGCCGACCTGATCGGCATCCCCTGGCAGATCCTGGTCGGGCCGAAGGGCCTCGCCGAGAACAAGATCGAGATCAAGAAGCGGGCGGACGGCAGCCGCGAGCTGATAACCGAGGCCGATGCCGCCAAACGGCTGGCAGGCTGAAGCGGCTTTTGCAAAAGGCTCGAAACGGCCAGAATCGTGTGAAATCGAGACGCGGGGAACAGATCGATGAGTGAGCCGACCCGCACCCGCCCCTTCGCGCCATTCGAATGGATGCTTTCGCGGCGCTACCTGCGGGCGCGGCGACAGGAGGGTTTCATCTCGGTCAATGCCGGGTTCTCTTTCCTCGGCATCATGCTCGGCGTCGCCACGCTGATCATCGTGATGGCCGTGATGAATGGCTTTCGTAAGGAGCTGCTGGACAAGATTTTGGGCATCAACGGACATCTCCTGATCCAGCCGCTGGAACAGCCGCTCACGGACTGGGAGGTGGTTTCCGAGCGCGTTTCCAAGATTGCCGGCGTCACACTGGCGGCGCCGGTCGTCGAAGGCCAGGCGCTCGCGTCATCGCCCGTCAATGCGTCCGGCGTGCTGGTGCGCGGGGTGCGCGCCGCCGATCTTGCCAAGCTTCCCTCGGTTGCCAACAACATCCGGCAGGGCACGCTCGAGGGCTTCGACGAAGGGCAGGGGGTCGCAGTGGGCAAGCGGCTCGCTGATCAACTGTCGCTGCGTGCGGGCGACAGCGTCACGCTCGTTGCCCCGCGCGGCGCGATCACACCGATGGGTACGACGCCGCGCATCAAGGCCTATCGCATCGCCGCAGTGTTCGAGGTCGGGATGTCGGAATACGATTCAGCGTTTGTGTTCATGCCGCTCCCCGAGGCACAGGCTTATTTCAATCGCGCCGGTGACGTGACCGCGATCGAGGTCTATGTCGAAAAACCCGATCAGATCGACTATCAGCGCAGGCTCGTCACGGAGGGCGCCGGCCGCCCCATCTTTCTGATCGACTGGCGGCAGCGCAACGCCACATTCTTCAATGCGCTGCAGGTCGAGCGCAACGTCATGTTCCTCATCTTGACGATCATCGTGATCGTGGCGGCATTCAACATCACATCTGGGCTCATCATGCTCGTCAAGGACAAGGGCCGCGACATCGGCATTTTGCGGACCATGGGCGTAACCCAAGGTGCGGTCATGCGGGTGTTCATGGTCACGGGTGCTTCAGTGGGGGTGGTCGGCACGCTCGTCGGCTTTCTATTGGCGCTGCTTGTATGCCTCAACATCGAGTCGATTCGACGTTTCCTGTCGTGGATGACAAATACGGAATTGTTCTCGCCCGAGCTCTACTTCTTATCGAAACTTCCCGCCGATCTCGATGCTGGCGAGACGACGGCGGTGGTGGTGATGGCGCTCACGTTATCGCTCTTGGCGACGCTCTATCCGGCCTGGCGCGCGGCGCGCCTCGATCCGGTCGAGGCGCTGCGCTATGAGTGACACGATTAGCGCCGAGCCGAGGCCGGAGATCGGCGTTGCGCATGGCGACCAAGCGCCGCCGATCCTGTTCCTGCATGAGATCAACCGGCACTATCGCCAAGGCGACGTCACGCTGGACATCCTCAAAGGCGCCGAGCTCGCCATCTGGCCGGGCCAATCTGTTGCGCTGGTAGCGCCCTCCGGCGCCGGCAAGTCGACGCTCTTGCACATCGCTGGCCTCCTCGAGCATCCGGATGGCGGCGAAGTCTATATCGATCAGATTGCGACCTCTGCGCTCTCGGATGCCGAGCGCACGCGCATCCGCCGAACCGAGATCGGCTTCGTCTATCAATTCCATCACTTGCTGATGGAATTTTCCGCCATTGAGAACGTGATCATGCCGCAGATGATCCGTGGACTCTCGCGTCGGGAAGCCACCCGGCGCGCCGGCGATCTGCTCGGCTATCTCGGCTTGAAGGAGCGCCTCAGACATCGCCCCGCGGAGCTTTCGGGGGGCGAGCAGCAACGCGTCGCGATCGCGCGCGCCGTCGCCAACGCCCCGCGCATCCTGCTCGCCGACGAGCCCACCGGAAACCTCGACCCGCGCACCTCCGAGCACGTGTTCTCCGCGCTTACCCAGCTGGTGCAGGCCTCTGGGCTCGCTGTCGTTGTCGCCACCCACAACTTGGACATCGCCGCGCGTATGGACCGGCGCGTCACCTTGAAAGACGGCCTGGTGCTCGAGCTGGATTGACCTAAAAGGGGCCCCAGCCGAAGGCACCTCAGCGCTTTCGGCTTCCCAGATCCTGTAAATCGTTGACTTAGAACAGAACATGAACTATGTTCACGTCCCGTTCCGTTCGTGGGAGTTAGTGAGCATGGTCCGCGCCGTCGTTGAAGAAGCTGCCACTTTGGCATCGCTGGCATTGTTTTTGGGCATGGTTGCGATCTGGGCGCATGTGATCGCGACGCTTTGAATCGTTGCCGCGGCGAGTTTGGGCCAGCCGCTCGCCCGCCCTACGAGGCTGGGGACAAACCAGCTGCGCGCCCCTCGCTTGCGATGGACAGCCCCGGCACGCGCCCTCACATTTGCAAGCCGCGTCGAGAATCGCTGAGCGTTTGAATGCCCGGCTTTGTCCATCTGCACGTGCACTCGTCCTATTCGCTGCTCGAGGGTGCCTTGAGCATCGCGCGGTTGTGCGAACTCGCTAAGGCCGACCGTCAGCCGGCGCTTGCGCTCACCGACACCGACAACATGTTCGGTGCGCTTGAATTCTCCGACAAAATGGCTGCGGCCGGCATCCAGCCGATCGTCGGCTGCGCGCTGGCTGTCGATTTTGCCGATCAGGACGCGCTTCCGCGTGCGGGAGGCGCCGTCGAACGGCCGCGGATCGTTCTCCTCGCCACGCGCGAGAACGGCTATCGCAGTCTGATGCGGCTCAGTTCCCGGGCATTTCTCGAAACCGCGCCGAACGAGCCGCCGCATGTGCGGCTTTCCTGGCTGGAGGGCGAGACCGAGGGTTTGATTGCTTTGACTGGCGGGCCGGGCGGCCCGCTCGACGCGCCTATTGCCGCCGGACAGGGCGATCTCGCGCAGGCCCGTTGCGCGGCGCTCGAGGGCCTGTTCGGCGATCGGCTCTACATCGAGCTGCAGCGCCACGGCAGCAGCGCCGAACGCAGCACCGAGCCGGCGCTGATCGCGCTGGCCTATGCGCGCGGCATTCCGCTCGTCGCCACTAACGAACCGCTCTTTGCGAACCAGGACGACTACGAGGCCCACGACGCGCTCATCTGCATCGCCGAGGGACGGCTCACAGCGGAAACCGATCGGCGCCAGTTCACGTCCGAGCACCGGTTCAAGACGCGCGCGGAAATGGCTGGCCTCTTTAACGACTTGCCCGAGGCGGTCGCCTCGACCGTCGAGATCGCACGGCGCTGCGCGTTTCGCCCGCGGGTGCAGACGCCGATCCTGCCGCGCTTCTCGCTCGGGGTCGAAGGCGCTGGTGTTGACGAAGCAGTCGAATTGCGCAAGCGCGCCGAGGTCGGGCTCGAACGACGCATCAAGATTCACGGCCTCGCGGCCGGCCACACTCTCGAGGCTTATCGCGAACGATTGGACTTCGAGCTCAAAGTCATCGGAGGCATGAAGTATCCCGGCTATTTCCTCATCGTTTCCGATTTCATCCAGTGGGCGAAAGCACGCGGCATTCCGGTCGGCCCGGGACGCGGCTCCGGCGCCGGCTCGCTCGTTTCTTATGCGCTCACCATCACCGATCTCGACCCCATTCGCTTTGGACTTCTGTTCGAGCGCTTTCTCAATCCCGAACGCGTATCGATGCCGGATTTCGATATCGATTTTTGCCAAGACCGGCGCGACGAGGTCATCGCTTATGTGCAGGAGCGGTACGGCCGCGACCGCGTCGCCCAGATCATCACCTTCGGGACCTTACAGGCGCGCGGTGTGTTGCGCGACGTCGGGCGCGTGCTGCAGATGCCTTACGGGCAAGTCGACAAGCTCTGCAAGCTCGTGCCACAGAACCCGCTCAACCCGGTCACGCTTGCCCGCGCGATCGATGACGAGCCGCGCCTGCAGGCGGCGCGCGACAGCGATCCTTTGGTTGCTCGCGCGTTCGACATTGCGCAGAAGCTCGAAGGACTGCACCGTCACGCCTCGACGCACGCCGCCGGTATTGTGATCGGCGAACGCCCGTTGACGGAGATGGTCCCGCTCTATCGCGATCCCAAGTCAAACATGCCGGTGACCCAGTTCAACATGAAATGGGTCGAGCAGGCGGGCCTGGTGAAGTTCGACTTTCTCGGTCTTAAGACGCTCACCGTGCTGGACAAGGCGGCGGCGGTGCTTCGCAAGCGCGGCATCGAGATCGATCTGGCGGCGATTCCGCTGGACGACGAAAAAACCTACGCGATGCTCGCGCGTGCCGAAGCGGTCGGTATTTTCCAGCTGGAAAGTCAGGGCATGCGGCGCGCCTTGCTCGACATGCGGCCAGACCGCTTCGAGGACATCATCGCACTCGTTGCGCTCTACCGGCCCGGTCCGATGGCCAATATCCCGACCTACTGTGCACGCAAGCATCGCATGGAGGAGCCCGACTACATCCACCCCAAGCTGGAGCCGATCCTGCGCGAGACCTTCGGCGTCATCGTGTACCAGGAGCAGGTGATGCAGGCGGCGCAAATCCTTGCCGGATACTCGCTCGGCGAGGCCGATTTGCTGCGGCGCGCGATGGGAAAGAAAATCCGCAGTGAGATGCAGAAGCAGCGCAGCCGGTTCGTGTCCGGCTGCGTCGAGCGGGGCCTCGAACGCGGCCAGGCCGAAGCGATTTTCGAATTGCTGGCACGTTTCGCCGATTACGGCTTCAACAAGAGCCACGCCGCCGCTTACGCGCTCGTCGCCTACCAAACGGCTTTCATGAAGGCGAACTACCCGGTCGAGTTTCTGGCCGCGTCCATGACGCTGGATATGGGCAATACCGACAAGCTTTCCGAGTTTCGGGCCGAGGCCGAGCGCCTAGGTGTGAAAGTCGAGGCGCCATCGGTGAACCGTTCCGGCGTCGATTTTGAGGTGGAAGGCTCGACGGTCCATTACGCGCTCGCCGCGCTCAAGGGCGTCGGCCGTCAAGCGGTCGAGGCGATCATCCAAGCGCGCGGCGAGCGGCCATTTGCCGACCTGTCCGATTTTGCCGCCCGGATCAAGCCGCACGCGGTTAACAAGCGCGTGCTGGAAAGCCTCGCCGCGGCGGGCGCCTTCGATTCGCTCGAACCCAACCGCGCCCGCGTGTTCGCCGCCGTCGATGCCATACTTGCTACCGCGCAGCGCGCCCACGATGACATCGCCGTCGGCCAGTCCGAACTGTTTGGCGGCGCCGCCGCACGCGCGCCGGTCGCGCTCGGCCACATCGAGCCGTGGCTTCCAGCGGAGCGGCTGCAGAAGGAGTTTGCTGCGATCGGATTCTTCCTCTCCGGCCATCCGCTGGACGACTATGCTGCTGCTCTCAAGCGCATGCGGGTCCAGTCGTGGGCCGAGTTTGCCCGCGCTGTGCGCGCGGGAGCGAGCGCCGGCCGCGTCGCGGGTACGGTAGTGGCGCGCACCGAGCGGCGCACGCGCACCGGCAGCAAGATGGGGATCATCGAGCTCTCCGATCCGACCGGACACTATGAGGCGGTCGTGTTCTCTGAAGGCTTGGCGCAATTCCGTGACCTTCTCGAGCCGGGCGCCGCTGTATTGCTGATGCTCTCGGCCGAACTGCAGGGCGACGACGTGCGCGCGCGCATCCAGATGGTCGAGCCGCTTGATCAGGCTGCGGCCAAGCTCGCCAGAGGGCTACGCGTTTTCCTGCGCGACCAGGCGCCAATCGAAAGCGTTGCCAAGCGGCTGGAAGGTCCGCAGGGTGCGGCGAAGGATAACGGCGAGGTCGCGTTGGTGCTGATGCTCGGCGAGGGAACCGAAGTTGAGGTGAAGCTCCCCGGCCGCTTCAAGGTCTCGCCGCAGATCGCTGGCGCCATCAAGGCGGTCCCCGGGGTGATCGCGGTCGAGGCAGTGTAATCGAGTTTTTTACGCGCTACTCTTCCGGGTGCACGGCTGAGGCAACGAGCTTCAGCGCGCTGGGGAGGAGAGCATGAAAACCGTTGTTGTGTTGCTCGCTGCCATTGTCGCGCTGGTCACCCCCGCATATGCCGACAACGCGGTGCCGCAGTTCCAGGTCGATCCGTTCTGGCCGAAGCCGCTGCCGAACAATTGGATACTAGGACAGGTCTCCGGCATCGCTACCGATCGATATGATCGTGTTTGGGTCGTGCACCGACCGGGCACACTCACTGCGCGCGAGCGTGCCGCCGAGCAAAGCCCGCCGGAGGCAAAGTGCTGCATCGCTGCACCGCCGGTGTTGGTCTTCGATCAAGCCGGCAATTTGATCCGCCACTGGGGCGGCCCGGGCCCCGCTTTCCAGTGGCCGGAGAGCGAGCACGGCATTTTTGTCGACGACGCCGACTTTGTTTGGCTCGCCGGCAACGGCAAAAAGGATGG
>WNFW01000442.1_pt1 | contig 37476 bp, 34 predicted proteins | sample 5400131 | NCBI WGS metagenome assembly WNFW01 (sample SAMN13153362, study PRJNA577476) | soil metagenome | isolation source: 20 cm soil or saprolite under grassland replicate 1 | place: USA:California | collected 2016-06-15 | reverse complement strand
GAAGCCGACATGGTGAAGAAGCTTCGGGTTTCGCTGGCGTTACAGCCGGTCGCGACCGCGATGTTCGCCAACTCGCCGTTCACGGAAGGCAAGCCGAACGGATTTCTCTCGTTCCGCTCCGAGATCTGGCGCGATACTGACCCGGATCGCTCGGGCATGCTGCCGTGGGCATTCGAGCCGGGCATGGGCTTCGAGCGCTACGTTGACTATGCGCTCGGAGTGCCGATGTATTTCGTCAAGCGCGGCGAACGGTACATCGATGTTGCCGGCCAGTCGTTCCGCGACCTGATGCAGGGGCGGCTTCCCGGCCTGCCCGGCGAACGCGCCACGATCTCCGATTGGGCCAACCATATCTCCACGATTTTTCCGGAGGTGCGGCTCAAGCGCTATCTCGAAATGCGCGGCGCCGATGGTGGCCCCTGGCGCCGCTTGCCGGCACTGCCGGCATATTGGGCGGGAATTCTCTATGACGACGATTCGCTCGATGCTGCTTGGGATCTGGTCAAGACTTGGACCGCTGCGGAGCGGCAGAAATTGCGCGATGACGTGCCGAAGCTAGGCTTCGCCGCCACGATCGCTGGCCACAGTGTCCTGCAATTGGCGCAGACGACGATTGCGCTGGCGGAGAAGGGGCTCGTGCGGCGCCGGCGGCTGGACGCCCGCGGCCAAGACGAGCGGGCTTATTTGCGTCCGCTTCAGGAGTATGTGGCGCGCGGGATTACGCCGGCTGAAGAACTCCTGGAGAAATTTCATGGTCCCTGGCGGCGCAGCGTCGAACCCGCGTTCAAAGAATACGCATATTGATTCATCGGAGCTTTTTTGCCCCGTCGCGGCCTCAATGTATCTGGACAATCCGGCAGTTCAGGCGGTTTTCGGCCCAGCATGCGCGAGGTGAGCAATGCGCCGGCGTGAATTTCTCGCGGGCAGTATCGCGCTGGCGGCTGGCAAAACAGCGCTTCCCTCGTCCACCTGGGCGCAATCTGCGCCCCGCATCAACCGCATCATCGACGCGCACTGCCACATCTTCAATGCCACCGATCTACCAATCGAAGGTTTCACAAAGAAAATCATGGTGCCGAAATCGGCGCAGACCAGCGAACTTGTCGCCCGATTTGCGGATTATCCGGGGGCGCTCGAGGCATTGGTGCACGCGATTACTCTTCAGGTGAAGCGTGCCGCGCCTGATTTACAATCGGAGATCGACACGATTGATGGATTTGAGAGAGATGTCGAGAAAAAGCCGACGACTGACTGGCGCCGAGAGCAGGATCGCGGGCATTTGCGAAATGTGCTTCGGCTCATCTGGTTTAACTGGGATGTTTTCAGCGATCGCCCCCTGTCACTGACTGAGGGCATCGTGCTCGAGGTCGCACTCGAGCAAATCAAACTATTTCTTATCCAGCAAATTCATGAGGGTTTTGGAAAACCGGACCTGACTGCGGAAGATCGAGAGGTATTAGGAGGTCTGACCCCTTACCAAGTCGATGCGATGGCGGATGAGCTTTATTCGCGTGACGATTTGCTCGGCCGCTACATTCGATGGGCGCTTTTGTACACGAGAAACCGGTACGAGCTAGCTGAGGAGCTCGATCAGCTTCATGGTAAGGTCGCGCAGAAGTCGCGGATCGTGTTGATGACGCCCGCTATTGTCGATTTCTCCAAATGGCTCGAGGACGACGACGAATTAAGCATCCAAGATCAGGTCGAGGTCATGGCGAGGATCGCCTGTCGGAAGGATGGTCCACGCGTACACGGATTCGTCGGCTTCGATCCGTTGCGACAGGCGCTCTACGATCATAACAGGGGCAGTGCCCCAGATGGGGACCCAATGGCGCTCGTGCGTCGCGCGATCGAGGTGAATCACATCGGCCTCGGCAAGACGGACAAAGTCACAGGCGGATTTATCGGCGTCAAGCTGTATCCGCCGATGGGATTTCGGGCGACCGACAACAAACATTTGCCTGACGCAAGCTTCAACGAGCCAGCGTATTTGCGTTCCCCTGATACGGGACTGGGGTCGCTTATCGGCAGCAAGCTCGATGCTGCCCTTGCAAAGCTCTACTCGTGGTGCAGTGCCAATAATGTGCCCATCATGGCTCATACCAGCCATAGCTTCGGGCCAAACACCGAGTATGAGGATCGGGCAGATCCGATTTTCTGGGCGGGTGTGCTCAGGCAGGACGCGTTTCCGCGGCTGCGCGTCAACCTGGCTCATTTCGGGCATTTCAACAACGCCGTGCAGCATGCCCGTCCACAAGACCACGTCGACAAATGTTGGGAGTGGACCGTAGGAAAGATTCTCACCAATTCGGCCGAGGCCTACGCGGACATCAGCTCGCTTGGCGAGATCCTCAAGACAGGTCCCAGTAGGAAAATCGTTGATTGCATGAAAGCCTTCAAAGAGCACTTTCACGACAGCGACGAGCGGCTGCTCTACGGCACTGATTGGTCGATGATCGCGCAGGAAGAACGCTTTCCCAAACTGTTTTCCTCCAGGCCGTTCCCAGACGTGATGATATTTTTCTTGAGGGCCGTGGGATACAGCGATCTCCAGATCGAGGGCATCATGTTCAGAAATGCAGTGCGCTTTCTGGGCCTCGGCCAAGCCGAACGCGACAGATTTGGGGAGAAGAGCACGCGCGGGCGACTGGAAAAATTCTATGCTGCCCACAAGCTCTCCAGCGAATGGATGAGCGTTTTCGATTAGGCCCTGTTTACAAAGTTGCATAGCGTAGTGCCGCGCAGCGCGGCGCCTCGGCCCCGCTGATCGACTGGACAAGTCAAATGGCCGGGTTCTGGCAAAGCCGGTTCGACCAGCTCGAAGATCTACTCAGAAGGATGGACCAATGAGCAAACCCGCGACCGAAACGCTTTCCGTCATTGTCGAACGAGAAGTCCCTTTTCCGCCGGAAAAGATCTGGCGCGCGCTGACCCAACCACACCTGATCGAGCAGTGGCTGATGAAAAACGATTTCAAACCAGTCGTGGACCACCATTTCAATCTTCGCGCGGAGTGGGGCGTTGTCGACTGTCAGGTCCTGGCAGTCGAGCCGAACAAAACGCTGTCTTACACGTGGGCGGCCTACGGTCTCGAGAGTGTCGTCACTTGGACCCTCACCCCTACGAGCACGGGGACCCATCTGCGCATGGAACACTCGGGCTTCCGGCCGGATCAACAGCAGTTCTACCAGGGCGCCAAGGTCGGATGGCAGGAGTTCTTTGCGGCCCTGGAGCAGGTATTGGCGCGGATAGATTGAAGTCTGCCGGCATAATTCAAAGCTATGCCCGTGTTTAGAAAGTGCTTAGGCGGCAGAAGGGCTTCGAGCAAAGGCCACTCCGCTTCGCCAGGTCGCCGCGACTCAATCCTGCCTCCCTCCAAGAGGCATTCTCGAATCAAAGCCCGGGTCACGCGTCAACACTTTGTAAACAGCGACTAACTCCAGATCGCTGCTGCCGCCACTGGTCCACGTCACAGGCGGCTCGCTCGTGCCTCGCGGTTTTTTCGGCGCCTCGGTCGGGGCTGCAGCCGACGAGATCATTCTGCGGCCGGCGGACGGGCGATGATTTTCTCCGCTTCCGGATTGAGGGGCTTGACCTCATGTCGCGGCGTACTCAGCGGCTCGTGCACCATGCGCGTGCGCAATAGATCGGCGCCAGCGGATATCCCCTCGGCCTGCTGCAGGAGCAGGCGATCAAGATCGCGACGGCGAACAAATTCCTCGACCGCGGCCGCGCGCTCGGGATCAAGCCCCAGCGCTTCCAGCGTCTTGCGTCCGAACACGAGCGCCGATTCATAGGTTTCTCGCACTTGGAAATCGACTCCTTTGGCGACGAGCTGCAGCGTGTGCCGCCTGTCGAAAGAGCGCACGTAAAGCTTTGCGGCGGGAAATTGCGCCTGAACAAGGTCAACGATCCGGCTTGCCGCCTCGCGATTATCGATGCATATCGCGATGAGCCTCGCCTCTCCGGCGCCCGCCGCTCGCAGGACGTCGAGCCGGGTGCCGTCGCCGTAATAAACTTTGAAGCCAAACCGAGCAACGCTCTCGAGCATCTCCGGATCGTTATCAATCGCGGTGACATCGATGCCTTCCGCAAGCAGGCATTGGGACACGATCTGACCGAAGCGTCCAAAGCCGATAACCAGCACCGAACCGCTAGCATCGGAGAAGTCATCGGGCTCACGTAAGTCTGGCCCAGTCCACCGGCGCACCAGTCCATCAGTAAGTGTGGCGACAAGGGGACCGAGCAGCATGGTGGTCGCGGCGATGGCCGTAAGGATGCTGCCTTGCCGTGGATCGAGCACACCGAGTGAGCCGCCGAGCGGAATGAGCACGAACGCGAACTCGCCAGCGCCGGTTAGAACCGATCCGGCGCGCAGGGCGTCGCCGCGATGGACGCAGGTCGCCCGAAACAAGAGCCAGACGATCGCAGCCTTAAGGATCGTAATGGTAATGGCTGCAACGGCGATCAGCCAGAGATTGGCGCGCACGATAACTAGGTCGATGCTCATGCCGATGCCCATGAAGAACAGGGCCAGCAGAAGACCGCGAAATGGCTCTATGTCGGCTTCGAGCTCGTGCCGGTAGTTCGACTCGGCAAGCAGCACGCCGGCAAGAAAAGCGCCGAGCGCCATCGACATGCCCGCCTTCTGCATGGTGAGAGCAGCGCCCAGCACGACGAGCAACGCGGCCGCCGTCATCACCTCACGCGAACCGCTCTGTGCCAGCAGCCTGAAGAATGGATTGAGCAAATAGCGGCCAGCAAGCACGATCAGTGCAATCGCGCCGGCGATCAGGCCGACCGCACGCATCCCATCCCCGAGCTGGGCATGGGTGCCTTCACTGGCGGGAGCGAGCAACGGCAGCACCGCCAACAGCGGCACGACCGCCATGTCCTGGAACAACAGAATGGCGAAGGCACGCTGGCCGTAATCCTGCTGGAGCTGACCGCGTTCTTCGAGGATCTGCAGGGCAATGGCAGTTGCCGACATTGCCAAAGCCAGCCCGGCGACAATAGCGCCGCGCCATTCGATGAGACCAGCGGCATAGCTTAGCGTGGCAATAGCAAGCCCCGTGATCGTCAATTGCGCCGCGCCGAGGCCAAATATGGTACCGCGCATCGCCAGGAGCCGTCCAAGTTCGAGCTCAAGTCCGATCAAGAACAGCAACATCACGACGCCTAGCTCGGAGACTGGGATGATGCTCTCGGGTGTTCCGAAGACGCCAATCCCATACGGACCGATGATGATGCCGGCGGTCAGGTAAGCGACAATGGCGGAGAGGCCCAATCGGCGCGCGATCGGCACGCTCAGCACAGCGGCGCCGAGCAGCACGAGCCCAAAACTCAGAAAGCCAAATTCGCCGTATTGCATGGCTGTATCCCGTGTGAAGCTGGGCGGAACGCCCGCTCGAGCGCATGGTGCTGAAGCCTTCGAGACGGCACTCGCCCGCGCCCGCGCGCTTCTCTAACATGGATCGAGCGGGGGGCGGCGCGTGCGAGAGGCACAATGAGGCGGGCTTGGTTCCGACTTGTTTTAGGCTTGTCGACCGCCCTCGTGTTGGCTGCAGCCGCGCGCGCCCAAGTCGGCTTCGACCGGGCGGGCGGCGATTATGCCAGCTTTACCCTTCGCTCCGGCGATCCGGCCCAATGCGCTGTCCGGTGCGAGCGGGATCCACGCTGCCGCGCGTGGGCCTTTTCTTATCCAGCAAGCGAAAGCGCCAGCGCTGTTTGTTGGCTCAAATCCAGGGTGACGCCACGGTTCGAGGCGCCGTGCTGTGCCTCCGGCGTGCGCGGGACTGGCGTTATCGAGCCGAAAAGCGGAACAACCGAGTTTGGCGTCGATCGAAACGGCGGCGACTACCGGCATTTCGAACTCTCAGCCGAAGCAAGCGGCAAAAGCTGTGCGGCAGCGTGCGAAGCCGAGGAAGGCTGCCGGGCTTGGACGTATGTGCGCCCGGGCTATGTCGGTTCTTCGGCGGTTTGTTATCTCAAAAACCGCGTTACCCGGCCCATGCGCAGGCCATGCTGCATTTCCGGGGTGGTGCGGTAGTCTTGAATGTTAATGGTATGATCGGCAATTGCGCTCCGGATAAGGTGATGCATTTACGCAGGGCGACGCGCGAGGTTGGAGGTATCGATGATGAGAGCTGTCCTTTTGTTTGCCGCCTTCGCGGTGTCGACGAGCGCCGCTTTCGCACATCATGGTTGGGGAAGTTACGACGCGAGCAAACCGCTGACCGTCACCGGCCCGATCGTGACATCGAAGTTTGAAAATCCGCACGCTACGATCACGGTGCAGGGCACCGACAAGCTCTGGACCGTGACGCTCGCGCCTACGTCGCGCATGAGCACCCGCGGAGCGACGGAAAAGGTGGTTGCCGTCGGGCAGAACATCGCGGCCTACGGCTATCCGTCGACCGTCGTAAAGGATGAGATGCGAGCTGAGCGGATCACCGTCGAGGGCAAGACCTACGAGATGCGCTGATGACCGATGCGGCGCCGGCAGTTTTTGTCGCCCTCGAACAGTCCGGCTTCGCCGCGGCCATCCGTCAATCGCCATGGCTCTATCCCGCGGCCAATGTCGGTCATATCGTCTCGCTTACGCTGTTTGCCGGCGCAGTAGCCGTCATGGACGTCCGTCTGCTTGGGGGCTTGGCCGCGACCGCGCCTGCACGCCTGCTCGCGCGAGGGCGCGCCTTCGCTGTTGTCGCGCTGCTGGGGATGGCCATTAGCGGTTGCGTGCTGTTCTCGGCCGAGGCCAGCCACCTCGCGCACAATCCAGCGTTCCAGCTCAAGGTCGTGGTGGCCGCCGCAGGCTTGATCAATGTGGCGATTTACGAACTCTGGGGCAGACGCGTAGTCGAGTGCCTTGCACCCGGGGCAGCAATGCCGGCGCGGGCCAAACTCGCGGGTATGCTTTCGATCGGCATCTGGATTGTGGTCGCCGCCTGCGGACGCAGCATCGCTTATTTCTAAAGATGGAAAACGCGAGCGCCTGCCAAGGCGGGAATTGTGGCGCAACCCATGCCGCTTGGTCGGATCCCTCGCAAGAGCCGGCGTACCAGATATCAACGAGTGAGACTAAGACCGTGCCTCACGCCGTCCCGCCGACGGTGATGCGATCCATGCGCAGCGTCGGTTGGCCGACGCCGACCGGTACGGCTTGCCCATTCTTGCCGCAGACGCCGATGCCGGGATCGAGGGCGAAGTCATTGCCGATCATGCCGATGCGGTTGAGATCGGTCGGGCCGTTGCCGATCAGCATCGCACCTTTGAGAGGCTGTGCGAGCTTGCCGTTCTCTATCTTATAGGCCTCGGTGACCTGGAACACGTATTTGCCGGAGGTGATGTCGACCTGCCCGCCGCCGAAGTTGGCGGCGTAGATCCCGTTCTTGACCGAGGCGATGATCTCGGCGGGAACGTGCTCGCCGGCCAGCATGTAGGTGTTCGTCATGCGCGGCATCGGCAAATGGGCATAGCCCTGTCGGCGGCCGTTGCCTGTGGGCGCCATACCCATCAGTCGTGCGTTTTGTCGGTCCTGCATATAGCCAACAAGAATGCCGTCTTCGATCAGCACCGTGCGATCTGTCGGTGTGCCTTCGTCGTCAATCGACAGCGAGCCGCGCCGCTGTGCGAGCGTGCCATCGTCGACCACGGTGACACCTTTGGAGGCGACGCGCTGTCCCATGAGGCCGGCGAAGGCCGAGGTCTTCTTGCGATTGAAGTCACCTTCGAGTCCGTGGCCAACGGCTTCGTGCAGCATGATGCCCGGCCAGCCGGGAGCAAGAACCACATCCATCTCGCCGGCCGGCGCCGGCGTCGCTTCGAGATTGATCAGCGCCTGCCGCACGGCTTCGTCGGTGGCGGCTTGCCAGCCGGCGGTGCCAAGAAAATCGGCGAAGCCGCTGCGCCCACCATAGCCGTGACTGCCCGATTCCTGCCGATCGCCCTGACCGACGATCACCGAGACGTTCACCCGCACCAGCGGGCGTACGTCGCGGTAGCTCTCTTCGCCCCCGCGCAGGATCTCGACCACCTGCCAGCTTGCGCCGAACGAGACCGAAACCTGTCGCACGCGCGGGTCTCTTGCCCGGGCATAGGCGTCAATGGCCTCCAGCAGCCGCACCTTGGTTTCGAACGGCGGAGCTCCGAGCGGATTGTCGTCGCTATAGAGGCGGACATTGGTATGTCCTGGCGGCTCTGCGTAGCGACCGCTGTAGCCGGCCCTGACGGCACGCACCGCATCCGCTGCGCGTGCCAACGCTGCCTCCGATACGTCGGAGGAATGGGCATAGCCTACAGCCTCGTCTTTGACGGCGCGAAGCCCGAAGCCCTGGTCGGTATTGTATGTTGCCTGCTTGAGCCGCCCGTTATCGAAAACGAGCAACTCGGATTGCGCATGTGCCAGATAGAGCTCGCCGTCGTCTGCGCCTTCAAGGCCGCGGGCCAGGTACACGTGTGCCGATCGCCGGTCGAGGCCGGCGCGGTCGAGAAGCGAGCCTGTAGCTAAGCTCATGATGGGATCCGCATTTCCGCAGTTCCGCCAAAGATAGTTGTGGTCGTGCAAAGTTGCGAGGCCGCCGCAGGCAAATCCTACTGATGCCAGCGGAAGGGCGTTACGGCAGTTTGTCGTAGCCTTCGCCGAAGCCCTTCAGGCTCATCGGAAAACCGATCCCTTCTTCAGGCGTCTGGAAGATGATGAAGGTCGCAACCTGGCCGCTGCGTAGCTGCTTGACCAAGTTGTCGTCCAGCACCACCTCGGCAATGCAGCCATTCGGTAAGCAACGGACGAAACCAGCGCGTCCGACATCGGCTTGGTCGATCTTCAGCCCGAGCCCTGAGGGCAGCAGCACACCGACGGGCGCAACCACGCGCATGAGCCGGCTCTTCTGATCGGCGGTCTTGAGCACGATCACTGTGAGGCCGACATTGGCGCGATCTTCCGCAGTTACGCTCTGCATGAGGGCGCACTGCTCACCCTGGGCACCAGGCGGCGTGTCGCAGCGCACCTGCCAGTCGTTATGCACCGACTTGACCGCACCCTGCGCCGCTGCCCGCTCGCTGGGGACGGCTAGGGCTGCGATCGCCAGGACGAGTGTCAGCAGCGATCTCATTGTGAGAAAAAGCGTTCCCGGAGTGAGCGAACCCATAATGTCGGTGCCTCGATTATGTGCGCCACGCAGTTCAGTCTGGCCGAATCAAGCCCTCCGACAGAATCCGACGCGGCTATTCAAATACCAGTAAAACAGGGCATTGTGGCCGAGAAAGGGTCGAACGACGGTGGCTCGGCAGGGACGGTCGGCGGGCTTTTCATCGCACGGCAGACACCACGGCGATGCATTGCGACGGCGTCGGAATTGTGGTTTGAGAGGCCCGGATTCTCCTGATGTCCCGCGGCGGAGCCGAGCGAGGAGTGCCCGTTCGATGCGGTTGCGGGCTCCGCGGGGCGGACCACGCGCCCGCGACCCTCATTGAGTGTGGAGCAATGATGCTGTTGCTCAAGCGATTGACCATGTTGGCCATGATCGTTGTCGCCACCCTGGGGGCAGCGGAACCGGCTCTGGCCGGGTTGGGGCAGCCCTCGCCTTGGCAGTTGGGGCTGCAGCAATCAGCAACTCCGGTGATGGACAACATCATCTGGTTCCACGATTTCCTGCTCTACATCATCACCGGCATCGCCGCATTCGTGCTCGCGTTGTTGATCGTCGTCATGCTCCGCTTCAATGCTCGCGCTAATCCGATTCCATCGCGGACCACGCACAACACGCTGATCGAGATTGCGTGGACGATCATTCCGATCATGATCCTGATGTTCATTGCAGTGCCCTCATTCAAGCTCCTGTTCCTTCAGCTCAACGTGCCGCCGGCCGATCTCACCGTGAAGGCGACCGGCAAACAGTGGTATTGGAGCTACAGCTACCCGGACAACGGCGACTTCGAATTCGATTCCCTGATGCTCAAAGAGGGCGAGCGCAAGGAGGGCCAACCGCGGCTTCTCGCGGTGGACAATGAAATGGTGGTGCCGGTGAACAAGACGGTTCGCGTGATCACCACCGGCGCGGATGTCATTCATTCCTTCGCCGTGCCGTCGTTCGGGATAAAGATCGATGCCATTCCCGGGCGGATCAACGAGACTTGGTTCACCGCGACGCGGGAGGGCATCTATTATGGCCAGTGCTCGGAACTTTGCGGCAAGGATCACGCTTTCATGCCGATCGCAGTTCACGTGGTGAGCGAGCAGGCGTTTTCCGCCTGGGTCGAGGACGCCAAGAAGAAATTTGCTCGCGACGAAGCGCCACCATCGAGGGCCGTCGCGGCGGCGCAATTACTCTCGCGGTGGGGCCGGCCAAATGCGAATGCTGCTAGCCGGGCGACAATTCGAAGGACCCTAAGTCATGGCGACGATGGCGACAGCTCACGGCGAGGACCAGCACGACCATCCTCACGGTTGGCGGCGCTACCTTTATTCGACCAACCACAAGGACATCGGCACGATGTATCTCGTGTTTGCGTTGGTCGGCGGATTGGTGGGCGGGATTCTCTCCATCGGCCTCCGGCTCGAGCTGATGCATCCTGGGCTGCAGTTCTTCCACGACGCCCACATGTTCAACGTCTTCACCACCGCGCATGGCCTGATCATGATCTTCTTCATGGTCATGCCGGCGATGATCGGCGGCTTTGGCAATTGGATGATACCGCTGATGATCGGGGCGCCGGACATGGCGTTTCCGCGCATGAACAACATCTCGTTCTGGCTGCTGCCGGCATCCTTCTCGCTGCTGATCATCTCCCTGTTCGTTGAGGGCGAGCCGGGCGCGCCCGGCGTGGCCGCTGGATGGACGATCTATGCACCGCTGTCGAGTTCCGGCCATCCGGGAGCCGCGGTCGATTTCGCAATCCTCTCACTGCATCTTGCCGGCGCTTCATCGATTCTCGGAGCGATCAACTTCATTACGACAATTTTTAACATGCGCGCTCCCGGAATGACGATGCACAAGATGCCGCTGTTCGTCTGGTCGCAGCTGGTAACGGTGTTTCTCATTCTGCTGGCGATGCCGGTGCTCGCCGGTGCGATCACGATGCTGCTGACCGACCGTAATTTCGGGACTACTTTTTTCACTCCGGCCGGCGGCGGCGACCCGCTTCTGTTCCAGCACCTGTTCTGGTTCTTCGGGCATCCAGAGGTCTACATCCTGATCGTGCCTGGCTTTGGAATGGTTAGTCAGATCGTGGCGACCTTCTCGAAAAAGCCGGTTTTTGGCTACCTAGGCATGGCCTATGCGATGGTGGCGATCGGCGGCATCGGCTTTGTCGTGTGGGCGCACCACATGTACACGGTCGGCATGTCGACTGCTGCCCAGGCTTATTTCGTGGTGGCTACGATGGTGATCGCTGTGCCGACCGGCGTGAAGATCTTCTCTTGGGTCGCAACCATGTGGGGCGGCTCGCTGGAGCTCAAGACACCAATGCTGTGGGCGACCGGTTTCATTTTTCTGTTCACTATCGGCGGCGTCACCGGCGTGGTGCTCGCCAATGCCGGCGTCGACCGGTCGCTGCAAGACACTTATTACGTGGTGGCGCACTTCCATTACGTGCTCTCGCTGGGTGCGGTCTTCACCATCTTTGCCGGATGGTATTATTGGTTCCCGAAGATAACCGGCTACATGTATTCGGAGACGATCGGCAAGTTGCACTTCTGGCTCACCTTCATCGGCGTCAATGTTGTCTTCTTTCCCCAGCACTTCCTTGGGCTTGGCGGCATGCCCCGCCGCATCGCTGATTATCCCGATGCTTTCGCCGGCTGGAACGTGGTTTCGTCGCTCGGCTCTTATCTCTCGGGATTCGGCGCGCTGGTATTCTTCTTGGGCGTAGCGCACGCGTTCGTGCGCAAGCAGAAAGCCGCAGACAATCCATGGGGCGCGGGCGCGACCACGCTCGAATGGACGCTGCCCTCCCCGCCGCCATTCCACCAATACAACGAGTTGCCGCTCATCCGATGATGGCGGTGGTGGCGCATATGCCCGATCTACACTGTTGAGGGCAGGATCGATGTCACTGATGGCCCAAGGTTCGCAGTTCGCGGGAAGCAGCGCGGCTCCGGTCCCATGCCAGCCGAGCCTTGCGAGCGTTGGCGATTATGTGACGCTGATGAAACCCCGCGTCATGTCGCTCGTGGTCTTCACGGCGCTGGTCAGCGTTATGATCGCGCCTGGGCACATTCATCCAGTGATCGGCTTCACCGCGCTTCTGTGCATCGCCGTGGGTGCCGGCGCTGCGGGCGCTCTCAATATGTGGTACGACGCCGACATCGATGCGCTCATGAGCCGCACGTCGAGCCGGCCCATTCCACGCGGGCGCATGGCCGCCGGCGAGGCGCTCGCGTTCGGCGTCGTGCTCGCGGCCTTCGCGGTGGGGGTGCTCGGGGTGCTGGTGAGCTGGCTCGCGGCCGCGCTCCTTGCCTTCACCATCTTCTTTTATATCGTTGTGTATACGGCATGGCTCAAGCGCTCGACTCCCTACAACATCGTTATCGGTGGGGCGGCCGGCTCGCTGCCTCCTGTCATCGGTTGGGCGGCGGCCACGGGCGGCGTCTCCGTCGAACCATGTCTCCTCTTCCTCATCATTTTCTTCTGGACGCCGCCGCATTTTTGGGCGCTGTCGCTCGTTCGAGCCGAGGATTACGCCCGCGCTCGCGTTCCCATGCTCCCAGTCGTTGCCGGCGCAGAGGAAACGCGGCGGCAGATTTTGCGTTATTCCCTCGTGCTCGTGCCGATCGGCGCAGCCCCATGGCTTCTAGGTTATGCCCAGGCGCTCTATGGGCTGACCGCGATCGTAGCCGGCACCCTGATGGTCATGTTCGCGTGGCGTGTGCGTAAAAACCGCGAAGGCGCATGCGCCGTGCGAGCGGCATATCACCTTTTCGGTTTCTCGATTCTCTATCTATTCGTTCTATTCGCGGTGCTGCTGATCGACGCGCGGCTTGGAGGCTAGCAGTGCGAGGCTTGGGTTGAAGACATGGACCAAAAGCCGGGCAGAATCGTCCTCACCGAAGAACAGAAGCGCAGTCGACGGGCGCGATCGATCGCGATTGCGCTTGCACTTGGGGCGCTTGTTGTCCTCTTCTACGTGGTGACGCTCGTGAAGGGACCGGCTGTACTGAATCGACCCTTGTGATCGCAATGAGTGTTTCAAACAATTCATCGCAACGATATCGCGATTTCGTGATCGCTGCTGCATGCGGAGCATTCGTTGCGGCAATGGTGGGCGCGGCCTATGCAGCCGTGCCACTCTATAACTGGTTCTGCCGCACGACCGGATTCGGCGGCACGCCCCAGCTCGCCACCGCCGCCCCCGCCGAGATCCTCGGGCGCAAGCTCAAAGTGCGTTTCGATGCGAACGTCGCTGGTGGCCTGCCTTGGCGCTTCGAGCCGGAGCAACGTTCAGTTGACGTGAAGATCGGGGAGGTCGTCACCGTCAGCTACCAGGTCATCAACGAGTCGGCACGCGAGACCGAAGGAGTTGCCAGCTACAACGTCTCACCACCCACCGCCGGCGCATATTTCTCGAAGATCAATTGCTTCTGCTTTACCGATCAGCGGCTCAAGCCCGGCGAAAAACGCGATCTGGCAGTCGTCTTCTTTATCGCGCCGGAACTTGTAAAGGATTCGGAGCAGGACGGCCTTGATACGATCACCCTCTCCTACACGATGTATCCGTCGCGCCAGGCCGAGCCGGGGCGAGCAGAGCGCGGCGCAGCCTCTGCAGGCGGACGAAGCTGAGACAAACGCTGTAGCGGCCGCTGGGCACCGCGAGACGGAGGAACGCAAAAATGGCCGACGTTCACGCCAAGCCGCACCATGACTACCATCTGGTCGCGCCCAGCCCTTGGCCCGCAGTCGGCGCCGTCTCGGCGTTCCTGGCGGCGTTCGGCGGGATTACCTGGATGCACCATATGTTCGCGGCGGCGCCTTATATCTTCGGTGTCGGCGTGATCGGCATCGCCTATACCATGATCGGCTGGTGGAGCGATGTTGCCCGCGAGGCGACGTACGAGGGATATCACACGCGCGTCGTCCAGATCTCGCACCGCTACGGTATGATTCTCTTCATCGCCTCCGAGGTGATGTTTTTCGTGGCGTGGTTCTGGGCCTACTTCAACAGCGCACTATTCCCAGCCGATATGCACCAGATCACGCGCGAACAGCTGTTCGCAGGCGTATGGCCGCCAAAAGGAGTCGAGACGTTCGATCCGTGGCACCTGCCATTACTCAACACGCTGATCCTGCTCACCTCGGGCACGACCGTGACTTGGGCGCACCACGCGCTTTTGGAGAACGATCGACAGGGGCTGAAATGGGGCCTGATCCTGACGATCGCGCTTGGTCTGGCCTTTACCTGCGTCCAAGCCTACGAATATAGCCACGCAGCGTTCAATTTCAGCGGCAACATCTACGGTGCCACCTTCTTTATGGCCACCGGATTCCACGGTGCCCACGTCATAATAGGATCGACGTTCCTGATCGTCTGCCTGATCCGTGCCTATCTTGGACACTTCACTCCCACTCAGCATCTCGGTTTCGAATTTGCCGCGTGGTACTGGCATTTCGTCGACGTGGTCTGGATCTTCTTGTTTTCGTGCATTTATGTGTGGGGTTCGGCCGGCGAGAGTGTCGCGCATGCCGCGGGGCATTAGCAGCGCGTCAGCTCAAGGCATACGTGGTTTTCGGAAGTGATTGGCTTTCACCGACTCTTTACGTCTATCCGCGATTGACGTCTGCTCGTAGACCTCGGTCGGTGCTGGCTTGCACGAGCATTGGGGGTTACACGCACCCGTCGATTTAGCCGCTCCGCCGGTGTCTTTGACAGAAAGAGAGGTCGGTTATGGCGGATTATGATGCGATCATCATCGGCACTGGACAGGCCGGGCCGGCTTTGGCGCGACGACTGGCGGCCGCAGGCTGGAACATCGCCATTATCGAGCGAAAGTTCTTCGGCGGTACCTGTGTCAATACCGGCTGCACCCCGACCAAGACTCTCGTCGCAAGCGCCTATGCCGCGCATCTCGCGCGTCGCGCTCGCGACTATGGCGTGACCATCGGCGGCTCGATTGGCGTGGATATGAAGGCGGTCAAAGCGCGTAAGGACGCGGTTTCGCGCCCATCGCGCGAAGGCGTCGAGCGATCGTTGAAGAGGCTTAAAGGATGTACCGTCTTTGAGGGCCACGGTCGCTTCGTCGGGCCCAAAGGGGTAGAGGTCAACGGTGAGATCCTCACGGCCGATAAGATTTTTATCAATGTGGGCGGCAGGGCCCTCGTGCCGCCGATCCGTGGGCTAGACCAAGTCCCTTACCTGACCAACAGCTCGATGATGGACGTGGATTTTCTGCCGCCCCACCTCATCGTTCTCGGCGGGAGCTATGTCGGACTCGAATTCGCACAAATCTATCGCCGATTCGGAAGTGACGTCACCGTCATTGAGCTTGCGCCGAATCTCATCGCTCGCGAGGACGGGGATGTCTCCCGCGCCGTTGCCGACATCCTCAAGGACGAAAACATCGATGTCCTACTGAACAGCAAGGTCGTCGGGGTGGCAAAACAGGGCAACAACATCGAGGTGACCGTAGAGAATTCGCGGACAAGGTCCCAGGTTGTCGGCTCCCATCTCCTGCTCGCCATCGGCCGGCGGCCGAACACGGACGATCTTGGTCTCGACAAAACAGGGGTCGCCACGGACTCCCGTGGCTACATCGAAGTCGACGACCAGTTACAAACCAATGTCCCGGGCATCTGGGCATTGGGCGACTGCAACGGTCGGGGCGCCTTCACTCACACATCCTGGAATGACTTCGAAATCGTTGTGGCGAACCTCCTCGATAACGACCCGCGGCGCGTGAGCGATCGCATTACCGCGTATGCCCTCTATACCGATCCCCCACTCGGACGCGCTGGCATGACCGAGGCCGAGGTCCGCAAATCCGGCCGCCCGGCACTGATCGCGACCATGGCCATGGAAGACGTGAGCCGAGCGTTCGAGAAAGGAGAGACCAAGGGTTTCATGAAGATTTTGGTCGACGGGGAGACGAAGCAGATCCTCGGTGCCTCACTGCTGGGACTTGCGGGCGACGAGGCCATTCATTGCATCCTCGACGTGATGTACGCCAAGGCTCCATGCACTGTTCTGCAGCGGGCGATGCACATTCATCCCACAGTCTCGGAGTTTATTCCGACGATGTTGGAGGACCTCAGGCCGTTAACCTAGCAATGTTTGCGGCAACGATTTGATGTTGGGGACTTGAGAACCAACGGCCGACACGCCATCTCGCGAACAGTGCTTTGCAGCCGGATTTCTGACTTGAGCCATCGAGCTGATACGCCACCTTTGCCCCTCGCGGCTGGACTCATGGGACGCTGTCCGCGCTGCGGCGAGGGCCGTCTGTTCCGAGGGTTTCTTGCGTTGCGTTCGCGTTGCGAGCAGTGCGGCCTCGATTTCTCCTTTGCCGACTCCGCCGACGGACCGGCTTTTTTCGTGATGTTTTTTGCCGGCTTTATTGTCGCCGGGTCGGCATTGGTGGTGGAAGTCCTTTATGCGCCGCCGTACTGGGTTCACGCGCTGCTATGGGGCCCGCTGATACTCCTGACGACACTCGTACCCTTGCGCCCGCTCAAGGGACTTCTGATCGCGCTGCAATATTATCACAAGGCGGCGGAGAGCCGTTTTACCGGCGGCGATGCGCCGTGAAAGGCGCGCCGGCACGGCGGTTGCGATCGGACCTCGTATTGCCGGCGGTGTTTGCGCTTGTGGCGATCGTGACGTTCGTCGGACTCGGCACCTGGCAAATGCAACGCAAGGCTTGGAAGGAAGGACTGATCGAGAGCCTCGAACAACGGCTTTCCGCGCCGCCGGTCGATCTGCCATCCCGCGAGCGCTGGGCAAAGCTCGATCCGGCAAAGGACGAATTCCGGCACGTGAAATTTTCCGCCGCGTTCGTATCGACCGCCGAGGCGCTCGTCTATACGAGCGGTTCGGCCTTGCGCCGCGATGTTTCTGGGCCCGGTTATTGGGTATTTGCACCGGCCCAACTCACGACCGGCGGGATTGTGGTCATCAATCGTGGTTTCGTGCCGGAGGGACGGCAGGACCCCGCCACGCGTGCTGTTGCCACCGTCGCCGGCACGGCCGATTTTGTCGGCGTGATGCGATGGCCAGAATCTCGCGGTGTGTTCTCGGCAAAGGATGATCCCGCTCATAATCTCTGGTTCACGCGCGACCCCGCTGGAATTGCAACTGCCAAGGGCTGGGGCGAAGTCGCGCCCTTCTACGTTGAATTGGAAAGCCCACAACCGTCCAGCGGGTTGCCGCGCGCCGGCCCGCTCACGGCGACCTTGCGCAACGAGCATCTGCAATATGCGATCACATGGTACGGACTCGCGTCGGTCGTGGCGGTGATGTTTGCGTATTGGCTCCGCGGCCGAGCGGCGCGCGCGGCCTGACACATGTGACAGCGGCCTGACACATGTGACAAAGGACGTTCCTTGTCGAGGCTGCGCCCTGCTACTATCTTCTCCGTCCACGGTTTTGCCGGCCTCTTCACCCCGTCTGGCCGGTAAAGCAAAATGGATTCAAGAGGTTACGGATTATGCCCGCTTGGCATGCCAAGCCGAGCCCGACGGTGGCTTAACCTCAACAAGGAGCCGGCGTGCTTTACGTCTCAACCAGGGGCGAAGCCCCGACGCTCGGTTTTGCCGATGCGATGCTGGCCGGGCTAGCCCGCGACGGTGGCCTCTACGTGCCCGCGGCTTGGCCGCGGCTCGATGCCGACGCGATCGCCGCTTTTGCTGGACGGCCTTACGCCGAAGTGGCCGTGGAGATCATCCGCCCGTTCGTCGGCGATGCCATCCCCGAAGGCGACCTCGCCCGCATGACGCGCGAGGCTTACGGCAGGTTTCGCCATCCGGCGGTCGCGCCGCTGGTCCAGTTCGGGATGAGCGATTTCATACTTGAACTGTTTCACGGGCCCACGCTCGCGTTCAAGGATTTGGCGATGCAGCTTCTCGGCCACCTCATGGACGAGGTGCTCACGACACGCGGTGAACGCACGACCATCGTGGTTGCGACGTCCGGAGATACGGGCGGCGCTGCAATCGAAGCATTTCGCGGCCGCAAACGCACCGATCTGTTCGTGCTCTTTCCACGCGGGCGCATTTCCGACGTGCAGCGGCGAATGATGACGACGGTCGATGACGACAATGTCCACGCATTAGCGATCGAGGGGACGTTCGACGATTGCCAGTCGATCGTGAAGGGCATGTTCGGCCACCAGGCGTTTCGAGAGCAGGTGCGGCTCTCCGGGGTGAATTCCATTAACTGGGCGCGCATCGTCGCGCAGGTGGTGTACTACTTCACTGCGGCGGTCGTGCTCGGCTCTCCGCACCGGAAGGTCGCGTTCACCGTTCCTACCGGCAATTTCGGTGACATCTACGCGGGCTACGTCGCGCTGCGCATGGGCTTGCCCGTGGACCGCCTGACGGTCGCTACCAACGTCAACGACATTCTTGCACGCACGATCACCACCGGCACATACGAGCTACGCGACGTGGTGCCCACATCCTCGCCCTCCATGGATATCCAGGTGGCATCGAATTTCGAGCGGCTGTTGTTCGATGTCCACGGCCGCGACGGCCGCGCCGTGCGCGCGCTGATGGCTTCGCTTGCCCAATCACGCCGGTTTGCGCTCTCGGCAGGCGCGCTCTTGGAGATACGCGCCGTCTTTTCCGCCGACCGCGCGGACGAACAGGAAACCGCAGCCACTATTCGCACCATGCTGCGGGAGACAGGGCATCTCATCGATCCGCATACCGCGGTGGGCGTTGCTGTCGCGGAGAAGGAAATTCGCGATCGGTCGATTCCGATCGTCGTGCTCGGGACTGCTCACCCCGCCAAATTTCCCGATGCCGTGGAGGCGGCGAGCGGCATGCGGCCGGCGTTGCCGGATTGGCTCGCCGACCTCAATAGGCGACCGGAGCGCGCGACAACGCTGCCCATCGACCAGATAGCGGTCGAGCGTCATATTCTTTCCGTTAGTCGTGCCGCACACGAAGGAGCCGCTGCATGAGCGTCGAAGTCACGCGTCTTCCCACTGGTCTTGTAGTCGTGACCGACGTGATGCCGCATTTGCAGACGGCTGCGCTTGGGGTCTGGGTCGGCTCCGGTAGCCGAAACGAGCAGCCGGACGAGCACGGTATCTCACACCTGCTTGAACACATGGCGTTCAAGGGCACCTCCCGGCGCACGGCCCGCCAAATCGCGGAGGAGATAGAGGCGGTAGGCGGCGATCTCAACGCGGCAACATCGATCGAGACAACCGCCTACTACGCGCGCGTGCTGCGGGCCGATGTGCCGCTCGCGCTGGACGTGCTCTCTGACATCCTCACCGATCCAATATTCGAGTCCGAGGAGCTGCGGCGCGAGCAGAACGTCATCGTACAGGAGATCGGCGCGACCGAAGACACTCCGGACGATCTCATCTGGGACAAGCTGCAGGAAACAGCCTTTACCGGCCAGCCGATAGGCCGACCCATCCTCGGCACACCCGCGACTGTGCGATCATTCGACCGCCCGCGCCTTGCGGCTTATCTCGCTCGCAACTACCGCAGTCCGAGCATGGTCGTGGTGGCGGCAGGCGCGGTTGAACATCGAGCCGTGGTGAGCGAGGTGGAACGGCGATTCGCGACCTTCGCCGGTGCTCGATCACCGATGCCCGAGGCGGCACGCTTCATTGGAGGTTCGCGCATCGAGGCACGCGATCTCGAGCAAGTTCACATCGCGCTCGCCATGCATGGCTTGCCGCACCGCGATCCGAACTTGCCTAGTCTGCAGGTGTTCACGAATGTGCTGGGCGGTGGGATGTCCTCGCGTTTGTTTCAGGAGGTACGTGAGCAGCGCGGCCTGTGTTACGCCATATACGCATTCCATGCGCCATATTCGGATGTCGGGATGTTTGGCCTCTATGCCGGCACCGATGCGGCCGATGTCGCCGAGTTGATGCGCGTCGTCGTGAGCGAGATCAATGCCGCAGCAGAGACGATCAACGAGGCGGAAGTCGCTCGCGCTAAGGCGCAGATGAAAGCCGGACTGCTGATGGCTCTTGAGAGCTCAACTGCGCGCGCCGAGCAACTCGCGAGGCAGATGTTGAATTGGGGCCGGCCTGTTCCGCTCGAGGAGCTTGTCGAGAAAATCGAAGCGGTAACGGTCGAGAGCGCCCGCGCCGCTGGGCGTGCGCTGGTTGCGCGGGGCAGACCCGCAATCGCCGCACTTGGTCCCGGCCCCGGGCTTGAAAGTGCGGCCACTATCGCCGACAGTCTCGCCCGTCGCGCTGCTTGAGATCTGATGAGCGGCGATGCAGTCCAGCGCCGGATTTCCGCTCCGCGCGGTCTGCTCGCCGTTCAATGACTGCATCATGGCGTTCTTCCGCACCGTCAGCTTGTCCGAGCAAATACCCGCGGTCACCGGCAATGGCGTCGTACTGCGCGCGCCGCAAATGTCGGATTGCGCCGAATGGGCCGCATTGCGGGAAGCAAGCCGCGATTTCCTCACGCCTTGGGAGCCGACCTGGCCCGCCGACGATCTCACCCGCCCATCGTTTCGCCGGCGCATCAGGCGCTATTGCGAGGACCAGCGCAACGATCTCGCCTACGCCTTCTTTATTTTCCGCAAGCACGACGATGTTCTCGTGGGTGGACTGACGCTTGCCAATATCCGTCGCGGCTGTGCGCAGGCCGCCAGCCTCGGCTACTGGATAGGAGCACCCTATGCGCGCCAAGGTCATATGACGGCTGCAGTGAACGCAATCGTTCCCTTCGCCTTCGCGGCGCTGAAGCTTCACCGAATCGAGGCCGCCTGCATTCCGGCCAATATCGCGTCGATCCGGCTCTTGGAGAAAACCGGTTTCAAGCGCGAGGGCTTCGCGCGCCAATACCTTTGCATCAACGGTGTCTGGCAAGATCACCTGCTCTTCGCCCGTCTCAAAGACGATTAGCGGGGTGTTCGCCGGCCTTGGGCTCGCCACGAATTGATTGTTATAACATTCAAAAAAGGACCGGGGGTTCGTGCAAAAGCCGAGTGATTCCAATGGGTGAGGGAAACATCCGTGAGCGAACGGGCGCCCTGCGTGGCGCGGCCGGCCTGATGGTCAGCGCCGCGGTGCTGTGCGGCTGCTCACTGGCCTCGAGCGTTGGGTCGTCCGATGATTCGCCGTCGTTCGCGAGCCGGTTCACCAGCTTTTTCTCCGGAGCCACTCCGGGTGTTACCCAACCCCACTCGCCGACGCCGAGCGCGCCGGATGTCGAATGCCCGGGCGTCGATATCCGCACCGGCGCCTCAACCATGAACGTCGCCGCCAAGGTCGCCGACGCGACCGCCGGCGATCTGCGCTACCAGCTTTCATTCGGGCAAACCGCCCGCGAGTGCACGCTACAGGGCGGCGCGATGAGTATCAAAGTTGGCGTTCAGGGGCGCGTGATACTCGGACCGATGGGCGGACCGGGGCAAGTCGGCATCCCGCTGCGTTATGCTGTGGTGCGCGAGGGGCCACAGCCCAAGACGATCGTGACCAAGTTCAAGCGGATATCGGTAACCGTAGCGCCTAGCCAAACTCACGTCCAATTCGTTGATGTCGAGGAGGGCCTCACCTTCCCTGTGCCGCCGAAGCCGGAGCTCGACGCTTACGTTGTTTATGTCGGTTTTGACGAGATCAGCGAGCAGAACGAGAAGAAGCCGCCGAGGTCGGCCAAGAGGCCGGCAGCACGGCAGCAATAGACGTCCGCGCTCCTGCGCTACTATCCGCGCAGGGCGACCACTGCGCTCTTGCCTGCTTCGATCGTTGCGAACATCTCGGCGGGGCGGCGTCCAGACAGATGGTGCATCACGGGTTGGGGCGTGATTGCAATGCCTGCGCGCGTGAGCTCCTCCGCAAGAACCGCAGCAGCAATCTCTTCACTATCGACCAGCACACCGTTGCAGTCGAAAATGATCACGGGCCTCGCGTCAGCGCGGTTGCTGCGAGGCCGCGCCGATCTTAAATGCCCGTTCGACGAATCAGCGCTCGAAAAACAGGAATCGCGGCCGTGGCAACAGTCGGCCGCCCGGGACCGCTCAGAAGTTTTTTGCACAACTCTTGGCTCGCCGACAACTGGTGTGGCTACACGTGGACGAACGTGGCGAGAAAACCGCTAATTTAGCTTGGCCTTGAGATCGGCGATGCCTTTCGCAAGAAGGTCATCGGCAACTTTGCCCTTCACGCTACGGGTGAGGATCGCTTCCGCCGCGGCTACTGCGACTTCGCTGGCGGCCGAGCGCACATCGGCCACGGCCTGGGCTTCGGCCTGGGCAATCTTGGTTTCCGCCATTTTGGTGCGTCGCAGGACGAATTCTTCTATTTTGGCCTCTGCCTCATCGGCGAGCCGTTCGGCTTCGGACTTGGCGCTGGCGACGATCGTTTGCGCCTCGCGCTCGGCTTCCTGCTGTTTGCGTCGATATGAGGCCAGCAGAGCCTCCGCTTCCGACTTAAGCCTGCGTGCTTCGGCGAGTTCCGCTTTGATGCGCTCCCGCCGGTCGTCGATGCTGTTGACCAAGCGCTTGTGCGCCCCGAAATAGCCGAGCACCCCAATAAAGAGGAGGAAAGCAATCGCGACCCAGAACTCGGCTTCAAACATGGAGTCCTCAGCGCTTGAGCACCTTGGTCACGGCTTGCCCAACCTCTTCGCTTGCCGGCGTGACTCCCGTCAGGCGCTCGACAATGGCGCCCGCAGCCTCGACGGCCATGCCGCGCAAATTCGCCATTGCCGAGGAGCGCGTCACTGCAATCGCCTTCTCTGCTTCACGGATTCGGTCATGCAGCTTCGCGTCTACTTGCTTGCGGCGGGCGTCCGCTGCTGCCGCCGCCTTCGCACGCGTCTCGTTGGCGAGCGCCTGCGCGCGTCCGCGGGCGTCTGCCAAGGCCGTCTCGTGGGCCGCAATGGCAGCATCCGATGCATCCTTGAAGCGCTGTGCTTCGGCAAGGTCGGCGTCGATGTGGCGGCGGCGCGCTTCTAGGATCGAGCCGACGCGCGGCAGCGCAACGCGCGACATCAAGACATAAAGTGCAACGAAAAGAAGCGCCAACCACAGCAGCTGAGAGGCGAAGGTGTGCGAATTGAACGGCGGAAAGCCGGCACCGTGTTCGCTTGCGGGAACCTCGACGGAGCCTGCGGGCTCTGCATTACTTTGGGCCATGGCCGTCTCTAATGGCTGCACCGCGGTCGGTTAGCGCTCATGCGCTCGATGCTTGGGTCAACCCAGGGCAAACAGCAGAAGCAGCGCAATCAGCAGCGAGAAGATGCCGAGCGCCTCGGTGATGGCGAAGCCGAAAATCAGGTTGGCGAACTGTCCGGTCGCCGCCGAGGGATTCCGGATCGCCGCGGCCAGGTAGTTGCCGAAGATGATGCCGACGCCGACGCCGGCACCCCCCATGCCGATGCAGGCAATCCCAGCACCAATGTATTTCGCGGCCGTCGGATCCATGAGAAAGCTCCTGTTCGATGGTTGCTTGTAAGGTCGGCATTCAATGGCCGGGATGAATCGCATCGTTGAGATAGATGCAGGTCAGGATCGCGAAGACGTAGGCCTGCAACACTGCTACCAGCAGCTCGAGCGCTGTGAGCACCGTGGTGAGAGCCAGCGGCAAGGCAGCACCAAGCCAGCCTAGAAACCCAAAACCACCAATCATCACGACGAAGCCGCCGAACACCTTCAACGTGATGTGACCGGCGAGCATATTGGCGAATAGCCGCACGCTATGGGAGACCGGCCGCGAAAAGAACGACAACACCTCGATCGCGGTCACCAGCGGCAGGATGTAGATCGGTATCCCGCTCGGCACGAATAACTTGAGGAAGTGCAATCCGTGCTGCCAGAAGCCGTAGATCACGACCGTGAGGAATACAAGCAGGGCGAACGCAACGGTAATGATGATATGGCTCGTGACTGTGAAGGCATATGGAATAATACCCATCAGGTTGAGCACCAGAATGAACATGAAGATCGAGAATACCAACGGGAAGAATTTCATGCCTTCCGGGCCGGCGGTACTTCGCAGAGTGGTCGCGACGAACTCGTAGGACACCTCGGCGACCGTCTGCAGGCGGCCGGGTACGAGGGCGCGCGATCTGGTGGCGCCAAGCATCAGCAGGAGGATAGTGGCGAGGCCGATCAGCATGAACAGCGCTGAATTGGTAAAGGCAATCTCGATCCCGCCGATGCGCGCGATCGGAAGCAGGTTTTTAATCTCAAACTGATGGATCGGATCCATGCGGCCTCAGGTCCTCGTCGCTGCAGGGCGGCATGGGCGTTTGAGCCGGGCGGGGACGCTCATTGCTTCGGATCCAGTGGGCCGCTCGCGGCCACACCCGCGGCGCGCATCACATTGAGAACGCCGGCCGCGAAGCCGAGCAGCAGAAACACGATCATTCCCCAGGGCGAAATCCCGAGCCAGCGATCCAGCAGCCAACCGAGCGCCGCGCCAACCACGACGGCGGCGACGAGTTCGGTCGAGAGCCGAAAGCCGCGCGCGATCGCTGACGGGTCCGCGGCTCGACGTTCACTCGTACCGTCCTCGGAATGACGATCGGGGTGGACGTGGCCCAGTTGTTCGCCCAGTCGCTTGAACCGAGCGGAAAGCGCGGCCTCGTTGTCCTGCGGTTGTTCGCGATCACCTTTTTCGCGTGCGTCGTCGGCCATGCTTTCGACACCCGCGTCGGTTTTGGCAAGATCACGACAATATCCGCCCCCAAAGTCGCGCGGACCATACTGGATTGGGTTTATACAAGTCAAGAATTGCACCTCCGCCGCAACCCCTTGAAAACGAACCGAATAACCACCCTGGCGAGGAAGGAAAATCGGGCGCTCCACGAGCCGGCTGGGGGCGCGCACGCACGGGTGGCGGCGGCTTTTTTTGCGGCGTAGCATTCCATACATGCAGGCCACGAGCGATCGTCTATGGACGATCAGACGAGGAAAGATTGCATGATTCGCACGGCGCTCTGCATCCTTGCTGGACTGGAACTCGCGGCAGCCCCGGTGGCTTCGGCGCAAACCGCGCCGCCGGAGAGCGACACTCGCTACACTTTCAATCGCACCGATAACGGGTATGTGCGGCTCGATGGCCGCACCGGCGAAGTATCGATCTGCGGTCAGCACGCGGCAGGATGGACATGCCAAATTGTGCCTGACGAGCGCGCCGCGCTCGAGGCCGAGATCGCCCGTCTGCAGGCGGAAAACGCAGCCGTTAAGAAGGAAATCCTCGCGCACAATCTGCCGCTGCCGGGCACCGTCAAGCCGCAGGCCCCGGCTGCCAATTCAGACGAACCTCGCTTGCAATTGCCTAATGACGCCGACCTCAACAAGGTCATGAGTTTTATTGAGAAGGTCTGGCGCCGCTTCGTGGAAATGATGACAGGTCTGCAGAAGGACATATTGAAAAAGACTTGAAGATCAGTGCCGCACAAGATCATGAAGGGTTCGTTGTCTCCAATCACCGACTGCGTGCCCCAGCTCATTGCGACTGCGACACTTGTGATCGACACCAGTGGAAGCTCCTTCGCCGAGATTACGCGCGAAGTTATGCGGTTCGTTGCCGAGAGCAGGGCGAAAGATGGTGCACTGTTCCTCTTCGCGCGGCATACGTCGGCTTCTCTGGTGATTCAGGAGAATGCCGATCCGGACGTGCGCAGCGATCTTGCAAGTGGGCTCGATCGCCTTGCACCCGCGTCTGCCGGCTGGATTCATGATACCGAAGGGCCCGACGACATGCCGGCGCACGTGAAGACCATGCTCACCGGCGTGTCGCTCCACGTTCCGGTGATTGGCGGGGCGCTCGCGCTCGGCACGTGGCAAGGCATCTATATTGCCGAGCATCGGGTGCAGCCGCACCGACGCGAAATCGTGCTGCAATTCATCGGCAGCAGGCTGTGATTGGATTGTGTCTTTCTGCAAGAGATCAGGATGGCCGGCACAGCGCCCAGAAGGCCCATGCGGCTTTGTGCTATGCTTCCGGCCAGGCGCTGAAGTCGATCTCATCCTGCTGGATTTGGCCATGCCCGGCGTGCGCGGGTTCTCCGGCCTCATGTATCTACGCGCCCAGTATCCGAGCGTCCCGATCGTCGTAGTATCGGCCAATGACGATCCTGCAGTGATCCGTCGTTGCATGGATTTCGGAGCGTTGGGCTTCATCCCCAAGACGCTTGGCATCGAGATTATGCGCGGGGCGATTACCCGCGTCTTCGAGGGCGGCGTTTGGACCCCGCCGGATGTCGATCTTGGAGCCGGCGCGGATGTCGAGACCACTGACCTGTTGACGCGGCTCACCTCGTTGACGCCGCAGCAGGTACGCGTGTTGATGATGCTCTCGGAGGGCCTGCTCAACAAACAGATTGCCTACGAGCTCGGTGTTTCCGAAGCGACCGTGAAGGCGCATGTCTCGGCGATCCTGCAAAAGCTCGGGGTAGAGAGCCGCACGCAAGCAGTCATTGCCGCGTCCAAAATTGAGCTCGGCCAATGGCCGCAGCCGGTCGGCGCGGGCCATTGATTGCTTGGCCGCGGCGACTTCCAGGGGACCTGCGCCACTCTCATTCCGCCGCGGCAAGCCGCTGCATGCGCCATTGCGTCAACAACGCGCGCAATGCCGCTGGCTTGACGGGCTTGTTGAGCACCTGGATCTTGTTGGCGCGGGCATCTTCGCGCACGCGCGGGCTGCGGTCGGCGGTAATCAGGATGGCCGTAAGGTCGGCGCCAAATCGGCGGCGCAGCTCTGCAATCGCCGCGATGCCATTGCCGTCGTCGAGGTGGTAATCGACGAGCAGTCCGTCTGGCGCCACCTTGGTCTCTGCGACGCGCGCGATGGCTGCCGCGAGATCCGGCGCTTTTAGGACCCGACAGCCCCACCCTTCGAGCAGCATCTCCATGCCCTCGAGGATCGCCAAATCGTTGTCGATGCACAAAACGGTAATTCCGGAGAGCTGCACGCGATCGACATCCGGCGACAGGTGTTGCTGCTGACGCGGTGGTACGAGGGCCGAAAGCGGGACCTCCACCGAGAACTGCGATCCGCGAGCAACCGCGGAGCTGACGATGATTTTGTGGTCGAGAACGCGGGCGATGCGTTCGACGATCGAAAGGCCTAGTCCCAGGCCACGTGCTACTTTGGCGCCCTGATCGAGTCGATGAAATTCCTGAAAAATTGCACGTTTTTTCGAAGCCGGAACGCCAAGTCCGGTATCGTAGACATCGATGCGCAGCCGACCGCCGTGGCGCCTGCAGCCGACAAGCACGCGGCCCTTTGGGGTGTATTTGATTGCGTTGGAGACGAGATTCTGCAGCAGTCGCCGCAAGAGACGCCGGTCGGATTGGACCGCGAGCGAGCAGGGTGCGAACTTGAGTTTTAATCCTTTCTCCTGTGCCAGCGGCGTGAACTCCACCTCCAGTTGGCGCAACAGCTCGTCAATACGAAATCGGACGATTTCTGGCTTCATTGCCCCGGTATCGAGCCGGGAAATGTCGAGCAGTGCCCCGAATATTTCTTCGACCGCGTCGAGTGAGGCATCGATATTTGTGATCAGCTGGGCGTCGTTGCCGCCGCTTTGGCGTTCCACCAGACTGGTGACGTAGAGACGGGCGGCATTGAGCGGCTGCAGGATGTCGTGGCTCGCCGCAGCGAGGAAGCGGGTCTTGGAGATGTTCGCCTGTTCGGCCTCGCCCTTGGCGCGGCCGAGCTCCGTATTGAGGCGAGTCAATTCTTCGGTGCGCTCCTGCACCCGCCGCTCCAGCGACTCATTGGCGCGCTCGAGCTCCTCCGCGGCCTTCACGCTGGGAGTAATGTCCGTAAAAGTCGTGACGATGCCACCGTCAGGCATCGGATTGGCACGCACTTCCATGACCAGGTCGCGCTCGGCGAGGCGCTCCAGAAACGGCTCGCTGCTGTTGACGTAACGGCCGAGCTGCTCACGCACGAGCGCATCAGCAGTCTCCTTATCGGACGTGCTTTGCTCGGCATGGAAGCGCACAATGTGGTCGAGCGGAGTGCCAACCCGAGTCAGTTGCGGGGGCAACGCAAGGATCTCCCCGAATTGCCGATTCCAGCAAACGAGAAGGAGATCCTTGTCGAATACCGCGATGCCTTGGCGCACCTGGTCGAGCGCGGTTTGCAAGATCTCACGGTTGTAATGAATGGCGGCGTTGGCATCGTCGAGCAGCTTGAGCGCCGCCTTGGTAGATACCGTGCGTTTACGTAGCAGGAGCGAGAGCACCAGGCGGGACGATGCTGCGCCGATCGCCGACGCGAGCAAATGCTCGGCATAGCGCAGGAGCTGGAAGTCCGCCTCCGCCTTGGGATCGATCCTGATGCCGCGCGTCAAGGCATAGCTGTCGAAGGAGCTGCGTGTACGTTCCTCGCCGAGGTAGCGCGATACGGTTGTCGTCAATTCTTCCACCGTTACCGAGGAGCGCCAGAGCCGGAAGCTCGGCGCGATCGGTGCTAGATCGGAAGGAACGAACAGGTCAGCCTGCAATCGCTCGATCGAAGTCGGCGCCCGCCCGAACGAGAACACCACATAGCCAAGAACGTTGAGTGCAAGGCTCCAGATCACGCCTTGCGCGAGCGGGGGCAAGTCGAGGCCGACCAGTGCCTCTGGGCGCAGCAGCGCCATTCCCCAAGGCCCGTGCAAGAGCAGGCCCTGATCCACGATGCCGACGCTCGCCAAGCTGGGCAGCAACAGCGTATAGGCCCAGACCAATATCCCGACGATCATCCCCGCCAATGCGCCGCGTGCGGTACCCCGCCGCCAGATCAGGCCGCCGAAAAAAGCAGGAGCGAGTTGCGCCACCGCGGCAAATGACAAGAGGCCGATCGAGGCAAGCTGCGCGTCACCGGCCAAGCGATAATACACGTAGGCAAGAAGCAAGATGACGAAGATCGCCATTCGACGCACGATGAGCAACAAGCCGCCCACGTTGCCCCGGCTGGCGATCAGCGCCTCGCGCCGCTGCAGCACAAGCGGCATCAGGATGTCGTTCGACACCATGATCGCGAGCGCGACCGATTCCACGATCACCATCGCGGTCGCCGCGGAAAGCCCGCCAACGAAAGCCGCGATCGTGAACAGGTTGGAATGCGCGGCGAGCGGCAAGGCGAGCACGAACATGTCGCTGTCGACCTGTCCGGGACCGAACGTCAACATTCCGGCCAATGCGATCGGTACGACGAAAAGATTGATCAGAACCAGATAAAGCGGGAATAGCCAAGAGGCGCGCCTGATTTCATTCTCGCTGTTGTTTTCGACAACAGTGACGTGGAACTGGCGCGGCAACAAAACGATCGCGAACAGCGACAGCAACGTCATCGCCAAGAGCGTGCTCGGCACCGGCTCGCGTGAGAGCACTGCAGCGGTGTTCGGCCGTTCCAGGGCCTGCGCAAATAGCGAGAGCGGCCCGTCGAACATCCAGAACGTGACGAATACGCCGACGCCGACGAAGGCAACGAGTTTGACGATCGACTCGGTTGCGATTGCCAGCATCAATCCGTCTTGGTGCTCTGTGGCATCGATATGGCGCGTGCCGAAGAGGACGGCGAAGATCGCCATTGCGACCGCCACGTAAAGGGCGATGTCCCCAAACACTGGCTGCATCATTCCGCTGGCCGGTCCGAGAGGAACAAGAATCGTGGCCAGCGAGGACGAGACCGCCTTGAGCTGAAGCGCTATGTACGGCACCGTGCCGATGATCGCGATGAGCGCCACGGTGGCAGCGACCGTCTGCGCTTTGCCATAACGGGCGGCAATGAAGTCGGCGATCGACGTAATGTTCTGTGCCTTGGCCAAGCGCACGATCCGCACGATCAGCGGCGAGCACAGCCCGATCAAAAGCATCGGGCCAATGTAAATGGTCAAGAAATCGAAGCCGGTGCGCGAAGCGAGCCCCACCGAGCCAAAGAACGTCCACGAGGTGCAGTAGATCGCAAGCGACAGCGGATAGATGAACCGCCAGCGACCTTCACGGCCAAAGCGCCGCGTCCGGTCTCCGTAACTTGCAACCAGGAATAATAGGCCGATATAGCCGAGCGCAACGGCGATAACGATCCAGCCTTGCAGCATGATGGCGTCACGGTCCGGGGGGCCAAGGCCCAAGACCCGCATCCTATCGCACGAACGCCCGGGCGAGAATATCGCCGGCCCGGCTGAGGGCGTACCGCGTCGGGCCTTGAAATGCCGTGCTCGAGTTCATGCGGGAGGAGCCGGCGTTTCGCTCCGGCAGTTTCGATATCACTCGGCCGCCAGCGCGCGGTCCTTGCGCGGTAATTGGAGCCGCTCCCAGACATCGAGCAGCGCCTCGGCCAGTGCGTCGATCAGTGCGTCCTCGTGATAGGGGGTGGGAGTAATGCGCAGCCGCTCCGTGCCCTTCGCGACCGTCGGGTAGTTGATGGGCTGGATGTAAATTCCGTGTTCCGCGAGCAGGAGATCGCTCGCCTTCTTGCACTTTTCGGGCTCGCCTACGAATACCGGGACGATGTGCGTGGGGCTTTGCATGACCGGCAAGCCGACGCCGTTGAGCACCGCCTTGACCCGCGCCGCGCGCTCCTGATGGCGCTCGCGCTCGAAGCTCGATGCCTTGAGGTGGCGAATCGCGGCGGTGGCCGCGGCGCAGATCGCGGGCGGAAGCGCGGTGGTGAAGATGAAGCCGGGAGCGTAGCTGCGCACCGCGTCGCACAGCGCGGCGCTCCCAGCGATATAGCCGCCGAGACAGCCGAAGGCCTTGGCGAGCGTGCCTTCGATCACGTCGACGCGCGCCATCGCGCCCTGCTGCTCGGCTTGGCCGCCGCCGCGCGGCCCGTACATGCCGACCGCGTGCACCTCGTCGGCATAGGTCATCGCGCGGTAACGCTCGGCAAGGTCGCAGATGCGGTTGATCGGCGCCACGTCGCCGTCCATGGAATAGAGCGTCTCGAAGACGATCAGCTTGGGCCGCTCCGGATCGGCCGCCCGCAACAACTCCTCGAGGTGCGCCGTATCGTTGTGGCGAAAAATCTGCTTCTCGCACTTCGACTGGCGCACGCCCTCGATCATCGAATTGTGGTTGGACGCATCCGACAGGATCAGGCAGTTCGACATCAGCCTGGCAATTGTCGAGATGCCGGTCTCGTTGGACACGTAGCCCGAAGTGAAGACGAGGGCGGCTTCCTTGCGGTGGAGATCGGCGAGCTCGCGTTCGAGATTGACCAATGGATGATTGGTGCCGGCGATGTTGCGGGTGCCGCCGGCGCCGGTGCCCATGCGGGTTGCGGTTTCGACCATTGCCCCGATCACTTTGGGATGCTGGCCCATTCCGAGGTAATCGTTGGAGCACCAGACGATGACGTCGCGCGGCCCTTGCGGTGAGTGCCAGATCGCGTGCGGGAAGCGGCCGGCGAGCCGTTCGAGATCGGCAAAGACCCGGTAGCGGCGTTCGTCCCTGAGCCGGGCAAGGGCATGCGAAAAATACGCCTCGTAATTCATGGACTGCTCTGTGCCTCGGCGGGCTGGCGTGTTTGGAACGGTCCCAAATTAGAGGCGTTCCAGGGCGCTTGTCGAGGCGATAATTGCCGCGCAACGGTCAGAAAATTGATGCGAATTGCGGTAAGGTGTTCCGCATTGCCGCCGTGGGGACGAACGCAGCCGGGCCGGGGGAGGTATAGAGAGTGAGCGAACACGGGCTCGAGCACGGTCTCACCAACTACGGCGACCGAGATTTCTCGCTCTACCTGCGGCGTTCCTTTGCGCAGTCCATGGGCTACTCGCGTGCGCTGTTGAAAAAGCCCGTCGTCGGCATCGCCTATACCCCATCCGCCTTCAACAATTGCCACCGGCATTTCCCAGAACTGCTCGAGGCGGTGCGGCGCGGGGTGCTCGCCGCCGGCGCGCTGCCGATGGCGTTTCCCACCATCTCGCTCGGCGAGGTGTTTCTCAGCCCGACCAGCATGAAATATCGCAACCTGATGTCGATCGACACGGAGGAAATGATCCGGGCGCAACCGATGGACGCGGTCGTGCTCATGGGCGGGTGCGACAAGACAGTACCGGCGCAAATCATGGGCGCGATATCCGCCGGCCGGCCGGCGGTCATGCTGGTGGCAGGCCCGATGATGACTGGCCGCCACCGCGGCGAGCGGCTCGGCGCCTGCACCGACTGCCGGCGTTTCTGGGCGCGATATCGCGCCGGCGAGGTCGCCGAGGAGGAAATTTCGCAAGTCGAAGGGCAGCTGGCGGTCACCGCCGGCACTTGCGCGGTGATGGGCACCGCGTCGACCATGGCCTGCATCGCCGAAGCGCTCGGGCTTATCCTGCCCGGAACCGCCGCGATCCCGGCCGTGCATGCCGACCGCCTGCGTGCCGCGGAAGCAACCGGCAGCGCGGCCGTCGCGCTGATCGGCTCCGATCGCACGCCAGGGCGCATCGTCAACGCGAAATCGGTCGAGAACGCGCTGCGTGCCCTGCTCGCGCTCGGCGGCTCGACCAACGCGGTGATCCACCTCACCGCCATCGCCGGACGCGCCGGCGTGAAAATTTCGCTCGCAGAGCTCAACCGGCTCTCCGATTCGACGCCCGTGCTGGTCAATCTCAAGCCGGTCGGCAACGGCTATATGGAGGATTTTTTCGCCGCCGGCGGCATGGGCGCGCTGCTGCGCGAGCTCAAGCCGCTGCTGCACCTCGACTGCGTAACGGCGAGCGGGGAGACGCTGGGCGAACGCCTCGCATCCGATGGCGGCGCTTACGTCGACCGCTCGATCATTGCGCAACGCGACAAGCCGTTCGAGCCGCAAGGCGGGCTCGTCGCTCTGTTCGGCAATCTCGCCCCCAAGGGCGCAATCCTCAAGCGCTCGGCGGCCGATGCAAAATTGTTCGAGCACGTGGGCCGCGCGGTGGTCTTCTCCTCGCTCGCCGATCTTGCAGCGCGCATCGACGACCCCGCGCTCGACGTCAGCCCCGACGACGTGCTCGTCCTGCAGAACGCAGGCCCCCATTCCGGCGATTACATGCCCGAAGCGGGGTATCTGCCGATCCCCAAAAAACTCGCGCAGCGCGGGGTCAAGGACATGATCCGCATCTCCGACGCGCGCATGAGCGGCACGGCCTTCGGCACCATTGTGCTGCATATCACGCCGGATGCGGCGTCTGGCGGCCCGGTCGGGCTCGTGCGCAGCGGCGACCGCATCCGCCTGTCGGTCAAGGAACGCCGCATTGAGCTCATGGTCGAAGAGGCTCAATTGAAGGCGCGCGCCGCCGCGGCGAAGTCCGCGCAAGTCAAACCCGACCGTGGCTATGCCAAGCTCTATGCGCAGGAAATTCTCGGCGCCGACGAAGGCTGCGACTTCGACTTCTTGCGTCCGGTTGCGGGCAAGCCGTGACTGCAGTGGTCGGCAAGCATTACCTGCTGTCGTCCCTGCGCGAGCAGGGACCCATGACCACTGCCGCTGGAATATGGGCTTTCGCGGCGGCGACAGGATGAGTTGACGAGGGAGGAAGATCCGATGGCGGTGGAGAGTATTTTCTATTCGGTGTCCGGCCTGAGTTGTCGCGGCGCGCTCGTGTGGGACGAAAGCGTGAAGGCGCCGCGGCCGCTTCTGTTGATGGCGCCGAATTGGCGCGGCGTCATCAAGCCGGCGATCGAAACCGGCCACATGCTCGCGCAGCAAGGGTATGTCGTCTTCGTTGCCGACATGTTCGGCGAAGGCAACGGGCCGGTCGGAACCGAAAATCCAATGGAGTTTCTGCGCCCGTTCATGTCGGACGTGCCGGGCATGCGCCGGCGCATCGCCGCCGCCCTCGATACGCTCACGCGCGAATCGGACCGGCGCGCCATCGGCGACATCAACCGGCGCGCGGCGATGGGCTTCTGCTTCGGCGGCCTCAACGTGCTCGATCTCGCCCGCATCGGCGCGGACGTGCAGGCGGTCGTGTCCATGCACGGCACGCTGACGACGCCGCAGCCGGCCAAGCGCGGCGAGATAAAGGCCGCGGTGCTCGCCGTGCATGGCGCTGCCGACCCGATCGCGCCGAAGGCCGAGCGCGACGCCTTCGAGGCGGAGATGACGGCCGCCGGCGCGTGCTGGGCGCTGCTCACCTTCGGCGACCTCTGCCACGCATTCACCGACCCGCAGGCGAACACCCCTGGCGTCGCGGTCTACGACGAGCCCGCCACCCGCCACGGCTACGCGCTCGCCCACGCCTTCATCGCCGACGCCTTTGCCGGCCGCCGCCACGGTTGCCCGCAACAGACGGCGGCGTGATAGTCTTCCTCGCCTCCTCACGAGCGGAGCCCTCCATGCATACGCTGTCCATCCCGCAATCCGTCGTCACGCGCGTCATCGAGCGGCGCGGCCGCGAGCACATCTACGAAAATCTCGATCCGGCCAGGACCGCGCTTGTCGTCGTCGACATGCAGAACGCGTTCATGCTGCCGGGCGTAGCCCACGCGCTTTGCCCGATGGCGGAAAAGATCGTGCCCAACATCAACCGCCTCGCGCAGGCAGTGCGCGAGACCGGCGGAACGGTGGTTTGGATCAAAACAACCTTCAAGGAAGACGCGCTGCAGAGCTGGTCGACCTATTTCGAAATGGTCAGCCCGCAGCACGGCGCCAAACGCGTCGAGGCGCTCACCGCCGGCAGCAAGGGCCACCAGCTTTGGGATAGCCTCGAAGTGCGGGCGCAGGATCTCATCGTCGAGAAGAACCGCTTCAGCGCCTTCATCCAGGGCTCCTCGGATCTTGCAGAAATCCTGCGCGCACGCGGGCTCGACACGATTCTCGTCACCGGCACAGTGACCAATGTTTGCTGCGAGTCGACCGCGCGCGACGCCATGATGCTCAATTTCAAGACCGTCATGGTGAGCGATGGCAATGCCGCTGTGACCGATGCCGATCACAACGCGTCGCTTTGCGCGTTTTACCTCACCTTCGGCGATATCATGTCGACCGACATGCTGATCGCCTGCCTCACGCGCAATGCCGCGGGCAAGCTCGCTGCCGCCGAGTAGCGCTCCGCCTGTCGTGGGCCGATGCAGCCGGCGGGTAACGTCGCGACAGCCGCGCCGTGAAATGACGTAATTTGGAAACCCCATCGGATTCCGCTCATTCCGAGCGGACCGGAGCTTTGCAAAGTGAATAAGCCGGCAACGCCGCAGCCCAAGGAGATCATTGCGCGCGCACGCGCGCTCATTCCCATGCTCGCCTCGCGCTCGCGCGAGGGCAGACGCTTGCGCCGCATTCCCGATGAGACCATCGCCGACATGCAGCGCGCCGGCTTGTTTCGCGTGCTGCAGCCCAAGCGCTGGGGTGGCTACGAAATGGACCTGCATACCTTTTACGATGTCGAGCTCGCGCTCGGCGAAGGCGACATGTCGACGGCGTGGATTTACGGCGTCTCCGGCGTGCATCCCTGGTTCATGGCGCTGCTCGACGATCGCGCGGCGCAAGAGGTATGGGGCGCCGATACCTCTGTATTGATCTGCTCCTCGCTCATGCCCGCCGGGCGCGCGAGTGCGCTCGCCGGCGGCTATCACCTGAGCGGACGCTGGCGCTACGCGAGTTGCTGCGCCCATTGCGACTGGGCGCTCCTCGGCGCGCTCGTCGCGAGCGGCAACGGCGGAGCACCCGAGGGACGCATCTTTCTCCTCCCGCGCAAGGACTATGCGAGCATCGACACCTGGCAAGTGTCGGGCCTGCAGGCGACCGGGAGCTGGGACATCGTCGTCGAGGATGTTTTCGTTCCCGCTTATCGCTCGCAGAGCATGCTCGATAATTTCCGGCTCGAGGGCCCCGGTCAGGCGCTGAACGCGTCGAGCCTTTACCGGCTGCCGTTCGGGCAGATTTTCGTGCGCGGTATTTCCACCGCCGCGCTCGGCGCCTTGCAGGGCATGCTCAACGCGTTTCTCGACTATGGTAAGGCGCGGGTGACGCGGGCGGGAGGACGCTCCGCCGAAAATCCCTTCGTGCAGCTCGTCTGCGCGGAGAGCGCCGCCGCCATCGACGAGATGACGAACACGCTGCACCGTAATCTGCGCAATTTGCACGCCTATGCCCGCGCCGCCGAGATGCCGCCGCTCGAGGAGCGGCTGCGCTACAAATTCCAGTCGACCGAGGTGACGGAGCGTTGCACGCTGCTTGCCGCGCGCATCTTCAAGGCGGCCGGCGCCGCTGGTCTGTCGGATGATCTTGCCTTCGGTGGAATTCTCGCCGACCTCATGGCCGGCCGTCAGCATATCTCCAACCAATACGAACATGTCGGCAGCAGCTGGGGCGGCGTGATGTTCGGCCTCGAGAATAAAGATTTCATGCTTTGATGCTGCGTCAGCGCACGGCAACGAACCAACTAGAGCATTTTCATTTTTGTTTGCTGCACAACGATGCCGCGCACTCGGTGCGCTCCCTCGCCCCGCGAAGCGAAGCGGAGCGGGGAGAGGGTTGGGGTGAGGGGCATTTTTTCGGCGCGCCCCCCTCACCCGATCCTCCATGTGGCGACCACCGAAGTGCCCTCTCCCCCGCAAGCGGGGCGAGGGCGCAATAACTATGACCGCACGCGTGGTCACATCTCACCATTTTTCCACACAGCCCTCCTCGTTCCCGCGGCGCGTTTTTGCGCCCGGGTTTTGAAACTTTGGCTTCGCTACCCCGATCGAAGGGTGGCGGAGCGCCGAGAGTCGTCGGGTGCTTGCGAGGCACCCGTTAGGCCTGCACGTAACGCGGCAGGCCAGGCGCCTAACGAGGCGCCTCGCGTCCCATACGGGGGACGCCCGCCTCCCGGCGCTCCACCGTGGCGATTTTGGGCTCCGGTCCCGCGCTTCCCTCACCGGAATTGCTTCCGGATCGGTCACAGCGAGTTCCTCGCGTCCGGTCGTAGTGCCCGGCGGGCGGGGTCCCGTGCCTCCCGGGGCGGCGGTTGCGAGCCGCTGCCGCAGGACGCCACGCCTCGCTCCGTCCTCTAGGATCGTCTCATGAGCACGCCCTTCGATGAGCGAGGCTGGACATGCTGTTAGCATAGCCCGCAAATCGTAGTCAACAGAAAAATACATAATGAGCGATAAATTCTCTTCGTAGCGATAAATGCAACCGCTCGAAGGGCTTAGCCGCTGTAGGGCGCAATAAGCGTAGCGCATTGCGCCATTGTGCGGCGGTCCGCCGCATGAGCCTTATTCACGGCGAATCTTCTCTTGTCGCAGCGCTCTTCTGAGCGTTGGCGAATTCGCGGACGCGTGAATGGCGCAATGCGCTACGCTTATTGCGCCCTACGCCCTCGGCTAGTTGCGCCCGGCCCCTAGCCCTGCACGGAGTAGCCGCCGTCGACCGGGATCGCCGCGCCGGTGACGAAATCCGAGGCGGTGCTCGCCAGAAAAACGGCGATCCCGGCGAAATCTTTCGGATCG
>WNFW01000281.1_pt1 | contig 37540 bp, 38 predicted proteins | sample 5400131 | NCBI WGS metagenome assembly WNFW01 (sample SAMN13153362, study PRJNA577476) | soil metagenome | isolation source: 20 cm soil or saprolite under grassland replicate 1 | place: USA:California | collected 2016-06-15 | reverse complement strand
GCCGCCGTTTTCCTTTCCATTCCGCTTTCTGCCTTGGCTGCGTTTCTGGCCTTGGGCGGAAGTGGCGGCAGCGTCAACACCATGGTGCTCGGCGGACTCGCGCTGGCCTTCTCCCGGTTGATCGACAACTCCGTCATCGTTCTCGAAAACATTTTTCGCCATCTGGAATTGGGCGAAGCGCCCGAAGCCGCCGCGGAACGCGGCGGCCGGGAAGTGGGGCTCGCCGTCCTGGCCGCCACGCTCACCACCTCGGTCGTATTTTTCCCCGTGGTATTTCTCTACGGTGTCAGCCGCTTTCTTTTCGTGGCTCTGGCCCTCGCGGTGGTTCTTTCGCTTTTTGCTTCTTACTTCGTGGCCATGACCGTGGTCCCGCTTTTCTGCGCGAAATTAATCAAGCAACGCCAGGCCGACGAAGAATTGGGCGATACCTTCACTTGGCGCTGGGACGGCATCGGCCAAATGTTTAATTTCTATTTCAAAAAAGTGCTCGAAGAGTATGACCGCACCCTAGCCGCCGCGCTCAGGAGGCCTGCCGCCACCACCGTGGCCCTTGCGGGAATTTCCCTGTTGTCTCTCGGACTCTATCCTTTTCTTGGCGTCTCCTTCTTCCCGCGCACCGACCCGGGCCAATTCGTCATCAATTTGAAAGCACCCTCAGGAACGCGCGTCGAACTGACCGAAGACTACGTCAAGAAAGTGGAACAAATCATCCGCGGTGTCGTCCCTCCGAGCGAATTGCAAATCATCGTCTCGAACATCGGCATCACCACCGATTTCTCCGCCATCTATACTCCAAACTCCGCGCCGCACACCGCCTTCGTTCAGGTCAGCCTGAAAGAAAACCACAAAGTCGGCAGCTATGAATACATGCGCCGGGTCCGCGAGCAGTTGAGCGAGAAACTCCCGCAGCTCAGCACTTACTTTCAATCCGGCGGCTTGGTCGACGCGGTGATCAATCTTGGTCTGCCCGCGCCAATCGACATTCAGGTCAGCGGCAACAACCTCGACGCGGTCTACAACACCGCTACGAAGCTTGCTCAACCCGTGCGCCAGCTCCAAGACGTAAACGACGTGCTGATTCCCCAGGACATCGACTACCCGGCCCTCGAACTCGACGTTGACCGGGAGAAAGCGGGCCTCCTCGGTCTTTCGCAGAAGGAAATCGTCGACAACGTCGTCACCGCTCTCACTTCGAACGGCATGATCGCGCCGAATTATTGGATCGATCCCAAGAGCGGGAATCCCTATATGCTCACCGTGCAATACCCTGAAGACGCTGTCAAAACCGTGACGGACCTCAAGCAAATTCCTTTGCGCGGAGTGAAAAGTTCCGAGCCGACCTTTCTCGACACCGTCGTCAAAGTCAAAACCATTCCTTCGCCAACCGAAGTCGACCACTATCAATTATTCCGCGTTGTCGACGTCTATGTTTCTCCAAAAAAGGAGGACCTGCGGACGGTCACGAATCAAGTGGATGACATCATCAAGAAAACGCAGATTCCCGAAGGCGTCCGCGTGAACCTTCGTGGCTCGGTCGAGGCATGCGTTCTTCTTTCCGCAGTTTCGGCGTCGGCCTCATTTTGTCGGTCGTCCTCGTCTACTTGATTCTCGTCGCGCAATTTGCCTCCTGGGAGGATCCCTTCATCATTCTTCTCGCTATTCCTCCAGGACTCGCCGGCGTGCTCTTGTTCCTGCTCGCCACCGGCACCACCTTGAACGTCATGTCCTTGATGGGCGTGGTCATGATGGTGGGCATCGTCGTTTCGAACAGCATTTTGATCGTCGAATTTGCGCGTCACTTGCACCATGACGGCAAGCCCGTGCAAGAAGCGGTTTCGCTGGCCTCGCGAATGCGTCTTCGCCCCATCTTGATGACTTCGCTGGCCACGGTTCTCGGCATGATCCCCATGGCCATCGGCGCCGAGCCCGGCAGCGAACAGTACGCGCCTCTCGCCCGCGCCATCATCGGCGGCTTATTGGTCTCCGTGGTAATCACGGTCTACCTCGTGCCCGCCGTCTATCTCATCGTGCACGGTAAAGGAGAGCAGCAGGCACAGGGGGTTCCGTCGTGAGGCGTCGAACGGTTTGCCTCTCGCTCCTGGTTGCCCTCACCTGCGGCTTGGCAAACGCCCAGGCCCCGGCAGGCTCAGCAAAATCGCAACCCTCTAGCCAAACCTCAACCTCCCCTACGCCCCTGACCCTGGCCGAGGCCGAAGCGATCGCCCTCAAGAACAATCCGCAGATCACCGTCGGAAGACTGCGTGCGCTTGCTGCCGAGCAATACGTCCGTGAAACCCGCTCGGCACTCTTGCCCAATGCCTATCTGAGCCTCACCGCTGTGGATGCGAATCCCGGGAGCCGTATCGCCGCCGGCTTTTTGAATAATCCCATCCTTTTCCCGCGCGCGGCCGGCGGCGCCAGCGTCAACCAACTCGTCACCGACTTCGGCCGCTCGAGTAATCTGCTTTCCAGTTCTGAATTCAGCGCCAAAGCCGAAGATCAAAATGCGGCGGCCACACGCGCGGACATCCTCTTGGCCGTGGATCAAGCCTTTTACAATTCGCTCGACACGCAGGCTCTGGTCCACGTTGCCGAAGAAACGGTCGAAGCCCGGCAAACGCTCGTTGATAAGGTGCAGGCTTTGACTTCCGCGAAACTCAAGTCCGAGCTCGATCTCAGCTTCTCCAAAGTCGAGTTGGCGCGCTCCAAACTTCTTTTGCTGGAAGCCCGCAACAACTATCAGGCCGCGCTTGCCGGCCTTTCCGCGGTTCTCGGCTATCCCACGGAGCAGAATTTCCAGCTGGTCGAAGAAACCAGTCCACTCACGCCCCCGGCCAGCGACGTCCAGCCGCTCATTCAGCAAGCTCTCGAGCAGCGTCCGGAAATCCAAGCATTGCAATTCGAGGTCGCGTCCGCACAAAAATTCGGCAACGCCGAGCACGACCTCTGGCGGCCCTCGGTGAGCGCCCTCGGCGTCGTTGGCGAAGCTCCCGTGCGTGACGAGCACATTCCCAACTGGTATGGTGCGGTCGGCGTCAATATCAACATCCCGGTCTTCAACGGTTTCCTGTACAACGCCCGCGCCAAGGCCGCTGATCTCCAAACCGAGGCTGACCGCCAGCGGCTCCGCGATCTCGAAAACACCACTTCTCGCGACGTCCGAGTCTCCTGGCAGGACACCAATCGCGCTTACGAACGCCTTTCTGTCACCCAGCAGCTCCGCCAGCAGGCCGACCTTGCTCTAGATCTGGCACAGGCCCGCTACACCCTCGGCCTCGGCTCCATCGTGGAATTCACCCAGGCCGAGCTCCAAAAAACCGAGGCGGACATCGCGGACACCGATGCGACCTACCAATACCGCTTGACCCAGCTGGCCCTGGCCTTTACCATTGCGGCGCCGAAGTAGGCCTAGGCCCGAGGGCCCGGGAACAAACGCAAGGTTGTTTAGGGAGTTGCGGATGGCTCGGTTTGTTACAACTGACGCACGGCTGCTTCCGCTCGTTTTGGCGCCCGCCCGTTGTTATTGATCCTCTAACAATCCGTAACTTCTTATGCGTCAATGACTTGCTGTGAATTGCCCTTCTTTGTTACAGGATATTCACAATCAGTTGACGCAATTGTAAGACGGGCTCTTTACCTTTTGCCGCTGGGTTCTAGGTGCATTATCCCCTAGCCACTTCGATTCTTGCTCGAAAAGAGAGACGAAATGAAAAAACTAGCAGCATTCGCACTATTCCTGTTCCTTACTACGGGTTTGGCCCTTGCGGATACACCGAAGGAGGCCGACGCCAAGGCGGCCAAAACGGCCGAGCCCGCTAAGCCCAAAGCGGCCAAGGAAACGGTGAAATCCGACTCGAGGCTCGCCGCCGAGATTGAGGAACTCCGCCAAGCCATTCAGTCACAGCAAGAGCAACTCGAGCTCTTGAAGGGAGAGCTTGCCAAGCGCGACCGCCAGATCGACGAGGCCCGTGAGGCTGCGGCCGCCGCCAACGCCCGCGCCGCCGAAGCCAACACCAAGGCTGCCGAAGCGGCCAACTCCTCCGCAGAAGTGAAAACCGCAGCGGTCACACTGCCGACTCCGGTCAGCGACTTGAAGGCCAGCAATGAGGGTCTGAAAACCGCCGTTTCCGCAGAATCGGCGCAAACCCGCGGTGCCGGAGCCGAAACCTCTCCGCTGCAGTTGCACATCGGCGATGCTTCCATCACGCCAATAGGATTCGCGGACTTCACTGGCGTATGGCGCAGCAGAGATGGGGGAAGCGGAATCGGAACAAACTTTGCCGGCATCCCTTACGGTGGCAGCAATGTCTTTCAGACGAACCTGAACGAGTTCCGTTTCAGCATGCAGAACTCGCGCATCGGCTTCCGCGTAGATGCCGACGTAAAGGGTTCTCATGTGCTTGGTTATATGGAAGCGGACTTCCTCGGCAACAATCCTGGGAACGTCGCCGTGAGCAGTAACAGCAACACTCTTCGCTCCAGGTTGTACTGGGTTGACCTCCGTAAGGGCGCTTGGGAGGTGCTGGGCGGTCAGACCTGGACTCTGGCGACGCCTAATCGCTCCGGTGTCTCGCCGCTGCCAGGGGACATCTTCTTCTCTAACAACATGGACGTGAACTATCAGCTCGGAATGGTTTGGGGGCGCATTCCGGAGTTCCGCCTGGCCTACCATTTCCCCGAGGATAAGGCCGCCTTTGCTGTCGCGCTCGACTCGCCTGATCAATATATGGGCGGTACGAACGGCTCCGCGGCAATTACCCTCCCGGCGTGCTGCGCCAATTACGCGGGTGGGCAGCTGGACAATGGGACGACCACTCTGAATCCCCCAAACATCGCCCCAGACGTAATCGCCAAGTTCGTTGTCGATCCCTCCAAGCGGCTCCACGGCGAGATTGGCGGAATTGTGCGATTCTTTCAGGTCTACAATCAGACCACGGCAACACACTTCTCGAGCACCGGCGGCGGAGGCTTTGTGAACCTCGACGTGGGAGTAGCCGGCGGCCTACGCTTGCTCACCCACAATTTCTGGAGCGATGGAGGCGGGAGGTACATCTTCGGGCAGGCCCCGGACGTGATCGCACGCGCCGACGGCAGCTTGTCTCCCGTCCACGTCGGCTCGACGGTGGATGGCTTCGAGTTTACACACCGGAACACCATCCTGTCCGGGTACTACGGTTTGGTTTACATTCCACGCAACGTGGCGATCGACGCCAACGGGACGACTCACATCGGCTGGGGCTTTAGCGGGTCTCCTTCGACGCCGTCTGCAACTTCTTCCGGCCACAATCGCAGCATCCAGGAGGGCACATTTGCGTTTAGTCAGAACTTTTGGAAGGATCCCAGGTACGGTGGTCTGACTTTTATCGGCCAATACTCGTACCTGACACGTAATCCGTGGTCTGTAGCCACCGGGCAACCCAAGAACGCCCACGCAAGTATGGTCTGGGTGGACCTCCGTTATACCCTTCCTGGCTCTGCACCGACGCTTGGCAAACCCTAGCCATCAGCGGTAGATGGGCCGGCTTAGGCGGTTTATGCTCCCCAGACGAAACAGCAATTTCGCCCCGGGCCGCTACATCAGGGCAGCTCGGGGCTTCTTGCTTGCCGTCTCGAAGTCGGGACGGAAGCGATGCGTGGGCGACAGTAGGAGTGGGTCGTCCTCGATGGATCGCACCATTATTTTGAGCTAATCACTTGGGGGAGAGCTCGGTTCCCGGCCGAAGTTGCTCCGTCCCGCGAGTCAAAACTTCGTCTCCCTCGTCCAAATCACCAAACGCCTCAATCCAATTACCCGTAGTGACTCCTGTTTTCACGTCCACCCACTCTGCACGGCGGTTGTGGATTCGAACAATAAACGTGCGTTCAAGGTTGCTCGCCACGGCCGAAACGGGGACAAACAGAGTTGGGTAGGTCCGCCGCACCGGCCACTCCACTTCGCAAAACGTGCCTGGGACCAACTCGGCATGAGGGTCGGCCACGTCCAATTCCACTGACATCGTTCGCGTCTTGATATCCACTTCATGCGCAATTCTCGCGATCGGTGCATGAAATAACCTTCCGGGGAACGCCGGCACGGTGAAATCCACTTGGGTGCCTTCAGGAACTCCCGCCACGTCATTTTCCCACCCCCAGCAGGCCAGACCAACGCCGTCTACTTCTTCGGATGTCAAGGAGTTAGCTTTAATTTAATCTCTGTTCCTTGGCATGCGGCCTTCGACGGCCTTGCGGGTAGCGACTAGCGTCGCGGTCAGAGTTTCACGAGGAATGCTGGTCACAAACGGCTCGATCATCCACTTCAGCACGACCGGAATGTCACGCGTCAGTGACACGACTTCGCTTTGCACGTACACGCCGCGGTCGTGCTCTTCCATTCGCCACCACGTTTCCATGCGCCACAGGAAGCCGCCGTCTTGGCCCGGCGGCTTTTCGCGTTCGTCGCTTTTGCCGGGGTTTTCCACTTCGGCGATGCGCACCGCGGAGCTGCGGCTGTGGGCGCGCTCGGGCGCGTCGCGGAAATACTCAATCTCGTGCTCAGTGTCCAGGACCACGGTGATCACTTTGTGGCGGCGAAAGCGCAGAAACACACGGAAATGGTCGCCGTTCCTCGATTCAGTCTTTGACCGTTCGACGTCCGGCGCGTAATAGACGGAATGCTTGTCGTAATCTTCGAGCATCCCAAGCACGTCGCCAAGTTTGGCTTCTGGGATGAACACGACGCCCACCCAGTGATGAATGATGCCACCCGGACAAGCGATGAGCTTTCCGCCCTCGAGCGTCTCCCGTTTTTTCATCTTGACTTCACCGCGCTTGAGCCCGGCGTAAGCTTCGGAGCGCTCTGGCGCAGGCAGTTCGTCAATCCACAACAGGTTCGTTCCGCGTTTCAGCTCTTCTTCGTTCCGCGCTTCCGTGAGTTTCACGTAGCGGTCGAACGCGGCGAGCGTATTCGCATGCAACGGAGCGGGCTCAGGCTCCGCGCCCTGCGCAAAGTCCGACATCGGCGGAGACAACATCGCCGCGGCCAGCGCGATCGCAAGGAACGCCACCCATTTGTCGCCTGCGCCTTTCACCTGTCGCACCCTCCTGTCATGGTGAACCGGCGGCCCGCGTCGTAATGCACTGATTTCGCAACATTTTCATCAAGCATTCCCTTGGCGCGACCCTTCAGGATGCATGTGAGGCGCCTACCCGGCAACCGGCTATCCCGGATGGACAGCCGGCATCAGGTTCGCGGGAGCCGGAACGACTGTGTTTTGCGGAGAGCTCAGGAGTGCAGAGGCAAGAGAAAATTGGCGGGTTGGGTAGCTCGCACACGGTCCCTTTCGGGACCGCTGTCCCCGCGCGGCCCCCAACCCGTTCTTGGCACGTTACGCGGGCGCTTTGCATGGCTCAATGGTTCTGCGGAGCCAGCGTACAGAGTACCAGGGTTATAGTACAAGACGGTCATTTCCGCCTCGCTTCCATTTGCGGTGAGGCTGCTATTCTATTTAGTATCAGCAGCATACATGGCCACATCCGATTTGCTGGCTGGCCAAAGACTGGGGAGTACTATCTTCGACCTGAGTCGAAGCCTCGCTGGTTAGCGAACCAACTGGGGACGTACCAACGAACGTAAGTGGCGAATCCCAGCAGCAACACGAGCCACCAGAAGACGAGGACGCCGCGCATCCAAGCTTTGTATTGCGTGAGGCGAAGCTTTTCTGGCAACAACCGCGTGCCCGCGCAAAGCAGGATGTACAAGCCCGCGAGTTCCGTGATGGTTCCGAGCCCGGCATGCACAGTCGCCAACGCAAAGTAAGGCCTACCGAGCTTGGCCGGAATCCGAGGAAGCACTTGTGAGCGAAAAGAAGGTGTCATTGCCACCAGGATCACTGCCAGATTGAGAAGCACGATGGCGGATTGGCACCAGGCGTGTTGCCGAAAACGCTTGCGGCGCGCAAGCCAGGCGCCGATGAGCAATCCGACTCCCATGCCGATTTCCAGCAGGAGAACCACGTCGGCTGCCAGCGGTGCAGCCGTTCCGAGAAATCCTTCGCTCAAAGTTCAGCCTCGGCCCTGAGTCATTCGACGACGACCTTAGCGGTCATCTTCGGATGAATCGAGCAGAAATACGGATAGGTTCCCGCCTTGGTAAAAGTGAAGGAGAACTTTTCGTCCGTGTCGAGCACTTTGGACTTGAACGCCTTGGGATCATCCGAACTGGCCACCGTGTGCGGAATGTCGTCGCGATTTGTCCAGGTCACCGTGGTCCCCACCGCGACGGTCAATGTCGACGGACCGAAACTGAAATTGTCGATCTTCACCTCCGCGCTTTCCGCTTTTTGCGGTGCGACCGCAGCTGCGTTTCTTGGCGGGGCCGTTAGGGCGCTCGCTCCCAAAACAACCACCGCAAGAAAGACTGCGAAAGACACACTTCTCCTCATGATTTTTCTACTCCTTTTTATTTTGTTGCGAAAAATTCAAGTATGCAGAGTTGGCGGCCGCCGCTCACCCGAGCGTCGAATCCACAAGCCCAAGCGCTTGTTTTCCCCGGATGAAGTTCACATCGGTAATTCCCAGGACGCTCTTCAACTGCTCGGCCGGCACCTTCATCGGCCCGGGCGAATCGGCCTTGCCCGGCGCCGGCTGGGGAAAGGCGGTCGAAGCGGCGGTGTGAAAGGTGATATGGCCTTCGACTTTCTGCATGGTCTGGTGAATGTGCCCGTTCAACACCGTGACCGAGCCAAATTTCTTGAGGTACGACAACGCTTGCGCGCTGTCTTCGGTGCCCCAGCCCCACTCCGGATACACCGACCACAAGGGAATGTGCGCGAACACGACAATGGGCGTGCTGTACTGCAAAGGCTTCACGTCCTCTTCCAACCACTCGAGTTGCTCTTGGCCGAGCGTTCCGAGCCCGCCGGCTTTCAGGTTCAGCACATTCACCAACGCGATGAAGTGCACGCCTTTTTTGTCGAAGCTGTACCAGCCAGCTCCCTGGGCGCCTCTTCCAAAGCGCTCCCGGAACTGCTTCCCATCGTCGTCCAAAACGTCGTGCTCGCCGGGCACATAGAAAATATCCTTGGGCGTGGCGCTCTTGAGGATTTGCTCGACGGTGTCGAATTCTTCCGGTTTCGAAAGATGGCTGATGTCTCCGGTGTGCAGAAGGAATTCCGGAGTAACCGCTAGTCCATTGATTTTGTCCACGGCCGCCTTGAGCGTCCCGGCCACGTCCGGGTTGGCCGCCTTGTTAAAACCCATGTGGCTGTCACTAATCTGCGCGAAGCTCAATTCGCCAGCCGTTTCCTTAAGGTCCATTTCCGCTAGGCGGCCCAGGCTGTAGGAGCGGAGCACGCCGCCGCGGATCACGCAGAAGGCCCCGGTGCCGGCCCAGGCCATGCACTTCAGAAAGCCCCGCCGATCGACGCCGTCATGGTTGTGGTCGTACACGAGTTCGTTTTGCGTGTTTCCGGAAAGGGCCTGTTGGGACGTTGTCTTCACGGTTCTCCTCAGCTCTGGACACACGAAGCCCCAGTGCAGTTTTTCGTCGCCCTTGCCCGCCAATTTTCATGGAGGGCGGCGCGGGTGAGAGAGTCCAGGGAGCCCGCGCCGCGTATGGGACGTGTTTCGATTGTGCAGACCGCCCGGGGAGGCCCGTTATTCCCGACCGGGCTGCTTACCAACGGATTGCCAGATTCGTCACTCTAAAGGGATTCTAGGGAATAAAATCAGTCTAGAGGCGGTTTGTGCCCATGAGTGGGTTCGACCAGGGGAGAGGCTCGGACTTGTTGGACGTGCACGAACGGGCGCGCTTCGAGCAACTCGTTTTGCCCCACCTCGATGCCGCCTTTAACCTTGCGCGCTGGCTGCTCAGACGCCGCGAGGACTCAGAAGATGTCACGCAGGAAGCCATGCTCCGCGCGTACCGCTTCTTCCGAGGTTTCCATGGAGGAGACGCACGTGCATGGCTTTTGCAAATTGTGCGCAATACTTGTTATACATGGTTAGAAAAGAACCGACCTGTGGAACTGATGAGCGAATTTGACGAGGAATTGCATCCTCAGCCGAGCGTTTCCCCGGAGTCCCTGGCGATCGCGGGAGACAACCGGGAACGCCTGGGCAGGGCGCTCGAAACGCTGCCGCCGCGCTTCCGCGAGGTGCTGGTGCTCCGGGAACTGGAAGGGTGTTCCTATAAGGAGATTGCCACCATCACGGCGATTCCCATCGGCACGGTAATGTCCGCGTTGGCGCGCGCCCGCCAGCGGCTGCAGCGCGCCCTTACGCAACCTCCGGTCGAGGAGGCTCGCCGTGAGCTGTGATTACACGCACACGGCCTTACACGGTTACCTGGATGGCGAGTTGGATGCGTCGCGCTCGGAGGAATTCGAACGTCACCTGGAGGGCTGCCGGGAATGTGCCAAGGCGCTCGAAACGGAGGAATCGCTGCGTTCTATTCTTCAGCGCAGCGGTCTTTGTGAAAGCGCTCCGCATTCGCTGCGCAAGAAGATCCGGGCGGAATTGGACGCGGCGACTTCTGTTCCGATCGCGCAGCGGATCCCCCTGTGGAGGTGGGCAGCCGTGGCCGCCTCGATTGTTCTGGTCGCGGCGATCTCTTGGTATGCCTGGCCGGGATCTGGGTCCGGAACGAGGAACCCTGCTGCTCCGCCCTTCACCGCAGCGGAACTCATCGACGCGCATATCCGCTCGCTGCAGCCCGGGCACCTCACCGACGTTGCGTCGACCGATCAGCACACCGTGAAACCGTGGTTCAACGGCAAGCTGGACTTCGCGCCGCCGGTGAAAGACTTTGCGGAGGACGGTTTTCCCCTGGTTGGCGGACGTCTGGACGTTTTGGGCGGCCGAAACGTTGCGGTGCTCATCTATGCGCGGCGAAAGCACTTCATCAATGTTTTTGTGTTGCCCACGAAAGAGCCGGACACACCGATTCATCCTCCCGGGCTGCGGCAGGGATACCAATGGCTGCACTGGCGTCATCAAGGGATGGAGTACTGCGCCGTATCGGACGTTTCGGTTGCGGACCTGCACGAGCTCGCGCAGCTCATCTACCAATGACGTACTCCCCTGGCGTCAGCCGGGGGCTACTCGGTCAACAGCTCAAAGATCTCCGCCCATCCCGCGTGGCTTCCGCCTTGCTGCTAAAAACCCTGAAAAAAGCCGATTCCTCGTCGCCTGGCGCACGTCGGCTCCGCCCCTCGGAATGACCAAGCGGCTGATTTTTCAAAAGGACCTATTGCGGATTCGGCTTGGTCTTTACGTACGCCTTGGGCACTTCTTTCGCGTAAATCAGCCGCAGCGTCACGTTTTTGGTCTGACCGGAATGCACCGTGATATTTTTCTGCCACTCGGAGAAGACGCCTTTTCCCGAAGCGCGCATGTCGTAATTGTCGGACCGCAGCTTGGTGATCGTGAAATGGCCGTGGGCATCGGCGTGGACGGCATGCGGAGCATTGCCCCCCGACGATTGGTAGGTTACGGCGGCATGCGGCACTGGCTGGTCATCGGGGCCGAGCACGACGCCGGCCAGCGTGGCTGTTCCCTTTTTCTGCGGACCGGCTGCCACGCTGCGAGCCGTTACCAGCGCGAGCAAAAGAATCGCCCGAAACAAAACGATGCGTCTCATTTTTGGAGCCTCTCCTGTCGCTTTCCGGCGAGAGCGCTTCTGAAAGATTCGGCCGCGGGGGCTGGCCTTCTCGCTTCCCTTTGAGTGTAAATCGTGAGCAGCCGGCAGCTCGTGCTCGGCGAAAAAATGTGCGTTCGGAGCAACCTGCCAGTTCGGACAGGTGGGGCCGCGGCAGGAATTGGGGAGCGTCTCGCTCGATATCACGACGTGAAGGTCACCGTGTGCACGTCGTCGATCATCTTTTGCAGTTGATCGTTGGCTTTGTCGCGCTGTGCCTCCGTGTCCTGGATCTTTTTGCGCAACATTGCGTTTCCTGCTCGTCCAGTTGCTTTGTCTAGCGCTGAACGAGAACCCTTTCTTCGGCGCTGCCGCGCAGGGCTTTCCTGTTTTCGCGCAGTCGCCCCTGGTCTTTCACGATACCGTCGATGTCTTGCTGCCGGTTTTCCATTTCTTCTTCGAGGTTGGCGACCACGGCCCTTTGCGCGGAGATTTTCCCGAGCGCCTCGGCCATTTCCCGCGTGCCTTGTTTTGCGAACAGGGCAACCTGCTCGTCGGTGAGGCTCGAGAGCTCATAGGTTGTCGAGAGCGTGCGCACTTCCTCGCTGGGCAGTGCAGCCCCGCGCTGCACCGAATGGAACTCTGGTGGTTTGCCGGAAGGAATGCCGCAGAACGGTGAGAAGGTTCATAAGGATAAGACGCCGGGCACTCGGGAATGTTTCGTCTTGTTTCACGCGCGCGGGTCTATGGAATACTTGGATCTCGACGTTCCATCGAGGAGTTCCGATGCCACGCTACCTTACGCAGCACACCTTGGCCTGCCTCACGCGGCAGGGCGCCGAAGCGCTCGCCAAGCGCATGCGAGCCGGCGGCACGGCGCGTGCTGATCGCGTGCTTGTCAATATGCTCGAAGGAAAAATGTTTGTAGAGTTTCGCGCGGAATCGCGCGAGGCGCTGGAGCTCTGGCTCAAGACCGAGGGCATGCATTTCGACTTTCTGGTGCGCATCGAATGGGAAATGCGGGGCGACACACTCGAACTGGCGGAATGAGTGGGCGAGGCGCCGAGATGACGTCCTCACTCCGAGAACACAGCAATCATGCGGATGGAGATTGTGGCGCGAGAACCGCTCGAGGAGGTCGAGAGGAGCTTGGTCGGGCGATAGCCCGCAAAAAGGCCTTATGGCGAGGCCTATGGCGGTATTCGGCGAGAGCGTCAAGGGCGCAACCAGATGCTGACCCGATTGACCGGAATCGCCCATTGTGCGTCCCAAAAACGGGCACTCCTCTTTCGTGGCTACTTTTGAGAGGATGGCATAAGACTCGTATTTTCAGTAGCTTGCATAAGGTCGCCGCTTGGTGACTGGCCTGCGATTCTTCCCGGCATTATGGCTACCGCAACAGCAAGTCTCGAAAGCATGACACGTCCCGGTCTGCTTCTGCTGGCGCAAAGAGGTGACCGCGAATCATTGGGCAAGTTGATCCTGCCCTACGCAGCCGGTTTGTATCGAGGGGCGCTGCGCCTGACACGAAACCCTGCCGACGCGGAGGACGTGCGTCAGGAGGCCTTCCTGAAGGTGATCCGCCGACTCGAGCAGTTTGCGGGCTCTAGATCGCGGGATGCAAAACGAGACGATTTACATGCCTGGGTTTCGCGTATCGGCACGAACGCCTCGATTGATGTCATCCGCAAGCGGCGCGACGGAAGGCTCTTCTCTTTGGAAGAGCCGACCGGAACACGGGAGGAGACCGTCGGAAGTCGCATTGCCGCCCGCTACGATAATCCCGAAGAACGCTTCGCGCGGCGAGAAATAGGTAAGCGCATGGCGGACTCCATCCGGCAACTTGCTCCGGAACTGCGGCACGTATGCCTGCTGCGCGACGTTTTGGAGTATTCCACGCAGGAAGTGGCACAGCGCCTGGGAGTATCATCGCTGACCGTGCGGCTGCGCCTGTTTCGCGCGCGCCGAAGGCTCAGAGAAAATCTATCTCTCGGCCCGATTCGCCGTTTCCCCCTTGCGTCCAAAAGCCGTTAAGGTTTGCAGTTACATCAATGCGAAATAGATAATTTGCACCGACCCGCGTTTCGAGGCGTAGAATCATGCGATCGCCCACCCTGGCAGGGATATGGAACACGACCGGCGGCGCACACCCCGTTATACCTTCAACGCCTCGATCGAAATGCGCGAAGGCGCTTCGCAGGACAAGAGGACCGCGCGTGTGGCCGGACTCAGCCTGAACGGGTGTTACGTCAGCACCGAGAGTCCGTATCCCGAGGGGGCTTTGCTAACGGTGAAGGTCTTCACGGAGACGGACTTTTATGAGGGTCAAGCCACGGTGATCTACCAACAAGAGAAGCTGGGTATGGGATTGATGTTTACCGAGACCCGGCCTTATTACCTGATGGTCCTGCGAAAATGGCTGCTCTCGGCGATGATGGCGAAGAAAGAAGCCCTGAGGTAATCTCGAAAGACGGGTAGTTTCATCGCCGCAGCAGGTGCATGAGACGCGCGTTGTCCTTTCCGGCGCAGGGATGGGCGGGAAATCTTTCCGTCGAAAGTTCACGACCGAGCAAGGGAACGGTCGGATTAATGTGCCGGCCTGTCCGTGACGAGTTCCGGGTGCCGGCGACGGAACGCTTCGGCAATGTGGCAGTTCCAGCAAACGGGCCAGTGGGTGGACAAGGTTTGCTGAAGATGTTCCAGCGGAATCTCATTCCACTCGAAGCTGTCGCCCTGCTCGTTTACGACGGCGGGAGGATGATCATGCCAATGGATTTCGCCAAACGGCCTGTGACAGTAAAGGCATCTCCTGCCTTCGTACCAGCGACTGACGATGTTGGAGACCAGGCACGCCTTCGGCGCCTCTTGAATCTGCGACAAACACTCCTGGCCACAACCCGCCATTCCGGGCCACCGCGAGCATTCGCTCAATTGAAGATGGGCAGTTCCAATGGTCGCCTGGATGGCGGCTTTTGCTGCCGCTACCCGCACGGCCGCTGGCCGATGATTTTCCGGGCAGCTGATGATTCTGTTCCCGCGAAACTTGCGGTAAGCGCCAAGAGAGCGGAGAAGCCCAAAAACAACGATGACGAGGGCCCCCGCCACGAATAATAGAGTGTAGGGCGTCATTTCGCCCCCCTTCCTGCCCGAACGCCGGGGTTCCGGTGTGCCTCTACCGAGCGCGAACCACCATGAATACCGGGACCCGGTCGCTACAGACCTAAGTACATCTTTTGCCGCACCGCAGCGCAGTGATGGGGGGCATGCCGGCAGGTGATGACGGCACCGGGCGGCGCTTGCGTTCCTTAGACCTGGGGTATTGGTGAGTTTGTGGAGCGTTGCGCTAGCTTCGCTAAGCTAGAGATGCACTTACTTTTGCGCGCGTAATTTTGTTGCGGTACGCGCCTCGGGATTTTTCGGCGACCAATCTTCCGGAGGAAAGGCTACCCGCCAGAAAGTGGGGCGGGGCGAATTGAATTCCACACCGACCTCGGCTCGGCCGCTGCGCACTGGACCGAGAAACGCCACATGGCATTCCTGTTCTTCCTCCGTCATGTTGTGCTTTAGATGGATGATCGCACCGCTGACGACGCGCACGTTGAGCAAGATCAGCGCGCCGTGGGCGTTGATGGCGAGCGTCTCGGTCATTTCCTCAAAGTCCTTGCCCTGGGCGTCCTTGCCGCGCACGCGAATGCCAACTTGCATGAGCACGCGCTGGCTACGGCGCCGCGACAAGGCATGTGTTGGTGTTGTGGAGACCCGAAACATCGGAACCCTCGCTCTATTTAACTATACCTGCGGGAGTTCGACTGTCGAGGGGCATCGCGGAGGGTGGTTTTCAAAGAGGCTACGACTGTTTGGCTAACCACGTTCTTCGATGGGGAGGTAATTTCGTGTGTCATGGCCGAGATAAATTTGACGCGGGCGCGCGATTTTCTGTTCCGGGTCGAGAAGCATCTCTTCCCATTGCGCAATCCACCCGGATGTTCGCGGGATGGCAAACAGCACGGGGAACATGGTCATTGGAAAACCCATCGATTGGTAAATCAAGCCCGTGTAGAAGTCCACGTTGGGATAAAGCTTGCGCTTGATGAAGTACTCGTCTTCGAGCGCGATGCGCTCGCACTCCAAGGCGATTTCGAGAAGCGGATTCTTGCCCATCAGGTCGAACACCTGATAGGCGATGTGCTTGATGATGCGCGCGCGGGGGTCGTAATTCTTGTACACGCGATGCCCGAAGCCCATAAGCTTTACTTCCCCGGTCTTGACGCGCTTGATGAACGCAGCAACGTTCTGCACCGAACCGATTTCCATCAACATGCGGAGAACTTCTTCGTTCGCCCCGCCATGGAGCGGCCCGTAAAGCGCCGCGATGGCCGCGGCCGTTGCGGAGTAGGGGTCGACGTGCGAACTGCCCACGCTGCGAATCGTGTTGGCAGAACAGTTCTGCTCGTGATCGGCGTGCAAAATGAAAAGAATATCCAGGGCGCGCTCCAGCGTGGGATTCGGCCGGTACTTGGCTTCGGAAGTCCGGAACAGCATGTTCAGGAAATTTCCCGGGTAGCTGAGATCGTTGTCGGGGTAGACATACGGCATGCCCAGCGTGTGACGGTAGGCAAAAGCAGCAATCGTCGGCATCTTGCCAATCAGGCGGTAGGTCTGCTTCTTGCGCGACTCGGGACTGAAGATGTCTTTCGCGTCGTTATAGAACGTGGAGAGCGCGGCGATGGTGGAAATAGTCATGCCCATGGGATGGGCGTCGTAGTGAAAGCCATCGAGAAATTTCTTGATGCTCTCATGGATGAAGGTGTGATGGGTGATGTGGTAGGTCCAATCTTTCAACTGCGCAGCCGTCGGCAGTTCGCCGTGCAGCAATAAATAAGCCGTTTCGAGGTAGGTGCTTTTTTCTGCGAGATCTTCGATGGGATAGCCGCGGTAGCGCAGGATACCGGCGTCGCCATCGATATACGTGATTCTGCTGATACAGGAAGCGGTGTTGTTGAACGCCGGGTCGTAGCTCATCAACCCGAATTCCTTGGGATCGACTTTGATCTGGCGAAGGTCGGCGGCGCGGATGGTGCCGTGCGTGACGGGAATTTCGTAGGATTTTCCGGTGCGATTGTCGGTGATGGTAAGCGTTTCGCGGGCGGTGGTGGCGCCGTCCGGTTTTCTCGTCTGCGTAGCGGAAAGTGGAGAGCTCATTCCAAAGTCCTCGGAGGCAGCGGAGCGGTTGCCTAATCTTCTCTACCACTCTACACCCAAAGCGGGCGGAGCGGAAACCGGACCGCCGGCCGGGTGGCGAAAGCGGACCAAAAGAGTTGCCCGGAGCCAGAACCGGGGTGCGGAGGGGGCTAGATCTGCCTCTTGACAATAGTCGTTATAACGAGTATTATGCACTCGCTGACCTTAGGAGGCCACCATGATTCAGATTCGCAAGAGCGACGAGCGCGGTCACGCCAACCACGGTTGGCTGGACACTCATTTCACTTTTTCTTTTTCCGATTACTACGACCCAACGCACGTGCACTTTCGCACGCTGCGGGTGATGAACGATGACCGCGTCGCGGGCGGCGGCGGTTTTCCGATGCATCCGCACCGCGACATGGAAATCGTCACCTACGTCCTGGAGGGCGCCTTGGAGCACCGTGACAGCATGGGCCACGGCTCGGTGATCAAGCCGGGTGACGTCCAGTACATGAGCGCGGGCACGGGCGTAACGCACAGCGAATTCAATGCCTCGCAAACCGAGCCGGTGCATCTGTATCAGATCTGGATGTTTCCGGAGAAGCAGGGGCTAAAGCCGGCTTACGGGCAGAAGAACTTCAGCGCGACCGAGAAGCGCGGAAAGCTGCGGCTGCTGGTTTCTCCGGATGGGCGCGACGGATCGCTAAAGATCCGGCAGGACAATGAGCTGTATGCCTCGCTGCTCAGAAAGGATGAGACGGTCAGGCATGACTTAAAGCCCGACCGCCATGCGTATGTGCAAGTGGCGCGCGGCAGTGTCACGCTGAACGGAAACCAGCTAGATGAGGGCGACGGCGCGGCCATCTCGCAGGAGAAAGCGGTCGAACTCACCGGAGTAAAGGATGCGGAAGTGCTGTTGTTCGATCTTGCCTGAACCGGGCCTCAGGAGGAGGGAAGCGCGAAGGCCCCTGTTCTCGCGCGGGACTTCGCGCTTTTTCTTTAACGTGAGGCTTCGGTCCTGGCTCTGTTCGAAAGACGGAGTTCATGGGCAGCGCGGCGCCGCGAGATTGTTCGAGCGCAAGGAAGAAACAGACGCAAAACAGGCAATACTTCCGGGACGGATCTGGCTTATGCCGTCTTTCCCGGGTTCATACCTTGTTTAGTTAGGACGGGGTCGGCCCGGCCGCACGGAATCGCCCTCAAAAAGGCGGAGGAAATCACCCGCGAGTGCGCTGGAATTCGCGCATAAAGCTCGCGAGCGCCTCAACCGCTTCGAGGGTCACGGCGTTGTAGAGCGAGATGCGCATTCCGCCGACGGAGCGGTGGCCGGGAGTGCCGGCGATGCCGGCGGCGGTGGCTTCTTTGGCAAACTTCTTTTCGATGGCCTCGTCACCGCCGGCGACGCGAAAGACCACATTCATCCTCGAGCGCGAATCCTTTTCGACCGGGCAGCGATAAAAGCCGCCGCTCGATTCGATGGTGTCATAGAGAAGTTTAGCCTTGGCGTCGTTGCGCTTTTCGATGGCCGGAACTCCGCCGAGCGATTCCATCCATTCGAGAACCAGGCCGACGATGTAAACCGCAAAAGTGGGCGGCGTGTGATATAAGGATTTGTCTTTGATGTGCGTACGGTACTGAAGAATTGTTGGAAGATTCTCATGAGCACGCTCGGCAAGATCTTTGCGGATGATGACCACCGTGACGCCGGCGGCGCCGAGATTTTTCTGCGCGCCGGCGAAGATGAGGCCGAATTTCTTTACGTCAGTGGGAAGCGAAGCAATGTCGGAGGACATGTCGGCGACGAGCGGTATGTCCCGCGTGTCGGGCATGGCGGTCCATTGCGTGCCTTCGATGGTGTTGTTGGTGCAGAGGTACACGTAGGAAGCGTTAGGCGAGAATTTGCATTCGCTAGGACGCGGCAGACGCAGGAACCTTTGCGATTCGGTCGAGGCGGCCAGGTTGTATGTAAAACCCTTTTTCAGCTCGCCAATCGCTTTGGCTGTCCAGGCGCCGGTGTGTAGCACATCCACCGGCTTTCCGGGAAGGCAGAGGTTCATGGGCACCATGGCGAACTGCAGGCTGCCTCCCCCTTGCACGAAGATCACCTCATAGCTGTCGGGGATGGCCAGGAGTCCGCGCAGCTTCTGGCCGGCGGCGGCGTTGATGCTTTCGTATTCCGGAGAACGGTGACTCATCTCCATGACCGACATCCCGCTCCCGCGCCAGTCGAACAGCTCCTCCCGGATGCGTTCGAGGACCGGCAGCGGCAGGGTGGCCGGGCCGGCGTTGAAATTGAAAATGCGTTTGGTGGTTGGAAGGGAAGCGGTCGGCGAACTCACGGTGAAAGATCCTCTCGAAATGGGTGAATGCGATAGTGGGGCGATCCGCCCTGCTTTCATAACCCAACAGAATAGCAGAAACCCGGGGACCCATTCGATCGGGCAAATCACCCATGGATTCGCGAGAAGTGGCAGGAATCACGACGGGGATACCGTGGAATACGGTAGTCCGTGAAACGGCGGCGTGCCATGGAACTCGAACCCTACTTGGCGCCACGCGAGTTTATTGATAGCGGCGACTCGGGCGTCCAGGAGTTCGCAGGAAAAGTCACCTCAGCTGCGGGCGACGACGTGTCGCGCGCTGTGAAGCTCTACTACGCGGTGCGCGACGGGATCCTCTACGACCCCTATTATGGGGGAGAAGCGCGACGTTATTTCCGGGCGAGCGATTGCCTGCGCGCCAAACGAGGATTCTGCATTCCGAAAGCGGCGCTGCTGGCAGCCGGGGCGCGGTGCCTGGGCATTCCGGCGCGGGTGGCCTTCGCCGACGTGCGCAATCATCTTTCCACGAAGAAACTGCTCGAGTTAATGGGCGGAGACGTTTTCATTTGGCACAGCTTGACAGAGTTGTATCTCGAGGGTCGCTGGGTGAAAGCGACGCCGGCGTTCAATCTCAGTTTGTGCCAGCGGTTTGGAGTGCATCCGTTGGAGTTCGATGGGCGGCGCGATTCGCTTTTTCATGAGTACGATCAGGCCGGCCGAAAGCACATGGAGTACCTGCGGGAGCGCGGGCATTACGCCGACGTGCCCTACGAGAGTATTCTCGCGGACTTGCGGAAGGCCTATCCGCGGTGGATGAAGTTGATCAGTGAGAACCAAGACGGAGCGTTTGCGAGCGAGGCGTGAGAACGACCGAGATTCGAAACCAGCAAGAACGTCGAGAAACGTGGAGCTGATAACCTCGGGCCGCTAGGAAATGACGGCGAATTCGACGCGCTTGCGCATGGGATCGATGCGGTCGGCGCGGACGCGGACGCGGTCGCCAAGATGCCATTCTAAGGGCCGCGATTTGGCATCGCGGACCGATCGCGAGTCCTTTCCGGTAGGGCCGCTTTGGCCGCGGCGATGGGCGGCGGCAGAGTGCCCGCGGGATGACCCGGCGGCCGCGCCGCCTTTGGTGCCAACCAGCGCGATGATCGAGTGGTCGCGCTCGCGGTAGACGCACCGGGCGTTCGCAGCTTCTTCTAGCGCACTGATGGGCAGCAGTCCTTCCACAAAAACCTCGAAGAGCTCGACGAAGCAGCCGAATTTCTGCACCGAGACAATCAGGCCCTCGTACTCTTCGCCGAGGTGCTCTTCCATGAACTGCGCGGTCTTCCAATCCATCAACTCGCGCTCGGCCGCATCGGCGCGGCGCTCGGCCTCGGAGGTTTCCGCGGCGATTTCCTCGAGGCTTGTGTGAGAATACAAGGCCGCTTCCGATCCACGCGGCGGGACGATATGCGCTTTGCGCGCGAGAGTTTCCGACCGATGCTCGAGGGCCCACTTCAGGATGCGGTGGACGATGAGGTCCGGGTAGCGGCGGATAGGCGATGTGAAATGGGTGTACTCATCGAAGCCTAGAGCGAAATGGCCCAGGGAGTCCGCGGCGTAGCGCGCCTGCTTGAGCGAACGCAACATCAGGTAAGACAGGATTCGCTCCTCGGGCTTCCCCACGATTTTGCGAATGAGGCGCTGATAATGCTGCGGGGTGATGCGCAGTTCGCCGCCGGGCAGGGCGACGCGCATAGCGCGCTCACGGCCGCGGCCATAGGAATCGGGCCGGCCCGCCTTCGCCGGCGCAGGTACGCGGCCATGCCGCACGGCAATCTCGCGCTGGCGCAAGTCTTCCACGCCGAGCGAATAGCCGAACGCGCGTGCCAACTCTTCGAATTCGAGAACCTTGCGGGCATCGGGCTTTTCGTGCACGCGATGCAACGATTCGATGCCGCGCTTAAGGAGATAGCTGGCGACCCCGCGGTTGGCCGCGAGCATAAATTCTTCAATGAGGCGGTGCGCGATGTTGCGCTCGCTCCGCGTTATGTTGGTCATGCGCTGCTTTTCATCGAATTCGATGACCGGCTCGGGCAGATCGAAGTCGATGGAGCCGTGTTCATTCCGGCGCGCGTTCAGAAGCAGCGCCAGTTCCTTCATGGCGCGGAAATGATGCGCGAGCTTCGCGTAGCGTTCGGTCCTTTCAGCGTCGCCTTCACAGACCTTGTTCACGTCCGTGTACGTCATGCGCTCGGCGGAACGGATAATGCCGGGAGTCATCCGCGAAGATTTCTGGTTGCCCGCCGCGTCGAACTCCATGAGCACGCTCATGACCAGACGGTCCTCGCGAGGCTTCAGCGAACACATGCCATTCGAAAGCGCTTCGGGCAGCATGGGCACGGCGCGGTCGGGGAAATAAACCGAGGTGCCGCGCAAGCGCGCTTCCCGGTCGAGAACCGTGCTGGTGCGAACATAATGCGCGACGTCCGCGATGTGCACTTGAAGATGCCAGCCGTTTGCTCGGCGTTCGACGTAGACGGCGTCATCGAAATCGCGCGCGGTTTCCCCGTCAATCGTTACAATCGGCAGATGGCGAAAATCTTCGCGGTCCGCGCGTTCGGTCTCGCTGACGGGTTTGGCGCGAAGCTCCGCTTCCTCCATGACTTCGTTCGAGAACAAATGCGGCAAGTGATGCTTGCGTATGATGATTTCGGTATCTACACCGAGTTCGCCCGGTCGACCGAGAATTTCGATGACACGGCCGCTCGGCGCGGCGCCGCCGCGGGGAAAACGCGTCAGCTCGACGTTGACCACCGCGCCGTCGAGTTCCGGCATGCGCGGAATGCGGCGGCCGCGGAGGCCGCGTTGATCGAAGCCGCTCGAACCCACTTTCTTCGCAAGGTCCGGCGTCAGTTCGTGCCCCGGAGGAATGACGACTTCGTGCTGGATGCGGGTGTCGTAGGGGAGAACCACGTTTCCCTGCGCGCCGTAACGAAACAGACCCACGATCGTGGGGTGCGCGCGGTCCAAGATGCGAACGATGCGGCCCTCGGCACGCTCGGCGCCTGGGACACCGCCCCGCCGCTGGATCTTCACCAAAACGTGGTCTCCGTGCATGACGTCTTCGATGGCATTGCGGGGGATGTATACGTCGCCATCTAGCCGGGGCAGGGGCGTATCCAGCACCACGAAGCCGTAGCCGTCCGGGTGAAGGATCAGACGCCCCGCGAGTTCGTCACGACTGACGGAACCAAGGGAGGAGTCCGAGCGTTTTTGAGCAGGAGGGTTCTTGGCCCGCTCCCGGGAGTCCGGGACCGGGTCCGGCTTCCGCCCGGGAAGGCCGTAGCGTCCCCCGGGCAGAGCTTCAATAGCCTGACGGTTCTCGAGCTTCGCGAGCAGCTTGAACAATGGCCGGGTGTCTGGATCCTTGAGGCCCAATCCCTTGGCAATCTCGCTGGCCGAGGCAGGCTCGTTCCTAAGTTGTAGAAAACGCAATATGTTATCGGTGCTTAGGCTGAACTTCCTAGGCATGGGGCATTGGCGCTTTCCTGTTAGAGCGTCTGAGTTTCCACCCCTGATTGTAGATACTTTTTCGGTCCTGCCGGAACTTTTTTCTTGATTCCGGGATTATATGAATAGGCCAACACACGACCGGCTAGTCGCCCTCCGTCAGACTAGCTGGATTCCCCGAGAGGGGAAAGAAAGGAGGCGGGAAGACCTGGCCCGCCTCCTTTTTCATTTTCGATGCCAAATCATCCCTTCACGCACACGACCTGGTGCAAGGTATGCACAATTTCCACCAGGTCTTGTTGTGCGGCCATGACCGACTCGATGGGCTTGTAAGCGGCGGGCGTTTCGTCAATGACCTCGGCGTCCTTGCGGCATTCTACGCCTTCGGTCATGCGCTTGTGGTCCTCCACCGTGAAGCGGCGCTTCGCCTCCGTGCGCGACATGGCGCGGCCCGCGCCGTGGCTGCAACTCATAAAGCTTTCCGGGTTGCCTTTGCCGCGAACGATGTAAGAGCGGGCTCCCATGCTGCCGGGAATGATACCCATGTCGCCTTCGCGAGCACGGACAGCGCCTTTGCGAGTGACCAAAATGTTCTGGTTGTAATGGCGTTCGCGGGCCACATAGTTGTGGTGGCAGTTGATGGCCTTCAACTGGGCAACCAACGGGCGCACCTCACCCGAATTACGTACCGCATTGACGATCTGGTCCATCATCAGGTCGCGGTTCGAGCGCGCAAAGTCCTGCGCCCATTCGACGGCCTCGACGTAATCGTCAAAATGCTCGGTGCCTTCCGAAAAATAGGCGAGATCCTTGTCAGGCAAGTTGCTGAGGAACTTCTGCATGTCCTTGCGAGCCAGCTCGATGAAGTAGCTGCCCATGCGATTGCCGACGCCCCGCGAACCGCTGTGCAGCATGAACCAGACCATGTCCGCTTCATCGAGACAAATCTCGATGAAGTGGTTGCCGGTTCCCAAGGTGCCCAAATGATTCGCGTGGTTTCCGCGATCGAGCTTCGGATGCTTTTCAAGGATGGCATCGTAGCGCGGCTTCAGGCTTTGCCAAGCTTCGGCGTTTGGCGCGGGGATGGTCTGCCACGCGCCCACGTCGCCGCGCCCGCCATGATTCGTGCGGCCGTGGGGCACGGCTTTTTCAATGGCGGTGCGGATGCGCTTCAAATTGTCCGGAAGATCGCGCGCATTCAAGTCGGTCTCGACGGCCATCATGCCGCAGCCGATGTCCACGCCGACCGCAGCGGGAATGATCGCGCCCTTGGTGGGAATAACGCTTCCTACCGTGGCACCGATACCCCAATGCACGTCAGGCATGGCGGCCACCCACTTGAAAATGAAAGGGAGCTCGGCGACGTTCCGAAGCTGTGCCCGGGCCTGGTCTTCGAGAGGCACGCCCTTGGTCCACGCCTTGATGGGCACGCCCTTTTCGACTTCGATAAGGTTGTAGCTTTTCTCCTCGTGTGCCATGGCATTTCCGGAGAAATCAGTGTGGCACGGCGCTCAAGAACGGATAGTGACTGGCCGCCGCCATGAAGAAAAGCATGGGAAACGACAGCCAGAACGAAGTACGCGCGGTCAGGTAATTCCAGCGCATCAGCCGCTCGGCTTCCGCGGGCATCGGCGTGCCCTCCTCAGCGCTGGCGCGGCTCCAGGCAATCAGGCGCTTCTGGGCGCGCCACACCACGCCCCAGGTGTTCAGCAACATAGTCAGCCCGAGCCCACCCCCAACACTGATGGCCAAGTGCGGGTTGGAGACGGCCGGGCCGCCATTCAATGCGAGCGCCAGCCACGATGCCGCAATCACCACAATGGCGACGCCGAGAGAACGCACCCAGGCGCGATCCAGGATTCCCGTGGCCGGCAGTTGCAGCGCGTAGAGGCACACATACGCCACCATCCACACCAGGAACCACCAGCCAAACCATTTGCCCACGAGCGAAGGGTTTCCGGCATTTCTCGCGTCTGCGCTCAGATGAATCGCGTAGTAGCGCAAGCCCACGAGCACGGTCACGAGCGCCGACCAGCGGAACCAGTTCATCGCTCCCGGCATCAACTCGGGATAGATCCTGATGCGCAGTTGAGGGTCGCACTGCTTCATGGCAGGCGTGAGCACCAAATTGAAGAAATAGAGCAAGCCAATCCAGATAATGCCGAAAATAATGTGCAGCCAGCGCAACGCGATCATCTCATTCACCTGCGCTCCTGCCGGAAAAGAAAAGTGCGGCTGCCATTGAGGAAAGGCGAGCAAAAGACTGTGCGGAAGCATGAGATACCTCGCTACTGCCGTGGCCTGTCTTCGAGAAACACGGTAGCGGATTTTGTCATCAAAGGCCAACCAGACAAAAGGGGACGAACCGAGGGAAACGCCCACGAGGGCCCGCTTGGTTGTTTAACTGGTTTTGGCAACGCTTTCGGCGGTTCTGGTCACGGCCAGGTGATGCCCGTCACAGTCTGAGGTGCGACGCGTCACCGCCCAAGGAGACGGCTCGAGAGGATACTCGAGGCGAAAGTTTGGAGACCACGCTCATGCGGTCGCGAGTCCGGCTTCTCGGTTCAAGGAAGACTCGCGGGAGCTGGCCATCGCCCGTCCCGAATTCTTCGCGTGCCCCCGGCCGTCCGAGGCCAGCTTACGGAAGCAGTTAACCTCTTCGAGAAAGGCTCGGTATGAACTGGCGAAGCGAGTATGCAAAAAAGAAGCAGACCGCGGAGCAGGCTCTCGAATCGGTCCGGTCCGGGATGCGGGTTTACATTCAGCCAGGCTGTGCCGAGCCCGAAACCCTGGTGGAAGCGCTCTTGAAGCGCGGCCCTTTTGTGCGGAACGTCGAGGTCGTTCACCTGCTTACTCTTGGCAACGCCGATTACGTCAAGCCGGAGATGGAAGGTCATTTCCGTCACAATGCGATCTTCATCGGCGGAAACGTCCGTGAAGCCGTCAACGATGGCCGGGCCGATTACACGCCGGTGTACCTGAGCGAGGTGGAACCGCTTTTTGAAAGCGGCGCCATGCCGCTAGACGTCGCGCTGATCCAGGTTTCGCCGCCCGATCCGCACGGCTTTTGTGGTTTCGGCGTTGGTGTGGACACGACGCTGACCGCCGCGAAGTGCGCGAAATACGTGGTGGCTCAGGTCAATGACCAAATGCCCCGGACTTACGGCGACAGCTTCATCCACGTGAGCAAGATTCAAGCTTTCGTCGAATCTTCCCGCCCGCTTTGTGAATTGCCGAAGCCGGAAATCACGGAAATGCATGTCGCCATTGCCAAAAATGTCTCGAGCCTTATCGAGGACGGCGCCGTCCTTCAGACAGGCATCGGAGGCATTCCCGATGCGGTTCTGCCTTTCCTGGTGGACCGCAAAGATCTGGGTGTGCACACGGAACTGGTCTCCGACAGCGTGATTCCGCTGATTGAAGCCGGCGTGATCACCGGCAACCGCAAGAACTACAAGCCACGCAAGATTATCTTGGGGTTTGTGCTCGGCTCGAAAGAACTGTTCGATTTCGTCGACAACAATCCCATCTTTGAATTCCACCCCAGCTCCTACACGAACGATCCGGGACTTATCGCGCGCAATGACAACATGGTGGCCATCAATTCGGCGCTCGAGATCGATCTGACCGGGCAAGTGTGCTCCGATTCCATCGGCACATACTTTTACAGCGGCATCGGCGGCCAAGTGGATTTTTTGCGCGGCGCAACGCGTTCCAAGGGAGGCAAGCCCATCATTGCCCTGCCTTCGACAGCCAAAAGCGGCACGATTTCCCGCATCACTCCGATGCTTTCGCCGGGTGCCGGCGTGGTGACTTCGCGGGGATTGATACGGTACGTCGTCACGGAATACGGAGTTGCCTACCTGCATGGAAAATCCATCCGCGAGCGCGCCAAGGCGCTTATCGAGATCGCCCATCCGAAGTTTCGCGAGGAGCTGTACGAGTATTGCGAGCAAACCAAATGGTTGAAGCAGCAGGACCTGCCAGCGCTCGTAGGGAGGTGACGTGGATGGCCGGCTCGGTCCGTAGCGGCGGACTCATTCTTTACAACGGCAACCGTATTCCCGCCGACCTCGGGCCTTTACCCGCGCGAATCCTGTGGATTCCAGCGTCCGCCATTGCCGACAAACTGGGATCCGCAAACTCTGCCAACATGGTGTTGTTGGGCGCGCTACTCAAGGCTGCCTTGATCCGGCCACCACACGGGCCGTGATCCAAAACAAGACGGGCAAGTTCGCTTTGCGAGAGGCCAACGGCAAGGCGCTCGAGCGAGGGCGCAAGTTTTGCGGAAGAGTTTTTCCGAGCTTCAAGTGGTTTGACCCGCTTGGGCGGCAAGTTCAGAAGGAGAGTTTGGTGCCCGAGAGAGGACTCGAACCTCCACGACCTTGCGATCACTAGCTCCTGAAGCTAGCGCGTCTGCCAGTTCCGCCACTCGGGCACTGAATAATCAATGAGTTACAGACTTGTTCGGCTTCGGTCCCCTTCCTGTGGCTAATTTGCGTCCAATTTGGGAATTCTCTGGAGCCGCATTTGCCGCTGCGTTCCTCCGGTCTTCAATTCTCTGTGCAGCGTCCATAAGGTCCTGTTCGCTACCGATATCGTAACGGTCAAAAACAGCGCGAGTCACGTGCCCGGAGATTCGCATTGCGGTCTTCTCAGAAACTCCAGCCCTAATCATATTACGAATCGCCGAGCGACGGAAGTCATGCAACAGAATCGAGACCTTGGCGGCTTTGCACATATTGGCCCAAGTAACCCGGAAGTCTCTAACCGGACTACCATCCTCCCAGGTGAACAGTGCATCGTCCGGCTTCTTGCCCTTCACGCAAGGCGCAAGCCGCTGGTAGACATCTTCCGTCATTCGGACGGTGCGTCCTTTGTCGTTCTTCGTGGTTCCAGGCAGGAGTTGAATCGTGCGGTCTTTCAGATTCACTTGGCGTACCCGCAGACCAAGCAATTCCCCCTTGCGAAAGCCGAAGTTATACGCCACAGCTAGAAATCCACGGAGCCAAACATGCGGAGCATGGTTCTGCAACTGTTCGTATTGTTCATCATCAAGCCAGCCGCTACGCGGGTCAGACTCCCGCAATTTCTTCGGGAATTTCGGAACACGCGAAATCAGCGGAGGCTCCAACTCACTCGCGCAGTGATTGTACATGGCTTTCACAATGGTCAATTCTCGGTTAATGGTGCCGTTTCGCTTCCGCTCCTGTTCTTCGTTATCGATGTGTTGTTTACGCTGCTCTATATACTGGTCAAGTTCAGGAGTGCCGACACGCCCCGCCAAGCGTCCACCAAAGAACGGCTTGAGATGTTTTTCCCAAGCACGTTTCACCCAAAGATAGGATTTCGGTTTGCTGTTCTTCATGTAGCGCAAATACGCTTCCGCGAGAGTATCGACCTTCACGCGGGTCTCAGGCTCATCCAGCTTCCCGGCTTCCTTTAAGGTCAAAGCCCGGTTCAACGCCTTGCGAGCCTTCGATTCGGTACTGAAAGACTGGCGGCGACGGCGACCTTCATTGTCGTAGAAGGAAATCTCCCAACGCTTGTTGTCCTGGCGTTGGTAGCACGACCCTTCGCCGTACGTGCCGCGCTTCTTGGGTATCTCCAGGATTTCGGCTTTTGTTTCGGCCATACGCTAGCTTCTCACGCAGGAGACTTTTGCGGCAACAGTACGAAAGTACTTGACAAGTCCTAGTACTTGCTGTATTCTCTTGTTACTGGAAGAGAGTCACGCTTACCGACTGACGCAAGTCCATTCGGAATTTCTCAGGCAGACCTCGTTGTAAACCAGACTGGCATAGCGTACTCGGCATCCGTGGGCACGAACCCGGTAGTTGCAGGGAGACCTCTACGGCTCTGACATCCGAGACAAGTCCATCCGATTCATAACGATTCGGTCGCCTTGAGCATGGACATGAGAACCAAAAGGGACTCGTGTCTATGGACCCGTCCATCAATCCAGTTGCTAGTCCGTTCCTGCTTGATTTACCTGCCGCATCGTCTATCAGCGGTCTGACCGTTTGGCAACTACGCGGTCTCATCGCTACAGGCGAAATTCCAGTTGTCCGAGTCGGACGCAAGTTGTATCTGCGTCGAACGACACTCCAGCGTTGGGCAGAACGTGCGGAAGGAAGACACCGCACATGATTCTGTTCAACCCTCTGATTCAGCCTAAAGACACACTGACGGGAGCTCAGAAATATTTTCTCCGCGTGCTGCTGGGTCGGGCTGGCAAGACCGTTCTGTCTCGGGAACGACTTGCTGAAATCTCTGAAACTCACCAAGTGATACAACGGCTCATTCCGCTAATGGAGCCGAACCTATTCGAAAGCGATGCTGAACCTTTTTGGGTCCCAAGAACCCAGAAGGACCGCAAGAGATTCAATCTTGAACGTCGCAATCGAAGCCGACATCGTCGGACGATTGGTATTAGTTGGGGCGAGTCTCAACCAAAATCTACCCAACCTGAGACTGTATACAGCTTTCGCAGGGTGAAGCTGCGCAGCAGGTTTCCGTCGCATGGCTATCTGCGACACCTTGTCTCTGAAATGGGATACGACCCTGACGCTGCTTTTGCTGCGTTGGCACGTCCGCAGAAAATCCACGGTCGCCCTGACCGCCGAAGAAAGAAGGCTGTCCCCGGAGCGGATGAGCAAGCGGACCAGGCGGAGCGAAAGATCAACGAACGACCGAAGATCAATAGAGATTATCAGCGACTCGCCTACGGCTATAATTTGTATGTCCCCGAATCCCCAATCCGTTGCACGCTGACGGGCGGAGGATTCACAAAGAAACAGGTCAGTCAAGGTTTGTCGAAGATGCGGACGGACAGCCTCACGAAGGCGGCTTTGGTTGAGATCGTCTATCGACGGCAGTCAACGTTGGAAGTGTCCAACAAGAGCGGGATACCTGTCGAAAAATTGTACGTCTATGCTAGCCGTTTGCGGGAGCATATCCGCCAAGAATCTCAAGCGGTCGCGGCCTAATAAGTCAGGGCGAGATTTGCACGGCGAAATAAATCTCGCCTTGTATTTTCAACAACTTGCGTACCCAAGTGTTAAGACTTTGTGCGTAGGATGAGGGGGGGAACAAACAAGGATGTTGAGCACTTAGAGGCCCATGCCACAAGCGCGGCAAAGGCGGAATTGCTCAACGCGGTTGCCGCCATAGAAAAACTTCACAAGGTATCGCAGAAAGACCCGGCGGATGGCTTCCGCTGGTTCTGCCCATTAGTCTTCGGACATTTCAAGGGCTTAAAGCCAGAAAGAAGGTGGAACCTGCTGACTATCGACGGTCAGCGGGGAAAATTCTAGTCGAAAAGAGATAGTCGTGAACAAAGAAGCAATCGGGACGCTGACTGGAAAATTCTTCTACAGCGATTTCAACAAACTCGGAAAGCCGAATCCGAATCCCCAAACAACCGGATGGAGCGGTCAGTTCCTCGGCCTAGCATCTCCAGGGCTGTATCGAGTCCAGGTATTTGACAGAGAAACTCAGCAGCCGTTGGAGCAGAGGCTAGTTCCCGCGGTTGATATGCGCTACTGGCTCATCTTCGAGACCCTGGAAGACCTGAACAAATACATCCAGGATGTCGATAGAAAGATAGACGCGGCGATAGACCGGACCATGCTCAAGCCGGAGGTGCGCCAGTGAACGCCGCACAGAGAAAGCAGATCGCAGCGTTCTTCCGCCAGTACGGGAAGGAAGTACCGCGAGAACGCATCATATCTGAGGCTTATGAGAAGTTTAGCGAATTCCATCTACTGGAAGCTGAGGCCAACCAAATTTATGGCGAAGTATTCCCGAAGCAGGATGAGCCGACTGCGACTGAATCGAAGCAGACGCAAGAGAACGGATTCCAGGAGTACACCGCTGAGGAAATAGCAAGCTTCAGCCAGGAGGGTCCGAGTCCGCAAAACACAGAGCAGCCAAAGCCTGAACCAGAGACCGGAAAATTCCGCGCTATCGCAGAACGCTCTATCACCCGTGGCGAGAACCGCATTCTTCCGATTGCCGTAGGCGGCAAGAATCCGGCCATCAAGTGGAAGGATTCTGCTGTCGATACCGCATCAACCGAGGAGTGGGCTGCGCTTGTTCCGGGATGGATTGACGAACTCAGTCAGAAGTTCCCTGAACTGAATGGATGCGTTATCGCCAAGCCGGATGAACATCTATTCATCGATTGCGATGCAACTGCGGAATTTATCGCCGGGTACGAGCAGTTCTCCGGTGAGAAGTTCCCTGAGACTTACACAACGTCGGCTCGTGCGAACCGTACTCAGATGCATTTTAAGCAGACCGACCGGACTCGTCCGATGGGAAACGTCCACCAGTTCCAGGTTGACGGGATTGATTTTTCCGTTCGGCAGCACAATTTGTACGTGTTGGCAGAAGGTAGCCGCCATCCATCCGGGTCGATTTATAAAATCGTGACGGATGCTCCGATTGTTCCGATGCCGGACAAGATGGTGGAATACATCCAGCATCTCAAACAGAAGGCAGCCAATATCAATCAACCGAACCACATAGACAACGGAACTGCTCCGCGAGGTTCAACTGGACTAATCCCGCATGGCAAGATTCATCCTTGGATGGTCTCTATTGCGGGAGGACTCCGCAGCAAAGGGCTAACCCCGGAAGAAATTGAACCGATATTGCTGCGACAGGTGCACGAAAACTGCGAGCCGCCTATAGACGACCGCAAGGTCAAACAGGTAGCTCGCTCAATGACGAACTATCAGGGGACGGTGCCTCAGCCAGTTATCTTTGGCGAGCAGGTGCCTGGACAACCTCCCAACCCTGAGGCTCCGCCAGACAATTGGCTCAACCAGTTCCGCTCTGTTGATGAAATGGAAGACGGCCCAATCGTTATGGTCATCAACGGTGTCCTACAGGAAGGAATCTGCTTTATCGGCGCAAATCCAGGCGACGGAAAAACATGGGTTGCGTTGGCATTCGCTAAAGCTATCTCGACGGGTACGCCATTGTTCGATTTGCCTCAGTATGACGTTCCAGAACCACGGACGGTCATCTATCTAATCCCGGAATCCCGTGACCGCGCATTTAGGAAGCGATGCGGAGCCTTCGAGATGCCGAAAGATAAGATGAAGTTCATGACACGAACAATTTCCGCAGGTGCTCCTCTTCAATTGAGCGACCCTAATCTGTTGGAAGCCGTTCGTCAGACAAAGGCGGTGGTGTTCTTGGATACCGCCGCTCGATTCATGAGAGGCACCGACGAAAATGCGGCGGCACAGAACCGTCTGCTAGTAAATGACGTGGTCGCATTGCTGGCGGCGGGTGCTACGACTGTGGTGCTCGTTCATCACGCGACCAAAGAGGCCAAGCAGAAGAAGATGGCAATGACCTTGGAGAACATGCTTCGTGGTTCATCGGACCTTGGGGCAATGTGCGACCAGGCCTACGGTATCCGCAAGGATATGGGGCTGTATGCCAACGGCGGCGGCCCAATGGAAATTGACCTGGTTGATTTGAAAGATCGGGAAGATGTTGGCACGTTAACTTCGATTCGCTTAGCGGCGAGTTACAAGAAACCTGGCTCAATCTTCCCTGTGTCCTACATCAATGAAAAGCACAATTTCCAGGTTGTGGATGACACAGCGGCGTTCAAGCGCAAGGTTGACTCCCTGGTTGCAATGGTGACCCAGGACCCGGACCTTCCGGAAAAGGAACTGGCGGAGCAAACGGGGCTGAGCACCTATACGGTTAAGCACTATCTCAACGGTCGCGGCTTCCATAGAGTACAGGGCGGTCGTGGCGGGGCTTCTCCCTGGCACCAGGACAACGGTCAGCCGTGCCCTCACGAGAAGGCAAAGAAGGGGTCCAGCGGCATCAACCTGGATAGCCCCGAAAAACGGCCCAAACCTGTCGTGAACTGAATCAAATCATTGGGTACCAACCGTGGAACGAACACCCGGTACCAGTTACCGGGGTGTTCGCTTCACGGTATGGTCTACCGCGATGTGAAGCGTGAAACGACCGCTCACGGTAGTCTCACGGTTCGCTTCACGGTCAGCAGCGTACGGAATTAGCCCTGATGTCTGGCACATTGCGGGGTTTCGAATTTTTCCGCGAAAAATCTGTAACGTTGACAATAACTCCGGATAACGCGAACAATATCAACAAGTTAACATCGAAAATAATGCTCAGACCGTTACAGAAGTTGGCAACTGAGTGGCAGAACCCTCGTTGCTCGCCAAATATAGCCAGATTTGCCCGGAAACCGGCCTAGGACGCGGTGTCAGACCGTAGTCGAGGAATAGAGGCTTGCGGTTGGTTCCGGCCAGGTCTAGAGGCCCAGTAGGGAGAAAAACAGGTCCAATGCGATGTAGAGCAATTCGAGCAAGGCCCACTCCGCCACCTTGTCTAGAACGGGATTGGGTGACTCGTCGAAGTACGTCAGGGGGGCGGTACGCATCGCAAGAACCCTTTAATAGCACTTACGCGGGGCAACGCGGGAATGTTGCGAGGAACAGGCGTAGGACCGATTTCAGGGGCTTCCTAAGGCCCGTCGTGGTAGGCTGGCAACGATGAACCATATATTTTCTATAGTCTGGCTAATCTTTCTCGCCGTGATTGTGACGTTCTTTGGCGGCAGGAAGTTTATCGACGTGTTTCGCAACTTAGGAGGCGGCGGTCGCGGCGGTGGGCCACATCCACTTCCGGCGACGGGTACCGTGGAAAGTTCCCGTGGTGCGGCAAACCCTAAAGAGTCAAAGGCCAGTCGGCCCGGACAAGGCCTAGTGAATTCCTGTGAACCGGGCTTTATATGGGTTGCTGTGGGTATTAGAAATCCTGGCGATTGTTGTTTTGATTCTGGTCCTTGCTCTGCCGAATCCAGACTACGCCTGGAGACAATCCATCGGGTGGCAGCAACATCCGTCACCAGAGACCTACAAGGCACTTCTTGAGAAGAAGCGGCAAGGCACGGCCCTGCGTCTGATATTCGCACTCCCATTCGGCGTCACCGCAGTATGGTTATCAGGTCCTTTGAGAAGGTATCGCCGGAAGTCGCGCTGACCGACCTGCGTCAAAAACGGACGCTTCTGGCGCACTTATTGTTAAACAAAAAGCCCGGCGAAAACAAAGCACTTAGCCGGGCCTTCAGAAGGACGTTTTTGGCGCACTCACTAGGCTCGAGACGCCAGCAGACGGCGCACCGAACCGTCACCGATGCCAAGCTGACGGCCAATTGCCCTCAGCGAATGTCCTTGGGCTTTCAGGCGAGCAATCTCGGCAGGTTGGACCCGGAGCCGTGGCCGACCGATTTGACGGCCCTTGGACCGACCATGACCACAAGTCCGGAAAACCACGAGCATTGCTCTGCGCTGCTTGTAACCGAGCTATCGGCTTAATGAAGGAAGACCCGCAGCGGCTCGAAGCAGGCGCCCGATATTTGCGGCAACACGCACGCCAGCCCGACAGCCACGGTCACGCCAACCAGGTAGCCGCGTGAAAGCCACGTAGAGTTTTCCCAATCCGAATCAGGGAAGTCCCCAGTGCCCATCGAAGTACCCAAGTTTGTGGCCTAAGACCGCTTCAACTCTTCCAAGAGTTTTTCCGTTCTGATTTTGGCGGCGGGAATATCGGGAGCGTTCGAGGACTCTTCCATTGTCCGTAGCATGTTTTGGACGAGACTAATGGCCTGCTCTTTCGGCATACGTTTCAATAATTCGTCCCTGGTCAGGTGTAACGCTTCAATTTTGAGCGATACGTGTTCCATTATTTTTGCAGTGCGGGGCCAGAACTTCCAAAGCGAGCCAACAATTCCGCATATTGCCAGAAGGCCGCCAACTAGCAGCCCGAAAAGGTAAGCATCAGTGTCGTCTGGGTCTTTTGCTGGGGGTCCAAAATGCCTCCAGAGGGACCCGCCGACAAGAAGCCCACCGAGTCCCAACAGACACGCCGTTATAAGGGAGAAGAGGACTGCCGATGCACGTCTGCGTTGGAGAGAGTTCACCATTACGGGTAGCGTCCTGACGCCAGTATATGCCATCCCAATGCCCAAGTTTCCGATAACCCAGTTGGGACGTAGCCGCCCTGCGGCGGAAGCTAGCCTGGCTTTTCTGCTTAGGCGAAAAAACGTTGGACTATAATCCCGCGTGGATAGCAAAATCAGATGGCGAGGTACATTACGTGCTAAGACCCGCTGGCGTTGTGTTCTTTTCAGTCCTAGTGATTAGTTCGTTCGTAGTAGTGCGTGCGCAAGAGAGTCAACCCGCGTCTTCGAGCCGCACTGAGGACCTGAAAATTCTCGTTGTAGCGACCGAGACAACGTCCGGTTCAGTGATTGCAGTGCCTCCGGCAACGTCCGTGCACTTCAGCCTGAAGGGCGACAAAAAGGTGGTTGGCGCAGACGCCGTGGACTTGCCGAACTGGCTAAGGAAAGAAGCAGCCCTGAACGGAATGGAATCGACAGGCTTGCTGCCTTGGCACATCGAGGTGACCTACGACCAATTTGACGAAGATGGCGACAACGTACACAGTGGCATGTTCGAGGAATACTGGGCTGGGGCTAAGAAGTACAAAAGCACCTACAAGAGCGATGATTTCAATCAAACGGACTATGCTACCGACAAGGGTTTGTATCGCCTTGGAGACCAACGTTGGCCCAACCGCGCACAATCACAGGTTCGTGCCGAGGTGATTGCTCCGTTCTACTACGCGGCTTCATTACAGGGTTTCCATGGGAGAAATGTCGAGCGCACATTCAGCGGTTACAAACTTCATTGCATCTTGATTGAAAGAGGCTCGGAGATTAGCGACCCAACCCAGTATTGTTTTGAACCCAACAGTTCCGTCCTTCGCTACAACCGAGGATGGGGTTGGTTCCAGACCGTCTACAATCGAATCGTGTCGTTTCAGGGACGTAACCTCGCACAGGACGTGGATGTCACGGACGGCGGAAAGCCATATCTAAAATTGCGAGTGCAGACCATCGAATTGCTGTCCAATGTCGATGAAGCGATCTTCTTACCGCCAGCCGATGCAGTTGGGCCGCTGGGCGACCGGGTATCGGGGGTGATTGTGGAACCGATTAATATGTCGAGCGTTCCTCAATGGCCAGCCTCGTTAAGGACACAACATTTCACGGTGATGGTGGAGATGGTCATCGGAAAGGATGGGCGTGTCATCAGTGCCCACGCTGTTTCAGGTCCTCCAGAGGCCCATAAGGCATGCGAAGATGCGGTGCGAAAATGGGTCTTCAAGCCTTATTTCGTCCTCGACAAGCCAGTCGAAGTCGAACAGAAAACTGGGTGCAGCAACAACTAGCCCGGAAGTTCGTTCTGGTCCTTGCTGACGCTCGTCGTGGAAGTGTCCGGTGATGAGCAATGCGGAATTTTGAATCGACGCCGGGACAGTTGACGAACCAGGCTCCGACTCTCGTTGGAACGGCGGCTACGCCGCTTCTGGTTTAAGTTGGCACGCCCAAGTTAGCCTGGAAGCGTACACTACAGTGCAAGGTTCGTACCTATGCGGTTGACTTTCTTTCTCGTAGGATTGCTTGCTTGGCCAGCTCAGCTTCGAGTCGAAATCCATGATTCCGAGGTTTGGCTCGTCCGTGATGGACGTGAGTATCAGCTGACCGACGACGGAAAATCGAAGCTGCAGGCGGAACTGTCGCCAGCGCAGAACCGAATTGCTTACTATGAGGAATGTATAGAAGCGGAACACTGCACGCCTTCAGTGGTCGTCCTTGACCTCGAAGGTCATCGAATCACCTCCTTCCAACCGAGGCACGCGGCCCTTCCCCCGGCAGAGCCGTGCTCCAGCATTCTTTCCATTGCGTGGGTTGGGGACAATGCGGTTTCGGCCGTCTGCCATGGCAATCCTTCTATGAGCGAATACATCGAGATTGACCTATCGACTGGGCAAACGGTCCGCGACCTGGTCGGATATAACTTCACAGTTTCACCCAACGGGAAAGCGGTCGCCCATGTCGGCTGGATTCCTCACTTTGCGCCACCTTATGCCAAGAGCGAATACCTTCAGATTGACCACATAACGGTCTATCCCCTTCCAAAAGGGGCAAGCCCTGTCGAGCAAAAGGGGCTGCCAGAGCCGCCAAAAGTCGTGCATCAAAACGGCCTGCTCTATCAAGGCATCCACGAATTCATGCCTGAAATGTATTGGTCGCCCGACTCTCAACGGATTGCTCTAGTTGATTGCGTCTATGACTGGAAGACAAACAGCACCCAATCGCAGTCTGAAGGAGATGGGGAAGAGTCTAACCGTCGATGCTCACTCGCAGTTGTTTCGAGAAGTGGGGAGGCTGTGCTCTTCGGTCTGAATGGCTTGCCTGAAGAAGACCCTCGAAGGTTCTCTGTGTCGTGGGTCAATGCCCACCAACTCTCGCTTGAGACGGGCAGCCTGACCAAGAGCCTCAGCGTACCGTAGCGACGCCAGCACTCCCGACCACTCACGGTCCTTCAATAGGTGCGACATGAACCGTCCGAGCACTCCTCCACCACTGATTGCTGGTTGGCCGATAGCAATGCGGCCTCCGCTCGCAAGGACTTAGCGGACGCGGAGAGCCGTGTTTCCCGGTTCCTCTCGCTGTGACGTGGTTTAACTGGAGAAGATGGCGACCCCGCCGAGACTTGAACTCGGAACTTAATGGTTCGAAGCCATGCGCTCTATCCAGTTGAGCTAATCGCCTTGTTCTTTCAGCCATTGGTCAATGGCGTAGAAAATCACTTCGCGCAGCGCATGCCAATGCTCTGGCGTTCGATGTGAAACCGCACCATAATGCTCAAGTTCGCCTTCTTTTATGAGGTTTATCATCACATCTGCCCAATGGTCTCGGTGGTCCGCTGCGGAGTAGCCCTTCTCTCCGCATGAGCAGGTCCAGTCCCAGCCGCCACCGGGGCGCTGCGTAGACTGGATCTTATGTTCC